>WNFV01007038.1_pt1 | contig 16960 bp, 20 predicted proteins | sample 5400101 | NCBI WGS metagenome assembly WNFV01 (sample SAMN13153361, study PRJNA577476) | soil metagenome | isolation source: 115 cm soil or saprolite under grassland replicate 1 | place: USA:California | collected 2016-06-15
CGTCTCGGGTACGTCTTCCTCGACACGGGCGCGATGTACCGCGCGGTCGCGCTGGCGGCGCGCGGACGGGACGTGGACCCCGACGACGCCGAGGCGCTGGGCACGCTCGCGCGCGAGGTGCGCATCGCGATCGGTCCGCCGACGGTCCGGGACGGGCGCGCCTATACGGTCTTGCTCGACGGCGCGGACGTGACGTGGCCGATCCGGTCGGCCGACATCGACCGCATCGTGTCACAGGTCGCGCGCGTGCCGGCCGTGCGCGACGCGATGGTCGCCCAGCAGCGCGCGCTCGCGGGGAAGGGCCTCGTCGTCATGGTCGGCCGCGACATCGGCACGGTCGTGCTGCCAGACGCCGAGCGCAAGGTCTTCCTCACCGCGTCGGCGTCCGAACGCGCGAAGCGCCGCGGCGATGAGCTCGCGGCGCGGGGCGAGGTGCGCCCGCGGCAGGAGCTCCTTCACGAGATCCTGCGGCGCGACCAGATCGACAGCGAACGCGCCGTCTCGCCGCTCCGCCCCGCCGAGGACGCGGTCGTCGTGCAGACCGACGGCCTCTCGGTGGGACAGGCGCTCGAGCACGTGCTCCAGGTGATCACGCGGACGGCGTAGCGGCCGGATGAGCTGGATCGCGCGACCCGAGACGCCGCGGGATCGTCTCTGGGTCTGGAACATCGGGTTCCCCCCGGTCCGGGCGGTCGCGACGGCGCTGGTGCCGATCCGCGTCGAGGGTCGTGAGCATCTTCCCGCGACGGGTCCGTACATCCTCGTCTCGAACCACATCAGCATGTACGACCCGTTCGCGATCGAGTTCGCGCTCGGCGTGCCGATCCGCTACATGGCGAAGCGCGAGCTGTTCGTCGTACCGGTCCTCGGCTTCATCCTCCGGGCGATCGGCAACTTCCCTGTCCGCCGTGGGGAGAGCGATCGCCGCGCGCTCGAGACCGCGCTGCGCGTGCTCCAGGCTGGCCAGCCGCTCGGGTTCTTCCCCGAGGGCACGCGCTCGAAGGACGGGAGCCTGCGCCGCGGGAAGCCGGGGATCGGCTTCCTCGCGCGCCGGTCGGGCGCATCGATGGTCCCGGTCGCCGTCACGGGCACGCCGCAAGCGGGCGTTCGCATCCCGCCTCGCGGCGACATCGTCGTGCGCGTCGGGCCGCCGTTCACGCTCGCGGATCTGGACGGTCGCGCACTGGACGACCAAGCGCTCGCGGACGCGATCATGGAGCGGATCGCGGAGATGTTGCCGCCTCGGATGCGCGGGGCGTACGGCCAGCACGATCGGCCGTAGCGCGGACCGCTCGCATCACGAGTCGGGCCGCGGTGCGTGTCCCCAGCGAAGGAACTCTGGCGCAAGATCGGCGCCATTCGGCCAGACGATGGTCCCGATCTCGTCGTCGACGGTGACCTGCCGGAAGAGATCCGGGTCCCTGAGCGGCTCGAACACGGGGCCCTTGAGCTCGGGTCCCAGGTCGACGATGCGAACGGCACCGTCATCGAATTCGAGACGCACGACGTAGTCGTGGAGCACCTCGACCTTCGTGACGTGCGGTAGCGGCCTCCGTCCGACGACGACCTCGTGGTCTGCCGAACGCATCATGGCAGCGGCGCGACCTCTACCAGAGGAAGGGCGTTCTCCGATCTGTCCCAGTTCGCTCGTCGGTCGTTCTCGTGCAACTCGGCCCATTCGCGGACGAGACGCAGTGCACGAGGCGGCAGATCGCCGCCGATCACGTCGCCGGAGCCGATGGCGATAGCTGCATCAGCCCCTGCGTAGAACGCGTGGAAATGGGGAGGCAGATGCTCACGCCAGTGCATCGTGATGATGATGCCGTAGAAAGCGCTGATCCGGGGCACCGAGCGATAGATGCGGCCGCGGCTTGCGGCGGGCAGGTCTGCTCGCCCCGCGTGGGACGACCCGTTGCGCAGCGCGGCGACGAGCGAGGCCTCACGTGTACAGCCCCTTGCTTGTTCGCGCCGGCATGCGCTTTCCGCCGATGCTTCTCGCGGGCAAGCAGTCGCTTCGCTTCGGCCCATTCCTGATGGACTACGAGCCTCCCGAGCAGGTCGGGAGCAACGTCGCCATGACGTGGGAGGTGCAGCGTCGTAAGCGACGTCCGAGATGACGAACGCATCTACACTTGTCACATATGCAGGTGCTGCTCGCGCGCGAGAACGGATTCTGTTTCGGCGTGAAGAAGGCCGTCGAGCTGACGGTGGCCGCCGCCGAGACGGGCAAGCGCGTCCACAACCTCGGTCAGGTCGTGCATAACCCCACGATCAGCCGGCGCCTGGCCGAGCGTGGCGTGCAGGTGATCAAGGACGTGGCGCAGGCGGAGGACGGCGTCGTCGTCATCCGCGCCCACGGCGTCCCGCCCGCCGTGCGCAAGGAGATCGAGGACCGCGGCCTCGAGTGCATCGACGCGACCTGCTCGCTCGTCCTGCGCGCGCAGCGGTTCACGAAGCAGCTCGCCGACGAGGGCTACACCGTGATCATCCTCGGGACGCCCGACCACCCCGAGGTCGTGGGGCTGAAGGGGTACGCCGGCGAGACCTACCACATCGTCGAGACGAAGGACGAGTGGGAGAAGCTGCCGAAGATGAAGAAGGCCGGCGTCGTCTCCCAGTCGACGCAGCCGCCGTGGGCGTTCACAGCGCTCGTCGCGCACGTCGCGACGATCGCGCAGGAGATGAAGGTCTTCAACACCGTCTGTCCCGTGACCGTGAAGCGGCAGCACGCGGCGAGCGAGCTCGCCGGCCAGGTGGCGACGATCCTCGTCGTCGGCGGGAAGAACTCCGCGAACACCCGCGAGCTCGTGAACCTCGCGAAGATGCAGGGACGCAGCGCGTACCACATCGAGAGCGCCGACGAGGTCCGCCCGGAGTGGCTCGTGGGCGAAGACACGATCGGCCTCATCGGCGGCTGCTCGACCCCGATGGACACGCTCCTCGAGGTGAAGCAGCGCGTCGAGATGCTCGGCACGCGGGTCCCCCCGGGAGGATCAGAGCCCATCGCGGCAGCCACGGCCTAGTGGCACGCCCGGTCGTCGCGATCGTCGGACGGCCGAACGTCGGGAAGTCGACGCTCTTCAACCGCCTCATCGGTGAGCGCCTCGCGATCGTCGAGGACATCCCCGGCACGACCCGCGACCGCATCTACGGCACCGTCGAGTGGAACGGCCGGGAGATGTCGCTCATCGACACCGGCGGGCTCGACGACGCGAAGGCGGAGATCCCGAAGGCCGTGAAGCGGCAGGCCGAGGCCGCCATCTCGGAGGCCGATCTCATCCTGTTCCTCGCCGACGCGAAGACGGGCATCGTGCCCGTCGACCACGACGTCGCCGATCGGCTCCGCCGCAGCGGCAAGCCCGTGATCCTCGTCGCGAACAAGGCCGACTCCTGGCGCGGCGAGGCCCAGGCCGCGGAGTTCTACGAGCTCGGGCTCGGAGACGTGCACGCGGTGTCGGCCCTCGCGGGGCACGGCACGGGCGATCTCCTCGATGCCGTCATCGCCAAGCTCCCGCCGGAGCGCACCCCGGAGGAGGAGACGGCGGAGCCGCGCATCGCGATCGTCGGGCGGCCGAACGTCGGGAAGTCGAGCTTCCTCAACCGGCTCGTCGGCGAGGAGCGCGCCGTCGTCGGCGAAAAGCCCGGGACGACGCGCGACACGATCGACACGACGCTCGAGCACGGTGGCCGGCGCGTCCGCCTCGTCGACACCGCGGGCATCCGCCGCCGCGGCCGGATCGAGCAGGGCATCGAGCAGTACGCCCTGCTCCGGACGATCCACGCGCTCGAGCGCGCCGACGTCGCGATCCTGCTCGTCGACGCGACGGAGGGGATCACCGCGCAGGACACGCACATCGCGGGATACGCCATCGAGGCCGGCGTCGGGCTGGTCCTCGGAGTGAACAAGTGGGATGCTGTCGAGCGGAGCGAGGATCGGACGCACGAGATGGAGCAGATCATCGCCCGCGAGTTCCACTTCGCGCCGTGGATGGGCCATCGCTTCGTGTCGGCGAAGACGGGGCGCAACGTGACCGGCACGCTCGACGACGCGGTCGCCATCGTCGAGGTCCGCACGCAGCGCGTGCCCACGGCCGACCTGCACCGCCTGCTCATCGAGGCGATCGCGGCGCATCCGCCACCGTCGGACAAGGGCCGGCAAGTACGCTTCCGGCACGTGACGCAGGGACGGGAAGCTCGACCGACGTTCGTCTTCTTCGTGGATCGGCCGGAGGCCGTCCACTTCACATACCAGCGCTACCTCGAGAACAAGATCCGCGAGCAGTTCGAGTTCCTGGGGACGCCGATCAAGATCGAGCTGCGCGGCAGCCGCGAATGAACGGCAGCGACGCGGTCGTCGTCGCGCTCCTCCTCGTCCTCATCGCCGTCGCGTCGTACGGCATCGGCTCGATCTCGAGCGGGTACCTCGTCGGTCGCATCTACCGCAACGTGGATCTGCGCCGCGTCGGGTCGGGGTCGACCGGCGCGACGAACACGTTCCGCACGCTCGGCCCCGGGGCGGGGGTGCTCGTCGCGCTCTTCGACGTCGCGAAGGGCGCGCTCGCGGTGTGGGTCGCGCGGCTCATCGTCACGTCTCCGCCCGATCTGCTCAGCGTCGCGCAGGCGATCGCGGCCGCCGGTGCGGTCGTCGGGCACTGCTGGCCGGCATTCCTCGAAGGCCGGGGCGGCCGCGGCGTCGCGACCGCGTTCGGCGGGCTCGTGTTCATCGCGACGCCCGCGTGGATCGGCGCGGTGCTCGCGTTCTTCCTCGCGCTCGCGGCCACGCGCATCGTCTCCGTGAGCTCGCTGGCGTCGGTCGTCGGCGGGGTCGGCGGGTACGTCCTGCTCGCAGCCCTTGGCCTGACGCCGTTCCACCCGGCGACGCTCGCGTTCACGCTCGTCGCGGGCTCGATCATCGTCTGGCGCCACCGCCCGAACATCGAGCGGCTCATGCGCGGCGCGGAGCCCAGGATCCTCACATGACGAACTACCGGGGGGCTCCGCCCCCCGAGGACCCCCCACGTCGGTCGGCTCGACCTGAGGTCGCCGTCCTGCAAGCGGGCTCGTGGGGGACGACCCTCGCGACGATCCTCGCGCGCGATGGCGGCCGCTCGGTCCGCTTGTGGACGCGGGATCCGCGGCAGGCCGAGGAGATCGCCGCGCGCCGGGAGAACCGTCGGTACCTCCCCGGGATCCGGATCCCCGATAGCGTCGACGTCACGTCCGACCTCGACCGGGCGCTCGAGGCGCTCGACCTCATCGTCGCGGTCCCCGCGGGCGGCGTGCGGGCGTTCCGGGATCGCGTGGCGCCGGTCCTGCGTCCCGAGCACCGGATCCTCTCGGCCACGAAGGGCCTCGCGGACGACGGCTCGCGCATGAGCCAGCTGTGGTCGCAGGCCGTCGGCGCATCGCGCGTCGCGGTGCTGTCGGGCCCGAACATCTCGCGCGAGATCGCGGCGGGCCTGCCGTCACCGACCGTCGTCGCCTCCGATGACGTGTCGACCGCGCGGCACTTCCAGGCCCTCGTGGGCACGCGCATGTTCCGCGCGTACACGAACGACGACGTCGTCGGCGTGGAGCTGTGCGGCGCCCTTAAGAACATCGTCGCGCTCGGCGCCGGCGCGATCGACGGCATGGGCTACGGCGACAACGCGAAGGCCGGATTCATGACGCGCGGCCTCGCCGAGATCGTGCGGTTCGCCTTCACGCAGGGCGCGAACCCGCTCACCGCCGCGGGCCTCGCGGGGTTCGGCGACCTCATCGCCACGTGCATGAGCAAGCACTCGCGGAACCGCCTCGTCGGTGAGCTCCTCGCGAGCGGGAGCACGATCGAGCAGGTGCGGGAGCGTCTCGGCGGTCAGGTGGCCGAAGGCATCGGCACCACCGAGGCGACCTACGCGGCCGCGAAGCGCTCCGGTGTCACGATGCCGATCACGGAGCAGACCTACCTCGTCCTCTTCTCGGGGCGACCGATCCGCGACGCGATGCGCGACCTCATGGACCGCGAGCGCGGCGAGGAGATCGCGGGGCCGCTCGCGGACGTCGCGCGCCTCGTCTCCCAGCTCTCCGCCGCACGCCGCGAGCCCAGCGCGGCACCCGTCCGTCAGCCCTCCTAGGGGCGGGACCGTGCTGCGGCTCCTGATCTGCGCGCTGCTCGTCGGCGCCTGCACCGCCGCACCGGTGCCGGTGCCATCGCTCGCGCCGCTCGCGCAGCCGACGCCGCGCGCGACGCGGCCGGTGAGCGTGCACGTCGTCGGTCCGGCCGGCAGCGTCGCCGAAGCGAAGGTATGCGCGACGCGCATCGGCGGCGAGGAGCAGTGCGGGACGACGGGTACCGACGGCAAGACGACCGTCCGCCTCCTGCCCGGCACCTACGCGGTGCGCGCGATCCCGCCGCAGGGGAAGCGCCTCGACGAAGGCGTCGCGAACGTCGACCTGAGCGAAGGCGCGAGCGTGATCGTCACGCTCGAGGGCAAGGCCACGATCTCCGGGGCCGTCCGCGACGAGGTGAAGGCGCCGCTCCGCGAGGCGAAGGTGTGCGCGCACGCCGCGACCTCGGCGGCGGTGAAGTGCGCGCTGACGAACTCCGATGGCACGTACACCGTCGAGGTGCGCCCCGGGATCCACAAGATCGAGGTCGTCGGGCCACCCGGCTCACGGATGCTGGGTCAGTGGGCGCGCGGCCGGCTCGGCTCGTTCGAGGCCGACGTCATCGACACCCGCGCCCAGGACGTGACCGGGGTCGATCTCACGCTGGTGCGCGGGGTCGTCCTCTCCGGCGTGGTCATGGCGGCGCGCGACGGCACGGCGGTGAAGGAGGCGCAGGTGTGCACGTACCCGCTCGCGGCGCCGCTCGGCTGGGACTGCGAGCTCACCGACAAGAACGGGCGCTATGCGGTCCTCCGCGAGCCCGGCGTGTACTGGGTGTGGACCGTCCCACCCGAGGAGCGCGGCTCGCGCCTCATGTACCAGCGCTACGACCGCGTGCTCGAGGGCGTGAACGCGACGCCGTTCCAGCTCACGCGGGATGCGACGCTGGACGTCGCGCTCACCGAGGGAACGGTGGTGCGCGGCCGCGTCACCGCGACCGACGGCGAGCCCGTCGTCGTGGCCCTCGTGTGCCTCGACACGCCCTTCCCGACCGGCCGCATCTGCCGCCACACGGGAGACGACGGGGCGTACGAGATCGCGACGCGCCCCGAGACGTACGTCTTCAGCGTGTACCCGCCGGACGGCAGCGATGTGATCGCCGGGTTCTATCCGAACGCGGAACCCGACTGGACGAGGGCGGGCGAGGTGCGCGTCGGGCGGACGGACACGCGCCTCGACATCGTGCTGCCGCGCGGCGTGCGCCTGACCGGGACGGTCCGCGACGCGCGCGGCGCGCCCGTCGAGGGCGCGACGATCAACGTGAACGACGGCGCGCTCCCGCGGTACTTCGGGAGCACGGACCTCCAGGGCCGCTACAGCGTCGCGGTGCGGCCGGGGCCGGTCTACACGATCGACGTGTTCCCGCCGCGCGCCTCGCCGTCGCTCGCCGTCATGGGCCAGGCGATCGCGGTCACCGGCGACACCGGGTATGACGTGACGCTGCCGGACGCGCAGCCGGAGTAGAGCGCAGGACCGCTTGCGCGCCTGCTAGTACGATGCGGCGAGATCGCTCGAGGAGGGAAGCACGATGTCGCCCGAGGTCCTCATCGTCACGCGCTGGATCCACTTCGTCGCCGGGATCACGTGGATCGGCCTGCTCTACTTCTTCAACCTCGTGAACGTCCGCGCCATGGCGAGCATCGATCAGATGGCGCGGCCGCACGTCGTCACCACGCTCCTCCCGCGCGCGCTCGCGTGGTTCCGCCATTCGGCGTGGGTCACGGTGCTCGCGGGCCTCGTCATGATCTACGGCATCTACTGGGCGAACGGTGACGTCGTCGGCTCGAAGAGCTCGCGCACGATCCTCGTGGGGATGCTGCTCGGCCTCGCGATGCTCGGCAACGTCTGGGGCGCGATCTGGCCGAACCAGCGCAAGATCATCGCGGCGACGCGCGCTGGCGAGAAGCCGGACCCGGCGTGGGGTCGCATCGCGCTCTATGCGTCGCGGGCGAACGTGACGATGTCGTTCCCGATGCTGTTCTTCATGGCGAGCTCGTCACACAGCCCGCTCGATGACGCGGGGATCGGCATCGCGCTCGTCGTGCTCGGAGCGCTCGGGTTCGCGACGGTCATGGCCGTGCAGAAGTGGTGGGCGGTGCGGTTCTGACCCGGGCTACTTGACCGTCAAGGGGGAATGCATCCCGAGCTGGTAATGGGTCGGGACGTTGCAGATGACGACGTACTGGCCCGCGGGCAGCTCGAGGCGGAGGTTGCGGCTCTGGCCGGTCGGCACCTCGTTCACGCTGCCGACCTTGCCGTCCTCCTTCGCCTTCCCGGTCTGGCCGTCGAGCGGGATCTTGTCGGCGGCGAGGTCGGTCTTGAGGACGATGAGATCGTGCGCGGTGGTGCCGACGTTGCGCGCGATGAACGTGACGGTCCCGGCCTTGACCTCGGTCGCCGTCAGGCCCATCACGAACTCCTTCATGTCCGCGCGGATCTGTCCCTTCGACACGTCGGCCTCGGGGGCAGGCGCCGCGCACGCGGCGACGAGGGTGATCGCGATCGGCAGGACGGCGAGGCGACGCACGCTCGCAGTATCACCGACGCGGGCACATCTTTCAGGGAGCGGCGGCGCGAGCCTCCTCGGCGTCGGCCACCCCGGGCATCCGCATAGCGGCATCGCCCGTACCATCGTCGTATGGCCGATGTGACGTGCGTGCGGTGTGGTCAGACGCGCGAAGGCGCGGGACGCGTCGGACTACCGGGTGCGCTCGGCGACGACATCGAGCGCTCGATCTGCACGGAGTGCTGGAAGGAATGGCTCCAGACGCAGATCCGCGTCATCAACCATTACGGGCTGCGTCCGGCGCTGAAAGAGGATCGCGAACGGCTCTACGGGCTCACGCGCGAGTTCCTCGGTCTGCCCGGCGCGGCGGCGCGAGAGCGACGATGAAGCGCGCGGAGCGGCGCGGCTTCTACGGCGAGGACCCCGAGCTGCGCAAGGAGTTCTTCCACCTGACGGGCCCAGCGCGGTCGGACTGACGCCGATGGCGGCGTCGCCCCCCCGCCTGCCGACCATCACGACGCTCCTCGACGAGGCACCCGGCGAGGCGATGCCGCTGTCGCCGGCGCTGCGCGACACGTACGGCGGCGACCTGCGCTTCCCCGAGCGGCGGCCGTACGTCTTCGCGAACTTCGTGTCGACGATCGATGGGCTCGTGTCCTTTGGCGAGCCCGGTCGCGCCAGCGCGCGGTTCGTCAGCGGAGGCAGCCCGGGGGACCGCTTCGTCATGGGGCTGCTGCGCGCGTGTGCCGAGGTCGTGCTCTCCGGCGCGGGGACGCTCCGCGTGGAGCGCAAGGTCACGTGGACGCCGTGGCAGATATATCCCGGGGCCGAGGCGCTCTACCGCGAGCTGCGGCGGGCGCTCGGCCGGCCCGACCGCGTCCGCGTCGTGGTCGTCAGCGCGAGCGGCGATCTCGACCTCTCGCTCCCCGTCTTCACATCCGACGAGGTCGAGCCCGTGGTCGTCACGGGGCTGCGTGGCGCGGAGCGTCTCGCGTCAGTGGGTACCGGCCGCGTGCGCGTGCGCGCCGTCGGGAGCGGCGACGCTCCACTGATGCGCGAGGTCATCGACGCGGTCGCGGGCGATGCGGGCGGCCTCATCCTGTCGGAGGCGGGGCCGAATCTGTTCGGGCAGATGCTCCGCGAGCGCGTCGTCGACGAGCTCTTCCTCTCCGTCGCGCCGCGGATCGCGGGCCGGTCGGCGGATCGTCCGGGCGTCGCGCTCGTCGACGGCACGACCTTCGGTCCCGACGATGCGCCGTCGGCGCGGCTCGTCAGCGCGCGCCGCACCGACGACGGCCTGCAGCTCTTCCGCTACGCCTTCGATCGCTGACGCCCGCTGCGCAGCTCCTCCTCCGTCTACGGGATCTTCTTGCTGGCCGTACCCGCCAGGGTGGTGATCGATGTGAGCAGCGCGTCGCTCGACTTCGTGCGCGAGGCCGCCTGGATCGTGAAGTACTGCGTGCCGCTCAGGACGAAGATGCTGGCAGCGCCGGCCATGCCGGTCGGGATGGTGGCCTTCACGGTGAAGGCGCTCTCACCGACGCCGCTGACGCTCGTCATGCCGGGCACGAGCTTCATGAGGGTCTCGAAGTCGGCCTTCGAGAGGTTCTTCGGGCCGAGCGCGATCGCGAGGGTGCCGTCCGCCGACGTGTACACGCACGACGAGACGATGATCCCCGGCACGGGCAGGTCGACGCGTGACGGCGACCCGGTGAGGGTGCCGATCACGGCCTCGACATCGGAACGGCTGACCAGCTGACCCAGGTCGACGCCGACCGACGAAGCGCCGGCCGTCCCGGGCGCGAGCCCGCTGGTGCTGGCGCACTCGGAGGTCCCGGCGGCTGCCGCTCCGGCCGTCGTGCTCGGCGACCCGGTCGCGACGGCGATCGTCGCCGCTGGGCCGGCGGCGGTCCCGACCGCCGCCGGTGATGGGGTAGCCCCCGGCGTACCGGTGGTGCCACAGGCTGCTGCGAAGAGGAATGCGAGTGCTGTTGACGCGATGTGTGTCCTTCTCATGGGGGATCGTTCAGGCACCTGCCATGCCTGTCGCGGCACGTTCGGTGCATCTGTGACGGAGCCGTGACATCCGCGGCACCCGCGCGCGTGTTCCGCCGCGTTACACGCCGCACCGCGCGCGCGATCGCGGCCGCGTTGATGGCATACGGGATCGCGGGCGCGCTCCTCGTGCTCGTGTTGTCGCTCGCGGTCGCGCCGGCCATGGGAGCGATCGATGCGCTCGCACGGTCGTCCGCGGACGTGCAGCGAACGCTCACGACGACCCGCGATGCGTTCGACGGGTTCGGCGTGAGCTTGGTCGAAGCGCGGCTCAGCGCCCGGCGGGCCGCGACGACCGCCCGCTCGACCGCGGCGACGGCGAAGCAGCTCGCCGACGCGATGGGCATCAGCATCTTCGGGGCACGGCCGCTGCTCCAGATCGCGACCGGATTCGACCAGCAGAGCTCGGATCTCGAGGCGCTCGCGACCGAGCTCGACAAGCTCGCGTCAGCGCTCCAGCGCGATGAGCGCGACGTCACCGTGCTGCGCGACCAGATGGACGTGCTCCGCGAGCGCGCGGCCGTGATCGGCGTGATGACCGCGCCGACCGTGCCGATCGCGCCGATCCTCTACGCCCTGCTCGCCTGGATGGGCGTGCAGGCGGTCGCGGCGATCGGGGCCGGCGTCGCGCTCTGGCGCTCCGAGAGCGCGTCGTCCTAAGCGGTCCGGAGCACCCCGCGCAGGCGGAGCGCGCAGAGCAGGAACAGGCTTCCGCCGATGCCCGCGAGCGCGCTCAGCATCCACGGCTCGCGCGCGGCGCCGCGCAGCATCTCGTCCTGGAACAGCGCGATGCCGTAGGTCGCGGGCAGCGCGTACGCGATCGCGCGCACGGGCATCGCGAACTCGTTGACGGACAGAACGAACCCGCTGAAGAACACCGTGAAGAGCAGCACGAGCATCGAGAGCTGGACGGCCTGCCGCTCCGAGTCCGACACGAGCGAGATCAGGAGGCCGAGCCCGAGCGACGCGAACGTGAGGAGGCCGACCGCGAGCGCGAACGCCGGGAAGGCTCCGCGGAACGGGATCCCGAGGCCGACGGTCGTCGCGAGCACCACGGCGACGGTCACGAAGACGCTGAGGACCGCGTATGCGAGGTACTTGCCGGTCAGCAGCTCGACGGCGCCGATCGGCGAGACGCGGAAGATGTCGATCGCGCCGGACAGGCGCTCGCGGACCATCGATAGCGCCGTCAGCGTCATCCCAAGGTGCTGGAGGACGAGGGCGAGCACCGCAGGAGCGAAGAACGTGAGCATCGCCGGCTTCACCGGCGCGCGGTCGACGACGACGCCCTTGAACGGGTGCGCGACCACGTCGGGCGGGATGCTCGGCGCCTGCGCGCCCGCCGCGGTCAGCCGCGCGTAGCCCTGCGTCGCGGCCGACCGGATGATCTCGGCATTCAGCTCGCGGACGATCTGCTCGGCGACGACGAGGATCGCGCCATGCATCGTCGGGTCGAGCTCGTTCGTCTCGACCGTGAGGGTGGGCTGCTCGCCACGCTCGATCTTCTGCAGCGCGTCGGTCGGCACGATGACGACCATGTAGACCTCGTCGCGCTCGAGCATGGCGCGGGCGGCACCGGCGTCATCGGTCACTCCGCGGACATGCACGGACTTGCCGGCGATGCGCTGGTACATGTCGGCGTCGCGCGGGATGTCGATGCCCTGCGGGACGACGACCATCGTCTCGATCGGCTGCCGCTGGCCGGTGAACCCGGCGCCGAAGAGCGCCATGACGAGGATCGGACCAACGACCAGGCTGACGATCGCGCCCGGGCGGCGCCCGATCTCGCGGAGCTCCTTGCGGATGACGGCGGAGACGCGGACAGGAATGCGGAAGATCCTCATGCGGCCCTCGGCTTGGAGCGATGGTCCTCCACGAGGGCGGCGAAGACCTCGTCGAAGCTCGGTGCATAGCGCTCGATCGAGGCCACGACGCCGGCGCGCTGCTGGACCGCCTCGACGATGCGCGGCGTGGCGGCGGCCGCGTCCTCGGCGACGACGATGAACTGCCGTTCCCCGCGCTGCCGGACCCGCCGGATCCCGGGGATGTCGCCGAGAGCGCGCGCGTCGAGCTTCCGTGTCGTGCGGACGTCGAGGATCTCGCCGCCGTAGACGTGCTCCCGGAGCACGTCGGGCTCGGCGAGCGCGAGGAGCTCGCCGTCGGACAGCACAGCGACCGCGTCGCACCGCTCCGCCTCGTCGAGGTGCTGCGTCGTGACGAGCAGCGTGCGGCCACTGCCGGCGAGGCCACGCAGCTGGTCCCAGATGTCGGAGCGCAGCAGGGGGTCGATGCCCGCGGTCGGCTCGTCGATGAACAGGACGTCGGGCTCGTGCACGAGCGCCGCGGCGAGGGCGAGGCGGCGCCGCTCGCCGCCCGAGAGGTCGCGCGCGAGGCGGTCGCGCGCCGCCCCGAGGCCGAGCGCCTCGCGGACGCGTTCGCTACGGCGACGGAAGTACATGCCGAAGAGCGCCGCGACGAACGAGACGTTCTCGCGCGCGGTGAGGTCCGGGTAGAGCACGAACTGCTGTGGCATGTAGCCGATGCGCTCACGGGTGTGGGCGCGGAAGCGCCCGGGCGCTTCACCGAGGACCTGCATCCGTCCCGCGGACGGCCGCAGCGTGCCCGTGAGCATGCGGACGATCGTCGTCTTGCCCGATCCGCTCGGCCCGACGAGCCCGAGGATCGTGCCCGGCTCGATCTCCAGCGAGACACCGCGGACGGCGACGAGCTTGCCGAATCGGCGCGTCACGTCCTCCATCGCGATCGGCGGAAGGTCCATGGGACGCTTGCCCGAGCAGGGAGCGTGCCTCGGGACGTACTTTCCGCGGCGCACATGGGGTCGGATGCGCCGTCGGACCCGCGCCTGCTCGCGTTCGTTGCGGATCTGACGCCGACCGGTACACAGCGCGAGACGTGGCCGAGCGGCGTCGTGCTCGACATCACCGGGTACCTCACCGAGCGGCTGCCGCCCATGGACTTGGTCAGCGGCGTGCGTGCGATCCTCCGCAAGGGCGACGCCGTGCTCGCGTTCGACGAGCCCGAGGGGACGCACATCCTGCCGGGCGGTCGCATCGAGGCGGGGGAGTCCCCGCTCGACGCGCTCGTGCGCGAGCTGCGGGAGGAGTGCGCGTGCACGGTCGCGGCGGAGCCGCGGCTGATCGGCTTCCTGCGGTTCCGGCACGTCACGCCGAAGGACGAGCGCTACCGCTATCCGTATCCGGACTTCCTGCAGCTGATCTACGTCGCGGAGACCATCGACGATCCGCTGGAGGGGAGCGATGAGCCGCTCGTGCTGCGGCCGCGCTTCGTGCCGCTGTCGGAGATGCATCGTCTGCCGCTCGCGCCCGCGGAGCGCGGGCTGCTGCGGGCCTTGTGAACGAGCTTTCTCCTGTCGGGGTGGAGAGATTTGAACTCTCGATCTACAGTCCCCCAGACTGTCGCCCTAGACCGGACTGGGCCACACCCCGTGCTGACGCCAGTTTACCCGCGATGACCGCGGGTGCCCTCGCTCGGCCGCGACGGCTCAGTGCGCGGCGGGCACCCTCGAACGGACCTCGACCGTGCCGTCGGCGGCGACGCGCGTCTCGAAGGTCGGCTCGTCCATCGTCGCGGGCCCGTGCAGGGCCGCGCCGGTCCGCACCGAGAACACGGAGGCGTGCCACGGGCACTTGATGTCGCGGCGATCCCCGCCGACGAACTCGCCTTCGTCGAGCGGGCCGCCGGCGTGCGTGCAGACGGCGCCCATCGCGCTGATCTCGTCGTCGATCTTCGCGATCATGACGGCGAAGCCGTTCTTCAGCTGCGAGCGCACGGGCTTGCGGTCCTCGAGCGCCGCGGCCGCGACCGACAGCTTCTGCCACTTCGGCGGGATGTCGGCCCACGCCTGCCGGTTCACCCCGGTGCCATACCCGAATGCCATCTCGCCGCCGAGGTGCGCGAAGATGGCGACGAGCGCGTACAGCACGAGGGCCAGGTACACCGCTGGGTCGCGCGCGCCGGGTGGAGCCGGGTACGCGTTCAGCCGTATCCACAGCGAGACGCCGTACCCGATCGTGATGAGCGACATCACGCTGCCATGCAAGATCCCGAGGCGGCGCTCGTTCCCGAACGTGTCGTTCCAATCCGTGTAGCCGCTCAGCACGGAGACGATCGCGAACGCGAGCGACACGCCGAGCGCGATGTCCGTTGCCTTCCAGAGATCCGCGTCGCGCTGGAACAGATAGACGATGTCCAGCGCAGCGACCGCGGTGTAGCCGCCGACGACGGCATCCGTGACGGCGGGGTGGAGCGGATGCCGGAGCACCCACGTCCCGTGGAGGATGTCCTTGATCGGGCGCGTGCCGGGGATCCTGTAGAAGCCGCCGACGACGGCGCCGAAGAGCCCGGCGAGGGCATCGAGCCACTTGCCCTTGTCGCCACGGACGAGGCGGTCGCCGGTGGTCTCGGGCATGCGACTAGTGAACGTACCGCCGGGAGGATCGGACCACCGCGACGAGCGTATGCCTGCCCGCTCGTCGTGCCCACTGGCAGGACTTGACAGGTGCACGCAGAATGTCCCTGCGCAGGTGAAGCAGGGAGGGCCCGGAGACGCAGCTATCGCAGCCAGCGCAGTCGGGCCAGGCGAAGACAAGGAATACCTCACGACCGAAGAGGTCGCGAGGCGCCTGCGCGTCCACCCCACGACCATCCTGCGCCGTCTCGGCGCGATGGACGACGCGGACCCAGCGCGGATACCCGCGGTCAGGGTCGGTCGCGTCTGGCGGATCCCACGCCGGGAGTTCGAAGAGTGGCTGTCCCGCTCGGGCCAGGCCTCGCGTTTGGCCGGGCGTCAGCGCCGACTGTTCTGACGTGGACCGTCGGGCAGTTTGGAAGGAGGGAGGTGACATACATGCCGGCGAAGAAGAAGGCTGCCAAGAAGGGCAAGAAGAGCGCGAAGAAGAAGTAACTCACGCTCTTTGATGCGGGCGCGGCGGGCGGGCCGCGCTTGCATCTACATCCGGAAGACGACCTCGAACAGCTCCTTGTCCGTCGGGCACCGGACGGTCGCCGCGTATGGCGGGTTCGGTGGGACGTCGAGATGCTCCCTCGTGACGAAGCGCGGCCCGACGGTCGTGCCGTCGAACGGGCACTCTCCCTCGTGACGAAGCGCGGCCCGACGGTCGTGCCGTCGAACGGGCACTGCACCTCATAGGCGAGGAAGTCCGCGCGATCCGCGTCGATGCGCCGTTTCGAGAGGTCGGAGGTCACGCACGTACTCTACGTGCGATGGTCGCCCCCATCGGACGGACGAAGATGGCCACGACGACCTCGACGCTGAAGGTCGGCGACGCCGCTCCCGCGTTCACCCTCCGCTCGCACGACGGCCGCGAGGTCGCGCTCGATGCCCTGCGCGGCCGGCATGTCGTGATCGCGTTCTTCGCCTTCGCCTTCACCAACACCTGAAACAGCGAAGCGCCCGCGCTGAACGACCTCCAGCAGAGGCTCGGCGCGGACGGCGCCCAGGTGGTGGGCATCTCGTGCGACTCGGTGTACTCGCTGAAGGACTGGGCGGAGCACCTCGGCGGCCTCCAGTTCCCGCTCTGCTCGGACTTCTGGCCGCACGGCGCCGTGACGCGCGCGTACGGCGTGCTGAACGAGGAGATCGGGCGTCCCGAACGCGCGATCTTCGTCGTCGACCGGGACGGGATCGTCCGTTACATCGACGTGCACACGCTGCGCGAGGTGCCCGATGCGGCCGAGATCGAAGAGGAGCTGAAGAAGCTCAGCGCGATGGGATGAGGTAGGCCTTCCCTTCGTCGGCGACCGTGAAGCGGACAGCGTCACCGGCCGCGAACTCGGCGAGCGTCTCACCGCTGACGAGCACGTCCGCGCCGCACTGGACCACGGTGACCTCGCCGGTCGATGCGATCGTGCCCTCCACGACCGCGCCCGGCCCGACGAGGTCGCCGGTGACGCTCGCCTGACCCGACCCCCGGACCGCATCCTTGGCCGCGAATTCGATCGCGATCGTGACCCGGTCACCGATGGTGAGCCGCGACTTGCGGACGGCGCCCGTCGCGTCGCGTCCGCGCAGGTCGAGCCGCTCGCCGAGCTCCCCGACGCGCACGGTGAGCACGATGTCGCCGCGGCGCCCGTCGAGCGCGACGACCACGCCCCGCGATGCGCGCGTGCGCCACTTCTCGATGAACGCGAGCTGCTCGAAATCGAGGGTCACTTGCGTACTGTATCGACGTGCCCCTCCGTGCCGCTCTC
>WNFV01013164.1_pt1 | contig 16958 bp, 17 predicted proteins | sample 5400101 | NCBI WGS metagenome assembly WNFV01 (sample SAMN13153361, study PRJNA577476) | soil metagenome | isolation source: 115 cm soil or saprolite under grassland replicate 1 | place: USA:California | collected 2016-06-15
CCGGCCGCTACGCGGTCGGGCTACGCCCGAGCCTTGACCCCGACGCCTTACCTCGGCGCGCCCAGACCACAGCGAAGAAGCAAAAAGAACGGTCACAACCACCTCTTGACCGTCCCCGCTCCTTCAGGGATGACCTGCATGGGTGTCAGACCGTGAGCGGCCCTGGCGACGATTTCGCAGCGGGGCTTGCCAGGTTGCCCCGCGCCCGCAAACAGTGGCGGCGTCGCTGGGGATCCGACGGCCCGCTCGGCGTGGCGGAGTGCGGACCGAAGTCGGCCGGGCTGCGGTTGGAAGGATTCCAGCGTGGCGACGAGCGCGCTTTGCGTTCGCGGTGGAGGGGTGCCACGGATTGACGGCGCGCCCGACTCCTGTTGACGTTGTGCTGTGGAGCAGTCTGCCCCGTTTGTCGGCCGGGACGTCGAATTGGCGCGCCTGGGTGCGGCCCTGTCCGAGGGCGGGCAGATGGTCCTGGTCACCGGCGAGGCTGGCATCGGTAAGACCCGGCTGGTCGGTGAAGCGCTCGGGCGCGCTAGCGCGGCTCGCGCCGTGTTGCTGACAGGCGGTTGCCTGCCGTTGACCGAGAAGTTGCCGCTGCTCCCGTTCGCCGACGCTCTGCGGGAGTTCGTCCGGGCTCCGGACAGCCGGCTGCTCGATGGGGTTCTGGCCGTGGTCCCTCCGTACGTCCATGCGGAGGTTGGGCGGCTGGTGCCTCGGCTTGGCAAGCCGGCACAGGTCCACGACGCTTCAGGGGCGGAGTGGCGGCGTGAGCGGCTGTTCACGGCCGTGGGCGAGCTGTTGGAAGAGATCGCCCGACGCGTGGCGGTGACGCTGCTCGTCGAGGACGTGCACTGGGCGGACGACGCGACGTTGGACTGCCTTACCTACCTTGCGCACGCCACGCACCGGCCGACGTACGTGGTGACGTGCCGGAGCGACGAGGCGTCGCTCGACCCGCCCGTCACCGCGTGGATGAACCACGCACGCCGGCAACGAAACGTCGAGGAGATTCGGCTCGCTCCCCTGTCGGGTGACGAGGTGGAGCAGCAGGCCGCGGCGATTCTCGGCGCTCCGGCACCGACCATGCTGGTCCGTGAGCTGCGGGCGCGAGGGGAGGGAAATCCGTTCTTCGTTGAGCAGCTCATGGCCGCAGCGGTCGGCGGATCGGAGGACGATGAGCTTCGGCTACCGAGCGAGCTCCCGCCCGGTCTGGCCGAGTTGCTGGTGACCCGGACGCGGCGTGTCGGCGCCGACGCTCGGCGGGTGTTGGAGGCGCTCGCCGTAGTCAGACGGCCTGTGACCGAAGCACTCATTGTGGAGATCACGGCCAGAGCCGGAGGCGCTGTTCGTGCGGCGCTGAAGGAGCTGGCCGCCGGCCGGCTGCTGGCCGATCGCACGTCGGACGGCGGGTATCGTCCGCGGCACGCCCTGCTGGCTGAGGCGGTGGTGGCCGACCTTCTCCCCGGCGAGCGCTCCGAGCTGCACAGTCGGGTCGCTGAAGCCCTGGACGGACTCGCGGACACCAGACTGGCCGCGGAGGTCGCCGGTCACTGGGCCGCCGCGGGTCGCCCGAGCGAGGAGCTTCGAGCCAGGCTCGGCGCCGCCGACGCCGCAGAGCGCGTGTTCGCCTATGACGAGGCGGCGACGCATTGGCTCCGTGCGATAGAGCTGTACCGGGAGATACCCGAGCAGGCACGTCCATCCCGCGTCGAGCTTCCCCGCCTGTACGTCCAGGCCATCGATGCGTTGGATGCCAGCGGTGACGGCGTTCGCGCCGGCGAGGTGGCCGAGGAGGCATACCGGCTCTTCGCAGACCACCCAGATCGCGCGGTAGCCGCGGTCATCCAGCACCGGGCTGGCACCTTTCGATCGATCGATTCGGCGGAGGCTGGACTCGAATTGGTCGAGGAGGCACTGCGCCTCTTCGAGGGCACTCCTCCTTCGACCGAGCACGCCGAGGGGCTGCTCCTGCACTCCGCACTTGTCAGGAGCGCCGGCGACAAGGCCCGCGGCCGCAGCAGCAACCTGCGTCGAGCCTTGGAGATCGCGGAGGCAGCGGGTGCTTCGGAGCTCGTCCCCCGCCTCCTCGGCATGCTGGCCCACGACCATTTCGTTCACGCCGAGATTGAGCAAGGCTTTGCGCTGCTCGAACGCGCATGGCGGTTGGTGGAGGCCGACAGCGACCCGGAGTCGGTCGTATCGCTCGCCGTCAACGAAAGCGACGTACTGCTAAAGACGCAGCAGCTTGAGGAAGCAAGCCGGGTGGCGCTACGTCACCTAGAGGCCATCCGACGCAGCGGTCGGGCGAGCAGCTTCTCCGCCTCCATACTGGCCGCGAACGCGGCCGGGGCCTTATTGGGTCTGGGCCGGATCGCTGACGCGGCCGCGGTGCTGGAACCACGCACATCGGGCCCCGCGACGCGAGATCGGTGGCTGCTGGATCTGGAGCGGGCGCACCTGGATCTGCTCCGGGGTGACATCGAAGCGGCCGAGCACCGGATCGGGCAGATTCAGGCGCTGCCAGTCGGTGGAAACGTCGAGTTCAGCCGTGAGCTTGCGCAGTCTGTCGTGGAGGTCAAGCTGTGGCGAAAACGGCCTGCTGAGGCCGTTCGCGAGGTCGAAATGGCGCTCGCGCGTCTTGACGGCACAGACGAGGTACAGCACTGCGGGTCCCTGCTCGTGCTCGGTATGCGGGCATGCGCGGACCGCGCCGAGATCGCCCGGGCAGGCCGTGACGACCGCGCTATGCAGACCGCCCTTGCTGCCGCGCAGCACATCAATGGTTGGCGCGAGCGGCAGACCGCCGATCCTCTCCAGGACAGTGCATACGTTGTTGGCGCCTCCGCCGACCGCGCACTGTGGAACGCCGAGCGTGCGCGGCTGACGGGCCCAAGCCAACCAGACCTCTGGAATCTGTCGGCCAAACATTGGGAAGCACTGTCCCGACCGCATCACGCCGCCTACGCGTGGTGGCGCCAGGCCGAGGCGCAACTCCTCGCCGGACAGCAGCCGCATGTCGCCGCTGCCGCATTGCAGTCCGGCGCGGCCGCTGCCGCCGGGCACGCGCCGCTGAGCGCCGAGATCCGTGCGCTCGCACAGCGCGCCCACATCAGCCTCGACACACCGTCCAGCGCCACGCCGGCAGCGCCCCCCACGCCGGACTGGGCAGCGTCGTATGGGCTGACCGACCGTGAACTGCTCGTCCTGCGGCTGGTCGCGAGCGGCCGCACCAACTCGGAGATCGGCGCCCAACTGTTCATCAGCCCGAAGACCGCGAGCGTCCATGTCACGCACATCCTCCGCAAACTTGGGGTAACCAACCGGGTCCAGGCGGCCACCATCGCCGAACGAGCCGGCCTCGTCGACGAAACGGACCCGGCCTAGCTCAGCGCTCGGCCGTGATGTACCGGCGAGGGGACCGCTCGTCCCGATCGACTGAGTCGTCGCCGGTCGCCGTCGTCGCGTCTGGGTCGATCCACCCGCTTCGTCGGACACCGCTCCATGTCAGGAGTCGCTCGGCCGTGAGTTAGGAACCAGCTGAGACGGTCGTCTCGGCCGCGTGCCATAGCAGCTTCGCCAGCCAGTAAGGCTGTCCCCACCCCGCAAATTAAGGCAATGCCGGACGACGGGAGCGTCTCAACGCCAGAACCTTCCGGTATGGACACCTACCCGAACCAGGCGAAGCCACACGAGCCGGCCACCTCCGCGGCCCGACGCAACCGCATCGCCGCTGCCCTGACCGTCGCCGTCGTGGTCGCCGGTCCCCAGCCCGCCGCCGTCGCACGAGCGATCGCCAACCTGCCGGAAACTGCCGTGGCCGTCGTCTGGGGTCGTGCACACGGCGGAACCTGCAACATCCAAGGCGACCTGACCGTCAGCTGCGAGTCGATGCACGGCGGCTACGCCAACGCCGGCACGACGGTCGGCAACGTCTGGCTCTACGGCGACCTCGGCGGCACCGACAGGCAGCGCCACGAGTCGAGGCACTCGGACCAGTGGGCCACCTTCGGCACCGCCTTCGCCGTGGTGTACGGCGCCGAGTCCGCGCGGACCAGAGGTAACTTCCACCGGAACGTGTTCGAGCAATGGGCCGGCCTGCACGACGGCGGCTACCGGCCCTGACCCCGCAAAGAGAACCGGGTCCGTCGCTTCGGACCCGGTTCTCGCGTGTTCGGCGTTTCAGTGGACGTCGGAGTAGCCGCCCGCGCCAACCACGATGATCAGCAGGAAGCCGACCGTCACCGCGGCGCTGGCCCAGCACAGCCACCTCGCCATCCGCGACGCGCGACGAGCACCCTCGACGTCGCCCAGCGCCAGCCGGGTGCGGACGTTGCCGGCGTACACGACTGCGGCGACCCCAAGCGGCGCGAAGCACACCAGCGTGCACACCACGGCCGCGGCCAGGTGGCTCCGCACCGGGCTCGGCTCCGGCACACGGGTGCGCGAGCCAGAAGTGGCGACGGTCTGCGATTCGACTACGTACGACATGCTTCGACTGTCCAAGCAATCGCTGGGCTTGACGTCCGGCAAACCCTTAAATCCGAGGCTGGGCCCCCCTTACGAAGAGCTGCCGCCGGGCCCCCAAGGCTGCCGCCGCCCCCAGCTGCATCTGGAACCGGCATAGCCCGCTCTGCTGGTCAGGCGAACGGGACTCGAACCCGCGACCCAGGGATTATGAGAGCCACGGCAACTCCCCCACCAGCCAACTCCAGGCTGCAGGAGTCAGTCGGCCAACCTCTTCAGGCGACTCTGACAACGCTGTTGGACGCCACTTCGCACCACGATCGGCACCACGGCGCTCTCGGCGAGGTTGTTGATCGATCTGGCTGCACGGACAGACCGATGCTGGAACATCACATGGCAGCCGTCCGCATTGACGCAGTCACGACGTGGACCCACGACGAGCGCGACTGGGGCCCCGCAGGACGCCAAATCCGCCAGGATTGGCTACTCGCTCCACGCATCAGGCTTGACGTCGCGCTGCCTAGGACGCGTCTCAAGGCCTCGTAGACAGCGTCCGGCCGCCTGCCCCGCTCGACCGATCAAGCCAGCGGTGGTGATCGAGCCGCATCGCCCTGACGATCCCCTCGCCGGCCGCATCGCAGCACATGCCCTCGACACTGGCATGGACCCCTGAGAGGGTGGGCCGACGGCTGGTTGGGCGGCGCCGTCTGGGGGGAACATGAAGGAAACTCGCGGTATTGCTCTTGGCGCGGTCGTCGGCGCCTGCGTCGGCTGGTCGCTGAGACGACCGCACCGCGCCGAGGACGCCGGTCTCTCTGGTCCCGGTGCCGCCGCACCGACTGGGGTGTCGGAAGCTGATCCGGTTGCGGGGCCGGGTCCAGCCGTGCTGCCTATCCCTCGAGAGCGGCGTCGCGGATGGGTTGTGCGGATGGCCGCCGGGCTGGCTGCGCTCATGGCACTTCCGAGCATTGTGCTCGGCGGCCACGACTCGCTCGCCGCTGCGAGCATGGGGCAGCGGCTGATCGGCGTCCTCCTGCTCAGTACCGGGTTGGCCCTCCTCGCGGGGGCGCTGGTAGCTCTCCTGGCCCGCAGTGCCGGCACCGTGGATGAGTCTGTTCCCTCGGCAGCGACAGCTCTGTTGCTGCTCGGCGTCTTGCCTGGTTTGCTCCTCGTCGCGCTGCAACTCTCATCGCCACGCTCGTTCTGGGCGCTGTGGCTGGTCGGCTGGCTGCTGGTGGCAGCTGCGCCGGCCGCCGCCGGCGTCATGCGCTGGCGGCTCGGCTCTCCGCCGCGCGGTGGGCGGCTCGCGACCGGACTGGTGTCGGCAGGGATCGTCGTCGCTCTGGGGCAGAGCGCGCTGACCAACGCATACACGCCGGTGAAGAGGAGCGAGTCGCTCGTGGTCTCAGGTTCCATCAGGAGCCTCGGCGACCAGCTAACGCGGTCGGGCGCCAAAACCCGGATGCGGGTCCTTGAGGTCGAGATCAGCCTGGACAATCGCGGCGACGCGCGGCTGATACTGCTCGCTGGTGGCTATGCGGTCAGTGGGTACGTCTCGCCGTGGCGAGCCGTCGCCGAGCAACAGGGATGGCCAGACCGCGCACAGAGGGAGCTCGCGGCCTCGCCGTGGACCGCCCGGTATCAGACCACGGAGGAGTTCACCCTGATCGAGGTCGGACGCGATCTGGTCAATGCCGGCGACTGGATAGCGCCGGGGCAGCAAGCGACGATCACTTTCCTGGCGTATGCCCCCCCGAACACCTATGACGGCTACACCCTCGACGTGGCGCTCGCTACCGGCCGGGCGGACCGCCTCGACGTCGACGTACCCAACCGCTCTGCGATCGCGCCGTTCTCCGACGATCCGGCCGGGTTGTACTCGGACATCCCGATCCGGGAGACGAGCTGGGTCAACAAGGTGACTCGCGACGCCGACTACGTCAGGTCAATTGTTGAGGTCCATCCCGGGACCGTCCACCCGATCACGGTCGACGGCTACGTCGACTCGGCCAGGACGAGCGCACGGCCATACAGCGAGCTGAACCGTCGCTGGCAAACCCGATATGGGATCAACTTCTTCTTTGCTCAGGACTACTGCCAGGACTCTGCCACAGAACGCTAGTTGACTAACGATGTCGGTTCCCCTAGCGCGAAATCACATGCATGGCTAAACCGATGTTCATCTCTGTGGTGACCCGAGCGCATGCCTGATCCTTATGAGTAGCACTCCCGCCGCCAGCGGCGAGTTGGTGTCGTCGCGGCGCCACCTGCGGTGGCGGTTGGCGGAGTCGGGTCCCACGGGATGGAGCTCGCCACGGGATTCGACCCTCCGACCTTCTGATCCGTAGGCAGCACATACCCATAGACAGGAGGGGACATGAGCGTGCAGGAGTGTCAACGACCAGGACTCTGGTGGACTCTGACAGCACTGGTTAACCGGTGGTTGATGCCCAAAGTGATGCCCACCGTCCGGTCCCGCGCCACCGATCCCGGTCAACTGTCGGGCTGCGCTCGATGGTCGCCTTTCCACCCGGGCGGCCCGACGCCACACTGAGATCATGGTTGGTGGATCCTGGCTCGAGTCGGCTCGCGGCCGCCGCAGCGCGTTGATCGTGGCCAGCGATGAGTACCAGGACGTGGGGCTCAGCGAGCTGCGGGCTCCGGCCGCGGACGCCGACGCCCTGGCGGCGGTGTTGAGTGACCCGGAGATCGGCGGTTTCGAGGTCCGGACGCTGCTGAACGAGCCGGCCCACGTGGTCAATGAGGCCGTCGAGGAGTTCCTGACCGACCGTTCTCCCGACGATCTCCTGCTGTTGCACTTCTCCTGCCACGGCATCAAGGACCAGGAGGGCGAATTGTACTTTGCGATGGCGAACACGCGGCTTCGCGTGCTGGGCGCGACCGCGGTCGCCGCGGACTTCGTGAACCGGCGGATGACTCAGAGCCGGTCGCGCCGCATCGTGTTGTTCCTCGACTGTTGCTACGCCGGCGCCTTCGATCGCGGGATGAGGGCCCGCGCCACCAAGGTCATGGATCTGGAGGAGCGCTTCGGCGGCCGCGGCCGGGCGGTGATCACGGCGTCGGGAGCCGTCGAGTACGCCTTCGAGGGCGGTGAGCTCACCGAGTCCGGCGATCCGGCTCCCTCGGTCTTCACGACCGCGATGGTCCGTGGCCTTACCACCGGGGAGGCGGACCGCGACCAGGACGGGTACGTCGACCTGGACGAGCTCTACGACTACGTCTACGACGCGGTCCGCGAGGTGACCCCGCACCAGAACCCCGGCAAGTGGACCTTCGGCGTCCAAGGCGACCTGGTGATCGCCCGGCGGAACCTCCCGGTCACCGAGCCGGCCGCGCTGCCGCCGGAGCTGCAGCACTCCATCGACAGCCCGCTGGCCGGCGTGCGGGCCGGCGCGGTCGACGAGCTGGCCCGACTGCTGTCCGGCCGCCACCAGGGCCTGGCCCTGGCTGCCCGACAGGCCCTCGAGACCTTGGCCGACGACGACAGCCGCACCGTCGCGGCCTCGGCCACAGCCGCCCTCGACCGATCGCCCCACACCGCGCCGCCGGGCGCCACCGGCCCGGCACCACCGACACGACCAACCGACACCGCCGGGGCGACCAGCCCGACCCGACGCCCGCCGACGGCAACGACGCCCGATCACCCGCCGGGACACACCACACCCACGACGCGGTCTCGGATGCGTCGGTGGCCGGGGACGACCCGAGGACGGGTGATCCTGGCCGCACTGGCGGCCGCCGCCCTGTTCGTGGGTGGCGCGGTCACCTGGCGGGTGCTCGATCAGGCCGCCCACTCGACGACGATCCCGGCGTCGTTCGACGGCAAGTGGCGGGGCACGGCCTCCGACGGAGCGGAGTTCACGGCCACGCTCGGCAAGGATCTGCGTCTGGGCCAGCTGGCGCGCGGCGCCTCGTCGTCGTGCTACAACGGCACGCTCACCGTCAGCGACGCCACCGACTCTCGGCTCACGATGCGCTTCACCCCCGCAGGCCAGGCGGATTGCATCCCGTGGACCGTGGTCTTCACACACCTCTCCGGAGGCGACCTGAAGATGGCAGTCGATCCGGACAGCAGCGTCAACTACCAGCCGGAGTTCGAGGTCCGAATGGCCCGGCAGGGGTGAGGCCGGATCAGGCGGCCGAGACGACGCTGCTGTCCGGATCCACTACACATGCAAGCGGCCCACTGGCAGTAGCGGGTAGTTCGCTCATCCACCTCGGACGGTGAACCCCCGGATTAAAAGGCCGCAGCTACCCGCCGCATCCACCCCCACCAGACTCCACCAGCCACACGAATGGCCCCACCGGCCGCCTGAATCCCCACCGATCGCCGCGAGTTCGCGTCACGAAACGTGTCACGCGCCATCGGCCATTCGTCTGCGCTGGCACGTTTGTCGGGGAGGGCGCCCGGAGCAGACTTCGACGGGCGCCCTCCCCCCGACTCGATCAGCCCTCCTGCCCGCTGACGTCGTGCGGTGTCTCGTCGGTCACCTGCGAACAGGTGGTCTTGGTGATCCGGGTGGTGGCCCGGCGCAGGCTCGGCCCGACGATCTCGGCCAGCACCCGCTGCGCGGTCCGCTTCTCACCAGACTGCTGGTCGGCCCACGCCCCCGTGGTCACCGTCCCGTGCACGAAGACCCGATCCCCCGTCGCCAACGACTGAGCAGCGTTGACGAACGGCTCTCGACCCCCAAGGAAGGGATCATGAGAGCGGCTCAGGCGCGAATCTGCGGCTGTTGACCGAGATCCGGCTGGTGAGACTGTTAGGAGTCAAGAGCTTGGAGGCCTGATAGAGGTAGGCCTCCGGCGACGGCGTCAGCACACCGTCCCTTGTCTGCCTGTGCTTGCGCCAAATCGTCCATGCCCCGAAGGCGATGCCCGCGGCCGCGGCGAGTGGCTGCGCGAGCGTAAGACCAGCCGCGGCGAGCAGCGCGGCAGCTCCCGCCGGGAGAGCGAAGCTGGTGCCGATCGTGCTCTCCACGGTGTCGATGCCGGCGCGCCTGAGGTCACTACGGAGGCGATTGAGCCTCGGCGCAAGTGTCTTGTCGTACTCATTCTTAAGGTGCCGCTCAACCTCACGAACGTCAGTCACGTCGTTGAGGTAGGCGAGACTGGCCGTGAGTTTGGCGATCTCCGCCTGGAACATGCCACGCTCCTCGGCATGGCGGTTCCGAAAGTCGACGATCTGGGCGGCGGGGATGGTCGCAGGCGAGGCTGGCACAACATAAGTCAGTGCCAGGAAGGCCATCTGCTGCTCAACCTCGCGACCCTGGCGCCTGGGGGCGAGCGCAGGCTGCGCCAGCAGAGCCGCCGCCAGTCGCTCCATAGTGAGGCCGGATACGGCGATGTGATCAAACGGCTCATCAGTCAGAGGATGGGCGCCCACATCCCGCGCCATCGCTTCGGCGAGAGACATCATGTAGAGGTTGGCGAGCCTCGGATGCATCCCGATCCAACGAGGATCGCCCGTTCGACTGGTAACCAGTTGGCACGCAAACAGATCGCTGAGAAGCTCGTTACCAATCTTCTCCTCGAACACGTAGGCGAGCTTTGGGTCACTTCCGGTAGGCGCGTACAGGCTGGTGTACGGATCCTCGGGCCACTCGGCGCGTCTGTCGACTCCGAACTGGGCACGCAGGGTGTCCCCATGCGCAGCAACAAGGTCACGAAATGCTGGCGCGATACTAAACGCCCACCGCGTCGGCGATTCGTTCTGGACAATCTCGGCGTCGATGAGGCATTCACCTCGTCGCTGTCGCGCAAGCGGGCGCCACTCGGCACGATGCGCTTCATGCCGTCCCAGTACAGCGCCGTGAGCTTGAGCCAGCCCTCATCTTTGAAGTGGATGAAGGGATAGTAAAGCCCAAAATAAGTGACCATGTCGCCCACCCGCTCCCGCCCCGCCGACAACCCAGTCACATCCTAAAGCGGGGACAGACCGCGACGCAGCACTGAATCCAATCATCTCAGTACTCCAGCACGAGCACCTCATCGGCCCGGGCCGACTGCGATAAGTGTCTCTCCCCGCGGCCGAAGCCAACCTGGCTCGCATGGCACGCCGCAACGAGAGCCCGCGCGGCGCCCCGTCCGTCTAGCCGACCGCGGTCATCGGCCCGCATTGGCGCCGCATGGCTAGCTTCGTGATCGCCGGCGTCGACGCGAGACCGGGACCGGCCGCCCTGCGTCAATGTACGGCTGAAGGACCTTGCGAAGCTGGTTCGCGTTCTTGGCCGTCAAGTCGATCTCATAGGACTTGCCATCGAGGCTGAACGCAACCGTCTCGCCCTTACCGGCTCGAATGACCGCGCCGCTCAGGTCGTCGGTCATCCGGACTTCGAGTCGCTGGACCATCTCGCTCCTCACGTTCTATGCGCAAGGATACGACAACGTTGCAGGCGGCAACTATTCGTATGGGCAGGCAAGACTGACGCTGACGTAGTCCCTGGAGCGAGGCTCGGACCCGGGCAGGAATACGATCGGCCGGTGAGCGGTGGGATCTTTCTGGTCAGTGGTGAGCAGCCTGTGGAGATACGCGAGCAACCGTATGACCGAGTGGCTCAGCGGCCTCGATGCGATGCAAGAGGGTGTACGGCTCGTGGAAGCGGAGGGCGATCGATAGCAGATCGCTCGCGGCCGCGGATCTCGTGGCCTCTGGACCTGGCAACGCAGCATGGCCCACCTCTGGCGCACGAACCGAACGTCCGCCGTTGCACCGCACCGCTGGGCAGGCCACATCCAGGTCGCCACGCTGGCAAGTCCACCGAACACTCACGACGGCGAAGGCTTAGCAGCCGGGCACTTCCCGACCTGAATCCAGGAGACAATGGATCCCAGCTCGATCGGATACACGTGCTCCTCGTCCGTAGTCACAGTGACGAAGGTGGGCCCGATCTCCACTTTTCCGCAAATCTCGGCCGTCCCGGTGGAGATAATGGCGTAGGAGTCCTTTGCTTCCCTCGGACCAAACCAGGCGAGACCAAGGGCAACGACGAAGACAGACAGCGACGCGATCGAGAATCCGACGGCGACTCGCAGCAGACGCGCCGCAGTCATCGCATCGCGGTGGCCGAGACCCCCCAGCGTCTGCGGTCGGACCAGACGAGGCAGTCCCCCACTGGACCTGAGCGCCACAAGCAGCGCGACCAGGGCGAGCGCGAGCGCGACGATCAGGAGAGCCCCCACGGCGTAGCCCACCCAGCGATTCAGCTGCCACAGCTCCTTGCCGAGTCCTAGAGAAATCGTGCTGGTAACAACCGCCAGCTGGCCAGCCAGGCCCGCCTGCCACTTGCCAGCCGCTGCCTGGACCAGGGACGACTCCTGTTCCCGCGACTCCAGCACGATCTTTGCCAGCGCCCTGCCGGCCGGGGTGCCTGCGCCGCCGCCCACCGGGCGCCGGTGTCCCGTCGTCACGGCTCGATCTCCGACGCCCAATAGGCGCCGCAGCCCCTCTTCTCCCCTTCTGGGCGCCCCTTGTGGTCCGACGCACACTGGCACAGGACCTCGATCGACTCCCGCGTAGCGCCTCGAAGAACCTCCAGCGGCCACTCGAACGTGAATTCGTGGGTGCAGCGAGGACACCGGCCGGCGAAGATGACCTTGGTCCGGTCATCGCCAGGAGGTACGTACTCGTACGTCGTGGTCGACATGGCCAGCTGGCCGAACCGCTCCTCGCTATGATCCGCCCAGGGCGAGTCAGGGCCATCGGGTTGGTTCGGCGGTTGAGACGGATCAGTCGTCATTCCACCAGTATGAATCTACGCCCGATGGAGTGCGGCTTCGCCGGACCCGCAGCTCGGCCAGGCAAGTGCGGTCGACGATCTCGGTGGAGCTGGCGGCACCCATTCTCGGCGAGGAGAGCGCGCCTTGCAGCCGGGAGTTACACACTCGACATGCTGCCCGTATAAATCAGGCCCGCCCAATGAAACGGATGTGAGTACGGCAAACCCGGGCCACTACGGCCCCTAGCGCGGCGGCTGACTGTAGGCTGCACGGCCGCGTCGCGCAGACCGGCCTCAGCCTCCACGCCAGCGCCGAACTGTTCTGCGAGCTGAGGCACCTCAGTGCTCTTCAGCGCGCGCAGCCACAGCGCCGCTGCCCGCAGCGCCTCGGCATGATCCATCCGCGCGATCTCTGTGTTGACGGCGAACTGCCGCAACAGCAACGAGGTCGGCAGGTCGGCGATCGGCCACAGCGCCGTCACCACGCCGGTTGCACCAGCGTTCAGAAAGCCAGTAGCGAGGTTCATCGATTCATCGGAGGGAACAGCCAGGTCACTCGTTCCGCTGGCACAGGCCGCTGCTACGACCAGTCCGATCGGACGTTGCCCACCTAGGCGGTCCAGATCCGCGAACGCAAGCTCACCGTCGCTGAGTAGAAGCACCGCACCACCCTGGCCTGCCGAGCTGCCGATGGCGTGGCAACCGAGGTGGATGTCGACCGGCCGCCCAAGATGCTGAAGCAGGAATCGTCCAGTCGCGGCGGCGCCGAAGACGACGTGCGCGTCACCCGGGTAGACGTGGAAAACGCTGCGCAACTCCAAGCGTGATCCGGGAAGTGGCGCCCACTCGCCTATGGGGTCGGCCAGCCCGATCAGCACCCGCACCAGCCCCCGGCGCTGCTCCAGAGTCTCCTGATCGAGGTGATAGGGCGCCGCGGGCAGATAGGCCACCGGCATCAGGCTCCACAAACACTCCTCGACTTCCTCCCCGGTTGGCGAAGTACTTATGAACGAGGCCGCATGGAGCGGCCACCATGCCAGCATGCCGGTAGAAATCAGAGTGACCCTCTGCGCGCCGGCTAGGCGCAGTTCGCGCGCAAACGGGCCCATCAACTCGTCGCCCAGAACCGGCAGTACGCGATCCAGTACCGTCTTGTAGTCCGCCGCCGACTCCGCGAAGACCAACGAGGACTCACCACCTACTGTCAACCGAGCCAGGTCGGTGCTGGTCACGCCATCGGCCCACACGGGGAGGACCCCATCGCTATATTCACCCGACACGATGAGAGCAACGCATCCCGGCGGCGCGGCCAGCAGGTAGACCAGTGGATGCTGCGCCGTGAAGTCACGCGCGATCGCGTCGAAGGGCTCTCGCAGGAGAAATCGAGGAAACCCGGCCTCGCGTATCGCGCGGATCGCCGACAGCAATTCCTGTCTGAGTTCCGGCCGGCTATCCTCGAGGATTTCTGACCGTAGCACCTCCCTAGCCTCGACAAAGCGCTGAGCCAACTCTGGAAGGGCGTCGGCGACATCGCCCAGATCGACCTCTTCAGCCCGCCGTGTCCGACCCACATGTCGACACCTGGATGCGTCTAGAATCTCCACCGCTCGCCGATAGTCACCTGCCTTGGCGAAGCAGTAAGCCGCCCATCGGCCGACAGGGCCGACGCTGCGCTCAGTCACAGCTGCAGGACGATCGGAGGCGGCGCCGAAGTCGGCAAGGAAGTCGTCCGCCTCCATCGCTTGCTCGAATCTTGCCCCCGCCTCGACCCAGAGCCCGTCCGATGCCAATCGGTCGCCCAACGCGGCCGCGGTCTCGCAGAGTCGAAGCGGATCGTCCACGACCGTGAGCAACTCAACAGCTCGGCTGAGTCGAGGCGTGATCTCGCTATGATCCGGATCCATTCGAGTCAAAGCCTCGGCCATGGTCGCGTTCGCCCGCCCCCGGATCGAAGCGGTGGCGGTCACATCGTCAGCAATGCGCCCGGCGTGCCGGTATGCCGAAGGCCACAGCGGGCCATCCGGCGGATCGTCGCGCAACATCGCCGCCCGCACCTCGGCCACCGCGAGGTCGGTCAGACAGGCAGTCAGTAGCGGAACGTCTGCGATCGAGTCCGCTAGGTTGACGGCGGCAGTAAAGTCGTCGACCGCCCCGAGTGCCCGAGCGGCATCCGAGGCGGACATCGCCAGATCCAGCTGGATCACGCCTCGGTGCATAAGGCTGTAGGCCAGGTCGCCCGGGCTGCCGGAGTCCTGGCGGGCACGGACGGCCGAATCGGCATCTGCGAGAGCCTCCTCGATCGAGAATGCGGCATCGGCCGAGAAGCGCCTCAGTCGAGCCACTGCCAGCGAGCGGTTGCTCTTGTGATGGGAGACCACCGCGGTGTCGCCCTGAGCTGTGGCGACAGCGATGATCTCGTCTAGAAGCCCGATCCCTTCAGTGAGCCGGCCCACAGGGTCCGGAAGACTGGCCTCCATCAAGAGGCCAGCCAGATTACTCTTCAGTCTGATCTCCAGGCCGACATCATCCGGTCGCTCAGCTAGCTCGACGGCTCGGCGTTGTAGGTCAAGCCTGCGGCGTTGTGCCGCGTGACTGCTGTCACCTGCTTCCCTGTCCAGCATCACGAACATGCCAGTGAACAGTGCCTCGGCGTAGTCATCTCCGACGGATTGCGCGGCGACGACGCCCTGCCAGGCGCCCGCCTGGCGGTCCACCAGATCCGCGTCGGTCGCGTCGGCAAGGTCAAAGAGATCGCCGTACCGCGCACGATCGAGGCCTGGCCGCGTGGACTCGCGCACCCGTCGGCGTCGGCCGAACCAACGGAACATCTCCTGAACTGGCACCACACTCCCCCAACCGGCCTCGGTCACCTACCCGGAAATCTGTTGTCGAGGTGAGGAGACTCCTCGGCGTCTCGTGCTGAACTGACACGTCCGATCGGCCGCCGACCACGCTAGCAGGACGAGTCTCAGTGCTCGGTTGAACTCGCGCCTCGAAAGCACTCCGCTTGACAACCTGGTGGACTGAGCCGCCTCGAGGTGGGGGTAGGCGGCGGCCGTGGCGGACCAGGCGGGCGGCGACGTTGAGGAAGGGCGGCCGCTGCGGCCAGGGGTGCGCAGCCGCAGGCCGACGTTGTGCGCCAGGCCGGCGGCCTGCCAGTGCAGCCAGTGCCGAAGGACGACTGCACCGGGGCCTGGATCATGCCGGAGTCGTTCTTCAGCGCGCGGATGGTGTCCTCGGGGATCCCGCCGCGCAGCCGGTGGTGAGCCTCCACCTCGGCGGCGGTCATCCGCTCGGCGGCCACGTTGGTGATGATCGCGTGCAGCCGCAGCCGCCGGCCGAGCAGTGTCGTGGTGGTCTCGGCAACCTGGCTGCCCTTCTCGGTTTCGGCGCCCAGCGCCGGCGTCCAGGTCGTGTCCGGGTCGTGTCCTGGTCTGCGGCCAGCGCGTGGATCCGGGCGAGCACTGGCCGGTACTGATTGGCCGTGACCGAGAAGTCCGCGTAGTGCCGCTCGGCCGCGGAGACCACCTGGTCCTTGTAGCCGGCCGAGCCGACCCGGATTCACAGCCGGTACCGCGCGCGCCACCGCCGGGACCGCCGCGACGCAATTGTCGATGAACGAGCCCATCGCCCGCCCGTCGTTGCCCGCGCCGCCACGGGCCAGCCAACATCCTCGACCTCGTGTCGGCGGCGAGCGCATCGATCGTGCGCGACACCGTCGGGTCCGACGCCACACGACCGAACACGCCCGGCGGGCCGCAGCACCGCGATGTCGGCCAGGCACTCCCGCCCAACCCGAGCGCGACCGCCAGATCACAGACCACTTTCTCGCGGTGTATCTGGCCTATGCCAGCGTAGCCGGCCATGCGCTGGTCGACCGGGAGTTGTACCTGCTGCGGGCCTGGGCCGACGACACCGACCGGCGTGCCCGCGCGCTGGGTGGCAGGTGACGAGGTCTACGGCGGCGATCCCAAGCTGCGTGAGTCCTTGGAGGATCGTGGCATCGGGTACGTGCTGGCGGTCGCCTGCGGCCACAACGTCCGCACGCACGTCGGCAAGATCCGCGCTGATGACGCCCCCGGGTCGCTTCACGCGCGAACGAACGCGATTTCGCCCTGCGGAGGTCACCACACCGACTTTGCACCAAACGCGTCGGATCAGCAGGCGACTGGCGGAAATCGCGGCGCAGCGGATTAAAAGTCTGAGGGCTGGTCCCGAGTGGCCTGTCCTGAGCGTGCTGCGGGTGGCGGACGGCTGTCATCTGAGGCATGTCAGCGCCCATCAGCCCCGGTTATCTTGCCAAGATGATTGCCAGACTCGTTGCCACCTGCAACTAATTGCCTCCTGCTCGCCGATGGGCCGCTCGCGGGTCCTGCGGGCGCTGCCCGCGATGTCCCGCGGCGCGTGGGCCGGTGCCGGACAGGCACTGGTTCGACCTCGGCTCGGTACATCGCTTGACGGCCGGCCAGCCGCCGGCCGACCTGCGACGGCGGCCAGGGCGACGCCGAACGGCCCAGTTGCGCGCGTTTCCCGCGCGCATCGGCACCGTGCACATCTGTACACTTCTGTCCATGAGTGACACGCTGCCGATCACCGAGGCCCGCAGCCAGTTCGGCGCCCTGGTGCGCCGGGCGTCGGCCGGCCGCGAGCGATTCACAATCACCGACCACGGGCAGCCGGCGGCGGTGCTGATCAACGCGCACGAGCTGGCCGACCTCGAAGACGCGCTCGCCCTCGCGCGGTACGAGGCCGAGAAAG
>WNFV01015252.1_pt1 | contig 16952 bp, 18 predicted proteins | sample 5400101 | NCBI WGS metagenome assembly WNFV01 (sample SAMN13153361, study PRJNA577476) | soil metagenome | isolation source: 115 cm soil or saprolite under grassland replicate 1 | place: USA:California | collected 2016-06-15
GAGCACGTACTGCATGTTCTTGCCGACCGCCACCTTGTCATAGGGCTTCGAGCGCGAGGCCACCTCGAAGATGTTCGAGAAGGCGTAGTGCTTGGGATCATCGTTGATGATCTCCACCCCGCCCTTGTCGAAATGGTCGAGCGATCCGAAGCGGGTAACGTACTTGGTCATCGGAAGATCCCCCTTTCTGCCGACTCACGCGTGACCATCCGGCTGCTCCTCCGCCCCCTTCCCCGGATCAGTGTCGCGACGATCGGCCCCCCCAGCCCTCGGGAGGATCGGGGGCCCGGGAGCGCGGCGCGTTCGGGCTCAGCACCCCCACCGTCCCGACCACCATGGCGGTGAGTTGCGCGATCACATCGTGCACGTCGGCGGTGTTCGGCACGATGCAGCGGAGCTCCGTGACCCCGGCGTGAGCCAGCTCGACGACGCGATCCTGGCACTGCTCCAGCGTGCCGAAGATCCCGACCCTCGCCGGATGGCCGATGGTCGCGAAGAGCGGTTCAGCGCTGGCCCGAGCGTCAGCCTCGACGGAGGTCCGCCCGATCGACACCGGCAACTCCACGGCGATGCCGAGGCTCGACGGATCGCGCTCGGCAGCCTCGCATCCCGTCCGGACCTGTTCGATCACGGCCGGGAGATCCGGAATCGCCATGCCAGGAATGACCACATCATCGGCGACGCGCGCCGCCACCCGGATCCCGACCGAGCCCGTGACCTCGATCGACACCCGCGGCCCCGCCGGTTGGAGTGAAGCAATCGCGAGTCTGGCATCGCGCACCTCACTCGAGGGGCCCCGGGCGCCAACGGACTCGCCGGGCAGCAGCGCCCGGACGATCCTCGCGTATTCCGCCAGCCGGCCAGCTAGGGTCGTCCGCTCCGGAGCCTCGCCGCCAAGCGTGCGCTGTTCACGCTCCGGCCCGCCGGTGAAGCCGATCTCGAGACGCCCACCCAGGATGAGGTCCAGCGTGCCCGCCATGGCGGCGAGGGTCGCCGCTGGCCTCAAGGCGATGTCGAGCATCGCCCCCATCCGGGCTCGCGACGTGGCGAGCCCGGCGAGGGTCAGGGCCATCCAGGCCTCGAGCCGGGGATGGTCATCGGCGGAAGCTCCAGGGTCCCGCACCCAGACCACGTCAACGCCCACGCGGTCGCACATCTTTGCCACTTCGCGGAGACGGCTGGGCTCGTTCCTCGTGTCGAGAACGACGCCCAGACGGACCAGACGTCCCGGCGGGGGGCGGGTTGGCCTGAAGCCACTCACGCGGTAGACTCTACCAGACTGCGCTGCCGGCATACACGAGTACATCGACCACGGCGTGGCCACGGCGCTTCCTGTCGGGTCGACCGGTCTTTCCATGCTGACTGCTCTCGTCGAGTTCATTCACCGGCTCCGGGAGGCGGCCATTCCAGTGTCGATGGTCGAGACGCTGGACGCCGTGGAGGCCCTCAAGCACGTCGATCTGTCCAACCGAGAGCAGTTCCGGGCGGCCCTGGGGGCCAGCCTCGTCAAGCGTGCAGAGCATCGGGCGGCATTCGCGTCCCTGTTCGATGTCTACTTCGCCCCCCGCCGGGCCGAGGCATCCCCCTCAGGCACCGCCTCCGGGCCTCTCGCCGCGCCATTTCTCGCGGACCCGACCGACGTGTCCTCCTCCGACGGGGTCTCCTCCGCGGAGCTGCTCGCCTCCCTGCTTGTGGCCCTGCGACGAAACGACGAAGGGGCCCTGCGCGCGCTGGCAGCCCTCGCCGTCGAGCAGTTCGGCGGGATCAACGCCCGGCGGGTCGGGTCCGCTTCGTACTACCTCTATCGCGTCCTGCGGCGGCTCGATCTGTCCAACCTGCTCCAGCGCGCGATCCACGACCGGGCCGAAGAGACGGCCCACACGACGCCGTTCGACGAGCGCCTCCTTCGAGACGAGCAGCGCCGCCGCATCGAAGACCTCCGGCGCCTCATCGCCGACGAGATCCGACGGCGCCTGGTCGAGATCAAGGGCCCCCAGGCCGCCGCCGACGTGTACCGACACGTGCCGATCGAGGACGTCGACTTCCTCGGCGCTACCCCGAGCCAACTCCGAGAGATGCGGAATGCCATCCGGCCCCTCGCCCGGAAGCTCGCCGCCCGGATCGCGCACCGGCGCCGCTTCCGCCGCCACGGGCGGCTCGACGCGCGCAAGACCATCCGGCGCTCCCTCTCCGCCGGCGGCGTGCCCCTCGAGCCGGCCTTTCGCTACCCGAAGGTCTCCCGGCCCGACCTGTGCCTGCTCTGCGATGTCTCCGGGTCGGTCGCGGAGTTCGCCCGCTTCACGATATCCCTCCTCTACGCGATGAACGAGGAGTTCTCCAAGATCCGGTCCTTCGCGTTCGTCGACGGGATCGACGAGGTGACCACCGTGTTCGAGGACCGGCACACCGCCCTCGACGCGCCCCATCTCCTCGTCCGCACCAACGTGGTGTGGGCCGATGGCCACAGCGACTACGGCCACGTCTTCGAGCGATTCTGGAACATCTACGGACAGGCAACCCTCGGGCCGAAGACCACGGTCATCATCACCGGGGACGGCCGCAACAACTACCGGTCCCCGGGCATCGAGGTCCTCCGCGCGATCAAAGACCGGGCCCGCAAGGTTTACTGGCTGAATCCCGAGCCGCGGCGGCTCTGGGACACCACGGACTCCATCATCGCTGCCTACACACCCCATTGCGACGGTGTCTTCGAGGTGCGGAATCTCCGCCAGCTCGCTGACTTCGTCCACGGGATCGTGTGACCACCTCCGGGCAATGACCACGCTGGTACGCGTGAGCGGCCTCGACGGCGGCGCCAAGACGTGACGAGATATGACTCGTCAAGTCTAAACTTGACAAGTCATGACTCGTACAAATATGCTGGCCGCATGCCGCCGTCCCGATTCGTCGGCCGAACCGCCGAGCTCCGGACCCTGGCCGAGGCGTACCAGGCCCCCCAGAGCGGATTCGTCCCGATCTACGGGCGCCGCCGTGTCGGCAAGAGCGAGTTGATCCTCCGCTTTCTACAGGAGCGCCGGGGGGTCTACTTCGTTGGCAAGCAGGCGCCGGGCGCGCTGCAGCTTCGGGAGTTCCTGGACGAGGCCGCCGTCGTCCTCGGCGAGCCCCTCCTGGCCACGGCGACCTTCAACGGCTGGAAGAGCGCCCTCGCCGCCGTGAGCGACCGGTGGAAGCGGCGCGAGAAGCTCGTGCTCGTCTTCGACGAGTTCCAGTGGACGGCGTGGGCGAGCCCGGAGCTCCCGTCCGTCCTCCAGGAGCTGTGGGACCGCCGCTGGCGCTCGAGCGGCGGGATCCTCCTGATCCTGTGCGGGTCTTACGTGGGCTTCATGGAGCGGGACGTGCTGGGGCGCAAGAGCCCGCTCTTCGGCCGCCGCACCGCCCAGATCCTGCTGCGGCCCTTCGGCTACCGCGAGGCCGCGCTGTTCCACCCCTCCTACTCGCCGGTGGACCGCGCCCGGGCCTACTTCGTCTGCGGCGGCGTGCCCTGGTATCTGGGCCGCTTCGACGCGCGCCGCTCGATCGAGGCCAACATCATCGCCGAGGTGCTCGAGGAACACGCCCCCCTGCGGCACGAGCCCGAGTTCCTCCTGCGGGAGGAGCTGCGCGAGGTCGACAGCTACTTCGCCGTCCTGCTCGCCATCGCCGGTGCCCGGGTCACGCCGCGGGACATCTCCGAGGTCACGGCCATCGGGGAGCGGAGCCTTCACTACTACCTCCAGCAGCTCGTGGATCTGGGCTACGTCCGCCGCCGCTACCCGCTCTCCGACGCGCCCGCGGCGGCGCGCCACGTCCGCTTCGCGCTGGACGACGCCCTCCTCCGGTTCTGGTTCCGCTTCGTGTTCCCCAACACGAGCTATCTCGCCCAGATGGGCCCGGAGCGGACCCTGCGCGAGCGCATCCGACCGGCTCTCGACGCCTATCTGGGAAGTTGCTTCGAGGGCCTGTGCCGCGAGGCACTGCCTCACCTGTACGCGCGCGAGCGCGTGGCCGTGCCGTTCGAGGTCGGGGAGTACTGGGACAAGCGCTGCCAGATCGACGTCGTGGGGCTGCGTCAAGACGGCTGGACCGACCTCGGCGAATGCCGGTGGGGCGCCGCGCGTTCCGCCCGCCACGTGAGGGACGACCTCGAGGCGAAGGTGGGCCTCTACCCGAACCGCCGCAACGCGACGATCGGCCGGCGGATCTTCACCCGCGACGCCGCGCCCCGCGAGCGGCCCCGCCCCGGGGATCCCGAGGTGCACTGGCACAGCCTCGAGGATCTCTACCGCTGAGAGGCGGCGCCTTTTCATCCCGGTAACCACTGTCCTGTCCTGGACTCATCCACTGGCCCACTCAGCGCTGGCCAGAACGCCCAGTATGGTCGCCGAGTGGGACCAGCAGCCACGACACGATGGCCTTGAGCGCCCGATAGGCCTCGAGCCGCGCCGCGTCAGTGCCCGCCGCCTCGGCCCGCTGGACGACGTCGTCCATCTGGCGGACCACGCGCGGCCCCATCTCGAGCAGGGCGTCGCTGCCCGACGTGCAGTAGCGGGCCAAAACGAAGCGCGCCAGCGACCATTCGCCGGAAGCCCGCATCAGGGTCATCGGCGGGCCACGTCCCCTCGTACGGCTCGAGCCCGATCGTCATGGGCACAGACATGAGATCCTCCGCGTGATGCGCTGCCCCGAGGAGCCCGGCTGATCGAGGGCGACGGCGGCCGCGAGAGAAGCAGGCGCGCTACGGGGTCGAGATGGCCGCGGCGGCTTCGGCCTGGGCGAGGGCGGCCTTGGCCTTCCACATGGCGTTGGCGTGATCGATCTTGGCCTTGGCGTCGGTGTGATGCTTCTTGGCTTCGGCGACCATCTTCTTGGCGTCTTCGACCAGGACCTTGGCCTCCGGGCCGAGTTTCATCGCCTCGGCCTTCTTGATGGCGTCTTCGGCCGCCTTGATCTGGACGGGACAGTTCCACGCCAGAGCCGGACTCGACCCGAGGGCGAGCACCAGCGCTCCTATCCAGACCGCCCGCAGTGACCGCGACATGAGGTCCTCCTCGGTGGATGTGGCCGCATGGACGCCACCCGTGAAACACGGCGTCTCGTCCACTGAACGGGCACCCGGCGAAGCGGGTTCCGGGCCCCGCGGAAATGTGGAGGTGGTCGGGGTGAGAGGATTTGAACCTCCGACTCCCTGCTCCCAAAGCAGGTGCGCTACCGGGCTGCGCCACACCCCGATACTAGGAAATCCTACCATTTAGCGGGCGCCGGCTTCTCGCCAGATTTGCCTGCTGACGCCACGCTGACGGTCTCAGGCGACCTTCACTCTCTCGTCGTTGGCGGGGAACTCCCTCCTACACCTTAACCAGCCCGAGACTCAGGAGGAGGGCCCTGTCGACCTCCCTCACGGTCTCAGTCCTCAGGACGCCGAGCCGTCGCACCAGCCTGCTCGTGTCCACCGAACGGATCTGATTCAGGAGAATCACCGAGTCGACGCGAAGGCCGCCTTCTGGAGCTTGGACGGCGACCTGGGTCGGATACGTGCGCCCGTTGTCAGACTTGGAGGTAATCGCGGCGACGATCGTGATGGGGCTCCAGCGATTGGCGATGTCATTCTGGATAATGACGGCTGGCCGGGTTTTCTTGATCTCAGCACCTACGGTGGGCTCGAAGTTGACGACATAAATCTCGCCGCGTCTGGGTCTCGTTACCGTACCGGTTTTTGCCATGCCTCCTCGTCGACGTGGAACCACTCCTCGGCGATCGCGCGATCGCGCTCAGCGTACCGCTGGGCGCCTTCCTTAAGTAGCTTCCTGAGTTGCGCCCGACTCCGCCCCCGCACGAAGTAGCGCACTGCTTCGTCGATGAAGCGGCTGCGGTTGCCGTGCTGGGCCGACCGGTCGATGAGCTGGATCGTCTCCTCGGGGAGCGTGACATTCACGCGCCTGCGCATCGTTGTTGCGCCTCCTTTGCCAGGACCTCAGCATACACACCCGACGTGTGTACGTCAAGGAGGGCGCCAGCCTCGCTCGGCGGGCGCTCGGGTTGCTGCACCCGTCCCAGGCGCTCGGCGAGGGGCGTGCCGTCGCGCCGCGTGAGATCCGGCACGTAGCGGTAGTAGCGGGTCATCACCCCCCGGGACTCCGAAAGTCCGTGGTTCAAGGAATCGCCCGGGCGAGCGGCGGCTTCAAGACGGAGCGCCTTCGTCGGGGCGCGCCGCCGGCTCCTCGGCGCTCCACTCGAGAAGGATGCGCCGGGCCCGGGCCATGGCCCGGCCCCGGTGGCTCACTGCATGCTTGACCTCGGGCGGAATCTCCGCGAACGTGGCCCCGAGGGGCGGGTAGGAGAAGAGCGGGTCGTAGCCGAACCCGCCGCTGCCGCGCAGCTCGGCCAGGAGGACGCCCTCCACCACGCCTTCCGTCGTCGCCTGCCGGCCTCCCGGTGCGCAGAGCGCGACGACGCATCGATAGCGCGCCGTGCGCCGCTCGGGCGGGACATCCCGAAGCTCGCGGAGCAGCGCGACGCAGCGGTCCTCGTCGCTCAGCGCTTCGCCGCCGTAGCGCGCCGAGAGGATGCCAGGCCGGCCGCCGAGCGCGTCAACCTCGATACCCGAGTCATCCGCCAGCGCCAGCATCGATGTCCCGGCGGCCGCGGCGCGCGCCTTCAGCAAGGCGTTCTCCGCATACGAGGCCGCGCCCTCGAGAGGAGGCGTGAGCGACGGGAAGTCGGTCAGGTCCAGGACGCGGTACGGGATGCCGCCGAGCAGGGCCCTCAGCTCACGGGCCTTGGCACGGTTGGCCGTCGCCAGGACGAGCGTCCGGTCAGAGCAGGAAGGTCTTTTCGCCACGCGCCTCGAGGGCGCGGCGCTGGAGCCCGATCAGCCGATCGATGCCGGCGGCGGCCAGGGCCAGCAGATCGTCCAGCCGGTCCTTGGCGAACGGCGTGTGCTCCGCTGTGCCCTGGACCTCGACGAAGGCCCCCGCGCCCGTCATCACCACGTTCATGTCCACCTCGGCGGTCGAGTCCTCGGCGTAGTTGAGGTCGAGGAGGGGGTGGCCGCCTACGATGCCCACGCTGACGGCCGCCACACAATCGCGGATGACCGGGCTCGCCGAGCCGCCGGACTTCACCAGGGTGCCGATGGCGTCGGCCACCGCGATGAAGGCGCCCGTGATGGCGGCGGTCCGCGTGCCCCCGTCCGCCTGGATCACGTCGCAGTCCACCCAGATGCTCCGCTCGCCGAGCTTCGACATCTCGACCACCGCGCGCAGCGAGCGCCCGACGAGGCGCTGGATCTCCTGGGAGCGCCCGCTCGGCCCGGTACGCTCGCGGGGCGTGCGCGTATCGGTGGAGCGCGGCAGCATGCCGTACTCGGCCGTCACCCAGCCCTGGCCCTTCCCCTTGAGGAAGGGCGGAACCTTGTCCTCGATCGAGGCGGTGCAGATGACCTTGGTGTCGCCGAACTCCACGAGCACCGAGCCCTCGGGATTGCGCAGGTAGTCACGGGTGATCGAAATGGGGCGGAGCTGATCCGGGCGGCGGCCATCGTGTCGCTGCATGGGCAGACTCAGCGGGGCCGCTCGGCCCTCGCGGGGAGCGTCTGCGCCGTGCGCACGCGCTGGTCGTGGCGCCGCTTGTACTCGGCGAGCCCGGTGGCGATCGCGCGCGCCACCGCCTCGCGGTGTTCCGACGTGGCGAGCTTGCGCTCCTCGTTGCGGTTGGTGAGAAAGCCGATCTCGATGAGGATGGCCGGCATGGTGGCCCCGCCCAGGACGTAGAACCCCGCCTGCTTGACGCCGCGGGGCACGAGACTCAGCGACCGGGTCATGGAGTCCAGCACGGTCTCGGCCATGAAGCTCGACTCCTGCTGGAACTCCGACTGGGCGAGATCCCACAGGATGCTCTGGAGGAGCTCCGTCTTCTGGCGAGACGCCGGGCTCTCGAGCTGGACCACGCCGTTCTCGATGGCGGCCACCTGCCGCGCGTCGCTGTCGGACGCTTCCGACGAGAGGAAGTAGACTTCGACCCCCTCGGAGACGGCGCGCGGGTGGGCATTGGCGTGGATCGAGACGAACAGATCGGCGCGGTGCTTGTTGGCGAAGCTGGTGCGCTCCCGCAGCGGCACGAAGACATCCGTGCTGCGCGTGAGCACCACCTTGACGCCCAGCCCTTCCTCGAGGAGCCGCGCGACCCGCCTCGTCACGTCGAGCACCACTTCCTTCTCCGTCACCCCGCTCGGACCGGTGGCGCCGGGGTCATGCCCGCCGTGGCCCGCATCCAGGAGGATCAGCCGCAGCGGCTCCATGGCCGATGGGCCCTGCCCGCCGCCGGTAGCTTCCTTGTGGCGGTAGATGTCCAGGACCAGGCGAAAGGGGTCCTGAAGCGACGAGGTCTTGACCTCGCCGACCGCGCCTTCCAGCACCACCCGGAGCACCGCGTCGCCGCCGGCGGGCTCGAGGCGAATCTCTCTGACGAGCCCGTCGGCGATCTCCTCCGTCCGGGCCCGTGCGAGCAGGAGACGGGGAAGCCGGACGCGGATCTCCTGCCGTCCGGACACGACGGCATAGGCCAGCGCGGCTCCCGTCTCGACCACGACACGCGTGAAGGAGGGATAGGAGCGAAACCGAAGCTCCTCGAGGGCGATGCCGGCCTTGGCGGGCTTGGCCGCGGGCGTCTTGGCCTCCGCCACGAGGGCGACGGCCGCGATGCCGGGCGCCAGCCGAGGGAGGCCCTTAATGAGGAATCCCTCGGGGATGAGCCAGGCGGTGGCGGTGGCGCCGATCCGGGCGGGCGATTCGAGTGTGAGCGACTGGCCGGCGACGATGATCCGGGGCTGGTCGCGGACGAACTGGGCGGTGCGCTTGCCGACCGCCAGCGTGGCCTTGGAGCCCTTGACGCTCCAGGAACCGCGGAGAAGCGAGGCCAGACGCTGGGCGGAGACGTAGGCGGCGCCGTCATCTACCACGATGCGCGGAAGCCGGCCCAGGCTCCCCTCCCGCCCCTTGAGCTCGAAAGCGTCCGAGCGCGCCGCGGCGGCCGCGCCCGGGAGAAGCCCCAGCAGCGCGGTGGCCACCAGGAGACGACCCGCCACCGTCCGTCCTATCATTCTCGCTCTGGTCTCGGGAGTACCCAGCATTCTAGCAATGCGCAGCCGGCGGACCAAGCTTTCCGGTGCTGTTTGCTGTTCGGCGCTATGCGGGAGCCACCCGCAGGCGCGGCAACAGCTCCTCCTCGAGCGCGCGGGTGTGCACGTCGCCCGCCCGCCACTCCGGCGAGTCGAGGATTCTCGCCAGGAAGTCCTTCGTGGTCCGGACGCCGGCGATCTCGAGCTCGCCGAGCGCGCGGAGCATCCTGGCCGTCGCGGACGGCGGCCGAAACGCGGTGACCTCCCCCGTCGAGGGCAGGAAGTTGCGCTCGGGATCCTCCGCATAGATCCGGCACTCGATCGCGTGCCCCCGCGGGCGGACATCGTCCTGGGTGAAGCTCAGGGGCAGCCCTTGCGCGACGCGGATCTGCTCGCGGACGATGTCGATCCCGGTGACCATCTCGGTGATGGGGTGCTCGACCTGGATGCGCGTGTTCATCTCGAGGAAGTAGAAGCGACGGTCGGCACCGAGGAGGAACTCGATCGTCCCGGCGTTGTGGTAACCGATCGTGCGCGCCAGCCGGAGCGCGGCGCCCGCCATCTCCTGCCGGAGCGCCTCGTCCACCGCCGGGGACGGCGTCTCCTCGACCAGCTTCTGGCTCCGGCGCTGAAGCGAACACTCGCGCTCGCCGAGATGCACGGCGTCGCCGTGATGGTCGGCCATGAGCTGGATCTCGACGTGGCGGGCCCCGGTCAAGAACGTTTCCAGGTACACGGCGCCGCTTCCGAACATCGTCTGACCCAGGCGCGAAGCCGCGGCATAGGCGCGCTCGAGACCGCCTTCATCCCGCACGATGGCCATGCCGATGCCGCCGCCGCCAGCCGCGGGTTTGAGGATGACCGGGTACCCGATCCGCTCCGCCAGCCGGCGTGCGTCGTCGACGCTCTCCACCGCATCCGTCCCGAGGAGGAGCGGGATGCCCTCCGCCGCCGCCAGGCGCCGAGCCGCCAGCTTATCGCCCATGAGAGCGATGCTGGCGCTGCTGGGGCCGATGAACGTGAGGCCCGCTTCCTCGATCCTCCGGGCGAACTTGAAGTTCTCCGCGAAGAAGCCATAGCCGGGGTGGATCGCCCGCGCGTTCGTGGCGGCGGCGGCCTCGAGGATCCGGTCGAGGTTCAGGTAGCTCTCGGTGACCTTCGGTCCACCGATCTCCCTCACCTCATCCGCCAGACGGGTGTGCGGGCTGTCGCGGTCGGCCTCCGAGCAGACCGCGACGGTCGCCAGTCCGCTCTCCCGGCAGGCGCGAAGGATGCGCGCGGCGATCTCACCCCGGTTGGCGACCAGAACCTTGCTGAACGGCATCGCGGGAGGCTTAGGCCGGCCGCACCCGGGCGAGCACGGCGCCCATCTCCACCTCCTGGCCCTCGGCGACGAGAATCTCTTCCACGGTGCCGGCGTTATCCGACGGCACCGGGATCTCCATCTTCATCGCCTGCAGCGTCACCACCGCATCGCCCGCCGCCACCGCGGCGCCGGCAGTCACCGCGACGCTCGCCACCAGACCGGGAACCGGCGCCACGACGTCCACGCTATCAGTCATGTTGGTCTCCGCTGAGATCGGATTAGAGAAGTGCCCGCAGGGGCACGACCTCGACCCCCGCCTTCACCAGACGCTCGCGCACCGTCCTGGCGATGGCCGGCGCATTCTCCGCGTCCCCGTGCACGCAGATGCTCCGGGCCGCCAGCGGGAGCCACCCACCGTCGCGCGCCGGAACCTTCCCCCCGGTCGCGAGCGTAACGGCCCGGGACGCCACTCCCTCCGGGTCCCGCGCCTGCTTCGCCCGCTCGAGAATGAGCTGGCCCTGGGCGTCGTAGTCGAGGTCGACGTATCCCTCCATCACGAAGGGAACGCCGATGCGCTTCGCGGCCTCCGCCCACAGCTCACCCGTGAGCAGCAGGATGAGCCCGCCGTCCAGCTCCTTGACCGTCTCGGCCATGGCGGTGGCGTACGTCTCGTCCTTGCTGCACATGACGTAGAGCATCCCGTGCGGCTTCACATGCTCCACCCGCGCCCCCTCGGCCGCGGCGAACGCCTGGAGCGCTCCCACCTGGTAGGTCACGTAGTCCTTCAGTTCCTGAGGTGAGATGTCCATCCGCCGCCGCCCGAAGCCGATCAGGTCGGGGAAGGAGACGTGGGCGCCGATGGCCACCGCGTGCTTCCGGGCCAGGCGCACGGTGTTCCGCATCACGTGCGGGTCACCCCCGTGATAGCCGCAGGCGATATTGGCAGAGCTGAGGAACGGCATCAGCTCGCCGTCGTTGCCGAGCGTCCAGCGGCCGTAGCTCTCTCCCATGTCCGCGTTGATGTCGATCTTCGTTCCCATGAGGCTTACCCCCTCTCGATCGATCGCTCCGAGATCGTCCCGTCGAGCGCGCGCGCCATCTGGATCGCCTCGTCGATGGTGACCTCCTTGAACGTGATGCTGTCGCGCCCGGGTACGAGCTGTCCCACCTTCCACGTGGAAGCGGAGACCAGCGTCGCGTTGCAGATGAATCCGCCCAGGCTCGGTCCGTCGGCGACGAGAATGATCGGCTGGTCCCCGCACACGTTGACCGTCCAGACGGCGTACCCGTTGTCCAGGATGTTGGACGGATGGCCGCCGGCCACGCCGCCGCCGGTCCGGGCCCACTGCCACTTGTGCGACTCGAGGCGGACCCCCATGCGGTTCGAGTTCCGGTCCACCTTCCACGCATGGCTGAAGAAGAACTCCATGTCCTCCGGCGTCATGTAGTCGGGGTCGGCCTGGGGACCCCGCATGGCCTCGATCTCCCAGCGCGTCCCGTAGTGCGGCCGCAGGTCGGCGCGCAGCCGCCGGCCGATCAACCGGTCGACCGGGTCGCCCCGGTTCAGGCCGACCTGATCGCCCTTCTTGAGCCCCCTGCCTTCGAACCCCCCGAACCCGCCGACCGTGAAAGTCGCCCGGCTTCCCATGTACTCGGGGACGTCGAACGCCCCGCTGACGGCGACATACGCCCGGAAGCCGCTGCCCTTGATCATCTTCATCTCGAGCAGGTCGCCGGCCTTGACGCCGACGCTCTCCCAGAGCGGCACCGGCGTGCCGTTGAGCGTCGCCTGCATATCCGCTCCGGTGACGGCGACGGCGCGCCGGTCGTGGAATCGTGCCTTGAGCCCGCCGACCGTCACCTCGAGCGCCGCCGCGCCCTGGGAGTTTCCCACCAGCAAATTGGCCCCGCGGAACGCGAAGTGGTCCATCGGTCCCGCGGGGTACGTGCCGAGGTCGAGATAGCCGACGCGACCCGGGAAATCCTGGACCGTCGTCTGGATGCCCCCTTCGAGAACCTCGAACATGCCACGTCCCTCCCTTCCTATGGGATCGCCACGTGCTTCACGGCCTCGGCCTGTCGCTGCTGGAAGGCGGCGACCTCGTCCTTGATGGAACCCAGGAACTGGAGATACGAATTCACGTTCAGCGCCTCGTACGCCACGATCTTGTATCGGTACGTCCCGTCGTAGACCTGCGCGCGGACGGCTTCCAGTTCCTCGTCCGTCACCCGGACCCACTGGATGCGATCGGCGGGCTTCAGCAGGATCGGGTTGTCCTTGAAGGCCGTGTTCCGCTGCTTCAGGTCGAAGATCGGGATGGTCCGCCCGAAGAGCTGATACCCGCCGGGCGACGCGACGGGATAGATCGCGACGCACGGCCCGCCGATCCCGACCGCGCCCTCGGGAGTCCACGGCCTCGTCGGATTGTACTTCGGGGTCACGATGGCGTACCGCGGATCGAGGGGGAACATGAACGGCAAGCCCGGCCAGAATCCGATGCATGCGTTCCACCACTCGGTGGCGCAGAGGTACTGGATGACCTCCTCGGCGTCCTTGAGCCCATTGTACTTCGCGATGTACTCGATGTTGTGGCCGTTGACGACGTTGGGGGCGTCCTGGCGCGTGTACTTGACGTAGCGCTCGATGTCGGCCCGCGTCCACCGGTCCTCGAACGCCATCGGCAGCTCGACCCGCCGGCTCGGGATGTTGAGGTTGTCGACGGACGGGACGGTGTCCTCGAGCCGCTTGAGCGTGTCGACCAGTCGCCGCGTCGGCAGGCGGAGGCTGTCGTACTGGATGAGCATGCTCCGGAGAGCCGGCACGGTCTCGATCAGGCCGTCGAGCCCGGCCTTCTTGAGGGCGTCGTTGAGGCCGAAGATCCGGAAGTTCATCGTGAGGTCCAGCACCATCTCCCCGTACTCGAGGAGGAGAAACCGATCCCCCGCGTAGCGATAGAGCACCTGCGGCCGCTCGCCCTTGGCGGGGAGCGTGTCGATCACCGCGCGATTGCCTTGCGTCACTTGCGGCATAGCCTCACCTCATGTCGCTCTGCGGCTGATGTGTAGAATAATCCGGGCCAGTGCGCCCCCACCCTCCTGCCCGGGCGTCGATCACGGGTCAGACCTCGCGCAGCTTCGCAACGTAGCGGTGCCGGAACTCGTCCATGACCACAGCGAAGATCAGCAGCACACCCAGCACGACCATCTGCAGGTAGGACTGGATTCGCACGAGGTTCATGCCGTTCTCGAACCAGTCGATGAACACCGCCGCCAGGACCACGCTGCCGAGCCTGCCGGTGCCGCCGCGGAGGCTCACGCCGCCGATGACGCAGGCGGCGATCGACCGGAGAGGCATCGCGGCGCCGATATTGGCCTCTCCGGTCTCGAGGCGGGCTGTCAGCATCACGCCGGCGAGCGACGCCAGGAACCCGCACAGCACGTAGGCCATGAAGAGGTACGACCGGGTCGAGATGCCGCTGAGCGCCGAGGCCTTGATGTTCCCGCCGATCGCGTAGAGGTAGCGGCCCATGCGGGTCCAGTTGAGGAGCACGTACATCCCGAGGATGACGACCACCGTCACGTACACCGGTACGGGAACGCCGAGCAGCTTCCCGAAGCCGAGGGTCGCCCCGAACTGCGTGGGCATGCCGTACACCGGGACGCCGCCCGTCATGAACAGCGCCAGGCCGAACCCGATGGAGGCCATGGCCAGCGTCATCATGAACGGCGACACGTTGAGCACGGCGACGCCGAAGCCGTTGGCGATACCCATGCTGGTTCCCGCGCCGAGTCCCGCCAGGATGCCGAGGGTGATCGCGAGTCCCACCGCGTTCGGGTCGCCGGCGACGACCGAGGCCATCGCCTTCGCCGAGACCACGCTGGTCATGGCCAGGATGACACCCACCGAAAGGTCGAAGCCGCCCGTCAGCAGGGCGAGCATCTGCGCCATGGAGACGATCGTGAGGTATGTGGCCTGCCGGGCGACGTTGAAGATGTTCTGCCCGGACAGGAACCGGGGTTCGGCCACCCCGAAGCCCACCACCAGGATGGCCAGGAGCAGCGGCAGGACCCCGAGGTGCACGAAGGTGAGGCGCGCGAGACGCAGGAGTTTCGCGGCCAGCGCGACCCGGATCTCTTCCGTGCCAACGCCGACGTCAGCCACCGGCCGCCACCGTGCCGGAGTCGAAGAAGTGTGACAACACCGCCTGCTCCGTGATCTCCGCACCCTTCAACTCGGCACCCATCGTGCCCCGGCACATGACATACGTCCGGTTGGTGAGGTGGAGGATCTCCGGGAGGTCGGAGGAGATCAGCAGAATGCCGGCGCCTTCCTGCTCCACCAGGTCCTTCATGAAGTTGTACACCTCGGTCTTGGCGCCGACGTCGACCCCCGTCGTCGGCTCGTCCATGATGAAGAGCCTGGGGTTCCGCGTCAGTCCCTTCGCGATCACGACCTTCTGCTGGTTGCCGCCCGAGAAGAACGCGACGCCGCGCTCGATCCGCGGCGGCATGATCTTCAGCCGTTCCGCGAGGCGCGCGCAGACCCCGCGCTCGCTGCGCCGTTTGAGCAGGAAGCGCCCGCTGAAGTGCGGGAGCGGCAGGGCCGAGAGCGCGATGTTCTCCCGCACGTTCCGCTCGAGGACCAGCCCCTCGGTCCGCCGGTCCGGCGGGAGGTACACGAGACCCGCATCGAGCATCTCACGGGGCGTGGGCCTGACCACCGGTCTGCCGCGAAAGCGGATGTTGCCGGCGCCCACCGGTTCGATACCGAAGCACGCCCTACCCACCTCCGACTTGCCCGAGCCGACCAGGCCGGCGAGGCCGACGATCTCGCCGGCGCAGACCGTGAGCGACACGTCCCGGACCAGGGTTCCGGCGCTCAGGCCCTCGACCGCCAGCAGCTCCTCGCCGGGACGGTGATCGATCCGCGGGAAGAACGCCTCGATCTTGCGGCCGGTCATCAGCTCCACCAGCCTCTCGCCGGTCGCCTCGCGCACCTCGAGCGTCGCAACGCGGCGGCCGTCCCGCAGCACGGTGATCCGGTCGCCGATCCGGTGGATCTCGTTCATGCGATGGGTGATGTAGATGATCCCCGCGCCCTGACGCTGGCACTCCTGGATGAGCTGGAACAGCCGGTCGGTTTCGCGCTCGGTCAGCGCGGCGGTCGGCTCATCGAGGATCAGGATCGACACGTTCGAGCGGAGAGCCTTGGCGATCTCGACCATCTGCTGCTCCGCCCGCGACAGCCGGTTCACCCGCGTGCGCGGCCGGATGGCGAACCCCAGCCGCGAGAGCATCTCCTCGGCGCGATGGTGCAGCGCGGGCTTGTTGAGGAACGGGCCGGTGGTCAGCTCGGCGCCGAGGAACAGGTTCTCCTCCACCGTCATGTCCGGGACCAGGCTGAACTCCTGGAACACGGCGCTGATGCCCTGCTGGCGGGCGTCGTGCACCGACCGGAAGTCGGCGGGCTCGCCCCGCAGCAGCAGGTCGCCGTCGTCCGGCCTGAGGGCGCCTGCGACGATGTTGATCAGCGTCGACTTTCCGGCGCCGTTCTCGCCGAAGAGCACGTGAACCTCGCCGGCCCGCAGGTCGAAGTCCACTCGGTCGAGGGCCTGCACACCGGGAAACCACTTGCTCATCCCGCGGAGGCGGAGCAGGGGTGCCGCTCCAGAGCCGGACTCCGGAGCCCCACCGACCTGGACGTCGATCAACGCCAACGGCCGGTAGCTCCCCGGGAAACTCGGCGGGGGGCTCCGCCCCCCTTCCGAAGCCTCCCCCAGGCCGCAGTGCGAGCCGTAGGACGTCGCGGGGCTGGGGCCCCGCCGTCCGAGGCGAGCAATCCGGAAAACCGAGCCGTAGGACGTCGCGGGGCTGGGGCCCCGCCGTCCGAGGCTCCCGGTCTCGCGATCATGCTCCTGAATAATCCCCGCTAGTCGACGCTGAAGGTCGGCTTGAAATCCGCCGGCGCCAGCGACGACTCGTAGTGAAAGGTGCTGATGTTGGACTTGTCGATGACGTAGATCGCGGGTCCCGTGTGCTTGGTGTACGGCTTCTTCTCGAGGATGCGCACAGCCTGGTCGATCGCGATCCTTCCCTGGATCACCGCCGAATCCGTCGGAGCGGCCAGAACGGCCCCACGCTTGATGTCCTGATACACGCCCGGGGTGAAGTAGTACGCGAGGACCTTGACCTTGTCGGCCTTGCCGGCCTCCCGCAGCGCCTGCACCGCGGCCTCGGTGGTCGGCGACGTTCCGACGACGTAGTTGATGTCGGGATACGCCTGCAGGGCGTCCTCCACGAGCTTGAGCTGGACTTCCTTGCCCGTGTCTCCATACTTCGTCGAGACGACCTCGATGGCGCCCTTCGAGACGGCATCCGTGAACCCCTTGTTGCCCGCCACCACCCAGCCCGCGCCAGGAGGCCCGGGGAACCAGGCGACCTTGACGGTCTTCGAGCCCTTGGGGTGCATCTTCACGAGGTACTCGCCCGCCTGGAAGCCCATCTCAGCGAAGGAGACCAGGGACTTGGCCG
>WNFV01009467.1_pt1 | contig 16951 bp, 20 predicted proteins | sample 5400101 | NCBI WGS metagenome assembly WNFV01 (sample SAMN13153361, study PRJNA577476) | soil metagenome | isolation source: 115 cm soil or saprolite under grassland replicate 1 | place: USA:California | collected 2016-06-15
CCACGGACCGAGACTGGTTCGTCGCGGCCGCGCTGACTATTCGAGACCGCATTGTCCATCGATGGCTCGCGGTGGATCGCGCCAGCCATGCCCAGGGCCGCAAGCGCGTCTACTATCTGTCGCTGGAGTTCCTCATCGGACGACTTTTTGCCGATGTGCTCTGCAACCTGGGTTGCACTGAGACGTTTCGAGCGGCGCTCGGGGATCTGGGTGTCGATCTAAACCGGCTGCGAGCCGCTGAGCCGGACGCGGCATTGGGCCATGGCGGCCTTGGTCGGCTCGCCGCCTGTTTCATGGAGAGCATGGCGAGCCTCGGAATTCCCGCTTACGGCTACGGCATTCGCTACGATCACGGACTGTTCCGCCAAGTCATCAGGGACGGTTGGCAGCAGGAGTATCCTGAAGAATGGCTGTCCTTCGGCAATCCATGGGAGTTCGCGCGGCCGGAAGTGATCTACGACATCCACTTCGGCGGTTGGGTCGAGACGACGATTTCGCCGACCGGCGTCAAACGCTCGGTCTGGCACCCCGCTGAGACCCTCGAGGCGGTCGCATATGATATCCCGATCGTGGGGTGGCGCAGCCGACACGTAAATCCCTTGCGCTTGTGGTCTGCACGAGCCGTCGATCCTCTGCGCCTCGATGCGTTCAACATGGGCGATCACGTCGGCGCGTTGTCGGAGCAGGCGCGCGCCGAAGCGATCTCCAAGATCCTCTATCCCAGCGATTCGACCCCAGCCGGCCAAGAGCTTCGCCTGCGCCAGGAATATTTCTTTGTTTCAGCCTCGCTGCTGGACCTGGTGCAACGCCATCTGCGGGCCGATGGAAACCTCTATTTCCTGCCACTTCGATCCGCGATTCATCTCAATGACACCCATCCGAGCATCGCAGTTCCGGAACTCATGCGCATCCTTGTCGACCTTCACGGCCTGCCGTGGGACGAGGCGTGGCGCATCACGGTCGGCATATTCTCCTACACCAACCATACGCTCCTGCCTGAAGCGCTCGAAACCTGGCCAGTCGATGTGTTCGGGCGCGTTCTGCCCCGACACCTGGAGATCATCTATCGCATCAATACGGAGCATCTTGCGGCAGCGAAGCTGAAAAACCCGTCGGCGTCCGACGCGCTCGGGTCGATTTCATTGATCGACGAGCGTAGTGGTCGAAAGCTGAGAATGGGCCTCCTTGCGTTTGTCGGCTCCCATCGCGTCAACGGCGTGTCGGCGCTTCACACCAACCTGATGCGGAAGACCGTGTTCCGCGAGCTGCACGCGATGTATCCCGACCGGATCGTCAACAAAACCAATGGAATCACGTTCCGGCGCTGGCTGCTGCAGGCCAATCCCGATCTCACGAGGGTGCTTCGGGAGGTCTGCAGCGTTGCCGTTCTGGATGATCCAACCCGGATGGTCCGTCTTGCCGACCACGCCGAGGACCGCGGGATTCAGCAACGGGTCAAAGCGGCCAAGCGCGCCAACAAGGTGGCCCTCGCGCGTCTAATCGTCGAACGCCTTGATCTGAGTGTGGACCCGGATGCGCTATTCGATGTGCAGATCAAACGTATCCACGAATACAAGCGGCAATTGCTGAATCTACTTGAGACGGTCGCGCTCTATCATGCCATCCGGGCTGAGCCTAATCGTGATTGGGTGCCGCGGGTGAAAATATTCGCTGGCAAGGCGGCAGCGAACTACGCGCGGGCAAAGTTAATCATCAAGCTTATCAATGATGTGGCCAAGGTTATCAATCGGGACCCAGTCGTTCGCGATCTCCTGCGGGTCGTGTTCCTGCCGGATTACAACGTCAGTTTGGCAGAGAAGATTATTCCCGCCGCCGACCTATCCGAGCAGATTTCGACGGCGGGAATGGAAGCTTCCGGGACTGGCAACATGAAGCTTGCCTTGAACGGCGCGCTCACGATCGGCACGTTGGATGGAGCGAATATCGAGATTCGCGATCACGTTGGCGCAGAGAATATCTTCATCTTCGGCTTGCCGGCAGAGGAGGTCGAGGAGCGTCGGCGCGCAACTCTGGACGCAAGTTCAGTGATCGCATCGTCTCCCAAGCTCGCCGCGGCGATCGAGGCGATCGAGACCGGTGTCTTTTCACCCGACGATGTGGACCGATTCGCCGCGCTTATGAATGCGCTGCGAAATTCGGACCACTACATGGTGACAGTGGATTTCGATGCCTATTGCGCAACGCAGAGAACTGTCGAGAGGCTGTGGCTGTCGACCTCCGATTGGACGCGCGCGAGCATGCTCAACATCGCACGAATGGCGTGGTTCTCCTCCGACCGCACCATCGGCGAGTACGCCCAAGATATTTGGAAAGTACCCTTTGAGCTTCCCTCCAATCCAGAGCAGGTAACAAACGTCATAGATACGAGGCAGAGCAGCTGCCGGCGGGACACGTGATGCTAGAGGCCATCGATAAGTACGCGGGCGGGGTCTTTAACCCCGACGATGTGCGCATCCTGGTCGCCGCATTCGATGACGCTCCGCTCCGTAATATATTTTAGTCACCCATGACTGTGGCAGCTTCCGTTAGCCTCGTGACCGGCGGACATTTGGCGAATAGTCGACAGCTAAGTCCCGGTGACGCAGATTGCTTAGGTGATGAAAGGGATCCGCACATGGCTTTGATCGAAGCTCGGTTCAAACTCGAGAAGGAGACCAAGGGCGCGCTGCGCTACCAAGAGGTTGACGAGAAGGGGGAAGCCATCGAGCAAGCCTGGGCCAAGATCGGCACGCTCTACGTGCGCAAAAGTGCATTCGAGCGTGGCGCTGCATTTCCGCAGATGCTGCGCGTGACTGTCGAAACCGCGGACGCTTAAAAACCAGCGCCAGTAGATCGATTGCGGCCGACGGGGGTTGACGGCTGGGTCGGAAGAGCCAGAGGCGAGCGGCGACAGCCCGATTCAGAACGATTCAGGTCTATCCCAAGGACATAGGGCAGCATTTGTGGGCACACTCGGTCCGTCAATCGGCCCACGCTCTTCAAATTGACGCATCAGGGCCGAAGGGAGGGAGATCATGATGCACCCCTATTCGCCAAGCCCCCGGTGGTTGGCAGTACCGGGCATCGGCTTCCCGCAAAATATCTCGGTTGGTCGGAATGTGCTCGATCCAGAGGATTTTCGGGACTGGTCGTTCACGGAACGCCGCAAGAGGGACGTCCAAGATGAAGCGTCAACTTCACTGATTGACTGCATCGCTTCGCGTTCATCATCGTGGCCATGGCTCTCGGCCCGATGGTGACATGATTGCCGTCGAGACAACCCGCCGGAGCGTCTTGATCCGCTATCGTTGATTTCGAGGCTATTGCCGCTCGACGGGTCGGGCCGTGCCAGCGATTCAGAACAATTCAGGTCTGGCCAAGGGACCTGCCGTTCGCTGGGTGGTAAGCTGAAAGTGCGCAAACCGACCCCGACTGCTTCGTCGGTTGCTGGTGGTCACTCCTGCGGGAGGAAGACCCATGTCCCACGTGAGGCGCCGCGAGTTCATCGCGCTCCTCGGCGGTGCGGCAGCGTGGCCGCTCGCGGCGGGCGCGCAGCAGACGGGGAACGTGCCGACTATCGGGTTCCGCGGCGTCAGCACGTCCGCGGCCTGGACTCATTGGACCGCCGCCTTTGTGCAGCGGCTGCGCGAACTCGGTTGGATCGAGGGCCGCAACATGGCGATCGAGTACCGCTGGGCAGAGGGACGTGTCGAGCGCTTCGCGGAGATCGCCGCGGAGTTTGTCCAGCTCAAGGTCGATGTCATTGTCACGGCGGGACCTCCGGTGTTCGCGGCGAAACAGGCGACCTCGGTCATCCCGATCGTGTTCGCGACGGTAGCGGACCCTCTTGGCAGTGGCCTCGTCGCCAGTCTGGCGCGGCCGGGCGGCAACGTCACCGGCCTGTCGCTCGCGTCGCCCGAACTTGCGGGCAAACGCCTCGAACTCTTGCGAGAGGTCGTCCCCGGCCTTCGCCGATTGGCGATCTTGGCGGATTCCAACTATCCACCGAGCATGCGGGAGCTGGATGAGGTCGAGACCGCGGCCCGCCCGCTCGGCATCGAGACAATCGCGCTAAAAATCCGGCAGGCGGCGGATATCGCACCTGCCTTCGAGGCACTCAAGGGTCGCGCGGAGGCCCTTTATGTTGTTGGTGGATCGCTCACCAGTGCCAACCAGGTTCGGATCCATAGCTTCGCGCTCGCCGCGCGACTGCCCACAATGGACCCCAACCGCGAAAGAGTCGAAACGGGAGGTCTCATGTCCTATGCACCGAACTTCCCGAGCCTGTACCGGCGCGCCGGCGACCTCGTGGACAAGATTCTGCGCGGAGCGAAGCCCGCCGAAATCCCTGTCGAGCAGCCGACCAAGCTCGAACTTGTTATCAACCTCACCACCGCCAGGGCGATTGGATTGAAAATTCCCGAGGCATTCTTGCTGCGCGCCGACGAATTGATCGAGTGAATAGATGCACGGGTTTGCTGCGGCGTTCGCTATCGGAGGCATAGCGGACATTCCGCGAGCGTCGCGAGCAAGCCGATCGGTCGAAAATGACCCCAAGCGGTCATTCGAAGCATTCACTCGACTTGCCTATCGGCCTTAGTCACTGACCGGGCGATGGAAGCGTGGTATCATCCCTCCATTGCATGAATGACCCCCATGGGAGGGTCACATGGCAATCCACATCGGACGGCGAAAATTCTTAGCCGCGCTTGGCGGCGCGGCCGCATGGCGGCTCGCAGGTCTCAACGAGCCACTTCAAAAGATTTTCCGAGCCGAAATTCGGTGCGATTGACAGGCCGGTTCGCGCTACCGCGGCAGTGGTCACCTGCCCCGCCTATTTTTGGTCACAGGTCGTCCCAGGAGAATGAAAGTCCGCAAATGCCATTGACACGTTTGAACGACAGCGCCTTCGACGCGCAATTGGAGGGCGTCTATTTCGGCATGTGGAACGGCAGCAGCCCCGTGCGCTGCCTCGTCACGCACGAGGCTTTGACCGATAAGGCTCAGGGATCAGGCCAAGCAGAGAGCCTTGACATCTTCCACGAATATCGAAGTGAGCTCGAGAATCTTGCAAGTGCCAAATACGACGCTGGGCAGATCAAAAGCGACGGCCTTGTCGTCGTAGACTCTGCCGACCTCAATCCAGAGCAATTTCAACAGGGGTTAGCCTGAACCGGTCGAGCGTCGTCGTGGCCCGCATGGAGCTCGCTAAGGGCAACGGCGTCTGCGCCCGCGGTGAACTTGCAAGCGGTGCTCAACAGATTGACCGGCCTTACCATCATCGCTTTCATCCAAAAATAGGAAGCCGGGGGAGCGACCCCCGGCTCCTCGGTCTAACAATGGCCTGGCACCTCGATCGCACATGTGGGGAGTGACCCCGTGCATCAAGATCGAACCAAATCCCGAGGGTTAGACCAACCCAGTTTTACGGCGAGGCAGCCCCAGAGGGGAACCCCCCGCAGGGATCGGGAAGAGACACCAGAGACGCGGACGCGCGTCGTCCCACGAGGTATTACTTGCCCTGTGCCTTCGCGATCGCTTCGCGAATGTAGGCTTTCAGGTCTCCGCCCGCTGCTTGGTCTAAATCTTCGCGGGAAAATCCTTCCTCATTCGCATCCTCCACGCATTCAGCGACGGTCGTCTCAGTGCTTGGGCCGTCCCGCTCTCTAGACCCCCGAACCTGTAATCTACCGCTTTGTGGTGGCGGCACGATTGACGAGGCTCTTGCGTGCCAGGAGCGGAAGTGCTTCGTCAGCAGCGGCGAAGGCGTTTCCTATGCCTGCATTTTCTTTTCAAGGATCTGACTCATTACCAACAACGATACTGGCCAAACAGCGACTAGTGTTTTTCGGCGCCCGCAGGAAGCCCGGTACGCCTCAGCGGCCTCGCCCTGCAAACCATAGCGCGGATCGCCCGGCAGATATCCGGTGGATTGTTCGCCTGGCATGTCATCTCCCCAATCATGCGGCTTTGGTGGAGCCTAGCATCAGGTTCGCGGCGGGCGTAGCCTGCCGCAGCCGCAGCCGCAGCCGCAGCCGCAGCCGCAGACGCGGCCCATCCTGCCACACAGGAAAAATCCATGCCGAGTGGCCGGGCCAGCACCTCGGCCGCCAATCTGCGCACCGAGGCCTGTTCCCCCCTCGCCGCCGCCCTGATGCGAGCCGCTGCAATCCGCGTCCTGGTCTTACTGCGACCGACGATCGCGAGGCTAGCGCCGAGCGCGGCGAGCGCTTCTGCCGCGGCCAACCCAATGCCATTGGTGGCACCCGTGATCAGGATTTGCTTGTCGTTCACGGCACAGCAATCCAAGGCTCTGTCCACGTGCGGATGATCGGCTCGATGATCAGGGACCTAACCAATCAACGATCAATGGAGCGTCACAACAGGGGCTCGAAAGGTGTGCTCTAACCAAGAGCCCGCTCGGCGAGACCTCACACGTCGGATAGGTCCAGTCCGAAATTTCGGACAACGATCAATTCCGCGAAGCATTCGTGTGCGAACTCCCTCGAAGGGGGTAACATCGCGTTTGAGTTTTCTCCTGCGGCTAAGTGTCGACATCTTACTGGCCGGAAGCACCGCCTGCAGTGCGCGCCGCGCCGTCTTTCGTCGCGACTGGCCCGTCGCTGAGCGATTCCTCGGTGGCGGCAATGGCGCCATGCGGCATTCGACTGCTGGCGAGGGAACGGGATCAACCTCTCGATGTTATCGAGAGCGCGGCACGAGAGTGGTCCGCGTCCATGCGCAATAAAAAATCTTTAGGAAAGGAAGCCAGGAAACTCGAATGCAGGACATTCCGGCCGAGACGGAAAAGCGCGGGCCGAGCTCACGGGTGCTGCAGGAAGTCATACGTCAAGCACCCGCAGGATACGTCACTGTTGGCTGGCTGACATCGACCTTGCACCGGCATTCGTTCGGGATAATCATGCTGTGTCTTGGACTGCTGGCGACGACACCGGTAGGCTCCACGGTCCCTGGGCTCATTCTCGCGATCATGGCGGTGCAATTGATTGTGGGTCGCGCCGAACCTGCTTTCCCGCATTTTATCATGACGCGACGCTTGCCGACTAAGCAGCTGCTTCGGCTTGGTGGCCGCGCTATTCATGTACTGAAGTATCTTGAGAAAGTCGTTCATCCCCGCTGGCCGATGACCTTTGAAGTGGCGAAGCACGCTGTCGGCGTCATGGTCCTATTGTTGACCGTTGTCCTGCTACTGACGCCGGTGCCTTTGAGTAACGTCGCTCCTGCGATGGTGATCTCACTGATCTCTCTTGCCTATGTCGAGGAAGACGGATTGGTGCTTTCTGTTGGCTTCCTTGCCGCGATTATATTAATCGGCCTTGGGTCAGCAGCAGTTTGGGGAACAATCATCGGCGCAGTCCTTATCAACGCCTAGTAGGCACCTTTGGCGGCAGCTTATGCACCAGCCCCGGCCATTCGTCCTCGACCAGCTCTCGCATATCGTCGGAGACTTCTGAGAGGCACTCCGTCTCAAGCAGGAACTTGTGCAGCCGTTCGAAATCTTCCTGCAGCATGATATGGTCGGAGATAATCCGCGGTGCGTAGATGCGCTTCGGTTTCAGCTTTGACGCTCTCACTTTTCAGTGCCGCTGTTCGTGCTCTTTGGTTGGCGGACGATTGCTGATCACGTTCGTACCAGCTCAGCTCATGTATTCTCGCGTCATGAGAAAACGGCTGAGGTACCGCTCAGTTCCAACACGGTGCCACGGCGCTTTATGCCAACATCGGGCGAAGGGACCACGCGGTCGATTTGGCGAGACATTGAGAAAGGGGCTATGCTTTCTTGTCGGGCCGCCGATGCAAATAATGAACGCGGGCTCATGGATTGGGCTGATTATCTACGGGACGAAGCGGCCAAGTATCGGCAACTTGCCGAAACGGCCGAAGACGTATCCATAAAACAAGAACTTCTCGATTTGGCAGCGGTTTGTGAAGAGGCAGCCAATAACATCGAGGATCGCATGCCGGGCGGGTAACGTAGCGATAGCAGCGGCGCGCCGTCCATCGGTGCGCCATCGACGAGTATACAATATCGAGGTTGAGCGCGTAGAAGACTGGGCCACCCGACTGGAACGCTCGTGTTCTGTGGGCGGTGTTTTCCTATGAGTTACGATCGCGCAATTGTCGATGCCATCAAGATGGCTCAGAATTTATTGTGAAATGGGTCGACTCAAGCCGTTTCCAAGGTCCCGGCTCAGGGTCTTCCGAATGCGCACCCTCTGTAAACGAACGGGCCATCGTCACTGCGCCTTCGGATCAGCAACCGTTGAAGCGGGTTGCGGAGTCACTTCGAACCGATTGGCGTCGATCACCAGGTTTGCGAGCATGCTTACGATGGACACGCGGAACGGCGCCAGCAGGCGCGTGCCGGCGACCGGTGCGAGCGCGATCTCTATTTCGCGGCCTTCGGAAAGATATTTGACAAGCGGGGTCGACGGGCGATGGCCGGCGATTGGTTCGTAGCCTACGGAACACACCACCACCGGCCCCGCATATCCTTTTTCTGCTGTCACCTTGTCCATGCGCTTGAATGCGAGCTTGAGATCGTAGCGATGGTTGCCATCGAAGATCGGTAGTGTGTGCCGGCACGCCTCTTGGGACAAACCTTCCCCACCGGCAGCGGCCGAAAACAGCATTGCAGTCAACGGATCAACGATACGTTGACGATTAGCCTGGGTCACTGGCACGCGGTCCCAGCCCGGCGGCGGTGGTGCCGCCGCAAGTTCCTTCACACTGCCCTCATCGAGGACCATTGTCACATCCGAGGTTCCGGCATCGGAGACGATTTTGGAGGTAAAGCTTGTCGGCGCGGGATGATTGCCCTTGATGATGCCGCGCGTGGCGAAGGAGGCTTCACCATCCACTAATATTTTCATGACGCCACCAGCGCGGCCATGCGCAGAAATCGCGTACTCGCTATCGCCCACCACGAAGGTCGCGGTGATATCGCCCACTCGAATGCGCGCGAATGAGATCGTATAAATCGCGTCGAGGGTGCCTTCGCCATGTGCATGATCGCCGAGCGCCGCCATCAGGAGCGCGAATGCGGAGCCTGTGGCTAGAATGGTCGTTTGAACAGTGCGCGAATGCAACGTCATCTTTGATCCCGTTCTTTAAAGCGCTACATCTGGCTGCGGCGCTATGCGCCTGCACAGAAAGTTTGACCGGAATCGGCGCCGCGCAGATCACATACCCAGTCAACATACCCAGCCGGTGCTCTGCCACAGGTACGGCAGATCAAATCAAGCCGACATTAGTGACGAAATATAGGTATGGAGCATCGTCGGAAGGCGATATCATCCCGCTAAGGAGATAATAAGTCGGCGATGAATGGCGGCAAAGGAAAAAGTGCAGCTTTTGTCTCACCGGGGAAAAGAAGGCCAGCAAGCGTTATCCCGGATCAGCTCGAGCGCGCAAGCTGGCGCCTATAGGCATTTCGGAGCGGGTGGCGCCATTTCAGCGCCCTCCGATAGAGTCCACCACCGAGATGTCGAGATTGAGCGCTAGATAGAGCAGCCAGACCAGGCACGCAGTCGAGATCACAGCGCAGATCACTAGGATCAGGTCGCGGGCGGCGCGCATCGACATTCGCGCGACGCTACTACAAAAGTCGCCCTAGACAAGGCCAGTCTCAGTGCAGGTTCCATTGCCCGGATCCTGACGGCCGCCGTCGCCCTCCGGCAATTTGTCGATGAAGTCGCAATTGGCCGCGGCAATTGCTTCCCGAGGCAAGACCTGAGTGGCCGCGACAAGCCCGGCCATGAGACAGCGGGCGAGCGGAACCGATGTGCAAATTAGCGCTGCAGCCCTTACATGTAGCAGTGGCCACTGCGCCGCCGAGCAGCGCGATGAAGTTGCGCAAACGCATGGCAATAACGTTGCCCGCGCGGCAGAAAAGCTTCATTCTCATAGCCCAAATGACCCTCTGACTGGCAAGGCCAACTTGGCGGATTGCCGTCCTCACATGGAGCAAAAGCAACAGACAAGGGTCGAAACCATGCCGAGCTCAACACACCATCAGGTTCTCATCGTCGGCGGTGGTACTGCCGGCATAACCGTTGCGGCGATTCTCAAGCGCCGCGCGCCGGTGGCTAACATTGCCATCGTCGAGCCGGCGCGTGACCATTATTATCAGCCGGCTTTCACGTTGGTCGTCGCCGGCGTCTATCCGTTGCCGCCCTCAGCTCTGCGTTGGTGATCACCGCGCTTTGCCTCAGCGGCGCGCGGAAATCTTCCGCTGGGCCGATCTGGGAGCGTTCGCTTTGGATGACGCTCTGCGCTCTCAGCAAACAGCCGCAGATCGTATTCGTGCTGCTGGAATTGATGACCTTCCGCCTCAAAGAGCTGCCGCGTCGCTGGCGAAGTGTCCTAATCGTGTTACTGCCATGCCTCATTCTGTCGCCGCTATGGGTGGTCGCGGTATCAGCCGATATAGCGGCCTGGCGCCTCCAAGGGGACAGGTACCATCCGCCTGAAGAGTTCGATCCGCTGTGGAAGCTCTTCTACATGTGGGAACATCCATCTCATTTCCCGCTGGCGGTATGGACGACTTTCAGCAACTGGGGGGACCGGCTGTGGCCGGAGCTCATTGGGATCTTGGGCTGGCAGGATATTTGGCTTCCACTGTGGACATATATCGTGCTTACGCTCCTTCTCATGCTTGTGCCTGCCCAGAAGCTTCAGCTGGATGGCGCGACGCGTGCACGCGTAATGGTGATTACCGGCCTCGCTGTGTTGGGCTACGTTGTGGCTGTCTATTTGATCTTTTTTCTCAGCTATAGGCCCCTCGATGTGGATCACGTTCGCGGGGTTACGAGACACATCATGGGCATCATGGACATATACGAGGTCGAGCTTTGCCGCCGTGGCCGCTGGGAGCCGCAAGATGCGCGGTTCGTCGCGGCCGGAGATGCCGACGAAGCCGCATACAAGGTGACCGGGGAGCCTCTGCACAGCGGAGGCGAGCGCAGGAAGGTTCGGTTACGCGTCCGCAGGCTTGGGAACGGAAGCCCACCGCCGAAGCTGTTTTACGCGGTTTGACGGAGCCGCGGGTACGCAACAACACGCGGTCAAAATAGCGGCCACGACCGAGAATCTGAGTCGGAATCTGGCGACTCTATTGCGTGAGGGAATTTCGCGAGGGGCTGCAAACGTCGGGTCGCTCGCGAAAAAACGTGGAATTGCACCGAGCGTCACGCCCTCGCGGTTCAAGCGGCGATCGAAATAATGCGCGGTCCAAGACATGACGTGCTCCGGAACAGATTGAGCCCGAACTATCGAGGCACGCTCATATCCGTTTTGGCCGCGGACGAGGCAACGGAACTGGTCCCCGAACCACCACGGCGCTTTGTACCGGTTGTGGGCTAGGTTGGAATGCGGACGGAGCGAGGAAGGATGCCATCGGGTCGTCCGTTGGCAGCTTACGAACAGCAGGCGGCTTTTGGATGGAACCTGTGAGCAGTTCTTTAGTCCCCTCTTGTTTCGCGCCGCTGCTAATTTTCAGAAGCGCGAATATGCTAAACACGAGGATCACTACAGTCACAATGCTGAGCAGAGTCCTATGGCTAGGAGTCAGCCAGAGCATCGCAAAGAGGTTTCGCATTGGCAGAGCGCCCAACCCGAGAAGGCGCGTTTCGCCTTTGGCGCCCATCGGAAAGGAAATTTTACGGCGCTGCCGCTTAATAAATTCTTAGGGATCAATCTTGGCTGACACCGCCAGGAGAACGCCGCTGTACCTGGGTTGCAAGCATCTGGTTTCCTACTAGGATAAGACCGTTCAAGGGGATGGGGTCCCCCATAACCGCCGCTGAGGCTGATGACTCCTACCGCGTATGAACGCGTAGGAGCACGTCGGTTCGACAGAGGCGGTTTTTCATTGGCTCAGCATATTGCCGCGCCGCCGCCTTCCGGTTCGCCGCGCCGCCCTTTCGAGCATGAAGGAACACAAACTAAATGATGGAAAATCTCTGGCTCACGTCGGCGGTGTGGATGGGGCTTGCGTTGGTCTCTGCGTTTATCTCGATTCGTCTCGCGCTTTCGGTCGCGCTGATCGAGATCATGGTTGGGGCAGTCGGCGGTAACTTGATTGGGTTGCCGCTGACGCCATGGGTCAATTACCTTGCTGGTTTTGGTGCGATCTTGCTTACTTTTCTTGCCGGCGCGGAAGTCGACATGAGTGTGGTTCGGCGCAATGTCGGAGCAAGCCTTGGCATCGGATTTGTTAGTTTTCTTTTGCCCTACCTCGGCTGTATGCTGGCCGCGCATTATCTGCTCGGCTGGCCTTGGGCGCAGGGCAGATCGCCGGCATCTCGCTTTCCACCACTTCCGTCGCGGTAGTTTATGCTGTGATGGTAGAGACCGGGCTCAACAAGACCGAGCTTGGCAAGATAATTCTCGCTGCCTGTTTCATCACTGACCTCGGCACCGTGCTTGCGCTCGGATCGTGTTCGCGAATTTCAATCTCTGGCTCCTTATCTTCGCTGTGGTTACCATTCTGGTGACCTTTCTATTGCCGAAATTTGTGCCGTGGTTCTTCACACTTGTTGGTCGAAGGGTGAGCGAACCCGAGATTAAGTTTTTGCTGCTCGTGCTGTTCGCGCTAGGTGGCTTTGCCACTGCGGTGGGCAGTGAGGCAGTTCTGCCGGCCTATCTTGTCGGCATGGCACTCGCCGGTGCCTTCCACCGCGACCATGAGCTGCCGCACCGCATGCGTGTCATCGCCTTCGCAGTGCTCACGCCGTTTTACTTTCTCAAGGCCGGCTCGCTGGTCGAGGCAAAGGTGCTGGTGAGTGGAGTGGTTCTAATTGCGCTATTCTTAGGCTTGAAGATGGCAACTAAATTCATCGGCATTCTGCCACTCACTTACTATTATCGTTTCGACAACCGCGAAGGCATGTACACGACGCTTCTGATGTCGACTGGACTTACTTTTGGTTCGATCTCGGCGCTTTATGGATTGACGAACAACATCATCAACCGGGAGCAGTACACGATTCTGCTCACCGCCGTGATCGCCAGCGCAGTAGTGCCAACGGTGATCGCGCAGAAATGGTTCCTGCCAAAAATCAAACCTGCTGGGCAGGAGGTGTGACATGTTTAAGCAGATCGTCGTCGCCAATGATGGATCAGACGGCGGCTTCAAGGCACTGACGATGGCTTGTGATCTCGCCAAGCTGCATCGCTCCAGGTTGCGCATGATCTCGGTCGAAGTGTTGCCCGATTTTCCGGCCTCCATTGATGAAATCGTCGAGGAAAAGGAAGCTGAGAACCACCGTTTCCATGAGGTGCTGCAACGGGCGCGCGAGATTGCGAAGGCCAAAGGGGTCAAGCTAGAAAATCGAGGTACTAGCGGGCCACGCGGCTGCGTCCATCGTCCAGCGCGCCAAGGCATTGAAAGCTGATCTTGTGGTTGCCGGGTTTACGGGGCACTCAGCGCTTTACGAACGGATCATTGGTGGAACGGCGGATCGTCTCGTTCGTCTCGCACCATGTCCAGTAATGATGCTCTTCAAGTCTCCTTCCGAAAAACTGACTTCAGAGCAGCAACGCGTCATCCGCGCCCACTGGGAGTGGTCTGGCAGGTATGCGATGTTGTGGATCATCGTTACCATCTTGATCTTCAGCGGCGTCTTCCTAGTGCTCGATTATCTTGATGCCGATGATAGCGTCCGAACACTCTCCCTCTTCTTGCTTGTGACAATAACTTTGGTCAACGCAATTTGGCGGGCTGCCGGTCTGCTAGCCGCGCGTATCGAACTGATGTTGATGTCGAGGCGAGACCACGACAAGCCCGAGAGTTGAAATCTGTGGACCAAAGCCTTCATGCTAATCAAAGACGCCAAGCTGCGGCGACGCACATGGTCGGACAATTTGATTGTCGGTCTCTGAGCAAGAATGCCCGGGTTTGGCAGATTTTGTTGCAAAACTGTTTGATGATTTTGGCGAACAGTGATTCCGTTGCTCTGATGCGATTCGCTGCGGAGGCGGACGATGATGGGGCGGCTCAATCACGATCAAGCGCAACTGTTTTATTCATTCTGTCTTGAAGAGTTTGTTCCTGACGATCACTTGATTCGCGAGATCGCTGCAGTTCTCGACCTGTCGTGGGTCCATGCAGAGCTCGCCCCATATTATTCCAGCACTGGTCGTCCGTCGATTGACCCGGTGCTGATGATCCGGATGCTCATTGTCGGCTACGTTTTCGCCCTCCGCTCGGAGCGGTTACTCTGCCGCGAGGTGCAACTGAACCTCGCGTACCGCTGGTTCTGCGGATTGAGCATTGAGGACAAGATCCCGGACCACTCGGCTTTCTCACGCGCCCGCAACGAACGTTTCCGCGAAAGCGACATTTTCCGCCGCGTCTTTGAGCGTGTGGTCGCGGCCTGCATTGCGGCAGGCCTCGTCGGTGGCCAGGGATTTGCAGTGGATGCGAGCCTGATTGTGGCGGATGCCAACAAGCAGCGATCGATCCCGGGCTCGGACTGGAAGAAGGATCATGATCCTCAAGACGCGAGCCGGGCCATGAAGGAGTATCTCGCAACCCTCGATGACGCTGCCTTTGGCGCTGCCAGTAATGTCACTCCGAAGTTCGTTTCACCGTCCGATCCGGCGGCACAGTGGACCGGGGCGATGCGCGGCCCAGCCTTCTTCGCTTATGCCGACAACTATCTCATCGACGTGAAGTTCGGCGTCATCATGGATGTGGAAGCCTCCCGCGCCATTCGTCAAGCCGAAGTCGGTACGGCGAAGGTCATGATTGAGCGCACTGAGGAGCGCTTCGGTATCAAGCCCGAGTACCTCGCGGCCGATACTGCCTATGGCTCGGCGGCAACGCTCAACTGGCTGGTGACCGATAAGAAGATCGCCCCACATATTCCCGTGATCGACAAATCCAAGCGCGAGGACGGCACTTTCTCACGCGAAGACTTCACGTTCGACAAAGAGCGCGATGTCTATATGTGCCCAGCAGGCAACATCCTCACAACCACGCGCACAGTGGTGAATGATGAACAGTTTCTCTATCGGGCGAGCAAGCTTGATTGCGACGTTTGCCCCCTAAAAATGCGATGCTGCCCGAAGGAGCCCGCTCGCAAGATCCCGCGTAGCATCTATGAAGATGCTCGCGAACTCGCTCGTGCACTCGCCGGTACCGAGGCATTCGAGCAATCGCGGCACCATCGCAAGCGGATCGAGATGCTATTCGCTCACCTCAAGCGCATCCTGCGGTTCAATCGCCTTCGGTTACGCGGCCCGCGCGGTGCACAAGACGAGTTCACACTTGCCGCGATTGCCCAGAACCTGCGCAGGCTCGCCAAGCTCGTCGTCCGACCTCCACCGCTGGCTGTCGCGTGCGTAGCGTGAGTGCCAGGTAGCCTTGCAGTTCCGTTCCGGCGTTGGTGCAGTCGGTTCAAAATCCAGTCAAGCTAAGGCCTCGCTTTCGACCCGAGGCGGCGCTTGCTTCTCTCGTCGCCGACTTTTGCAACAAAATCGGCACAAAGCTGCCGAAAACAATTGAGGGTGGCTTCTGGAGTGAACCGACTTCGACGGGTGTCATTGCTTCCCGGCGACTTGACGGATTCGCGGGTCCTTCCTGGCGCAAAAAACCGCGCGGGGGGCAGCCGCGCGGGGGGCCGCTAGCAGCGGTTGACCGAAAAGAAGGTTGGCTCGGTTGACAGGCGGCGGGCCTGCGGTTGACACGGTTATAAGGTCGGGCCGCCATGGAGAGCGTGTGTGTGGTCGGCTTCCGGAAACCTGTCCCAAGACAATGCAGGGTGGCAGCGATTGTTTGAGCCTGTCTTTGCATTGTCACCTGCGGCGCTGATCTGCCTAGGCGGAATACTGATCGGCATCGGTGGAAATCGCTTCTTACGCGTGGCATGATCATATGCACCGCTGCGCCACGGTCCTGGACGACAGGGCGCGACTATCCTGCTACGACAGCCTTGGCTCTCGCCAACCCGCAAAGGGGGCGAAATGCGCCTGCCATTCCTATGGGCACTAAATGACCGTCGCAACTTCTCACAAGAATCAAGTGTCGGGCGGCCGGAACGGAGCCGCCCAGCCCAAGGCACGGTTTTGGGCGCTCACGCTCGGCTCGATTGGCGCAGCCCAAGGCACGGTTTTGGGCGCTCACGCTCGGCTCGATCGGCGTGGTCTACGGCGACATCGGCACGAGCCCCCTCTATGCGGTCCGCGAGTCCGTGGTGGCCGCAGTCGGCGCCGGCAATCCGGCGAACGAAACCGTCGTGCTCGGCATCCTTTCGCTCATCATTTGGGCGCTGATCCTCATAGTCGGCGCCGGCAATCCGGCGAACGAAACCGTCGTGCTCGGCATCCTTTCGCTCATCATTTGGGCGCTGATCCTCATTGTGACGGTCAAGTACGTCGTGATTCTGTTGCGCGCCGACAACAATGGGGAAGGCGGCACTCTGGCGCTGATGGCGCTGGCGCATCGGGCGGTCGGGGCACGTGGTGCCGGCACTGTGATTCTACTCGGCATCATCAGCGGCGCCCTGTTCTATGGCGACGCGATCATCACGCCGGCGCTGTCAGTGCTGTCTGCCGTCGAAGGTCTCAAGGTGGCGACGCCGGCGTTCGAGCATTACGTCGTGCCGCTGACGGTTGTTATCTTGGTTGCTCTGTTCGCCGTGCAGTCACGTGGGACCGGCCGGGTGGCGGCATTCTTCGGCCCGGTCACGCTCGTCTGGTTCATTGCGATCGCCATCGCCGGCCTGTGGCACGTGGCGCAGAACCTTACCGTGTTGTATGCCTTCAATCCGATTTACGGTGTAGAGTTTCTGGCAAGCCATGGGCTCATTGGTCTGGTAACACTCGGCGCCGTTTTTCTCGCGGTCACCGGCTCGGAAGCGCTTTATGCTGACCTCGGGCATTTCGGCCGAGCCCCAATCCGCACCGCCTGGCTCAGCGTCGCCTT
>WNFV01008527.1_pt1 | contig 16950 bp, 14 predicted proteins | sample 5400101 | NCBI WGS metagenome assembly WNFV01 (sample SAMN13153361, study PRJNA577476) | soil metagenome | isolation source: 115 cm soil or saprolite under grassland replicate 1 | place: USA:California | collected 2016-06-15
CGACGACGTGCACCGGCACGCGGATCGTCCGCGCGTGGTTCGCGACGGCGCGCTGCACCGACTGGCGGATCCACCAGGTCGCATAGGTCGAGAACTTGTAGCCGCGGCGCCAGTCGAACTTCTCGACCGCGCGGTTGAGCCCGAGCGTCCCCTCCTGGATCAGGTCGAGGAACGGGACGCCGAGGCCGCGGTAGCCCTTCGCGATCGACACGACGAGACGCAGGTTCGATTCGATCATGCGCCGCTTCGCGCGCTCGTCGCCGCGCTCGATCGCCTTCGCGAGCACGACCTCCTCGTGTGCCGTGAGCAGCTTGTGCCGTCCGACGTCGGCGAGGAAGAGCTGCAGGCTGTCCGCCGCGCCGCCGGACTGCGACACCTCGAGGTTCACCTGAGGCGTCTTTGCCTTTTCCTTCTCGTCGTCCGTCACGGGCGGGCCGACCTCGAGCCCGACCGATTCGAGCTCGCGCGTCAGCTGCTCGATCTCGTCGTCGGCGAGATCGTGCTCGAGCGCGAACGCCTCGAAATCGGCAAGTTCGATCCAGCCCCGCTCCTCGGCGTTCTCGACGAGGGTGCGGGCGCTCTCGGTTTCAAGCAGGTCGTGGAGCTGGTTCTGCGTCAAGTCGGAGATTCAGTCCTTTCGCCTTCGCCTTGGGTGCAACCGGGGTCCTTCGCACTGTAAGGGCATTTTCCTGGCCTCACCAGGGGGAACTTCCCCTTGTGTTAACGGGCCCCTTTGAAGCGGTATTCCGTCGGATTCGCGCGGGCAACCACGATGTTGCGCGCCCCCGCCTTCCTAGAGACGACCTTGACAGAAAAAGGTTTGGGAAACCTTAAGCCCGTTTCCGCCGTTTCGGAGCCGGACCGCGGGCCCGGCGGTCGGCGAGCAGCTCGGTCGCCCGCTCGAGCGTCACTTGCTCGGGGCCGTCGCTGCGGCGGAGGCTCGCATTCGTCTCGCCGTCGGTGACGTAGGGGCCGAAGCGGCCCTCGCGGACGACGATCGGCTTGCCGGAGACCGGATCGGCGCCGAGCTCGCGGAGCGGCCCGGCGGCCGCCTGACCGCGGCGGCGGCGCTCCTTCGGCTTCGCGAGCAGCTCGAGCGCCTGCTCGAGCGAGATCTCGAAGAGCTGCTGCTCGCTCTCGAGCGAGCGCGTCTCCTTTCCCTTCTGCACGTACGGGCCGTAGCGGCCGTTCTGCGCGGTGACGGGCTCGCCGTCGACCTCGCCCAGCACGCGCGGCAGCGAGAGGAGCCGCAGCGCGTCGTCGAGCGTGATCGTGTCGAGCGACATCGACGTGAAGAGCGACGCGGTCCGCGGCTTCTCCTTCGAGTCCTCGGGCGGCTGCTCGGCGACGAACGGTCCGTAGCGGCCGGTGCGGGCGACGACCTGGAGGCCCGTCTCCGGGTTCACGCCGAGGTCGCGGTCGCCGGACGGCTGCGCGAGCAGCTCCTCCGCCTTCGCGACGGTCAGCTCGTCGGGAGCGAGACCTTCCGGCACGTTGACACGCTGGTCTCCGCGCTCGAGGTATGGCCCGTAGCGGCCGACGCGGAGGACGATGTCGTCGCTGATCGGGAACGAGCTGATCTCACGCGCGTCGATCTCGCCGAGCTGGTCCGTGACGAGCGTATGCAGGCCCTTGTCGCTGTCGCTGCCGTAATAGAAGCGGTGCAGCCACTCGACGCGTCCCTCGTTCCCGTCCGCGATCCGGTCGAGCTCGTCCTCCATGTACGCGGTGAAGTCGTAGTCGACGAGCTTCTCGAAGTGCTGCTCGAGCAGCGCCGTCACCGCGAACGCGAGGAATGTCGGCACGAGCGCCGTGCCGCGCTTGTAGACGTAGCCGCGGTCGAGGATCGTGCCGATGATCGACGCGTACGTCGACGGGCGGCCGATCCCGAGCTCCTCGAGCGCGCGCACGAGCGTCGCCTCCGTATAGCGCGGCGGCGGCGTTGTCGAGTGACCCTGCGGCTCGAGCTCCTCCGCCTCCAGCGCGTCGCCCTCGTTCAGCTGCGGCAGCCGCTTCTCCTCGCTCTCCTCCTCGACCTGCGCCTCGTCGCGGCCCTCTTCGTACGCGGCCAGGAAGCCGCGGAACGTGATCGTCGTGCCTGCAGCGCCAAATTCTGCATCTCTCACGGAGGGTGTCGTGGCGATGCGCACCGAAACCGTCTCGCCGCTCGCGTCCTTCATCTGCGACGCGATCGTCCGCTTCCAGATCAGGTCGTAGAGCGCGAGCTCGTCGCGGTTCAGCTCGCCGCGCAGCTCACGCGGCAGGCGGAAGCGGTCGCCGGCCGGGCGGATCGCCTCATGCGCTTCCTGCGCGTTCTTCACCTTGCGGTCGTAGCGCCGCGGCTGGTCCGGCACGTACTCCGCGCCGTAGAGCTCGCGCGCCTGGTCGCGTGCAGCCGTGAGCGCCGACTCCGCCAGCGTCGTCGAGTCGGTGCGCATGTACGTGATGTAGCCGTTCTCGTACAGACGCTGAGCGATGCGCATCGTCGTCTGCGATGAGGAACGGAGCTTGCGGCTCGCCTCCTGCTGCAGCGTCGACGTCATGAACGGCGCCGCCGGGCGGCGCGAGTACGGCTTTCGCTCGACGGAACGGACCGTGAAGGCGGCACCCTCGAGCGCCTTCGCCAGCTCGCGCGCGGCCTGCTCGTCGAGCTTGACGAGATCCTCGCGCAGCTCACCGGTGTCGGCGAAGTCACGGCCCTGCGCAACGCGCTTCCCGTCGATCGAGACGAGCCGCGCGGTGAACGGGCCGGGCACGAACGTGCCTTCGATGTCCCAGTAGTCCGCTGCAACGAACGCGATCCGGGCGCGCTCGCGTTCGACGACGAGCCGCGTCGCGACCGACTGCACGCGCCCGGCGGAGAGACCCTGCGTGATCTTCTTCCACAGCACGGGCGAGACCTCGTAGCCGTACAGCCGGTCGAGGATCCGCCGCGTCTCCTGCGCATCGACGAGCCGCGCGTCGATGTCACGCGTCTCCTTCAGGGCTCGCTCGATCGCGTCGCGCGTGATCTCGTGGAACACCATCCGCCGTGCGGGAACCGTCGGCTGCAGCACCTCGAGGAGGTGCCAGGCGATTGCCTCGCCCTCGCGGTCTTCGTCCGTCGCGAGCAACAGCTCGTCCGCATCCTTCAACCGCTTCCTCAGATCCGCAACGCGCTGCTTCTTGTCGGGGTCGATGACGTAGAGCGGCTGGAAGTCGTTCTCGACGTCCACGCCGAGCCGCGCCCACTTCTCCTTCTTGTATTTGGCGGGAATGTCAGCCGCGCGCTCGGGGAGGTCGCGGATGTGGCCGACGCTCGACTCGACCTCGAACTCGGGGCCGAGATAGCCCTTGATCGTCCGCGCTTTCGCGGGCGACTCGACGATGACGAGGCGCTTTGACACCGGCGCGAGGGTAGCGGAAGGGCGATGATGCGGAAATGAGCAGTCCGTCGCTCGTGTACCGGCTCACGGCTCGGCTGAGCCGTCCTGTCCGGTGGCTGTACCGCATGGAGACGACCGGCATGGAGAACCTCCCCGGGGGCGGCTTCGTGCTCGCGGCGAACCACGTCTCGAGCTTCGATCCGTGGCCGCTGGGGCTGCCGCTCTACCCGCGCTGGCTGCGCTTCATGGCGAAGTCGGAGCTCTTCTGGTGGCCGCTCGGCGCGTTCGTCACTGCGGCCGGAGCGTTCAAGGTGCGGCGCGGGCAGGCCGACCGCGAAGCGATCGCCACGGCCGTCGAGCTCGTGAAGTCGGGCGAGATCGTCGTCATGTTTCCAGAGGGCACGCGGCAGCGGAAGGGGCTGCGCAAGAAGCACGAGTGGCGGCCGCGCACCGGCGCCGCGCGCATCGGGTGGGACGCGCGCGCGCCGATCGTGCCGGCAGCGATCAAGGGAACCGACAAGCTGCTGCGGCTCGGCAAGCAGCGCGTCGCGTACGGCAAGCCGATCGAGCCGAGCGAGGACGTGCAGGCGACGACCGAGCGCGTGATGGACGAGATCTACCGCCTCTACGACGCGCTGTGACGCGGCCGCTACTCGCCGTCGACGGCGACTCGTTCGCGCATCGCGCGTACCACGCGCTGCCGAAGTCGATCAACCGCAACGCCGTCGTCGGCTTCACGAACATGATGGCGCGGCTCTGGGACGCGGAACGTCCGCGCGCGGTCCTCGTTGCGTGGGACACGCTCGAGGTGCCGACGTACCGGCACGAGGCGTTCGCCGCGTACCAGTCCGGACGCGAGTTCGAGGATTCGATCGTCGAGCAGCTCGCGCTGCTGCCGCAGCTCTGCGCGGCGCTGGGGTTTGCGTGCGCGAAGGCACCGGGCTACGAGGCGGACGACTTCCTCGCCGCGGCGGTCGCGTACGAGGAGGCGCGCGGCGGCACCGTGCTCGTCGCGAGCGGCGACCGCGACGCGTTCCAGCTCGCGAGCGAGCACACGACGATCCTCCATCCCGTCCGCGGCGTCAGCGAGCTCGCGCGGATCGGGCCGGCCGAGGTGCGTGAGCGGTACGGCGTCGAGCCGGCGCAGGTGCCGGACTTCATCGCGCTGCGCGGCGACCCGTCAGACAAGCTGCCGGGCGCGAAGGGCGTCGGCCCGAAGACGGCCGCCGACCTGCTGCGTCAGTACGGCTCGCTCGAGAACGCGCTCGCGGAAGGACGCTTCGCTGCGCAGGCCGACGACCTGCGCCTCTACCGGCGGATTGCGGCGATGGATCCGGCCGCGCCGCTGCCGGAGCTTCCCGACCGCGAGCCCGACTGGCGCGGCGGCGCGGCGCTCGCCCGCGAGTGGGGTCTGACCGCCGTCGCCGACCGGCTCGAAAAGCGGGCGTGAACGTCTACAGTCACGCCGACTTCGCGCGACTGCATCCGACGGGCCATCATCCCGAGCGGCCGGAGCGGCTGCGGGTGTTGCAGGACGCGTTCCCCGGCTGGCTCGAGGGCCGTGCGGCGACCGAGGAGGAGCTGCTCCGCTCCCACACGCCCGGGCACGTCGCGCGCATCCGCGCGATCGACGGGCCGACGTGGCTCGATCCTGACACGGGCGCGTCCGAGACGAGCTGGGAGGCGACGCTGCTCGCGGCGGGCACCGCGATCGAGGCGGCCGAGCGAGGCGGCTTCGCACTCGTGCGCCCGCCCGGGCATCACGCGTCGCCCGACCGCGCGATGGGCTTCTGCCTCTTCAACAACGTCGCGATCGCGGCGCGGGCGCTGCAGGCCAACGGGGTCGAGCGCGTGGCGATCGTCGACTTCGACGTCCATCACGGCAACGGGACGCAGGACGTCTTCTGGGACGACGACTCCGTCTTCTTCGCCTCGCTGCACCAGTGGCCGTTCTATCCCGGCTCCGGCGGACCGCAGGAGCAGCGCGAGACGACGCTGAACGTGCCGATGTCCGCAGGCTCCGGCGACGAGGAGTACGTCCACGCCTTCGAGCACACCGTCGAGCCGGCCGTGGCGCGGTTCGGGCCTGACGTAGTGCTCGTCTCGGCGGGCTTCGACGCGCATCTCGAGGATCCGCTCGCCGGGATGAACGTGACCGCCGACGGGTTCCGCGAGCTGGCGCGCCGCTGCGCCGCTCTGGCGCCTAGGTGCGCCGCGGTGCTCGAGGGCGGCTACAACCTCGAGACGCTGCCCGGACTCGTCTCGGCGGCTCTCGAAGGATTCACCCAAAATGGGTGAGTCGATCCATCCAGCGGGGGCGATGAGCTTCGGGCCGCAGGCTCCGATGATCTCACCAAGCTCACGGGGTAACGATTTCCGGAGCGGTGGCGAACGACATTCATGCGGCGAACGGCCGGCTCTCGAGCCGGCCGTTCATGTTTTGATCAGCCGCGGGCAGCAGCGAGCTTCTCGACGGCCTCGCGGCGAGACGACACGTCCAGCTTCCGCAGGACGCTCTTCACGTGGGAGCGGACGGTGTGGTCGGAGATGAAGAGACGCTTCGCGATCTCGTCCGTCTCGAGCCGCTCGTCGAGCAGCAGGAGCACCTCGACCTCGCGCGCGCTCAGGTCGCTCGCGATCGAGTCCGGCACGCCGGTCTTGCGCCCGCCGGTCGTCCGTACGGTCTCGAGCAAGCGGCGCGCGATCGCTCCGGAGAGCGCGGCCTCGCCGCGGGCGACACCGCCGAGGAACTCGACCAGGCGCTCCGGCGGCTCGCTCTTCAGCAGGTAGCCGGCGGCGCCGCCGCGAATCGCGCCGAGCAGGTTGTCCTCGGTGCCGGACGCGGTGAGCACGACGACCTCGGCGTCCGGCGCCGCCTCGCGCAGCTTCGGCAGCGCCTGGAGGCCGTTCATCCCCGGCATCGAGAGGTCGAGCAGGATCAGGTCGGGCGAGAGCTCGCGGGCCCGGGTGATCGCGGCCTCGCCGTCGGCGGCCTCGCCGACCACGGTGAAGCCGTTCTGGCCCAGGAGCGCCGTGAGTGCGCTCCGGGTCAGTGGATGGTCGTCGACGATGAGGATCCGCTCGGTCACGGTCAATAGTTCGGCCGTTTCTGCCGAAAACGTGAGCGTGCCGCAAGAACGGGACGAATATCAGGCCTGGCTGGTCGGGGAGATTCTGCTCCTCGGGCTGCTCGGCGCCTCGCTCGGGCTGTTCGCGAGCCACGCGAGCCTCCACCCGACCTACGACCTGCCGCACCTCGGGCTCGTGCTGCAGACGGTGGTCGTGGTCGCCGGCGGCCTCGTCGCGCTGCTGACGGGCGCCCGCTTCTCGGCGGACGGGCGCCGCTTCGACCTGCTGCTGTGTCTCGGCTTCTTCGTCGCGTCCGCGTCGACCGCCTCGTTCGGCATCGCGCCGGTCATCGCCGAACAGCCGCTCTCGCGAACGAACACGTGGGCGCTGATCGTCGCGGATCTCTTCGCGTGGGTGTTGATCGCCGCGGCGCCCTACGCGCGCGGCGCGATCGAGTCGCACCGCCGCGCGCTCGGCAGTTGGATGTTCTTCCTCGGCCTCGCTCTGGGAATTCTCTGGATGCTGATCGACTCGGTGCACACGTCGCTGCCGGCGGTCGTTGCGAGCGACGGCCACGGCGTTCCGTTTCTGCTCACGTTCGCCTACTCGGCGCAGGCGCTGTTCAAGTTCGTCGCGACGGTCGGCTTCGGGCTGCGCTTCCGCAACCACCGCAGCGACCTCGACCGCTGGCTCGGCTACGGCGCGACGCTCATGCTCTTCTCCGCGCTCTACCTCGTCTTCACCCCGCTGCTCGGCGCGACGCAGGTGTCGCAGGGAGACTTCCTGCGCGTCCTCGCGTACGGCGTCTTCTGCGTCGGCGTCTGGCGTGCGATTCGCTCGGCGGAGTTCGGCCGCGCGGTCGCGGATGAGCGCGCGCGCGTCGCGCGCGAGATCCACGACGGCCTTGCGCAGTATCTCTTCGCGATCTCGACGCAGGCGACGATGCTCACGTCCGGCGGCTCGGTCGAAGAGCTGGCCCCGCAGATCAAGGAGGCGGCGACTGCGGCGCAGCAGGAGGCGCGCTTCGCGATCCTCGCGCTCTCGTCGGCGGGCGGCAGCGCGCCCTTCGACTCGGCGCTGCAGCGGTACGTCGAAGTCCTCACCGCAGACGGCGCGCTCCACGTGGAGCTCGACATCGACAAGCGGATCCGGCTCGACCCCGACGAGCAGATCGAGCTATTCCGCGTCGTGCAGGAGGGTCTCGCGAACGCGCGCAAGCACGCGAATGCCGAACACGTCGAGGTGTGGATCGGACAGCGCGACGGGCTGCGCTACGTGACGATCGTCGATGACGGCACCGGCTTCGACGGCGACGTGACGGACGGCGGCCAGGGCCTGCGCAACATCCGCGCCCGCATCGCCTCGATCGGCGGCCGGCTCGCGCTCCGGACGAGCCCGGGCTCCGGAACGGCACTCGAAGTTACGCTGCGCGTCTAGTAACGTCGGACGCGTGAAGCGGACCGCGGTCGTCGGCGTCGCAGTTCTCGTTGCCGTGCTGGCGTCTGCCGCGGCAGCGCAAGACTTCAACTTCTCCGCGAAGGTCGCGGACGGCGGACATCCTGCGGGCGTCGCGATCAGCAACCTGGGAGTCACCGGCGCCGGCCGGACGCTGCTTGTGCTCGACACGAATCCGGCGGGTGTGAAGGCGTTTCCGGTCGCGAACGGGATCGGCTCGCCGGTCTTCTCCGCGACGGACGTCGGCGCGCCGACCTCGCTCGTGACGTTCCGCGACGCGCGGACCGGCCTCGACGACGTCGCCGTCCTCGGAGCGAGCGGGATCGCGGTCGGGACGTCGAACGGCGGCGGCGGGCTCACGTTCCGCAACCTGTCGTTCAACGGCTTCGACGCGACCGATCTCGCGGTCGGCGACTTCAACGCCGACGGCCTGCCTGATCTCGTGTTCGTCGAGGCGCAGGAGGGTCAGATCGGCGTCGCGCTCAACAACGGCGCGAACGCGTTCACCGGCCCGGTTCCGATTCCGGTCCCGGGTGTGACGGGGATCGATCTCGGCGTCGGCCGCTTCGACGCCGGCGCGACGACCGATCTCGTCGTCACGACGACGAAGGGCTTCGCGATCCTGAACGGACTCGGCGACGGAACCTTCGGCCTTCCGCTCGCGTTCAACCTCCCGTCACCTCCGCTCTCGTTGGCCGCCGCCGACATCGACCTCGACGGTCTGACCGACCTGGCCGTCGGCGAGTCGGCCGGCGTGCAGGTGCTCGAGAACCAGACGAGCCCGGGACAGGTCGAGGTCTTCAGCGGCCAATTCCTCAAGGTCGGCACCGGACCGGTCGGCATCGTCGAGCTCGACGATCTCAACAACGACAACGTCTTGGACGTCATCGCGCTCAACCGTGGCTCAGGGAACGTCTCGACATTCATCGCGAGCCCGAATTCCGGCTACAACGCCCACAGCACGGCGCTCGCCGGCCTCAACCCGATCTCGATCGCACTGGGCCGGCTCAACGGCGACGCGTTCGACGACCTCGCGGTCGTCGGCGACGGCGAGATCGGAGTGTTCGACGGGACCGGCGGCAAGGGCGAGACTCCCGGCGGCGGCAAGAGCCTCCCCTTCGTGCCGACGCCGAACGGTCCGGGCACGGGTCACAAGCAGACGCCGCCGACACGGATCTCACCGCCGAAGTGCGCCCAGGCCGCCGGCGCGACGTGCTCGAGCACCGAGTTCTGGGACATCAACGTGCCGCTGAAGAAGAAGCCGATCGCGTGCGGACTCTTCGACTCGAAGACGAAGCGTCAGATCAAGAACCCGCTCTTCGCAGGGGTGACACAAAAGCTCTCGTGCACGTCGACGAACCGAACACGCGTCGTCCACGGCGAGAAGAAGCGGATCGTGCGGGTGGAGCTCACGCTCTCGAGCGAGAAGAGCGCGAAGGGGTCGGCGACCGTCTGGGCCGAGGTGTTCTGGAAGTAACGCTACTGCGCCGGCGTGGGCTCGCCGTAGATCCCGTCGCCGCTCTCGAGGTCGAAGAAGTGGAGGCGCCGCGTGTCGACCGTGAGCGACGATTTTGTACGCTCCGTCGCGTCGGTGCCGCGCTCGACGCGCGCGATGAAGGGGCTGCCGTGGTGGTGTGTCTGCACGTCCGCCGCCGCGATCGCCTCGCCGCCGATGATCTCCTTGATCGCGTCCGCCGTGACCGGCGGCGCGTCGACGGCGAAGTGGAGGTAGACCTCAGAACCCATGTCCTCCTTGATGTCGACGACGATGTCGAGCCGTGCGCCGTCGGGGCCCGAACGGCCCGCGATGTCCTCCGGACGAATCCCGAGCGCGACGCCGCGGCCTACGTAACGGCGCAGGAGCGGCCGCGACGCGGCGACGTCGTTCGGGACCGCGAGCAGGTGCGGGCCGAAGCGGGCGGCGAGACCTCCGTTCTGCTCGACCAGCTCCGCCTCGACGAGATTCATCGCGGGTGAGCCGATGAAGCCGGCGACGAAGAGGTTGGCCGGACGGTCGTAGAGCACCTGCGGCCGGTCCACCTGCTGCAGAAAGCCCCCGCGCAGGACGCAGACACGGTCCCCGAGCGTCATCGCCTCGCTCTGGTCGTGCGTGACGTAGATCGTCGTGACGCGCAGGTCGCGCTGGATGCGCGCGATCTCGGCGCGCATCTGGACGCGGAGCTTCGCATCGAGGTTCGAGAGCGGTTCGTCCATGAGGAACGCCTGCGGCTCGCGAACGATCGCGCGGCCCATCGCGACGCGCTGCCGCTGTCCGCCCGAGAGGTGCCGCGGTCGCTTCCGGAGCACGTCGGAGAGGCCGAGCGTCTGCGCCGCACTTTCGACGCGCCGGCGGATCTCGCCTCGGTCGAGCCCGCGCATCTTCAGGCCGAACCCCATGTTGTCGTAGACGTTCATGTGCGGGTACAGCGCGTAGTTCTGGAAGATCATCGCCATGTCGCGCGCCTTCGGCGGCAGGTCGTTGACGACCTTGCCGCCGACGCGGACGGCGCCTTCGGTGATGTCTTCGAGGCCGGCGACCATCCGCAGCGCACTCGTCTTGCCGCAACCGGACGGGCCGACGAAGACGACGAACTCGCCGTCCTCGATCTCGAGGTCGAGGGCGCTGACCGCCCGCGTGCCGTCGGCATACACCTTGGTCAGCTCCTCGAGCGCGATCTCCGCCATGGCGCCGCAGATTATCGCGTCTGCTTGCGCGATCAAGGGGCAGCGTTTATCGTCGCCGCCACATGGCAGCGATCGCGGCGCAGCGGGGAAGCCGTCGCACCCGGCTTCGGTACGTCGCTGAACGTCGCGGATTTCTCGCGACGCTTCTCATCTCGCCTGCCGTTCTTCTGATCGGGGCGCTCGTCGGTGTCCCGCTCGTGCTCGCCGTCTACCTCAGCTTCACCGACGCGACCGCCGGCTCGTTGAGTGGCAAATGGGTCGGGCTCGCGAACTTCCGCAACCAGTGGCACGACCAGGTCTTCCGCGACGCGATCTGGCACACCTTTCTCTTCACCGTCATCTCCCAGGCTGTCGTGATCGTGTGCGCCGGGCTGCTCGCGCATGCGCTCGTGCGGCGCTTCCGCGGCCGCTGGCTGCTCCGTTTCTTCATCCTGCTGCCGTGGGCGGCGCCGATCGCGCTGACGGCGCTCGGGTTCCTCTGGTTCTACGACCCGTCCGCGAGCATCTTCAACTGGTTCCTCGTCCACCTGCACATCGTCGCGGCCGGGCATGCGCCGACCTGGCTCGGGACGCCGAAGGCGGCGATGTCGTCGATCATCACCGTGCAGGCCTGGCGCACGATCCCGTTCGCGACGGTCATCTTCCTCGCGGGGATCTCGTCGATCCCGCAGGAGGTGGACGACGCGGCCGCGATCGACGGCGCCACGGGTCTGCGCAAGTTCTGGTACGTGTCGCTGCCGCTTCAGCTTCCGATCGCGATCGTGGCGATCCTGTTCGGGATCGTGTTCACGGCGACCGACATGATCGTCCCGTTCATCCTCACGAACGGCGGTCCGTTCAACTCGACGCAGGTGTTGACGACGTGGTCCTTCCAGACGGGCATTCAGGCCGGGAACATCGGCGAGGGCGCGGCGGTCGCGATGTTCATGGTGCCGATACTCGCGTTCGTCGCGATCACGATGCTCACCCGACGAAGGTCTGGCACTTCCACCCCACGCTCGAGAACTACGGCAACCTCCTGCACCACACGGCGTACCTGCGCTGGGTGAAGAACTCGTGCTTCGTCGGTTTGGTTGTGGTGCTGATCACGCTCGCGGTCGCGATACCCGCCGGATATGCGCTCGCTCGCCTCTCGGGTCGCGCGGGCCGCAGCCTCGGTGTCGCGATCTTCCTCACCTACCTGATCCCGCCGACGCTGCTCTTCCTGCCGCTTTCGCGCGTCATCGCGCAGCTGGGTCTCTCGGATCGTCTCTGGGCGCTGATCCTCGTCTACCCGTCGTTCACGATCCCGTTCGCGATCTGGTTGCTGATGGGATTCTTCAAGACGATTCCACAGGAGCTCGAGGACGCTGCACTCGTCGACGGCTGCACGCGCTTCGGCTCGCTCGTGCGCATCGTGTTTCCGATCTCGATCCCGGGCATCCTGACCGTCATCATCTTCACGTTCTCGCTCGTCGTGAACGAGTTCGTCTATGCGATCACGTTCATCTCGAGCTCGACAAACCGCACGCTCACCGTCGGAGTTCCGACCGATCTGATTCGCGGCGACCTCTACAACTGGCCCGGGATCATGGCCGCGATTCTGCTCCCGAGCATTCCGCTCGCACTCGTCTACAACATGTTCCTCAATCGGTTCATCGCAGGGTTCACAGGTGGAGCGTTCCGCTAGAGAGAAAGGAAGGAGGGGGCATGACAGAAAGGCATGACGAGCCGGCGCAGGAAGGCGGCCTCAGCAGACGCGATCTGTTGAAGAAGGCCGGCGCGGGCGCGGTCGCGATGGGTGCGGCAGGCGCCGGCGCACCGTTCTCCTTCGCCGGGCCAATGAAGTACAAGGGCCGCTGGCTCAAGGGCGACCTCTCGATCATCCAGTGGGTGCACTTCGTGCCTGCGTACGACGAGTGGTTCGACAAGACGTGGTGCCCGCAGTGGGGACAGAAGAACGACGTGCAGGTCAAGGTCGAGCACATCGTCAACACGCTGCTCGACACCCGTGCCGCGTCGGAGGTCGCCGCCCAGCAGGGCCACGACCTGTTCATGAGTCTCCACCCGCTGGCCGCCTACGAGGACCAGGTGATCAACCACGCGTCGATCGTCCACGAGATCGAGCGAAAGGTCGGGAAGTACGGCGCGCTGGGGCACGCGTCGACCTACAACCCGAAGACGAAGAAGTACTTCGCCGTTTCCGACAACTACGTCCCGGACCCGGTGGTCTGGCGCCACGATCTGTGGAGCCAGGTCGGCAGTGCGCCGGTGACGTGGGACCTCGTGAGGCGGGCCGCGCCGAAGCTGAAGGCAATCGGCCATCCGATCGGGATCGGGCAGTCGCAGAACGACCTCGACTCGAACATGGCGCTGATCGCCTTCATGATGTGCTACGGCTCGTACCTGCAGAACGAGAACAACCACCCGACGATCTACTCGAAGCACACGATCGAGGCCGTGAAGTTCATGGCCGACCTGTACAAGAACGGCGAGGACTCGGTGATCTTCGGGTGGAACCCGTCCTCGAACAACAACTACCTCTACTCGGGCCAGGGATCGATGATCCTCAACGCGATCTCGGCGACGCGAACGCCCGAGGACGGCGGGCCCGGGGCGCAGTTCGCGAACGACCTCTGGATCTCGCCGATCCCGAAGGGACCCAACGGGCGCAAGGGCCTGGAGCACGTGATGGGTTCGTACTCGATCTGGAAGTTCGCGCAGAACAAGGAGAACGCGGAACGCTTCCTTGCCGATCTCTGCATCAACGGCAAGGAGGCGACGCTCGCTTCGAAGCTCTACAACTTCCCGAGCTTCCCGGGCGCGTTCCCGTTCAAGCAGATCCGCAAGGTCGCGGCGGCGGATCCGCACAAGCCGAAGGGCAAGTACACGACGCTCACCACGATCGCCGAGCACTTCACCCACAACATCGGCTATCCGGGCACGACGAACGCCGCGATCGACGAGATCTTCTCGAAGTATCTGATCCCGAACATGTTCGCGCAGGTCTCGCAGGGCAGGTTGAGCGCCGAGCAATCGGTGCGCAACACGCACAGCGTTGCGAAGTCGATCTACGCGAAGTGGCGGTCCCGCGGGAAGATCTGATCCGAAGACGGGGGAGCCGGATTCGTCCGGCTCCCTCCGCGATCAGAGCTCGACGACGATCTTGTGACCGGCGCCTTCCCGCTGGCGAGCCCATGCCGTCGCGACGTCGTCGAGCGGATGGCGCTCGACGTCGAGGACGATTCGTCCCGCAGCGACGTGCTCGAGCAACTCGAGGTAGGCGCCGTTCCGTTCCTCCGGCGAGAACGCGAAGTTCGAATGGCCCTCCACGATCAGCTCCTTGCCGCGGACGTCGGCGGAGCGCAACGGCGCCTCCGCGCCTGCCGACTGGCCGAGGTGGACGATCCGCGCGTGCCGCGCTGCGGCGCCGAGCGCCTGCGCGACGGGCTCTCCCCAGAGCGGGTCGATGCACACGGTGAAGCCGTCGCCGCCGAACGCGCTCGCCAGCGCGTCCGCGTCGCCGAGCGGGACGAGCGCGTCGGCGCCGAGCTCGCGCGCGCGCTCGAGCTTGCCGAGGTCGCGACCCGCCGCGACGACGCGCTCGGCGCCGAGCAGCTTCGCGGCCTGCACCGCCGTCTGCCCGACTGCGCCGCTCGCGCCGAGCACGAGCACGCGGTCGCGCGGCGCGACCTTCGCCTTCCAGGCGACGGCGGCCCAGGCCGCGACCCCCGCGATGCCTGCCGCCGCGACCGTCGCGGCGTCGATGCCGTCGGGAACGCGTAGCGGAAGCGCGACCGGAACGACGACGCGCTCGGCGAGGAAGCCGGGCTTGGCGATGCCGCGGCCGTCGCCGAACAGGTAGACGAGCGCGCCGTCCTCGGTGCGCCCGGCGGCCTCGCAGCCGGGCGGGTACGGAAGCGGCGGGTGCCCGCCGTAGAAGACGCCGGTCCCGACCGCGACGTCGAGCGGGTTGAGCGCGACCGCCTCGACGGCGACGGCCGTCTCGCCGCGCTGCGGCTGCGGCTCGTCGAGCTCCGCCGGCCGCGGCGGCTCTCCGAGCTCCGTGATCAGCGCCGCGCGCACGGCGGCAAGCCTAACCCGCTTGACAGCGAGGGCCGCGACGTGAGATACCGCGCCATGTCGATACCTGAATCAGCTCTCAGTTAGATCGGAGGCGGTCGTGAAACGGTTCGCAGTCGTTGTTCTCCTGGTGCTTGCCTCGCTCGCCGTCGCCTCGGGCGCCGGCGCGTCCGGGACGGTCGGAACGTCGTTCCCCAGCGGCTTCCCGGTCATCAGCGATGCGTCGCTCGGCACGCCGGTCCTCGGCTTCGGCGCCGCGGGACCGTTGCAGCACACGCCGGTGATCCTCCTGCACGGGAACAACGACACGCCGTTCCCGACCGCGTGCAACCCGTACGGCAACGTCCACGACCTCGCGCAATACCTCGCCGATCACGGCTACTCGCCGAGCGAGCTCTGGGGCCTCGGCTACCAGGGCGACCAATGCGACCTCATCGCCTCGCCGACGAACCGGTCCGGCGTCGCGCACTCGACCGTCGCCAACGTTCCCGACCTGCGCGCGTTCGTGCACGCGGTGCTCGACTACACCGGCGCGAAGCAGGTCGACGTCGTCGGGCACAGCCTCGGCGTCACGCTCGCGCGCGAGTGGCTGCGCGAAGACCACGCCTACCGGCTCGTGCGGCGCTTCGCCGCGATCGACGGGCCGAACCACGGCATCGTCAACTGCTCGCCGTCGCCGTTGAACTACTGGCAGCTCTCCTTCCTCGGCGGCTTCACGCCGGCCAGCGCGATCTGCCAGGAGTACGGCTCGCCCGACACGCCGTTCCTCAGCCGGCTGAACCGCGCGAGCGAGACGCCGGGACCGACGCGCTATCTCGTGATCCGGAACGCGGACACGAGCTTCGTCTACTTCTCCGTGCAGGACGGCCTGATCGCGCCGGTTCCCGCGGAGGACTACACGGGCGCGCCGCACGACTTCTCGCAGAGCGCGACGTTGCAAGGCGCCGAGCAGGTCGACCTCACGGGGCAGGGCGTCCACGATCCGTTCCTCCTGACCGCGCACCTCGGCATCCTCAACTCGCCGGATACGTGGCAGCTCACACTCGACTTCCTCACGAACCCCTCGCAGCGGCGCAACCCCTAGATGTGCGCGATTCCGTGACTGAAGCCTTTGGCCGGCGTCTTGACGATCGTGGTGATGATCCGTTCCATGCCGATGATCAGCTCCTCGCCGAGCACGGCGTAGACGGCTTGGAAGCCACGGTTGTGAGTCGAAGTGAGGGCGGTCCAGCCGGTCGCGTCCTTGAGTTGCCCGAATCGGCTCTGGACGACCTCCGGCAATCCTCTCAGCGGCTTGCAGCCGTCAGGAGCAGTTGGATCGATGTAGCTCTGGGCGAAGTCCGCGTTCACGTATCGCCGAAGACTTCTGACTCTCGCTCTCCGGCCGGACTCGTCTGCCGGCGTTTTGTCCGCGACGGCCAAGCTGAGGTAGTCGGATACGGCCCGCTCGTATGAGTACCAGCACGCGTAGAGGTTGGGGAAGTACACAACGATCCGCGAGCGCGCGGACGCCCGCCGAATCAGCCACGAGTTCCTGACCGCGTGGTAGATGTCCCCCGCGTCTTCGCCCTCCTGTCCATCGGCAGCGCGAGCGTGCCCGCTCGCGAGTGAGATCGCCTGTCTGACGGCGGCGGTGGACGAGGTCGAGATCTCTTCAAGCAGACTCTGCTTGAGGTCCTGCTCCCGCTGGCGATCCTGCCATTCGCGTGTGATTTGCGGTATCAGAAGCGCGCTGAACGCGCCTGCAAGAACGGCGATGACGAGAGGGTGCCTGAGGAATGGTCCGAGCTTCGCCAAGAACGGAGCATGTCACCCGGCAAAAGACCTGTAGAAAAGCCCGGATTCTGTCGAGGGTGACCATCTCTCTAGGCCGGCGCTTGCGCGACGGCTCGAGCGGTGTACCCGGTTCCTCGGCGGGCCGCGTCGTCGGAACCTGCTTCACCTTGCACCGAGCGGGGTTTGGCGAGCCGCCGTGTCACCACGACGCTGGTGGGCTCTTACCCCACCTTTTCACCCTTACCGCCGGCGTCTCCGGAGAGTCGTTCGCCGGAGGCGGTCTCCTTTCTGTGCCACTTTCCGTCGGCTTTCGCCGCCTGGGGTTTCCCCAGCGCTCTGCCCTTCGGTGTCCGGACTTTCCTCGGGGCCCGAAGGCTCCGCGGTCACCCGGCCTGCACCCTCAATTGTAGCCCCAGTCCAGCGTTCGCCCCAGGAACGCCTCGAGCCGGCGGTTCGGCTCCGCGAACCGCTCCTGCAGCCGCCGGCGCGTCTCGTCGTCGAGCGGCGGATACGAGCGGACGTTGAGCCGCGGCAGCTC
>WNFV01006057.1_pt1 | contig 16945 bp, 20 predicted proteins | sample 5400101 | NCBI WGS metagenome assembly WNFV01 (sample SAMN13153361, study PRJNA577476) | soil metagenome | isolation source: 115 cm soil or saprolite under grassland replicate 1 | place: USA:California | collected 2016-06-15
CGATCGCCACGCCCGGCAGCGCGACGGGCTTGGCATAGCCGATCTCGACCGAGGTCTGCATCACCGAGCGCATCAGCTGCGCCGTCTGTGGCGTGATGGCCTGGCGCAGCACTTCCGGCTGCGCGGTATACAGCGCCCGATCGCCCGCGCGCGCCTCCTGTACCAGATAGGGCCGCAGGAGCTTGCCGTCGTTGGCGATCACCGCGACCATCTGGGCCATGTCGAGCGGCGTCACCAACGCCTGGCCCTGGCCGAACGAGGTGTCGGCCAGCGCGGCCGGACGACGCAGGAAATCGAGGGCGCCGGCGATGCTGCCGGCGTCGGCGGGGATATCGCGCAGATCGGCCGTGACACTGATCGCGTCGGCGGTGCGCAGCCCGAAGCGCGCCGCATAGTCGGCGAAATGATCGGGGCCGAGCGCCAGCCCGATCTGGGCGAAGGCAGTGTTACACGACCAGGCGTACACTCGTCGGAGATCCGAAGGATTACCGGTACGCGCCGCCAGGTTCTTCACCGCATTGACCACCGGCGGCGCGCCGTTCTCGGTCGGCAGCTGCTCGGGACAGGTCACCTGGCCTTCCGGGCCATTGAGCACCCCGGCGTCGAGCGCGGCTGCCCCGGTCAGCGTTTTGATCACCGAGCCGGGCGGATAACGTCCCTGGGTGGCGCGGTTGAGCAACGGGCTATCCGAGCGAGCGGCCAGCGCCTGGTACGCCGCCTGAGCCTTGTCAACATCGGCCTGCGTGGCTTGATCGGGTAGGACAAGCTGGTTTGGGTCAAAGCGTGGGTAGCTCGCCAGCGCGAGGATCGCGCCGGTCTGCGGGTCGAGCAGCGCCACCGCGCCGGCCTGGTCGCCAAGCGCGGCCTGTGCGACTTGTTGGAGGTTGCTATCGAGCGTCAGGCGCACATCCGCGCCAGCGCCCGCTGGCGGGGTTGTGCCAAGCAGCCGCGCCTCCAGCAGCGCATTTGCCGAGGTGATACGCGCGCCCGAGAGATACGCGTCGAAGCTGGCCTCGATTCCCGTCGCCCCATACAAGCGGCTCTGAAAACCGACAATCTGGCCGAGATCGGGGTTGGGGTAGACGCGCCGACCGCTCTGATTCGCCGCCAGCACTACGCCGTTGCGATCCAGAATCGTGCCGCGCGTGATCGCGGCGGTCGCCACCGGCCAGACCCGCCCGTCACCCAGCGCGGTTCGGTCGGCCGGGCGCAGTGTCAGCGCGCTGTCGGGCTGCTGAGCAGCCGCTGGTTGGAGCAGCGCCGCCGCCCGCTCGTGAATCGTGCTGGCCTGGCTGATCTGCTCGCGCGCCAGCTGGAGCGCCACTGCCGTGAAGCCGAGCCCGAACACCAGCGCCAGCCGGCCCATGCCGCGCGCGGCCACTGGCGCACGCTGACTGATCGCCGCGCGCGGGAGCAGCGAGAGCAGCCACAGCCCAACCAGCAGCTGCACGCGCCACTGGGGTGTATCGTCAACGAACAACCCATACCCGAGCAAGGCCAGCCCCAGCAGCGCGCCAATCCAGGCGATACTACTGCGTTGGCGCGGCGTCATAGCACCCTCGGACTCTTCTGAGTGGCCGAGATCCGCAGCAGCATGCCGACCATTGCAAAGTTAATCAGCGTCGACGAGCCACCGTAGCTCACGAACGGCAAGGTAATGCCTGTGAGCGGAATAAGATTGGTCGTCCCAGCGGTGATGATCAGCGCTTGTGCGATAATCGCAGTGGTCAGGCCGACCGCCAAAAGCTGTTGAAAGCCGTCACGCGCGCGCTGGGCGATCTGGTAGCCGCGCAGCGCAAACAGTGCGTAGCAGATCAGCAGCGCCAGCGCGCCGACGTAGCCCAGCTCCTCGCCAATCGAGGTAAACATGAAGTCGGTGTGACTCTCGGGCACCATGGTCGGGTCGCCGCTGCCAAGCCCGGCGCCAGCCCATCCACCGCTGGCCAGCGCATACAATGCCTGGATCATCTGGTACCCCGTGCCAAGCGGGTCGGCCCATGGGTCGCGCCAGGCGTCGACGCGCACGCGCACATGGCCGAAGAGCGGGTAGAGCGCGGCCGCACCGGCGGCAAAGATCAGCAGGCCGACGATAACATAGCTCGTTCGACCGGTCAGCACATATAGCATCGCCAGGAAGATCGTGAAGAACAGCAGTGCCGCGCCCAGATCCTTCTGGATAATGATCAAGCTGATCGTCAGCCCCCACATCAGCCCGATTGGAACCAGGTAGGGCAGCGGTGGGAGGCGCACGCCCTTCAGAAAGTAGCTGGCTCCGATCAGATGGCGTCGCTCGTCCAGGTAGGTGGCCAGGTAGACCACGAGCAGAATCTTCAGCAGCTCGACCGGCTGGAATTGGAAGGCACCCAGGTTCAGCCAGAGCCGCGCGCCGTTGCGCTCCACGCCGAAGATCGCGGCCACCGCCACCAGCAGCAGGCCGAGCAGCAGCCAGCTGTAGCGATAGTGTTTGAGCCAGCTCAGTCGCCAGGGGATAAAACTCGCCGCCGCCAGCACCAGTGCACCGCCCAGCACCCAGACCACCTGCTTCAACGCCACGCCGCCATAGATATCACCGTAGCGCGCTGTCAAATCGGGCTCCAGCCGCCGTACCATGACCAGCCCGATACCGGCGAGCAGCGCTGCCAGCGGCAGCAGCACCTGGTCCTCGCCCCAGCCCCGCAGCGCCAGCGCCAGGTTGATACCGAGGAACAAACCGATGAACGCGCCCGCGATCGCCAGATCCATCCAGCGCACCGCGCCGCCGGCGCCCAGAATAAGGGTGCCAATGCCGACGAGCAGCAGCAGGCAGGCGGTGATCAGTAGCTCAAGCTCCAGCGTGCGCCCGATGATGCGGCTGCGCAGGATGTGTATCATTTCTCGTTCCGAATGGGCTTAGTCGAACTGCACCGAAAGTGGCAATGTCAGGCCGTGACTCCTGGCAAGCGATTGCACGTGCTTCATGGTTTCGATCATCACGCCAGCATCGATTGTGCCATCGTGGGTTCCAGCTAAGAGAATCTGCTGCATCGCGGTGAACTGTTGCACGGCGGTCTGTGTGTCGCCAGCCGCGAGCGCCTGCCGGGCGCTGATCAGTGCCGCAAGCAGCTCGGCGCCGTGTGATCCCAGGCGGCCATCGGCGCGCCCGACCTCCAGTGCGGTTCGCAGTTCCACGAATGGATCGTCGGGTACACGCGGTGTGTTGCTGCTCGGGGTGGCCAGCTGCGCTGGTGCGCTGGTGGGCAGCGCCACCCCAGTCGCGCCTTCGGCATCTGCGGGAACGCTGGTCGCGCTCCTTCCCGCGGTATCAGCGGTTCGGCCCCCGCCGCGCGCCGCAAGCACAGTGCCCGCAAGCAACACAATGGCCAGCAGCGCGCCGAGGAGCGGGAGCAACGAACGCGACCGCGTGAGCGGCGGCGGTGGTTGCGGCGATCGACGATGCGGCGCAACGGCCGCCAACGGATCGTCGATCGGAGGTGCGCTGGAAGGGGGCGGCGTGGATACCGCAGCGGCGGCTGGTATGGGCGGCTGCCAGTGCTGCGTCGCCTGATTGTGGATGTCGATGCCTGGCCGATCCGACGGCGTTGGAGACGTAACCCATGTGCGGGCCAGCGCCTGCGCCAGCTCGCCCGCACTGCTGAATCGCACCGCAGGATCTTTCGCCAATGCGCGTTGCACCAGCGCCTCGACGGCCGGCGACAGATCGGGATGGGCAGGCAGTGGCGGGGGCGGCGTCCGGATGTGATCGATCGCCACCTGCATCGGGGTGATGCCACGAAAGGGCACATCGCCGGCGAGCAGTTCGTAGAGCACCACGCCGAGACTATACACGTCGCTGGCTGGTGTCAGCGGCAGACTCTGCGCCTGCTCTGGTGAGAGATAGCTGGGCGTACCAAATATCACACCAAATTGGGTCTGGTTCGCATCGCTCAGCACCTGTTTCGCGATCCCAAAGTCGGTCAGCACCAGCCGGCCCTGGTCATTCCAGAGCGCGTTGCCAGGCTTGACATCGCGATGGATGATGCCGGCAGCGTGCGCGGCGTCCAACGCGCCAGCCAACTGGGCGACAATTGCGCGGATCTCGTCGGGCGCCGGGCGCATACCACGGGCGGCAAGGTCGGACATCCACGCCTCGAGCGTCGGCCCGGCCAGCAACTCTTGCACCATGTAGGTATGGCCATCCTGCTGCCCAAAATCGTAGATCTGCACAATGTTGGGATGCCGCAGATTGGCGATCAATCGCGCTTCCTGGCGAAAGCGATCGCCGAAGCCTGGCTGCGCTGCCGCCGCTGGCGACAACACCTTAATTGCGACTGCACGTTGGAGATTGATATCAAAGCCGCGGAAGACATTGGCCATGCCGCCGCTGCCTAGCAATGCCTGGATGTCATAGGCGCCGAGCCGCGCGCCAATCAGCTGTGGGGGTGTGCTCACGCTCCGCTCCGGTAGTATCCCAAGTCGCTCACAGGTGGATTATACACCTTGTCAGTACGCTAGCAATCGGGTTGCTTCCGATGAGTATCGAACCAAACCTTCACGCCAGCCAGCGCTGGCACAACCAGCATCATCGCGATCCAAATCAGCCAGAGCATAATTGTTCTCCTGGGAGATTGGGGAGGCAGCAGCGTGCGGCGCGCTCCTGCCTCCCTGGTCGTCAGCACGTGCTAGTCGTCGCCTTTGGCCTGGAGCGCGAGGAGGCCCAGCTGGCCGAGCTGCACCTCGTACGCTGTTCTCGCCAGCTCTGGATGTAGCTCAAAGCGCGCACGCTCGAAGTACTGCACTAGCCGACCATCTTCCATTTGCGCCTCGCCAATCGGCAATCCGAAGATCGCCAGCCCGCCCCGGTTCTTCCAATAGGTGCGGAACGGCGTGCCAATCAGGTGTTTGGTCGCCGGGAAGTACCAGACCAGATCGGCGGTGCTGGTTGGCGTGGTAGTTGTACTCACGGGCGTGCTGTGGCCCAGCTCCACGCCCAGCAGCCCAATCAGGACGGCGTAACGCGTGCCGGCCAAATCCGGGTGGAACTCTAGCCGCGCGCGCTCGAAGTACTGGATGATCATGCCGTTCGGCTGCACAAGCGGCTGCGTCAGCGGCAGGCCAAAGATATCCAATCCGCCGCGGCTGCGCCAGAACCCGGCCAACCGCACGTCGATCACCGTTAGCGGCAGGCGCTCGATGATGACGATTGTGGTTCCGCTGATCGGCGTGGTTCCGCTGATGGGTGTGGTTCCACTGATCGGCGTTGTCGCAACAACCGGCTGGAACACCAGGCTGCGGCCGTCGAAGTTGAGCGTAAAGCGCGCGGTGATCTTGATGTCGAGCTCGCTCTTCTTGGCCTTGAACTTGATCTTTATCTTCAGCCGCTCACCGCTCAGAATCGTATTGTTCTGGCCGAGACCGATCACCAGCTGAGTCGCCGTCCGCTCTTTCACAAATCCGACCCCTTCCAGGAAGCCAATATCGTCCAGGTCGAAGTTGTCGGCAAAGTCGGCCAGGTTCAGCACCAGGAACGTGCCATCCGATCGCCCGCCGGTGTTAAGAATCGTGATCTTGATATTCACGAACAGCACGCCGTCGATGCGCTCGATCTCCTGCTCGACGTCAGAATCACGGATCACGATCACGGCAGGCCGCTTGACCTTATCCTCGCCTTTCTTGAAGGTGACGATCAGGTGATCGGCGGTCGCGCTACCACTGCCGGCAGGCGCCTGGAACTGGAGCTGATTGAGCGTCGAGACATTGAACGTGCTCGGCAGTGGCACCGACACCGTCTTAGCGCCACTGGCAGTTTTCAGCACGATCTGAGCGGTGCTGCCGGCGGCTTTCTTGAGGATCAGGCGCGCGTCCAGGCTGACGGTCGTGCTGACGGCGTAGCTTAGGCCAATCGGGCTGCCGTGACGGGTGAGCGCGCCATTCGGGCCAAAGCTGAACAGCTCGAAGGTATCGACGCCGGTCAGCAGGCTCAGGCCCGCGCCAACAGTGTTGCTGATGCTGGTGGTAAAGTCGCCTGTGATCCGCACCGTCAGCGTGCCTTGCGAGTTGACGGGTATCGCGCCGGGATAATTGCTCCACTGCATGAGCGCGGTGGCCTGGCCAGCGCTGCCGTCAAGCTTGAGCGCACCTCCACTCGGGCCGCTCGCGATGCTCACCCCTCCCGCTTGCGGGACAACGCTGCCCGTCTCCGCGCTTAGTGGGCTGCTGATTGGTCCAAGCGGCGCCGCGTCGAATTCGGCGCGGAAGAGGGTTGTCTCCGGGCCATCGGCGAGGACGCTACGCGCCGGGCCAGCCAGCAGCGACGTGCCGACGATCGCGATTCCAATCAGGATGGCGGTCATCCGTGCGAACCAGGATGTGGTGCGATGCATGTCTCTCTCCTTGTGCTACAACGATAGATAGAGTGACGTCACCATGCCAATAACAATGAAGTCTGCCAGACGTTACGGGCGCTACAACCAAATATGTCTATTATGATCGTGCCGCATGAAGTGCGGATGATCATGCTCTGCCTCCGGTGAGGCGTACATATTTATTCGCTGCGTCTATAGAAACACTGTCGCCAGCATGGCGAGAAGGTGACGACAGGCAGAGCGTAGCATGCAATCACGACCACACTAAGCAATAAATCGTAACGGAATATTAACGAAAATGCCACGATATTGGTTCAGTGCGGTAAGATTCGGGAAGCAGGCCGCTGTGCCGAAGCCAAGGAAGGGGATAGTGCGACAGCTGTAGATACGAGCCGGAGTGTTGGTCTGAGTGGTGTGTGGATCAGTGATACGACGATAGTGGCGTTCGTTCTGATAGTTTGGGCAGAATTGATGTCAAACTGTAAGGAGAACGATCAAGATGCAGCGAGAGGAGCATACGGTGGCTGTGGTACACTACGCGGCGATCGCGGAGGAGCGACTGACCTGCGGGAGCACGCTCAAGCGCTACATTGTTGATTTGTTCTCAGGAGGGCAATGCCATGGATCTTCTGGGTGGTGCGCTGCCGAATGTGATGTTCATCATTGGCATGCTCGCGATTGGTCTCGGGCTGGGAATCGAACTCAAGGTGGTTTCGCTGAATAAGGAGATCGATAAGACCGGGCGAATTGGCGCGATGGTGGTTGGGGCGATTCTGGTGGCTGGTAGTCTGTTCATCTATCTGAACCCATCGCTCACCAATCGAAATCAGGTATCTCCCACAACGGCAAACGCGACGCTAGCGCCGATAGGAGTCCCACCGCCAGCGCCGACAGTTGTGCCATCGGCGATTTCAGCGCCAGCCAGCCTTTCGACGGAGGCGCTTGAGGCGAAAGAAGTGCCGACCGTTGTGCCATCTGCGATTCCGACTGCTACGCTAGTTCCCACAACGACACCGATTCCGACCGCCGTGCCGCCGACCCAGGCGCCGAGTGCGCTTGTACCCGATGTGCATAATCAGAGCGAAAGTGAAGCCCAAGATACGCTCAAGAAGGCTGGCCTGCAGGCGCGCAAAGTTGATCAGTGCAACGGTTCAGATCAGGGCGACCCGCAAGCGAAGAAACATCGCGTTCAGTGCCAAAACCCTGCTGCGAACACAGCCGTTCCACTCGGCACGACGGTCGAGTACGTTCTACGATAAACGCGATCTCGACCATATGTATGGATGCTCTGTTTGGCATGGGCGCCGAAGGATTCAGCGGCGGGCCTCCTAATCTTTACCATGACCTTTGCCAGGCTTGCCAGGTCTATCAGGCTTGCCAGGTTTATCAGGCTTGCCAGATTCGTCAGATTCGTCAGGCTCAACGTTCGGTGGTGGCACAGGTATCGTCGTAGGAGCGCTATTTGGCGAAGATGGGATCGGTGGAATTGGCGCACTGGTTGATGACAGTTGTGGCGCCGCGACCGTGATATTCCGCGCAAGGAGTGTCGCGTCTGCCTGGACATTGCCACGCACATGGGCGACAGCGCCCACCGTTGGCGTACCGTCGACGGCTGTCTGTGCGTCGAGTACAACCGCGATGCCGTTCACGACCCAGCGCTCCGACGTGAGCTGCTCGATCGGTCCATCGAGCGTGAATGGCGTGGCGGCGGGCAGGGTGATGGTCGGGGTGCGCGGCGGTCCCTGGATAGCACGGACAATCGCGCGCGCGGCCGCCAGCGCTCCGGCACCCAGCGCCAGCGCGAGCACGATTGCAATTGCGGCGGAGGCCAGTCGCAACCAGGGCCATGCAAGTGGGCCGCGATAGCCCAGCGTGCGCAGAAGACCGGCCAGTAGTGCGGCTGGCTCCAGTGTTCCATTGCGTGGTGGCAGATGTGTCCGCCCATTCGGGGTGGCGGCTGGCGTCGGGGCTGCGCGGCGATCGGCTGCAAGCGCGAGCATGCGCATTTCGAGCGCGGTGCGGGTGGTGGCCGGCAGCGCCGGGCGTGGCAGCGCACGGATCTGCGCTGACGCGTAGAGCGGTGCCTCCAGCGCATTGCGCTGCTGCGGATAAGCGACCAGGCACTCGTCGATCGATGCACCGGCATCTATCCGCATTAGGCAGGTCTGCAGGATATCAGCAAGCATCTCGTCCATCCTCAAGCCCGTCGTTCCAACAAGCGTCCGAGCGAGCGCAAGGCCCGGAACTGCAACTGCTTGATCGCATTTTCGGTCTTCTCCAAAGCCTGCGCAACCTCGGCGGTGCTCTGTTCAGCCACAAAGCGTAGCATAACTACCTGCTGCTGCTCCTCAGTTAGCTCGCCCAATGCGGTCCGCAGCTCGTCCACCTCCAGCCGCGCCGCGACTGTGGTGGCGGGATCGTCCACCGGGGGCGCGGCAGATTCAAGCGCTTCGGCGCCAACCAGGCGGTTCGCCCGTTTCACGGCATTGATTGCCAGATTATGCGCGATGCGGTAGAGCCAGGCTTTGAATGGGGCGCCGTAAAAGGTATAGGTATCGATCTTCTCGACCATGCGCAAATAGGTTTCGCTGAGGATGTCTTCGCTCAGGTGATGATCGCCGGTGATACTATAGATGTAGCCATACAACGGGTCGCCGAAGCGAGCCACCACCTCACGGTAAGCTGCGTCGTCGTTTGCTTTGAGGCGGGCGACTAGCTCAGCATCGGTCACGGGACATACCCCTATGAGCACGTGACAAATCCAGAATCCAGCGTTGTATAACTTGCTCTTGCTATCATAACAGAGCTGCGGGTGGTTTGGTTATGGGGGTTCGTCCGTGTCATTATGGATCACACCTGCCGCCAGCCGCAGCTGCGGTATCATGGCTTGGCCATCAGCCATCGTATTTGATTCGGATGGCTTTATACACGAGGTATATGTGACTGCCGACCACCACGCTCAATCGAGCGCACTCGCGTTGGCGCCCATTCTGGAGAACAAGCACTACGCGGCGCCCTCCGTCTTCACGCCCGAGAACCTGCTGCGCGAGGCGCGGCGGCAGAAGGGGCTACCGTCGGGACCAGTTCCCACTATCTGTGTGCTCGACCCAGATGGCGATCTCGTGGACTATCTGCGCATAGGCGCACGTGCCAATCATCATCCCGCCTGGGCCTGCTATCACACGTGCCTGGACACCTTTGTCCATGAACAGATCGAATACGGCATCATCGGGCGTGTCGTCGGCGCCGCGTTCGCTGTCCTGGTGGCGGAAGAGCTGTTTGCCTCAGGCTGCCAATTGCTGATCAGCATGACATCCGCCGGGCAGATCACGTCGCTGGGTCCGCCACCCTATGTCGTATTGCTCGAGCAAGCGTTGCGCGATGAGGGCACCAGCTACCACTACGTTCCGCCGGCGCGCTACAGCGCGATCGACCCAGACCTGCGTGCAATAGTGCAGTCTAGGTGGGATCATACCCGCTTGCCGCTCCACATCGGCGCGAGCTGGACCACCGACGCGCCGTTTCGTGAGACCGATGCGGCGATTGAAGCGTGCCGCCGCGAGGGGATTGTTGCCGTGGAGATGGAGGCGGCGGCGCTCTATGCGCTAGCACAGGCCAAGCAGTACGATATTGTGTGCTTTGCCCATGTCACCAACCAGATGGCCCAGCAAGGTGATGATTTTGAGAAAGGGCCGGACCAGGGCAGCCAGACCGCCCTAACCCTGATCAGCCAGGTCGCGCATGCATGGCTGCGACACACCGACCGGCGTTGAACTAGCTGCCTGGTGTCTGGCAATCGAGCGCCGCTTCGCCACGCTCGATCTCTGGGTGGCAGCGATCGCCTGGACATCTTTGCACCATGTCATCGATCGGGCAAGGCAAATGAACAGGCCGCTGCAATCGTTGGCACCAATCGCCAGTACATCAGCGATGCCAAGCGTGAACTGAAAGAACGCGACCGCGAGCGGCGAGACACGCAGATGCACTTTTGTCCTTCTTTCGTTTTAATCTCGAACCATTCGAGGTGTGCGCTATGTGCTATCCTCCCAGCAGCGAGCCACTCGTGCGCCCCGACCGCGCCCTCCAGGAACCCCTTCGTTCCAATGCGTGTCACGCATGATGTCGCCCCAGGTTCGGGTACGTGATCATCACGTTTGCGCCCCAAGATCGGGCATGACGGGTGCGCTGGTCGACGGCCGTACGTGCCACGCTCACGGTTGGGGTCGCCAGACCGATGGATTTCTGCAACGTTCAGAAGACAGGGAGGAAATTAATGACGAGCCCGTACCGCATCATCATTGCACATGATGCTCCCGTGTTCCAGTCCTTTCTGCTGCGGCTCATCCAGATGTGCTATCCGACTGCGACGGTGTCCATATGTATGCATGGCCTGGAGGCACTCCGGACGTTTGAACAGGAGGGCGCGGATCTGCTGCTGACGGACTATCACATGCCGCACATGGATGGGCCGACGCTCATCCGCACGCTGCGGGCACGACACGTGGTCATCCCGATCATTGGGATCTCTGGCGAGCCAGTGAACGAGCATGAGTTGCGCCAGGTCGGCGCAGATGCCTTCTTGTGTGTGCCATTCTCGGTTCCCGTCTTTCAGCAGGTGGTCCACACGTTGTTGCCACCGCTCGCGACGCGGGCACGCGGCGCTCCAGGCATGCAGTGAGCGGGGAACTGCGCTGTGTATCGCCGGAAAACGCGGGGGAGATGAACGCGAGCTACAGATGGAGATAAAGGAGGAGGCAGCGCTGCCAAGAGCGGAGGAGTAGGGGTGCGAGCGGAGAGCCACGATGACACCGGCAGAGTTCATGCTCTGCCGGTGTCATCGTGGCTACGAGACGACCTGGCTGCCATGTCGGGCGACGGCGGCCAGCTGCTGTCGCTCGCAGTCACTGACACCCAGGGTGCCACAGAGCTGCTCGACGGCCTGGAGCAAGAACGCCTGGCGCGTGAACGTCGGCGTATACCGCCAGGTCGACCGCGTGAGGGGGCAGGGCTCTCTGTGGCGATCGAGCACGCCGCGCTTGCACAGCCGCTCTAAGGCAGCGGTCATCGTGAGGTAGGCTATGGGGCGCTCGTTCCGGAGAGCGGTGAGTAGCTGACGGGTCGTCTGTGGGCCGTTGTCCCAGAGAATCTGCATGAGATCGCGTTCAAGCGGGTCAACTAGGGTGGTGAGCAGGCAGGTTGACGTAGGCATTGGCTGCGGACTCCGTTGTAGATGTGTGACGATCAACTACAGCGGAGTATAGCAAGTCCCGCGAACCAGTCCGGCACCAGGCTTCCGCGTTGTTTCACCACCTGTCGGGCGCTGTGCTATACTGGCACCAACGAAAAACCGGCCCTGCTTGTGTACGCGGGGGCCGGCTTCTGTGTATGTATTTGTAGTGCGCGCCCGCACGTCGCTATTGTCCCATCGCTCGTAGGGGCTGTCAAGCGGGGCGGCGGGTGCGGCGTACGAGAAGTGCAACTGTGCCGATATCCACCGAACGACCCATCATCCTATTAGTTGACGATGATCCGGCGGCGCTCGACATTCTTCATCGTCTGCTCCATTTCCTCGTGCGCCGCTACGAGATAGTGGCTGTCGAAAGTGGCGTTGCGGCGCTCGCCGTGATCGCCGCGCGCCCGGTGGCGCTGGTGATCACCGATTTTTACATGCCCGGTATGAATGGCGTGCAGCTCACCGGTGCCATCAAGGCCGCGTCGCCTACGACACGCGTGGCGATCATCACCGCGTATGATGTGCGCGATGTAGCGCGACAGGCGCAAGCCGTTGCGGCAGATTACGTGTGCCCCAAGCCGTTCATGCTGGTGCAGCTAAAGCAGATGATCGAAGAGAGCCTCCCGATAACAGAAAGCGACGAATGATGACCCCTAACGACTCCCTCTGGGCCGCCCGTCGCGAGCGCGCGCGACGCTTCATCGAGGCCGGCACCGATCTGCGCGGCTACCCCGCGTTGGACGCCGCTGACGAGACCGAGGAGACGCTGGCCGCTGCGCCGGCCGAGCGAGCCGAGAAGAAGCCGAAGGGGCAGGAGTCGTCAACATGAACATAGCGCTTGGTCGCTGGATCACCATGGTGGCCAATCAACGGATCGATCAGTGCAGCGAGACGTCCATACAGGCGCTCATATGGGTGCTGGAGTGGGTGGACATAAAAGAGGGTGCGTATCGCGCCCTAGGTGCGCCCTATGGCGACGATGACGACGGCTTCCTGCGCTGGCTCGATGAACGTAACCCGCTCGGCGGGCAGGTAAGTTGATGATCACACTGACTGAACTGATGGGCGCGATGACCGTGCATATAATGCACGAACGCGACTGGACAATGGAGGAAGCGGTCGCGTGGGTCAAGGTGCGCATCGCCGAGGCACGCGAAGAGTACCGCCAGGCCGGCGCGCCGCTCGGCGATACGGATGAGGGCTTCATTGTCTGGCTGGCACCCAGGCACCAGCCGCCAACGGCGTAGTTCAAAGGAGGCAGCGATGCGTTCCGAATCGGAGTTTCGCGTTATGATGGGGCACGTGCATGGTCTCGTGCAGAAGTACCAGGCCATCAAAGAGCAGGCGGCAGCCAGTGGCGATCAGAAGGCCGAGCGCGCGGCCTGGACCAAAGAGGTCTCGTACGTCAGCGCATTGGAGGCACTGGCATGGGCAGTCGGCGATATCGAGGCATCCTTCGATCAAGGAGAAGCGGTGCTCGTTCAACCACCCAGCACCAGCTAGGCTATCCACTACGCCCGCTCGGGCTGCTGAACCATCGCCCGATCTGGTGCGGCGTGCGCTAATAGTACGGGCTGTGTCCTGTCTGATGGTATCAGATGTCGGATGCTCAGTGGCAGTTACTTCCGCGTTCGCTGTGTCTTCACCGGAACTAACGCTGCCAACCCATCCGGCATCGGAAAAAGATCAAGAGGTGCTGGGGTGACACTAAACCGACGCGCTTTCACGATAATCGGCGGGCAACGCGTCGCCCGCTATTGAAGCTTCAACTATGAGGGCGTCCAGGAAGTCACTGGCATCCCCATCGAACGCGTAAATGGCCCCATCACGCATTATCTGAATGTGCGAACAGACGATTTGCACATTCTCACTCCTTGACGAGTCGTTGTGTCAGTGCGGGTGCGCCAGGAGCAGCAAAATGCGTGCGCACGATTTTCCTGGCCGATAGGGCGGGCGGGGATGCCCTACCCGCCGATTGGGATGACTCCCACGAGCGCGACGCAACCAGCCTTACCAACGATCTGGATGTATGATCGCACGGGTGCAGCGTGAGGTTGCCAACGAGCAGACGTAGACGCGCCCAGTTTCAGCGGGGCGTGCGCTCGGCCGACTGCTTACCCAGTCGCACCAAAGAGCGGGTTGGAATCCGGCTCGGTGGCGGGAAGGGTGGCCAGCTCGGGCACTGTCACCGTGGCGGCCGTATCCTGCGCAGCGGTCGCGCGCGCCTCGCCGCCGCCCTGGGCTAAGCTCTTCTCCTGCGCCGCGTCGAACGCTCGGCGGAAGTGCTGCTGCTGCACCACCATCCGGGCCAGCTCAAGCTGGGAGAGATGGCCCTGCAGGAGCATGATCCGCCCGATCGGCGTCCCACGATAGACGGTCTGTTGTAGCATGAGACAAGCATCAAGATCGTCCTGGGAGATGAGGCCAGCGGCCACACACTGGGCGCCGAGGAGGGGGACATTCGAGAGGGTGGGCTCGCTCATTGGGTGTCTTCCTTCAAACCGCACGGTGGCGGCGGTCGTACGGGTGCCTCGAACTACTCTACCAACACGAGGGCACCGGATGATTACCACGGATGCAGGAGTACGGAGAGCAGTAGTAATACTGCACGAGCAGCGGTGATCAATAGCAAATCGCCGACGAAGCCGCCCTGACCAACGCCAGCCGCCACCAGCAACGTGGCCGGCGCGCGGGCGGGATTGGCTGACGAGACAGACAGGGTGTCTACAGATGAGTGTAGCAGCAGCGCATTACCAAATGAACACGGGGCAACAGACGAGTGACAGTTCTGCCCCCAACAGACCGCAAACCGCCCACTGATGGTCAACGATTTGCTGGAAGGCGCGCAGGTATGGGCACGAGACCAATATCGAAGCCTGAGTGCGTGGCTCCATAGCCATCCAGAGCGCTCTGCACATCCCATTCTAATGCGATATCTTTCCACAGCTGTCCCCACAAATCCATAGTTGTCATCGCGTTTAGCGGTCAATTAGCGGTCAATTAGCGGTCAGTTGTGGTCTCCTCACAGCTAGTCGGCCGCAGAAGTGCTCCTGTTGTTCGCGAGCAAAATATCCTCTTCCGCTCCCAATACGGTGAATGACCAGCCTATACCACTATACCATCCATGACGCGACAGCTGGGCGGAGCACTGCATGGATTTTACACTGAATCATTGGCCTCACGCCGATTGACCGCGCGAGCGTCGAAGCGCTCTCGCTGAATCGCAACGGCATCGTAAATTTGCGTCGGCTCCTTTATAGCGTCGGAAAACATCAGCCTCCGCAGTCAGATGAGTAATCGTGCTGTTTGATAGCTTTTCCATGGAGAACTGACCAAGCCATCGATCAGGTTGAGCAGTCGCTCACCAGGTTGCGCCAGGCGCGGGTCAATTATGACCATGCCTCCCACAGGCTCTCGACGGTCATTCCAAGCGACAACACTTAGTCAGCGGGGGCCGGGTACAATACAGGCCCTCGTTGCGCCATCGCTGTGCTTGCCTCGGCCTTGAGCCTTCTAGTCGTAATAAACCATCCTTCTAGCAAGGAGAACATCATAGTCACAGTCAACCACAGCTTTCCGACCGATCTGCGGAATGCGGCGCTGCTGCGGATAGTGCCACCGATACCCGAGCAGCACGCCGATGTACGTGGTACTGGCCACAAGGATCGCCGACAGCCAGTGCAACGGATGCATGAACGGCGTCAACAGAGTTTCCGCCGCAATGTACCCAACCAACGCGCCGATCATGGTACCAGTCACTTCTTCGCCGCGCGCGCCAGGAGTCTAACGAACGTCGTTTTGGCATTGGGTTTGCTCCTTGCTGGCTCCAATTTGCTTCGCGCGTGCGCCGGGTCTGGCGGTCGCTGCACCGTGTGGTTGTTCGAGACATCCATCGCAGCTCCCGCATTGTCATGAATCCTCCGCATGCTACACACCCGCCCGCAGCATGCAAATCTGTCGCCACGCGCGCCCGAGTCGAGCTGCCGGCGGTGGCCGAACGTGGGAAATGCCACAGGATCGACGCAAATGCGACAGGTGCCTGTCCAGGCTGATGTAGACGAGCGCTGGTTATTCCTGAAGAGAGCAGGTCGCTGGTCTTCTTGACTGCGCTGATATTACCATCACCGATGGTACACTTGACACATGTACCACTCACGTCTATACTCTGGCAACAAACACCGTGATGATACGCATTCCTCATCCATGTGACTCGGTCTGTAGCCGACCGAACCCGTACGATGAGCGCATCGGAGGCGCCCAGATGACGAAGAAAACAGCCGGTTCACCTGGCAACGCTGCGCGCACTCGTGGCCGCGTCGCGAATAGCAGCGTCCGTACGCTGCCGCGAACAGCGCTTGCGCTCGGTTTTTTGCTCTTGATTCTGGTGGTCATAGGACTCATCTTTTTCTCGCGCGCCGGCCGCAGCAGCGCTCCACGCGTCGGCGTGCTGGAGACGAGCGACTTCCACGCGCTCGCATTCAGCCCCGAGAACCCCAATGTCGTTTTCTTCGGCCACCACAATGGCATCATGCGGAGCGACGACGGCGGCCGCACTTGGACAGCGCTCGTTGATCGCCCGAACTTCGATGCGATGGGCCTGGTCGTGAGCCGCGCCAACGCGCGTCAGATCTACATTGCCGGTCACAATGTGTTCCAGGTCAGCGCCGATGGCGGCGCCAGCTGGCAGCCGGTAGCGCACAACCTGCCAGGAACAGACATCCACGGCTTTACGATGAGCCCGGACAATTCCAACCGCCTGTACGCATTTGTGGCCGGGCAGGGCGGCTTTCAAAGCGCCGATAGCGGCCGGACATGGCAACCCTTCAGCGGTGCATTGCCGCAAGATGTGATGGGGCTTGCGGCCGCGAGCGGCGATCCGCCAACGCTATATGCCAACAGTATGAGCCAGGGCGTACTACGCAGCGCAGATGCGGGCCAAAGCTGGATATCGGTAACAAACGGGCCATCCAACGTGTTCACACTCGCCGTCGATCCGTCGGCGCGTGAGACGATTTACGCTGGCGGCGACAGTGGTCTCTATAAGAGCATCGACGGTGGCGCAACATGGAGCAAGCTCCCTTTCCCTGCCGCCAACGTCGTCACGCTGGCGATCAGCCCTGCCCAGTCGAACGTCGTGTTGGCGGTCTCGGTGCAAGGTCAACAAGGACTGGTCTACCGCAGTGAAGATGGCGGCCACAGTTGGGGCAAACAGCAATAACTGGCGACACCGGAGCTGATTGATCCATGTCGACGAGTGACGGGAGCATCGATACTAGGACTCCTTTCAAGTGTACAGTTTTTTGTTACGCCGCTTTCTGAAGCGGTCGATATGCGGATGGGCGTTCCATATGGGTGTCAAGACTTTTCGGCC
>WNFV01008374.1_pt1 | contig 16943 bp, 18 predicted proteins | sample 5400101 | NCBI WGS metagenome assembly WNFV01 (sample SAMN13153361, study PRJNA577476) | soil metagenome | isolation source: 115 cm soil or saprolite under grassland replicate 1 | place: USA:California | collected 2016-06-15
CGGGGAAGGGCCGTTCATTTCTTCGCGCTGAGCGAAGACTTCGAACGGCCGATCGTCGGTTGGGGCCTGCGCAAGACCGGCCAGATCCCGATCCGCCGCGGGTTCGGTGACTGGTCGGCGATCGAGACGAGCGCGGGCGTGCTCCAGCGAGGGATGCTCGCGGGAATCGCCCCCGAGGGAATGGTGGGCGACGGCGCGGAGCTCCTGCCGGGGCAGAAGGGAGCCGCCCGGATCGCGTTGATGGCATGCGCCTCGGTGATCCCAGTGGGCCTGTGGGGAACGCAGCGCCGCTGGCCGAAGTCGGGGCTGACCTTCTCCCCGCCCACCCGGCCGACCGCCGCAGTGGTCTACGGAGAGCCGATCCACTGCGAAGGCGACCCGAAGTGCCGGCCCGACGTCCAGGCGCTCACCGACCGGATCATGGACGACATAGCCGTGCTGGTGGCGCAAGCTCGCCGGCGCTCGGAGCCGGCGCCGCACAGCTCTCCCCCAGGCGGCCCGGACAGGCGACCCACCTCGTAGCCATGTCGGTTAGATCCGAGCAGCCCGTCACCCCCTGCTTCGGCGTGTAGACCAGTCACCGCCGAATCGGGGAGTAGGTCTCGGTGCGGTTATTCACTAAGCGGCGTGGGTAGGCGGTCTCCAGCGCCTCGCAGGCCACGCGGGGTTCCGGGACTCGAGCAACCGGATCGATCAGGCCCCTTAGGTTCCGACTTGAGGAGTAGCGGCATCGGCGAGGGCCGACGCCGCCCACGCGAAAACATCGTGGGCGTTGACGTAGGCGCCCATGGCCTGCACGCGGCTCCGGCGCTCTGCTTGGCCCATGGAGAGCGCCTCCTCGATCCGGTGCGAGAGCCCTCCTCGTCGAATGGATTGCACAGGACGGCCTGGGTGAGCTCCTGGGAGGCTCCGGCAAACTCGCTCAAGACGAGGACGCCACTCCCTTGCGTGGCCGCTTGGCAGACGACGTACTCCTTGGCTACCAGGTTCATCCCGTCCTTCAAGGACGTGACCAGGGCCACATCCGCGAGGAGGTAGTAGGAAAGGAGACGTGACAGGGGCATGGACCGGTACATGTACCGGACTGGGACGGCACGTCCCGGCTCGGTGAATCGCCCGTTGATCCGGCCGACGGCCTGCTCGACCTCGACCCGGATCTGCCGGTACCTCGGCTCCTCGTACCGGCTCGGCTCCGCGATCTGGACGAGGGTGACGCGTCCACGGAGGTCGGCCCGCCGTTCCAACAGCAGCTCGAGCGCCCGCAGCCGCTGGAGGATGCCCTTCGTGTAGTCGAGCCTGTCCACTCCGAGCATCACCGTCCGCGAGCCGAACTGCTCCCGCAACCGTCGAGTCTGCCGCTGAACCCGCGGCTCCCCGATCTTCTTGATCAGTTCCCTCGCGTCCACCGAGATGGGATGCGTGCTGGAGCGCACCGAGCGGCCATCCGGCAGCCGGACCGTGTCGCCCTCGACGCTCACCTCGGGCAGCAGGTACCGGCAGGCGCGGAGGAAGTTCTCCCGGTACATGTCGGTATGGAACCCCACGAGGTCAGCCCCCAGCACACCTTGGAGCAGCTCCGCTCTCCAGGGCAGCCGAGCGAAGAGCTCGGGTGCCGGGAAGGGTGTGTGGAGGAAATAGAGGATCCGAGAACGGGAGCCGCCCCGCCGCAGCAACCGCGGGAGCAGCATCAGGTGGTAGTCGTGCACCCACAGCACAGGCGGCTGCCTCCTGGGGCGTTCGAGCGCGCCAGCCGCGCCCGCAAAGAGTTCGTTGGCTCCCTCGTACGCCTCCCACCACGAGCGATCGATTATCGGCTGATGGACGAGGTCGTGGAACAGCGGCCACAACGTCTGGTTGGAGAAGCCCTGGTAGTAGGCGGCCACCAGTCGCGGGCTCAGAGGGACTGCCCGGAGGTCGAGGGAAAGGCCACTGACGTGAGCCGGAGGTTCCTCCTTGGAACCGCTCCAGCCGACCCACGCCCCTCGGGAGGCTTCGAGCACTGGGCGCAGGGCCGTCACGAGGCCACCGCTGGCCGGTCGCCACCCGCCGGGGGTCCGGGCGATGGGCAGTCTGTTGGCGATCACGACGATCTGCGTCGGTCCGGTCATTGCGTCGGCTCCGATCCTCTCTGCCACACTGTCCGGACCGTGCACTCGCACGACTCCGGGGGTCGATTGGAGGCCGGTCTCGACGCCGAGGGGCTCGGTTCCTCGGGATGGACACCCACCTCGTCCCGGCGAGGCTTCGCGTCGATGGGGTCGCCCGGTGTCGGGCCATTGTCGGTCACGATCGTGAGGCGCAGCAAGCTTCCGAGTCTCGCGGCCTCAGCCGGGGACCCCGACGGGGAGGCACCATTTAACAGATTTGGCCGGCTGGAAAACCCGTCTGCCCTGCTCAGCGCGGCAACACCCTGTTGCCAGCGGCCACATCGACCCCATCCTCGAGTGCGTCCGGTGACTGTTGACCCGGGACCGCCCTGCGAGGAGCTGAACTGCAACGCGCCGGCCCCGGCCGCGCCCCGGGGTAAGTAGCGTTCCGCAATAGGCAGTAGGCCTGCACTCCCTTCCCACGCCTCCCCGGTGCTCGGGACGCGAAGGATGCCCTCTGCTGAAGAGGGCGATCACCTCGGGCTGTTCCTCAGGCGCTCACCTCCTCCCACCACGCCCGCCACGACGGCGGGTCCAGGAGCATCGATCGAAGGGCCAGCAGGTTGTTGGCGCCCTCCCTGGACCAATACATGCCCTGGCGCTTCATCCGCCGGGCCACCAGCAGGTCGATGGTGTGCTCGATGACTCCCGAGCCACGGGTGCACAGCTCCGGCGGTGCTCCTTGGTGGGCCAGGTCCCTGAAGGCCCAGATGGCCGGGGCGTTGAGGTCCAGGAACGACCGGGTCTCGGCGGCCACCTTCGGGTCGAGCCTGCCCGAGGCGACCAGGGCGAGGAGGGACCGCTCGATCCTGCGCCACTGGCCTGACAGGGCCCAAGCGATCCACCGGGCCGCCCGCTCCGGGGTCCCGGCCACCTGCCGGAGGCGGACCTTCAGGTGGTAGTGGTCGAGCTGGAAGGATGCTCCGGCGAACCAGTGCGCACCAGCACCGGGATCCACTCCGCTCCGTCCCCCGGCACAAGCACCCACCGGGCCCGGTGCACCCGGGCGGAGCGGCACAGCTGTGCGTAGAACACCTGCCCGGCCATCCCCTCGGCGTAGAGGCGGGCCAGGACCACCTTGCCGGTCACCACCCGCTTTCGGTGCCGGGCGGTGACCGAGAGGATCCGCTTGCCGGTGTAGGCCGCCACCGCCCGGGCCTCCATCACCCCGCCTCGTTGTCGGCGCAGCATCGCCCCGTCGATCTCGGCGACCACCATGTCGATCGGCTCTGCCTGTGGCGGGGCCAGGCCGGCATCGAACATCTCCGAGCGAGCGTGCTCGAGCTCTTCCCGGCGCAGGCCTCCGGCCTTCTGGAGCAGACGCCACACCACCCGGTGATCGGTGGCCACCCCCACCAGGTCCGACAGCAGCCGGGCGGCCTGACGATAGGGGAAGCTCGAGGCCAGGCGGCAGGCCCGCTCCCACACGAACCACGAGCACGTCTGGCGAGGGTGCAGGCGCATGGCCTGGTCCAGGGGGAACCCATACCGGCCGTCCTGCCTGGTCTTCCACCGGAAGAACCGGATCGGCCCCAGGCGAGTCAGGAGGTACCGCCGTACCCGGCGCTGCCTCGCCCCGGCGGAGGGCAGCAGCTGCTGCTCCCACTTCCCCAGGCTGTGGACCAGGACCTGTCGTCCCGCGGCCATGGCCGCCCGGTGGACGGCTCGCTCCAGCTTGGCGAGGGTGGTCTTGCCCTTTGGCCAGGGCACCTCGACGGTTACAGTGATCGTCGGCACGCAGGCTCCTCTCGGTAGCTAGTCCCTGATCGGGAGTGAGCCTACGTGCCTTCTTCATGCGGACCTCGGAGCGAGCGAACCTTTCCTCGACGCTGCCCTTCGGGCGACGCTACCCCCGGGGTAGATCACCCTGGACGTGGAGAGCGAACCAGAGGACGATGAGAGCCAGAGGACTCCGAGGGGACAATGATTCAGGCTTATGTGCTCATGCAGACCCATGTGGGGGCGGCCGGACGGATCACCCACGAAGTTCGGTCTATCGAGGGCGTGATCTCGGCGGAGCCGGTCACCGGTCCCTACGACATTGTGGCGCGGGTTGAGGCGGCCGATCTAGACAGCCTCGGCGAACTCGTTGCCACCCGAATTCAAGCTGTGGAGGGCATCACCCGCACCCTCACATGCCTCATTCCAGGTTGGCGGCGCCCATGACCTAAAGGTGGTGGCGGACTACCAGACAGAGGCAACGGCGACAACTTCACTGGACGCCGATGAAGAGGTCACTCGGCAGTCGGACCTGGCACGCCTGCGCTCGCTCGCATCCGAGTTCGAACGAGCGCACGCGGATGGCCAGGTCGCCGGCTTCGTGGCCGAACTCGCCGCTCGGTTCTCGGCCGAGCACAGCGGGCTCAACCTCCTCACGTATCACCGGGCGAAAGGCCTCGAGTTCGACGCGATCTGCCTGCCGCGTCTGGTCGACGGTGAGCTCTCCGGAACGCACAACCTGGAGGCTGTATTTCGACCCACGCGCGCGCCTTGTTCACCGGGTGCCTGGTCCGAAGCGGTGACTGCGCTGCCAACCGCCTCGGTGCCTGGCTCGCGTTGACCTCGGACGGTGCGAACTCCACGCGGGCAGCCGGGTGCTCCTTTGCTCCGAAAGCGACACTCCGCTGCGGGCGGCCGTCGTGCTGTTTGCCGCGTAGCGGGTCACGGGGTGGGACTATGCAGGAATCCCCCTGTGATTCTCGTTGCCGGGCGACGGCTAGGGCCGGTACCAGTCGCTGATGGCAGCCCATTCCTGGTGCCCGCCCGGTCCGGGGGCGGCCCCGAGGTCGGCGATGGGGCCCACGCGCTTCACCATCCGGCCCGATCTGGGGTCCACCTGGACCACAAGCAGGCTACCTGGAGACGACCACTGGCTCCCGGAGCGCAGGACCACCAAGATGACGGACGCGTCCGACGACCATCGCGGGAACTCCGGTGCCCCCGCGGTGCCGGGGACGAGGAGGCGGCGGGAGGAGCCGTCGGAGGCGAGCAGCCAAAGCCCCCTGGGAACGGTGTGGTCCGCCGACTCTCCCTGGTTGAGGCTGTCGGTGGCCGCCAGCCACCGCCCGTTGGGCGAGCACGCCGGCCACAACCAGCTGCGGCTGTAGTCGTTGGTGAGGTTGTGGAAGCCCCAGGTGGGCGGCCCCGTAAGCAGGATCTGCTTGCCCACGCTCACCGCCTGGCCGGCCCCGGCGGTCAAGGCGATCCGACGGCCGCAGAACGAAAGGAAGTCGCGGTAGGGAAGCACTGGGTCGAACAGGTTCACCCAGCCCCCGCCACGGGCGGGCGCCGCGTCCAGCGGCCCGGCCTCCTTCCCGACCGCCCCCCGCCAGTAGAGGACCCATTGTCCATCCGGGGACCACCCGGCCACCATCGGAACCCGTGCGGGATCCGGCTGGGGAAAGACCGTGAGGGCCTTGCCCGTGGCCACGTCGAGCACCTGGATCCCTCGTCCCACCCGATCGATCGCCAGCCGACGTCCATCAGAGGAGAACGCGAGGTGCCCGACACCCGAGCCCTCGGGGAGCAATGTCTCGACCCCCGCTCCGAGAGGGGCGATCAGCACGCCCCCCTTCTGCGTCACTCCCGCCAGGACGTCGGCGGCCGGTGACCACTCCCACGCCTGTACCGGAGATCCGAGCGGCTGCTGCATTGTCCCCCCGCCCACTGGCACCACCCGCCCCTCCCCGAAGGCCAGCCACCGACCGTCAGGACTGAACCTCACCGGGGGCGCTGCGCCCGTTTTGACCAGGCCCGCCTGTCGGCAGGTCCCGAGGTCGATCACCGTGAGCGAGCCCGCGTTGATCCACGCCACCTTCCCCAGCCGGGGGGCGTCGGCAAGCTCCGCGGTCGGACAACTGCGCTTCGTCGGGGAGACGCTCAAGTTGACGGAGGGAGGAGGTGTCGAGCGCGGGCTGCCAAGAGGAAGCAACACAACGAGGTACGCGGCCACCACTACTCCCACGCCCGCCAGGACCCCCGCCGCCACCAAGAGGTAGCGGAGCCTTCGCCGCCGGTACATCGAACGTCGAAGCATGGCTCCACAAGAGCGTCCCACGAGAAGACTCAATGGCACTCGGCCGCCCTAAGGCCACGTCGACGAAAGGCCACCGCTCCAGCCCGTGCGCGATGCCGGAAGCAGGGTTCAACGGGGACCCGCCGGCCACTCTGTGAGGACGACGCCTTGCGAGCCGGCAGGGCGGTCTGGGCTAGGGAGGGGTAGCTTAACGACGACGATCTGCAGACCACCTCTGCCATTCTGTCCTCTGTGGTGCAAACCGAGGCCGGATGAGCCCCCCGCCTCCCGCGATGACAGTTCGCGTTGGTTGCCGGGATCTCTAGGGGGGTCCTGTCCCCGAGTCATGGCGACGCATCCGCAGTATTCCTGTACGGAGGTAGCAGCACTCTGGTCGCTTGGGGGGGAGGGCATGTCGCTGGCCTTCAGCCCGACCGATGACTGAGGCTGACACCCCAGCGAGGGCGACTTCTCAGGCGTTCGGGGCCATCGATTGGTCGGGATCGTAGATCAGGCGGACCGGCTTCTCGGACTGCCACGCGCTGACGCTGACGGCGCGACGATAAGTGAACGGGCCTCCTTCCTCTGGCGGAACCTCGACACATCGCCGGCTCCGTTGCGAATACCTTAGTTTGAGCAGCCCAGGGCCCGTCATAGCGGAACTCCACGTGCCAACGGCCTTCCTGGTCCACGATGGAAGGATAGCCGAACGGAGCGGCGCTTTTGAATCCGCTCGCCCCACTCCCACTCAGGTCCCATGAGCAGGGTCCCGCCAACGTAGATGAGTGGTGGGGATTCGGGGGACACTCGCGGCCCCTGCGCGTTTGCGCCCCGGGGACCGTCCGTGGCACACGTTCGAGGAAGGGTGGTTGGTATGCGACTGGTGTCGTGAAGTGGTTTGACGCCCGCAAGCGGTACGGCTTCATCTCCCAAGACGGCCGCCCCGACGTGTTCTTGCATGCCAACGAGGTCGTAGGGGCGTCTTCCTTGAGGGAGGGCCAACGCGTCGATTTCCACATCACCGAGCGGTCCGGCGGCGGTCCACGACCACGCAGTGAAGCGCCAGGTGTCGCCGGCTGCACTTCATACTGGAGCCTGCCGTGTCGGACTCCGCGGGCCATGAGCGGGTCGAAGTTGCCGGTGGCCATTGCCTCTCAGGGGGCCGGGACCGGCGATCGGGGTCTCTGTCGGCAGTCGTGGTAGCCGCTGTTGGTGGACTCGCTGTCGGCGCGTTCACTCGCCTGGCCCACGAGACCCTCGAGGGTGGCTGGAACCTTCTCGGCAATTGATTGGCTCCCTGATGACCTCGGACAAAGCGGCAGCCGGGGGGTGGCATCGGAACGCTGATCGCAGCGCTCGTCGGGTACTACGCGGCCGCCCAATCCGTGCAGGGGGCCGGGGAGACTTCTCGTGTGGTGGCGTTCTGGGCCACGACTGCGCTCGTGGGTGGTCCTGTATTCGGTCTAGCGGGAAGGTGGTGGCGAGGTGAACGATTCCCTCAGCGCATAGTGTCCCTCGCCCTTCTGGGGGGCGTCCTGATCGCTGAGGGGCTATTCGTCCTGCAGAGCGTGCTGCAGCTTCGATCAGCCGGCTGCGTCGAACTAGGCGCTGGCATCCTCGCGCCGCTGGTATTGGGTCGCTCGCTCAAGGACCGGCTCCTTGGGTTCCTTGGCTACCGGCCCCCGTTCTGCTCGGCGTGGCCGCCTACGAGATCATCGTCCGGGCCTACCTCCGGCTCTTGAAATTCTACCGGCCCCACGACGAGCAACACATGATTGCCGAAGTGAAGCTGCTCGGGCGAGAGGGCCTGGGCTCGTTCAACGTCCTGTGCATGGGAGTGGGCCTGGACGCGACGCTATGGTCCGTCCGTCCTCCCTGAAGAGATCGGGACCGCCGACTATCGGTCGACGTCGCCGACCACGAAAAACACACTTCCCAGGATGGCGATCAGGTCGGGGACCAGCGTGCCCGGAAGGATCGCCGGTATCATCGCCAAGTTGGAGAACGAAGCCGTGCGCATCTTCAGCCGATACGGGAAGTCACCGCCGTCGCCGACCACGTAGTAGCCCATCAGGCCCAGCGGGTTCTCCGTTCGCACGTAGATCTCGCCTTCGGGGACCTTGATCTTCTTAGGGAGCTTGGGAGAGATGTACTGACCCGCCGGCAACTTCTCCAGGCACTGCTCGATGATCTTGCACGACTCCCACATCCTCTGGACCAGCACCCACAGCCGGTCGTAGCAATCGCCGTTCTGGCCGACCGGGACATCGAACTCGACCTCCGCGTACTTCTCGTAGGGCTCGTCTTTTCGAGGGTCCATGGGGACGCCCGAGGCGTGCAGCACGGGCCCCGAGCAGCCGTAGGCCGTGGCCACCTCCGGGGGCAGCACCCCGATTCCCTTGGTCCGAGCGTGGATGATCTCGTTCCCCATGATGAGGGTCTCGAAGTCGACCAGCTTCTTGTGGGTCCACTCGAGGACCTCGGCCGACTGCTTGAGGAACCCGCGGGGCAGGTCGTCCTTCAGCCCGCCCACCCGCACGTAGGAGTGGTGCATCCGGGCCCCGGTGGCCGCTTCCATGAGGTCCTGGATCATCTCCCTCTCGCGAAACGCGTAAAACATGGGGGTCATCGCGCCGAGCTCGAGCGGATAGGAGCCCGTGAACATCAGGTGATTGAGAAGCCGGTTCCACTCGGCCATCATCGTGCGGATCCACTGGGCCCGGTCGGGCACCTCGATCCCAAGCAGCCGCTCCACGGCGATGACCCAGCCCAGCTCGTTGTTGAACGCCGACAGCCAGTCGTGCCGGTTCATGAGGACCAGGACCTGACGGGGGTCCCGGTACTCCGACAGCTTCTCCGCGCCACGGTGCATGTACCCGATCACCGGTTCAGCCCGGATGATCATCTCGCCGTCAAGCTCGAGGATGATCCGCAGGACTCCATGGGTCGAAGGGTGCTGGGGCCCGATGTTGAGGATCATCTCCTCGGTGCGAAGCGGCCCTTCGGTCACGACCTCGATGCCCCCGCCCCGGAGCATCCACGCGTCGCTCGCGGCGGTGAAGGCTGCGCGCTCCCTGACGTCCATCACGCCGAAGGGTAGCAGTGCCTCATGGGACGGTCCGGGGTCGGCGGGATCGAGCGTCGGCTGGGTTGCCGGGCAGGCCGGTTGGACTCACCGAGGGGCCGACCAGCCCTCCGGCGTGGGCAGGTTGAACACCACCCCTCTAGCGCTGGCGCGAGCCTCTTCTAGGCCCCACTCCGAGGGGGGAGCGAGCTTGGGCCTAGTGCTCGATGCCGCTTAGTCGGGGAAGGAGCATCGGGGGCTGGACACCTGGACAGGTGCCGTGCTCAACGGGACAGATGTGCGTCCACCCCAAGGACAGTGACAAAGCGTTCAGGTGTTGGCGCCTAACTCGGGGACTCACCGGACAAGAGCCGGGCGACCTCGTCGCGCTCGGGCCACGGGATGGGATTGCCTTCGATATCGCTCACCCCCGAGCCGGATTCGGCCCCGCCAATGGCGGCCGCCCGGTGACCCCGGGCAACCAAGACCCGAAGGGCCGACTCGGCTCGGTCGGGCGAGAAGGCGGCCAGCAGGCTCCCGGAGGCGAGCGTGGACCACGGCTCGGCGCCGAGGGCTCTGCACACCTCCGTCCCGGGCTCGAACCAGAGCACGGCTCCCCGGTCGACGCGGATGTGCACTCCGGAGGCGTGGGCCATCTCGTGCAGGCCCGCGGCGAGGCCTCCTTCGGTCGGGTCATGCAGGGCCGTGGCTCCGAGCTCGGCGGCTAGGAGTGCCGGCTCCACCACCGAGATCCCGGGACGATCCAGGGCGTCGCGGGCCGCCTCGAGAAGGGCTGTGTCCAGCCGGCCGAGGGCGCCAGCCGCCTCTGCCAGGACGGCTGCGCCTTCAATGGGGGCGGACCCCACCTGGATGACGACGTCCCCGGGGCGGAGGCCGCCGGTCGGCACGAACCTGCCGTTCTCGGCGAGACCGAGCATCTGGCCCACCACGATCGGCTGGGTGACGGCCGGGGTCACCTCCGTGTGGCCACCCACCAGGTGAGCGCCGATGAGGACCAGGCCGCGCCGCATGCTGGCGAACAGGTCGCGGATCGCCACCTCAGCGGTACCAGAGGGGACGAGGACGACGGCCAGGAACCACCGAGGTCGAACACCGGTCACCGCCAGGTCGTTGGCGTTGACGATCACCGAGAACAGGCCAATCTCTCGGCTGGCGAGGGTGATCGGGTCGGTGGCGGCCACGAGGACCCCGCCGGGGACCTCGATGGCGCAGGCATCCTCCCCGATGCGGGGACCCAGCCGGAGCTCAAGCGGTTGGGGCGGGAGCTCGGCGAGGATGTCGGCCAGCAGGTGGCCCGGGATCTTCCCGTTCGGAAGGGGCGCGTTCGAGTCCGTAGGGGCGTTCACTCCCCCACAGCGTAGAGGGTGGGTGAGCGACCGGGGCTTTGCACGCTGGTTTCCCGACAAAGGAACAGTGAGAGGGAGTGTCGTGGAGCCAGGGCTTTCCGGGCCCGTCCGCTCGAGGCCATATTGCGCCTCTTCTGGAGGGTCCTGGGACGCACCCGGTTATCCGAACAGCGGACTCCATGCGTCGGTGTGGCTCTGCCGCGACTTCCTCATCGCGAGATGCATTTCCTCTCCGCGGTCGAGGTCGCCACTCTCGCCGGTGCGGTGCCCGACCCGTACGGGACCCTCGTCCTCCTCCTCGCCTATGGCGGCCTTCGATGGGGGAAGGCAGCGGCGCTTCGACGCGGCCGGTGCGAGCTCCTCCGGTCGCGGATCCAGATCGCGGAGTCACTCGCCGAGGTTGGCGGGAGGCTGCACTTCGGGCCGACGAAGACGTATCAGCGCCGCACCATCGTGGTGCCGGGATTCGTGCGCGACCTGCTCGTCGAACACCTGGCGCAGTACGGCGACCCGGATCCTCAGGCGCTGGTCTTCACCGGATCGAGCGGCGGTCCGCTTCGGCACTCCAACTTCCGTGGCCGGATCTGGCTTCCCGCGCTCGAGGCTGCCCGGCTGCCAGAGAAGGTGCGGATCCACGACCTTCGCCACACGTGCGCGGCCCTCCTGATCGCGGCCGGCGCCCACCCCAAGGCCATCCAAGCTCACCTGGGACACTCCTCGATCGTCGTAACCATGGACCGCTACGGGCATCTGTTCCCCGACGAGATGGACCGCCTCGCCCAGCAGCTCGACGCCGTCCACGACGCAAGTCCGCGTCAAATTGCGGCCTCTGTGCGGCCTCAGCGCGGTGGGAAGGTCATCGAGTTCCCGCCTCGAGGCGAGAAAGTACCTTCTGACCAGGAGGTTTCCGAGTGGGGCGGGGAGGACTCGAACCTCCGCCCGGCGGATTATGAGACCGCCGAAGAGCAAGCCGGCTACCTGCGGAAATTCATGAACATCCTGGTAAGGGCCTTCACATGGCTCGTATAGGTTCTCATCGATTCTGACCCGTTTCTGTTCATTCTGCGGCTTCTCTGCGGCCCTGCTATGCACGGCAGCTCGCCACGGCTCGTCAGGCGGTCGGTCGGCGGCGGAGCGCAGACGCCATGCCGCTGAGGAAGGTCGGCAAGGACCGTTCCCAGAAAATCCGCCCGTTCACGACGGCAATCACGGCGACGATTGTCAGCAACCACCAAAGCGAGACGGTGTGTCCATCTCGCCACGTCCGCCAGAGCACGAGCGCGTATCCAGTCGCCTGGAGGAGCATCGACATCGCCTCGTTCCGCGTGAGGACGAACACCGCGAGGAGGAATACACAAAGGCCCAGCCCGACGACCGGCGGCACCCAGCCCCACACAGTGAAGCCGACTACCGCCCCGGCGCCGACGAGCGTGTCGGCCCACAGATCGACATCCCCAAGCCTCGTCCCCCGAGCAGACGCCCGCGCCGCCCGGCCGTCGAGAAAGTCCGACATCCAGGCGGACCCGAGGAGACCAGCGCCCAGCGCCATCAGTCGGGCTCCGAGAACCGGGATCAGCGCGACGGCGACGATCAGCCGCCCGAGCGTGAGAGCGTCGGCAGCCAATCCCAGCAGGTCACGCTGCTCCGACCGCCGCTCGACGCCATGCCCCTCCATCGTCCGAGCGTAGCCCGCGGAGCCGCCGCGAGCGACCTCTGGCCTTCAGGACCCTACCCTAGCGAGGAACCCGGATCTGTGTGAGTTCGATCGGCCGCAGGAGTTGCCCGCAGGAGGACATGGTCCGGGACCCGATGTGCACGCCGATCCTCCATGTCAGTGCCCCGATAATCGACCTCCCCACCTGTGGAACCAGCCCGGATCTCCAGGCCGAGCCCTCGGACCTCCTCGCGAAGGGGGTAGTGGCCCGCCGCGGCTACGCAGTCTCCGAACCCGACACCAACTCGTACTGGTTCCCGCCAGGGCTTTTTAGGCGCCTCGGAGTACAGCGGCCAGCCAACGCCCTTTCCCGGCTCACTGGCCGGGTACCGGAGGGGGACCCTCTATCCTGGGTATTGCACCTGCAACAGGGAAGGAACGACCCGGAGCCATGGCGAACGCCCACAACCACGATCACCGCTATGAGCGCGCGCACGGCGCCCTGGAGAGCCCTCGCCACCGGCTCGGTGCGTTCGTTCGGTCTCTGTTCGCCGCGCACCACCACGACCCCATCGAGCGGAGCGACAGCGCCCTGGAGACGAGCGCTCGGGGCATCCGGGCTCTGAAGATCTCCTTGGTCGCCCTGGCCGCCACGGGCATGCTGCAACTGGTGGTGGTCCTGTTCAGCGGCTCGGTGGCCCTCCTGGGCGACACTCTGCACAACTTCGCCGACGCCCTGACCGCGCTGCCCCTGTGGCTGGCGTTCGCCCTCGGGCGTCGCCCGCCCAACCGCCGCTATATGACGCCAAGGAGGCGCCTGGGCTCGACGTCCTGCTGCGCGGGCTGTCCATGGTGGCCGACGACCACCGGGTGCTGGAGCTCTCCGCACCGCTGTTCGACGGCCTGTACGAGTACCTGAAGCGGGCGGCCATCCTCGGCCGCAACCCCTCGGACTAAGGGAGGCGGAGATGGCCAACGTGGACCGGGTCGCCTGTCCGTGGCTGATCAAGGGGTTCATCGACCCTCAGGCCGAGTTCCTGTTCGTCCCGCGCGAGCAGGTGCTCCAGGTGGCCGAGCGCGAGGGAGCTCACTCCTACGACTCGGCGGGGGCGGAGTACACCCACCGGGATGAGAAGTGCTCCTTCGAGGTGCTGGTGGAGGAGTTCAAGCTCACCGACGACCCTGCCCTGGTCCGGCTGGCCCGGATCGTGCACTCCGCTGATGTCTCGGAGGACCGGGAGTCCTCGCTCGAGGGGCCGGGCCTCTACGCCATCGCCCACGGCTTCGCCCTCCTGCATGGCACCGATGACCAGAAGAAGATCGAGCTCGAGACGCCCATGTATGACGCCTTGTACGCGTGGTGCGAGAAGGAGACCGCGTCCGCGTGACCGGCTGAGGAAAGCGAATGGCGCGAAAGGTCGAACCGGGGTCGGAGCCGGCGGCGGGGCAGCGAGTCCCCTTCCACCGATACTTCCGGTACTTCCTGGGCCTGGGGACCTGGGGGTTCGGGGGGCCCATCGCCACCGTCGGCTACATGCAGCGCGACCTGGTCGAGGGTAGAGATTGGGTCAGCCGGCGGGACTTTCTGGACGGGGTGGCGCTCGGGCAGACGATGCCAGGCCCGCTCGCCGCCCAGGTGGCCATGTGGGTGGGGTACCTCCAGGCCGGAGCCGTCGGAGCGCTCGGGACGGCGATCCCGTTCATCCTACCCTCGCTCGCCATCGTCCTCGGCGTCGCCTACCTCTACGTTCGGTTCCAGGGACTGACCGTCGTCCAGTCCTTGTTCTACGGGATCGCCCCGGCGGTCATGGCCATCATCGCGTTCGCCGCGGTGAAGCTGGCCCGTCTGACGAACAGCAAGGACATAAGACTCTGGGTCATCTCGGCGGCGATCATGGCTGTGACGGCGCTCACCGGCGCCGAGATCGCGATCCTGTTCGTGGCGGCGGGGCTGGTAATGCTGATGTGGGACGCGCCGCCCCGTTTCCTCAAGCGCGGCGGCGCTACCTCCCCTCTTCTCGTGGCGGTTCCTTTCAGCGTGCTCACCGGGACCGCCACCGCCGGGACGCTGGTGGCTCTCGGCCTGTTCTTCCTCAAGGCCGGCGCCTTCATCTTCGGAAGCGGCCTGGCCATCGTGCCATTTCTTCGGGAGGGCGTGGTGAACCAGCACCACTGGCTGACCGAGCGGCAGTTTCTCGACGCCGTGGCCATCGGCCTGATCACGCCCGGGCCGGTGGTGATCACGGCCGCGTTCATCGGCTACTTGGTGGGAGGAATGGCCGGGGCGGGCATCGCCACCTTGGCCATCTTCACCCCCATCTACCTAGGCGTGGTGGTCCCGGGGCGGTGGTTTATCCGCTACCGGGACAACCTCCAGATCCGAGCCTTCGTCAAGGGCGCCACCGCGGCGGCGGCCGGGGCGATCGGCGGAGCGACCATCGTCCTCACCCGCCAAGCCGTGGTGGACCTCCCGACTGCCGGGATTCTCGCGGCGAGCCTGGTGTTCGTGTGGCGCCTCAAGAACAAGGAACCGATCCTGGTGCTCCTCGCCGGCGCCGCCGGCCTGCTCATGAAGGGGCTGTAGGGGTGTCGTTGGTCCGGATCGGGTTCATTCCGATCCCCGCGGGCCCCAAAGCCGGATTCGATCACGCCGACGTGTACCGCGATCCATCGGGATCGTCGCGCCTGTACGTCGCACACACCGGCGCGGATCGGTTGGACGTCATCGACTGCACCACGAACACCTACCTCCGGTCGCTCCCCGACCACCCCGGCGTCGCCGGCGTCTTGATCGATTCCGCCCAGGATCTGCTGTTCACCTCCGACCGCGATGCCTCCCAGGTAAGTGTGTACCGGTGCTCAGACGAGGCGCTCCTGGCCCGAGTGGGCGTGGGCGAGCACCCAAACGGGCTGGCCTTCGATCCCGCCAGGGGACGGCTCTTCGTGTTGAACCTTGGCGAGCCGGTGCGGGAGAACTGCACCGTGTCGGTGGTGGACCTGGACCGGTCCCGGGTCACCGCGACGATCCCGCTCCCCGGCCGGCCCCGGTGGGCGGTGTACGACGAGGCGAGCGATCGGGTCTTCGCCAACATTCGAGAGCCGGCCCAGATCCTCGTGCTCCATCCGGAAGAGCTCCGGATCGACCGGGCAATCGACGTCCCGGCCGAGGGCCCACACGGACTGTGCATCGACGGGGAGCGGTTGTTCTGCGCGGCCGATGGCGGGGCCCTGGTCGTGCTCCATCGCGACACGGGGGCGGTGGTGGCGGCCCTGCCGATTCCCGGGGCTCCCGACGTCGTGATGCACGACGCGAGCCTCGGGCACCTCTACGTGGCGATCGGCGAACCGGGCGTGATCTGTGTGGTGGACACCGAGCGTCTCGAGCTCGTGGAGACCATCCCGACCGAGCCGAATGCCCACACCATCGGTCTGGACCCGGATGACCACACCGTCTACGCCTTCCTCCCGGCCGGCGAGGGCGCCGGCGTGTACGTGGATCGATGATGGGAGCTGGGGCTGACGATGGGAGTGCGCGTCCCCCAGCGTTACGGCCGAGTGCCGCCGGGTCCGGTCGAGACCTGCTCCTCGCCGAAGTGATGGGCCACTCGATCGTGGTATCCCCGGTCCTCGTGCGGACACGGATTGACGTGAATCACGGCCGCGCTCAGCCGGGGGATCTGGTGGAGCAACTGGTGGTGCGCCTCCTCGGCGATGCTCGTGGGCCTCCTCCAGCGGGAGCTGGCAGGCCACTTGGATCTGGGCCTCGGCACGAAGCTGATGGCCGATCCAGCGGATCCGCACCTCGTCAACGGCCACCACACTAGGGGCCGCGGCAAGGACGTCTCTCCACCTGCTCCACCAGCTCGGGGGTCACCACGTCCATGAGCCGGTGGTAGATGTCGCGAGCGGCTGACTTCAGGACGAACAGGATGGCCACGGTGATGAGAAGGCCAACGATGGGGTCGGCCCGCTGGAACCCCGCGGCCACGCCGATCGCCCCGCCCAGCACGGCGAGCGAGGTGAGCCCGTCGGTCCGGGCATGGAGGCCATCGGCCATCAGCGCGGCCGAGCCGATGTTCCTGCCGACCCGGATCCGGTACAGGGCCACGAGTTCGTTCCCCAGGAAGCCGATCACGGCGGCGACGATCACCCAGGGGAGGTGCCGGACCGGCTGGGGGCTGAGGAGCCGCCGCACCGCCTCCCACCCGGCCACGACCGCAGACAGCGCGATCATGGCCACGATGAACACCCCGGCCAGGTCCTCGGCCCGGCCGTAGCCGTAGGTGTAAAGGAAGCCATCGCAGACGCGTTGGGAACCGTCCGAGCAACCGTCTACAACAGACTCCGGAAGCTCAGAGAATCGAGCGGCTCATGACGGCTTCCTGTCGTCGAGGGGAGCCACGACTTCCCCGGCGTGTCCCTCGTCGACGTTCCAGCTGAAGACGTAGCCCTGCGGGTTGGACAGCGGCCCATTGGAACTGTGCCAGCCGTCGTAATTCTCGACCTCGGGTTCGCCTTGGATGCCCTCTTTGCGGGCCATGGCCATCGCCTCTGCGCGGCAAGCTTCAAGTGTAAGGGGCACTGTTGCATTGGCTATGGAGGCACGTCGTCAGCGAGACTCCGGTCATGAGATCTCACCGATACCCCCGTCCCCAACCGGCGCCGCGCTCAGCCTTCGCCGGGTACCGGTTCCCGT
>WNFV01004636.1_pt1 | contig 16942 bp, 21 predicted proteins | sample 5400101 | NCBI WGS metagenome assembly WNFV01 (sample SAMN13153361, study PRJNA577476) | soil metagenome | isolation source: 115 cm soil or saprolite under grassland replicate 1 | place: USA:California | collected 2016-06-15
AGGTCGGCGGGCCGGCGCGGGTGGGCTGGTGAGGGTGTCGACCAGCCGTTCGCCCAGGCAGTCGCCGCAGCGCCACCCGTCGCCGCGTGGGGAGAGCTCCGCCTCGCAGCCGCACGCGCCGCAGACGTCGTCGGCGGCCGGGCACGCGGAGCGGTGGGCGGCCAGGGCGCCGGGCAGCCCTGGGGCGCCGTCCACGCCGATGACGGTGTGGCAGTCGGGGCAGCCGGCCAGGACCACGCCGAGCGAGGGGACCGGAGCCCTGGCCAGGACGGCAGGTGCCGTCATCGGCTGGCCCCCCCGTCCTGGTCGTCGCGGCCTTGGCGGTGCAGCGGGATGGGAGTGCCGGCGCGGGCGGCTTGGAAGGTGGCCCACAGCGCGGCGCCCTGGTCGTGTGGCAGGCGCGCCCTGACGCTGAGGGTGTCCCACTGCCCTGCCTGGACCAGGTGGTGGCAGGCGGGGCAGGCGTGCCAGTCCCCGCCGGGGATGATGATCAGCGTGTCGCCGATCAGGACCGTGGTGAGCTGGCCGCTTCGGGCTGGGTAGCGCCAGGCGGCTGGGGCGGCGGCGCAGAAGTCGCAGGTGCGGGCACCCCTGGTAGGGTCGGCGCCAGGGCGGTCATGGCCGGCGGCGGGTCGGCGTTGGGTGGCTTCCAGGTCTTGGAGTGCGGTGATGGCGGCCTGGGCGGCGTCGGTGAAGGCGTGGTAGCGCCAGCCGGCAAGCTCGGGGGTGTTGGGCGCACCGGCGACCTGGCCGGTGGCCAGCAGCTGGCCGTGGCCGTCGAGGACCTGCCAGCTGAAAGTCAGGTCCTGGCCGCCGGGGTCGAGCACCCGCAGCTCCACCGCAGGAATCTGGTCGGCGTCCCGGTTGGGGTGGGCGCTCATCGGGCCAGCCCTTCCTGGGGTGGAGCGGGCCGCTGCTGGGCGGGGGTGTCGAACTTGGCCCGCTCGGCCGCGTACAGGGCCTGGTACTCCTGGGGGTGGGCGAGCTGGAGCAGCCGCTGGGCGCGGCGGAGGATCTTGGCGACCAGCTTGGGCCCGGCACGTCGGGCGCCGGCGTAGCTGTGGAGCAGGTCCAGGTATTCGGGGTGGTGGGCGCGGCGCTGCCGGGCGGTGGCCGCGTTGGCCGCCTGGACGGCGGTCCAGTCGGGGTGGGCGGCGCGGACCTGCCGGTAGTGCTGGTGCCATTCGGCCCGGTGGCGGCGGGCCAGCTCGGCCAGGGCCCGGCCGCGGGCCTGGTGCCAGACCCGGGCGGTGGCGGTGTTGGGGGCCAGCTCCCTGCGGGCCTGCTGCCGGTAGTGCTGGTATTCGTCGGGGTGGCGGCGGGCCAGCTCGGCCAGGGCGCGGTTGCGGCTGGTGCCGTAGCCGCCGCGGGCTTGCCGCTGGCGGCGGCAGTCCTTGCACTGGGCGGATCGGCCGGCGCTTCGCTTGGGGTCGAGGTCGAACAGCTCCACCCGCTTGACCTGGCGGCAGTCGCAGCAGCGTTTGGTCAGCATCGCCGGCCCCCTGGGGCCTGCTGCGGGCTCAGGCCGGCGTGGCGGGCGCGTTCGACCAGGCCGAGGAGGACCAGGAAGGTGGGGGTGTCGCACCAGTGGCACAGCCAGTCGATGGTGCGGCGGTCGAAGGCGCCGAGCTTCACGCCGTGGAGGGCTGTGTGCAGCATGCTGGTGCGCTGGTCGAAGCCGAGGAAGCACCCGCGGGGTGGCCGGGGGTAGGGGCCGTGCGGGGCGTCGGGTAGGCTCGTGGTGTCCATGCGTCCTCCCGCGTCTTGGGGTGGTCGTGTGGTGGTGGGCGGGGCGCGTCCGTCCTTTGGCTGGGTTCCGGGTTCGCGCCCCGCCGGGCCTTGCTAGGGCTTGGTGGTGCCGGGCGGACCGGTCGTGGTGGTGCCGGGCGGACCGGCCGGGGTCGGGACGTACTCGTACGGCGCCGGCGCGGCCGGGCTGACCGCAGTGGTGGGCGTGGTGGATGTGGCGGCCCTGGTGGGCGTCAGGTGCAGCGCCAGCGCCAAGACGATTCCGGCGAGGATGCCGGCGATGATGGTCAGCAGGGCCAGCAGCGCGGCGACGATCGGGCGGTCGGGCATGACGGGGCTCCTTTGGGTGGTGGGCTAGCGGCGGTCGTAGAGGCTGCGCAGGTAGTCCCAGGCGCGGCGGCCCACGCGGACGCGGCGGCCGGTGCCGTCGCAGCGGCGGCACCACCGGTTGGTGCCGTGGCAGCGGGGGCAGACGCCGAAGGGGGACAGCCAGCAGGCGGTCGCGTAGGCCACGACGGCACCGGTCAGGAGTAGGGCTGCGGCGGTCACGGCGGGTCTCCTTGGTGGGTGTGGGCATCGCGAGGACGGTCACGGAGCGTGGTTGGTGATGGGGTGGACAGGTGGTGCGGGTAGCGCGACGGGTCGGGACCCAGAGGGCGGTTTTCCGCGTAGAGCCCGGGTCTGGGCAGCCGGGTGCTACCGGCTGCCGCGCTGGTCGCATGGGCGTTCGAGCGCTAGCGGGCGTGCTACAGGTAGCAGGGTTGGCCGCTACCGGTAGCAAGGACCGGGCCATCAGTCGGCCCCAGGCTGCCGGCCACGCTGGGTGAGCGCGTCGGCGACCGACTGGCGAGTAATCCCGCGCAGGTTGCGCCGCCGGCCGTCCTGGTCGGGCCGGTGGACCTGGACCGAGGTGTCGATCCCCAGCGACCGCAGCGAGGCGGTGAGCCGGTCGGTGGTCCAGTCGCCGTAGGTGTCGGGGTGGGCGGTGGCCAGCCACTCGCGCAGCACCTCGGCGGCGACCTTGTCCTGGGTGGTTGGGACGACGCCGAGCACGTCGCCAAGCAGCCGCTCCGGCCGCGCGCTCGACTCCTGCGGCGCCTGCCCGAGCGCGTGGCCGGACAGGGTGCCGGCGGCCTCCCGCAGCGCGCGGGCGCGGGCGGCGATCCGCTCGGTGGCGGGGCCGTCCAGGTAGGCGGTGCGCACCACCACCGGGGTGGAGGTCGCGCCGACCAGGTAGCCGATGCCGGCGTCGATCTCTGGGCGGAACACGGTCGCGCGCAGGCCGTTCTTGTAGGCGCTGGTGCCCAGGATCATGTCGTTTTCGACTTGGCCGGCCACCTTGAGGCAGAAGCGGATGGACACGTTGCCGGACACGCCGGTGGGCAGCGAGTCTTTGTCGGGCCGCTGGGTCGCCAGGATCAGGCTCACGCCGAACGCCCGGCCGATCTTGATGATGAACTCGGCGTCCTCGCCGGCCTTGGCGCCCAGTTGGGGGTGAGCGAACAGGTTCTGGCACTCGTCGATCACGCAGGCAAGCGGGTACAGGCCGAGCTGGCGCCGGTCGGCGATCGCCCGGGTGACGCGCCGGTCGGGGCATAGCTGGCGGGGGAGCTGCTTGAGCGCGCCGGTGCGGCGCATCACCTCGGTCTTGAGCAGGCTGAGGGAGTCGGCGGCATACGCGATGGAGTCGTCGTCGATCCCGGACACATACCGGTGGGCGATCCGCTCCAGCGGGTCAAGGTCCCCGGAACCCTTCAGCTCGTGCAGCCACAGCTGGGCGGTCGGGTCGAGCGCGGCGCCGCAGGCCAGCACTCGGACTGCGCTGGTCTTGCCTTGGCCGGGCAGCGACCCGATCAGGACGTTGTGCTGGACAAGCGGCACCGCCACTGGTCGGCCGCGGGGGTCGGCGCCGAAGGGGACCGGGGTGAACAGGTCGTGGGTGCCGGAGCGTGCCAGCTTCCAGCGCAGCGGCCCGGCCTTGGACAGGTCCCGGTCGCCCACCCACAGGATCAGCCGGCCCTCGTGGACGCCCGGGTCTCCCTCGGGCCAGACGCACCCCAGCGGGCGGCGCAGCCCGGAGGCCAGCCGGTCGCGCCGGTCGACGACGTCGCCGACCGTCACCCCGGGGGGCAGGTCGATGTCCGCGCGCCAGCCGGGACCATCCCGGGTGATCGGCGAGGGGAAGGTGATCGCGCCCCGCGGGTCCTTGGCCAGGGCCTGGGTGATGCCCGCCACCCCGAGCACTGACAGGGCGCGGCTGACCATCTCGCTGGTCAGCCGGGGTGCCTGAGCGATTACCACGGCGGTGTCCAGCAGCCTGGGCCGGTCCGCCGGCGCGCCCAGCACCCCCAGCACCCCCACCAGGGCGGCCACGGCCGCCCATCGCAGCAGCGGCGGCGCCAGCGCCATCACGGCCAGCGCGACCAGCAGGGCGACCAGCACGCCGCTGGTGACCAGCGCGCGCCAGCGGACCCGGCGGTCCCGCTGCCGGGACAGGTGCCGGTAGGCCTCGGCGTCCTCGCGGCGCACCACCGCCGCGCGGACCGGCTCGCCTTCCAGGTCCAACAGCCACCGCACCAGGCCGCGCAGCACCCGCCCGGCGCCCCGGGGGGTGCGGACCACCAGCCGGCTGGCGTACTTGGGCGAGCGGGTGGCGTGGTAGGCGCCGTAGTGGGCGGCTAGCCCCGCCGCCCACCGGGTCCTGCCCGCCAGCTCCTGGCGGGACCGGGCCCACGAGGGCACGATCGGGCGGCGGGTGGCCTCCCGCAGACTCCCCCGCCCCGGCCGCTGCGCCTCCGGCGAGTCGACCAGCACCCGCCCCACGGTCGGCGCTGCCGGGTCGGTGTCGGGTTGGTCGGCCGCGGCCGGCTGGCCGGTGCTGGTGACCTCGTGCTCGTACCGGTCCCAATCGAACCGGTCAGGATCGCTGGTGCTCATCAGATGGTCCCTTCTGCCCCCGTGACCTGGGGCGTTGTGTGCGGGGTCGTCGTCGGCGCGAGCCCTACTCGCGGACACCCCGGGACCGGGTCGGGGCGTTTCGACCTGCCGGCGGACGTGGCGGCGCGCGAGGATCAGCGCAGCCGGTTGCCGATCCACACCCCGAGCACCGCGGCCGGCGTCAGCGCCAGCAGCGTCAGGGCGAGGTTGGCCAGGTGGCCCAGGTCCATGCAGCTCACCTCCCTTCCCGATCCGAGACGGGCGTGTCGTGGTCGGTGACGGGCTGGGTGTGGCGGCGCGTCCACGCCGCCGCGTAGCGCTCCAACGCCCCCATGGCCTGCTCTGGGCTCTGGCTGGCGGCAAGCCGCGGGGCCGACGCCAACGCATCCGCCTTCGCTGCGACCCTCGTGCCGGAGCTGCGCTGCGTTCCTGCGGTCAGCGCTCGGGTGTGCGTCTCCAACGCGCGGGTCAGCTTGCGGAGCGCGGCGCGCTGTTGGAGCTGCGCGCGCTGCCGGCGGGTGGCCCACACCAGCCACCCCAGCGCGGCCAGCGCGACCGCGGCGCGCAGCCCCACCACATGGGCAGCCCAGCCAACCGCCAGGACCGTGGCGACCAGCCACGCCAGCCGGGCGCCGCGCAGCCCTGCCAAGGCCAGCAGCCCTAGCAATACCCGCGCCAGCAGGACCAGGCCGGCGACCACCAGGCGGACGATGCCCCACAGCGCCAGGACGACCAGCCGGCTCATGACAGATTGGTCCTGAGCAGGTCGACTAGGGTCTTGATCAGGTCGACGATCGAGCCGGCCAACTGCTGCATGCCGGACTTGCCGACCAGCACCAGCAGGCCAACCAGGATGATCAGGGCCATGATGATCTTGGCCACGGGTGATGCCTCCTTCCTAGGACGTGCGCAGCTCCGGCCGCGCGGTCGAGCCGGCCGGCACGGTCGCCGGCCCGGCGGTGGTGGGGGTGGACCGATCGCCCACCAGCCGCAGCCCCCTCGACGGCGGCCGGCGGCTGGCGGGCGGGCTCGGGCTCGGCACCATCGGTGGGCGCGGGGCCGGTCTTCGCCGCCTCGGGTGGCGTGGGTGGGGTAGGTTGGCGGCGCAGCTCCTGGACGTAGCGCTCCAGCGTGCGGGCGCTGTGCGGCAGGCCCGCGTGCTGGCGGATCAGCTCCGCCACCCGCAGCGACCGCAACTGCGGCGTCACCTGCCCGTCCGCCAGCAGTTGCCCATAGGTCGCCGCAACCCACTCGCGCAGCGCCGCCTTGCGTGGACCGCCGTCCGCGCGTGCTGCGTTGGCGCGTTGTGTTGGCGCGTCGGGCGCACGCGCGGGCAGCGCTCGCGGCGCGTCTATTGCGGCCGGCGCCGGGCCGGTGTGCGTCAGCGTGGCCGTCGGGTTGCCGAGCGCGCGCTCCAGCGCCTCGGTGGCCACCAGATGGCCGCGGTCGGCCAGCCACACCTGCAGCTCGTACAGGCCCGGGTTGCCGCCAAGCGCCCCGACCGCGAAGCGGATGCGCTCGGGCTCATCCAGGCAGGCCAGCAGCCGGCGCTGCCGGACCTGCGCGACGGCCAGCTCTGGGCGGGAGATCCCTGAGCGGACCGAGGTCTTCCACGCCTCCAGCGTCTCGGCGAGGGCCACCCCGGGCAGCCACCGCAGCCCGAAGTGCGCCCGGGCGGGCCGGTAGTCCCCATCGGCGATCCGGACCCAGCGGCGGACCCGGTGCAGGGTCACGTGCAGCAGCACCGGCCCGGCGATCGACATGGCCGCGAAGAACACCGCGTCATCGGGCGCGGGGGTGCGGCGGCCGTGCTGGTAGTTCGCCAACGCGCTACCGCAAGCGAACAGCCACACCAGCAGCCCGAACGCCCCGGCACCCTCCCCGCGCCACGCGCTGAACAGCACGAACCCCACGCAGACGGCGGCGGCGGCGTCCAGGGCGACGAAGACCACCAGCGGCCACGCGCCGCCAAGCCCCAGCCCCTTGGGGCTTGAAGCCCAGGCGACCAGGTCACCAGACGACAGCGCGATCGGCGCGACGATCACCGCGGCCAGCGCCAGCGCGATCACTCCGGCCAGCACCCGCCGTCCCCGCGAGGCCCGCTCGTGGTCGTGGTGGGCCTGGCTGTCAGCGTCGGTGGTGGGCTCCACCGTGGGCTGCAGCCTGGTCATGACGGCTCCTCTCCAGCGGCGAGGCGGTCGGGGTCGGGTGGGATCGGCTGCCGTGCCGCGCGGGCGCCCAGGTAGCGGGCCGGGTAGCGGTAGCTGGAAGCGCCCTGCGCCCGGCGGGAGTTCTCGAAGTCGCGGCGCATCCGAGCAAGTCGCTCGGCCTCCGGCTCCGCCGCGTCGGCGGCCTGCCGCTCCGCCTGGCGCGTCAGGAGCCAGCGGGCGGTGGCGGCCAGCTCGCGCAGGTTCTCGGGCGCGTCACGGTCGGCGGCGGCCTCGGGGTGGTCGCTGAGCAGCCACTCGTAGAACCGATCGCCCGGGGTCATGCGGCGGCTCATCAGCCCCCCACCCCCCCAGCCAGGGCAGCCAGCAGCACGGCGGGGTCGAGCGCGGCGCCGGTGCCGCGGCACAACGGGCAGCGCCGGTACGCGGAGCCCTGGTTCTTGAGCCGGTGCTCCCGGCCGGGGGTGGCCGGGTACTCCACCCAGGCCAGCTCGAATGTCAGCCCCGCGGCCAGGGCGACCTGGACCAGCCGGCCAGGGCCGCTCCAGTTAGGATTACGGTGCTCCCGTTCGATCCGGCGGACCAGATCGGTGGTCCAACCCCAGTAGTGGCCGGCGTACTGCCCACCAGGGCCGTTGCCAACAAGCGGCCGGTGCTCGCCCGAGTCGGGGTCGCGGAAGCACAGCAGGTACACCCACCCCAGCGGCCCCGAGTCCGGCCTGGCCCACGCCTGGGTAGCCAGCCAGCCGCGCAGCAGCTCGGCCGGGCTCGCCCCGACCGGAGTCGCCGGCGGCGGCGCGACAGGGACGGCGGTGGTCTGGACAGCGAGCTTGACCGCGTGGCGCAGCCGGGCCGCCTGGGCGCGGGCGTCCACCGGCAGCCGCCCGGTGATGCCGTGCTCGTCCAACAGCATCAGCAGCCCCGAGGCCAGCTCCACCACCCGGCCCACCGAACGCCCCGGCGCCGCCACGACCAGGTCGCGGGGCAGCTTCACAGCGGCGGTCATTACGCCCACCCCCCAGCAGGGGCGACGTCGGGGCGCAGGATAACGACGGCCTCCAGCACCCGCCGCAGATTGCCCGGGTCCAACGTGTCGCACAGCCGCTTCAGCCCGGCCGGCGCATCGCCGTTGCACAGGTCTTGGGCGGCGGCCACCAGCAGCCACTCACCCCAGGACCACAGCCCAGCGGCCAGCTCCAGCCGCAGCCAGTCGACCTCGCCTGCGTCGCCGACGAACCGGGCGGCACGCTCCCGGATGCAGGGGGCGGCCAGGATGTGCAGCGCGGCCGCGAGTTCGCGGCTGGACGGCACGATCCGCGCTCCGGTTGGGGCGCTCACCGCTGGTCACCGCCTTCGAGCCTGGCCAGGACCGGCCCGGCGGTCTGGTTGATCGTGCCGACCAGCGCCCGCACGGCTGCCTTGGCGTCACGCAGGTTCGGCTGGCCCGGCCTGGCCAGCGGTCGGGGGCAGGGCAGCGCGCTGGTGGCAAGCGGCCAGCGCAGCTCCAGCCGGGCCAGCGCGGTGTGCCGGTCATCGTCTGGCTCGCACCAGTCCCGCCCGAGGTACTGCGTCCAGCTCCGCCAGGGCGAGCCGAGCCACAGCGGCAGCGAGGTGGCCAGGGTGACCTGGCAGACCAGCCGGCCCGGCTCAGGGTTCTCGCCGTGGCTGACCTTGTAGTCCAGCACGCGGGGATGCCAGCACACGTAGCCAGGACTCATGATCGGCCCGGTCGCCACCCGAAACGCCGCGATGGCGAACTCGCCCGGCTCCTGGGTGATCCCGTCGGGGGCGTTTTCTCTCCAGGGGTCGTCGAACAGGTTGGTGTGGCTGCGCAGGTAGGCGCCGTAGCGGCTGATTCCATCCGATGCCTGCGAGCGGTCCCAGTCGACGTCGATCCAGCAGACCCGGCCGGCGGCGGTGGCTAAGGCGCTCATGGGGTGGCCCTCCCACGCGTGCGCGGGTAGAGAGTGCCGGCGCGCACGATCGAGATCGCCGGCCACTCAAACCACAGGTCCTCGATGCCGTAGCCGTCCTCGGGCACGTACTCGCCCCGGGTCCTGGACACCGACCGGAAGCGCAGCCCCAGCGGTGCCGGGTAGTCCTCCGCCAGGAAGGTCTCGCCGTAGGGGTCGTCGTCACGGGGGTCGGGGTGGCCGATGGCCACGTCACCGACCTGTGGGGGCCACCACGGCTGGGCCTCCATCTCCGCCCAGTGCCCGCGGATGGCGCCCAGCTCGCCCAGTAGGTCCCGGGCGGCCTTGCGATCCTCGATCTCGGCCAGTGGCGCCCGTTCCAGCGCGCCCTCTGCGCCGGCGGGCCGCAGCCAGCCGGTGAGGTAGAAACGGACCACCTCGGGCGTCTTGCGGCTGGGAAAGGGGCCGCTGTTGCGGACCAGTTCCAATAGCTCGGCCAGGCGGACTACGGCCTGCTCGGCGACCTCGGTCGCGCCGATCACGCGGACGTCCAGCAGGTCGGTCCGGTGGGGATGCGAGGCGGTCATCGGCCAGCCCTCCACGCTGCGTCGACGTGCGCAAGGCGCTGATGCGCGGCATGGGCGGCCAGGGCCTCACCCTGGGAGCGGCACTCCGGGCTGCTCCAGGGGCAGTCGCGGCATTGGGCCTGGACCCAAACCACCAGGTCGGGAGCGCTCATGCGGCCTCACCGCCGGTGGGGGCCGCAGCAGGTGTGGCGGGTGGCAGCAGCGGGGCGAGTACCCAACTGGGGATGTAGTACGTCCCGCCGTACTGGGTGGCGGGCAACTCGCCGTTGCGAATCCAGTCGTAGATGGTGTCGGGTCGTTTGCGGAGGATCTTGGCGACCTCCGCGACGGTGTAGGGGCTGTCCTGCTCGGACAGCTTCCTGACCGGCTGGCCTTGCCCACCGGGCAAGGCGTTACCCTTGTCTGGCATCTGGGGCTCCACTCCTGATGCGCTGGGGGCGCCGGGGGCAGTCCTGGCTGCGGAGCGGTGCAAGCGCCCCGCCATGCCAGTGCCCCCGGCACCCAGTCTTGCGGGGGCAGTCCTCGCGCCCTGCGCGGCTCCGACTCAGATTCCTGGTGACTCCCTCGCTTACGTTGGGTTCATACCAACCTTTGGCGCTTTGTACCAACGTTTGGCACGAGGGTCAAGAGGATTCGATACATTTGTTGGTACGAAGCCACCAGGAAGGGGAGCCGAGCCGGATGACAACACCGCTCTACCGGCGCATCGCGGCGGAACTCAGGGAAGGCATCGCCACCGGCAAGCTCCAACCGGGAAGCCAACTCCCTACAGAGCAAGAACTCGGCGAGCGCTACAACGTCAGCCGCAACACCGTGCGCCTCGCGCTAGGCATGCTCGCCAACGAAGGGATGATCACCAGCACCCCGGGACGGGGGACCTTCGTTCGCGAGCGCGTCATGCTCACCTACCACGCGACCCGGGCCGAAGCCGCCGATCGGCCCTCCGACTGGCACACAGACGCCTACTTCACCGAGGCCAAACAGCAAGGCCGCCAGGCGAGCCAGACGTTCGACATGCGCATCGATCCTGCCTCGCTCACGGTCGCCGAGCGACTGCGAGTCGAAGAGGGCGCTCCGGTCGTCGTCCGCCGCATGACCCGGTACGTCGATGGGCATCCCTGGAGCATCCAAGACAGCTCCTACCCAATGGACATCGCCCAGGAATGTGGCCTCATGGTCCCGCACGACATCCCCCGCGGCACCGTCCGGACCATGGCCGACCACGGGCACATCGAAGTCGGCCACGTCGATGAGATCACCACACGCATGCCCACCCCGGACGAGGCCAGCACGCTAGACCTCGGCACCGGCGTGCCGGTCTTGGTTTACGTCCGCACCGCCTACACCAAAGCCCGGCCGGTGCGCCTCACCGAGACCGTCTTTGCTGGCGACCGCAACCGCCTGATGTACGAGCTGGGCCAGTTAGAGGCCCTGTACGAGCGGGATGTCCCATGATCATCGCACCAGCGGTGCCCGAGGATCTCGCCCTGCTCATTGCCTTCCGGGACGAAGCATCCCGTTGGCTGGCCGCTCGCGGCGTCGATCAATGGACGAAACCATGGCCCAACGAAGACCTGATGGCCAAAGGCATCCTGCGCAACATCCGCGCAGGAGAGACCTTCATTGCCTGGGACGATGACGGTACGCCGGCCGCGACAGTCACTGTTGATCGGTGGGCCAACCCCGACCTGTGGACTCCCGGAGAAGCGGCTGAACCGGCGCTCTACGCGCACAAGCTCACCGTCGCACGGGCCTACGCCGGCTGCGGGCTCGGCGTCGAGTTGCTCGACTGGGCGGGCAACCGTGCAGCTGCTGATCGCACGAAGTGGCTGCGGGTAGACGTGTGGACAACCAACCGCGAGCTTCAGCAGTACTACCTTGACCACGGTTTCACGCACGTGCGGACAGTCGTCTTGGCGCACAATCCCTCGGGGGCGTTGTTCCAGCGACCGGCGCGCCAGGCTGCGACCCCGCGGCTACGCGAGGCTGCACCCGATGTCGTGGCCCGGCTAAGGTGATATGGGGATAGCATTCTTCCCATGCTCCGGCTTCTTATAGATACGTCGGTATGGCTTGACCTCGCCAAGCGCCGCGACGGTCAGAAGTGGATCGTCCCGCTACGGGTGCTGATGTTCCAGGGCAAGCTGGAACTGCTCGTTCCGTCCCTGGTGGTTCACGAGTTCAACCGGAACCGGCCACGTGCAGAAGAAGCCGTCACGGCGAACGTACTGGCGAGGTTCCGGCTGCTGCGGAGGGACCTGCACGAGTATGGCGGTGACGACAGGCATCGATGGCTGGAGGAAATGACCCATCGGATACCACTTGTAAGCGCCATGGCTCTCCAGAATTTCTCCGAGATTTCTGAGCTACTGCGCGGTGCTCGCCGTGTAGAGCCGACTGAATTGGAGTACGGGAGAGTAGTAGATCGAGGTCTTGAAAAGAAAGCGCCGTTCCACCGTGAAAAGAACAGCGTCGCTGATGCGCTGCTTATCGAGTTGTACAGCTCAGAGATCAACAGTAATGATGCCGGAGCTAACCGATATTGCTTTGTGACTTCGAACTATCAGGATTTCTCGCTGCCTAACGGAGACCGCCGGCAACCGCATCCCGATCTTGCCTCCCTCTTCGCCGATGAGCGCTCCCGCTACGTCTACGAGGTGAGCGGTTTGAACGAGGCGCTTGTGGATTACTTTGGCGAAGAGTTCACCGAGCTTTCCGACGAAACTGAGTTGGTTCACGAGGAGCCGCGGACACTCGCAGAAATCCTCGAGGCCGAGCAAGAGTATTTCGACAAGGTCTGGTACGTCCGTAAGTTAGTCCTCGAAGAGAAAATCGAGGCAGGCGAACATGAGCCATTGTCCTCTGAACTGAGTGATCATATGCATGCTGCCATGCGCGCCATCGAGGAACGCTACGGCCGTGAAAATGTTGGCCCGTGGGACGACTGGTATTGGGGTTTCGTGAATGGCAAGCTCTCAGCACTACGATGGGTAGTCGGCAGCGAGTGGGACTTCCTAGACACATAACCGGCCGGGAAGCGATTTCATAATCCGCGGATCGCTTGGGCGGAGAACGTGGACTCCAAGTCCACATCGTTACCGCCGCAACCAAGACCTCTACGCAGACGAGGCAGCCGCGTGGGAAGGCGCAGGCAATCTCTGGCGGGCGATTCTTGATCTTGGCTTTGAGCTGACCGATGAAGGCGTGAGCGAGATCGGTGCTATCCGGCGACAGCGGGATCAGGACAAACTATGGCGGGGCAAGGTACGCATGGTGCTGCAACGCGAGTCCGAGCAGCAGCTAGCCCCTCCTCGAGCAGCTCCGCCGCTGGCGCGTGTTCGTCTCCGAGGTCCGTACATGGCGCCTCGAGCTGGCGCCCGGCATCCGGGGCCAGCCCGGGCGCCTCGAGCGTTCAGAGGGTAGCCTCCGGGCTGGAGCAGCTCCTCGCCGGCACCGGCGCCCTGGTGCTCAAGCAGCTACCGGCGAGCGCCTCGACGACGGCCAGGCGCACCGCGGGACTTCCGCCGAGCACGAACGATGAGTAGGGGTCAGCGTCAGGCCCGAGTCCGCCGCCAGCGTGGAAGGAACCGCCACCCGCGCCAGCCCCGCGACCGGGTCACCGCGGCGGCATGCCCTTCCTCGGCTGGCATCACGATGAGGTCGCGGACATCGCTGCGCTCGCCCGGTAAGGAGGCGACTCGGCCATGAGGTTCGGCTCGGGCCCACCGGATGGTCCGGCGTCTGGAGCGCGTCGGCGGCCATGGCGTCCCCATGGGGGCGCTCTGGGATTCCAAGGGCGGGACGATGCTCGGCAGCCAGCGCCGGCCGCGGCTGTTGAAGCGGCTGTCCGAGACTGTGAAGAACAGCCGGAACCGTAAGGGCTGGTCAGGCTGGTCGGCCACATACTGGAGCCGAAAGTGGCGCATGTGCCAGTTCGCTGGGCTCCATGGCTCAGGTCGCGGGGCGAAGAAGACGACTCGGTTGTCCGGAGGCAGGCCCGCCGTGTCGTTGGTCGCATGGGGAGGCTCAACGTCTGGCGCAGCGCGTTGGCGGAGGTCGAAGCAGTCAGGAACCACGAAGTTGATGAGCGTGTCGCGGCCTGCCTTGTCGCCGGTGTTCTGGATCGCGGCTTCCACGAGGAATGGTTGCGTCGCCTTGATCTCGGGCGCCTCGTCCGGTGGCCAGATGGCCAGGTGCGCCGGGTCGCCGTCCGGGGAGAGCCTCCAGTGGAACCGGATCTCCGGACGGCGCCGCAGCTCCGCCGCCCACGCCAAGAACACGACGATGGCGGTGATTGCTGCGATGACGGAGAGGGCGTACTGGGCCCAGGCCCAAGCATCCCGCTCTACGGGCATAACCCGTAACATCACTATCTCGACCATAGCTCGCATTATGCCTGCTCGCTGGAGTCCGTTCTGACCGCCGCTGCCGGCCGGACACAACACCACCGATACCCTCGAGAGCCCGCAACGGCGCTCTCAGGGCCCCCTACCTGCCACGGACCCTGGCCCGTCGGCTACGCGATGCTGGCCTCGAGGTCCGATCCCGAGACGTGCCGCTGTTCAACCCGAATACGACCCGGACACCTACAGCGTGACAAACGGCCGGATCATAGCCGACTTCGGCATCGGCCGGCTGGGCATCTCCCGTGACGAGGTTGCGGCGTGGACACGCCACTTGGAGCTGCTCGGCCGAGAAGGCGACTACTTTTCAGACTCAACCGGTACCTCTTCGTTGCGGAGAAGCGCCAACCCCAGCGCTAACCCGCTCGAGTCTGCCGAGGCCGTATGCAGTCCGCGATCTTCAGCATCCGTGCAATGGCCGCGCCGTGAGACTCTGCTCTACGGTTCCAAGCTGCCCGCACGGCGACCGCGCGGGCGCGTAGGCCGGGGCACCAGAGGTTCCTCAATCCGCACCATCAGTGAAGTAGTGGACGGGATGCCTATGCTAGAAGCAGCACCCGGCGCAGTGAGGAGGTGGGGAATGGCTCAGAGTGCACCCTCCATTCTCGTCAATCCTTCTGTGTTGCGATGGGCCAGAGAAACCGCGGGACTCTCGCAAGAGCAAACTGCTACTCGCCTGAAGAGGCCCGTAGAACTTGTGGCGAGCTGGGAACGAGGGGACGAAGCGCCATCGCCTTCCCTTCTCAAGGAGTTGGCTCGCCTATATAAGCGTCCAGTAGCAGCTTTGCTACTCCCCGAACCTCCCGAATCTCCACCGCTTCCTATCGACTTCAGAACCATGAGGGGCAGCGTAAAGAAGCCCCTATCCAGTCAGTCGCTATTAGTATTACGCCATGCGCGTCGGCTTCAATCATTGGTCGAGGAACTTGAGGAAGACGATGAAGCTACAAGGCTAACATCCGCTCCCCGTCGTTACTCTGTGAAGGAGGATCCAAATAGAGTTGCAGAGGAACAGCGGGCTCTCTTGGGTATCAAACTAAACTCTCAGGTACAGTGGGGCGACAGATACCGCGCCTTTAGGGAATGGCGAGCCGCCGTGGAAAACCTCGGCATCTTCGTATACCAGTTTCGGATGCCAGTGGAGGAAGTCCGAGGCTTCTCGCTCGCCGAAGGCGGCCCTCTAACCATCGTGTTGAACCGATCTGACGATGTTCGAGCCAGGATCTTTACCTTATTCCACGAGTACGCTCATCTACTGCTAGGGGCAGGAGGGATTTGTCTACCGGAGGCGGAAGCGTTACTTCCGAGGGTTAACGATAGCCGAGAAGAGAGATTCTGTAACGAGTTTTCCGGCTCCCTTCTGGTCCCGGAAGTCGCTCTTCGGCACGACAGCGACGCTCGCGAGCTTGCGAGGACTCCTGGGGTTCCCGACGATGCGAGATTCACCAAGCTAGTTGAACGGTTCCAAGTCAACCGACAAGTGTTGCTCTTACGTCTGCACGCTGCTGGGATGTTGAGTGCCGAGCAGGTGCAGGTCAAGTGGGGCCAATGGGAGCTGCAGTCCAGCGAATGGAAAGAGCGTTCCCAACGAGGCGGCGGTCCAGCCGAGCGCCGACCGCAACGCTGCATTCGTGAATATGGGGCTCGCTTCCCTGCACTAGTCCTAGATGCGCAGGCTGACGGGCGCCTAACAATGGCTGAGGCGTTGGACTACTTGTCCATCCGCGCGGGAGAACGCGATGAGGTGGCTGATCTTCTGGCGGGGGCGGGCTGAGTAGTGGCCATGGACCGATGAGTTCGTGGCGTTATTGCGTCGATACCAGCGCTCTTATCGACCTTAATTATCTTTACCCGCGATCAGTCTTTGCAACTCTCTGGCGTAGCCTTGAACGCCTGGTGGAAGAGGGGCGTTTGATAGCCCCTTCTGATGTTCTCGAAGAGTTAAAGCGTGGAGACGACGACCTAACGGAGTGGGCAAAGAAACAAAGGCGAATGTTTCGAACTCAAGACGCGAAATTGCTCCGTGAAGTAAGCGCGATACTGAAGGTAGTTCCGGATTTGGCGGATGCCACTAGGACTCGTCCCGTTCATGCCGATCCATTTGTAGTAGCCCTCGCACAGATTGAGCATCAGCACGCGCAGACGGAACTGCTGTTAGCCGGGTGTACGGTTGTATGTCACGAGGGTCGTCGCGGGCAACGACTGCGCATTCCAGATGCGTGCGATCGGCTTGGCATTGAATGCATTAGATTCCAAGCACTGTTCAAGCGTGAAGGCTGGAGCTTCTAGGGCCACTATGAGCGCCATGGGTGGAGCGTGTCTGGTCAGCGACTACAAGCGGAAGCATCGCAAGCTCGGTCGTCACGACTACCGGCTGACGTGCGAGGCTAGGACGTGGTGGTCAAGACCTACGGCAACCGCCGCGTCGCCATCTCCCGCGTGGCGCTCAGGTGTCGGCTACGGGATCCGTCGACGGTCGATGTAACCGCCCCGCCGCCGACCGAACGCCCCAGGCCGCAATTGCCGCTCAAGCTGCATCAGGCTCCAGACTCTGGTGCCGTCCGCGCGGATGTAGGGTTCGACGTTGGCGGCCGCCTCGCGGACGGTCGCCAGGTCGACGCCGAGCAGCTCCGCGCACCGTTCGAGCGGGGCCGCGATCGGGCGGCCGAGGTAGGGGTTATCCTGTTCCCAGGTGCGCATGCCCGTAGCCTAGTCGAACACACGTTCGAGATAAAGTACTAGGCCAGGCCGCAGCATCCAGTCGTCGTCGGCCCTCGCGGAGTTACCTTGCGCGCCGGGCCGGTTCTACCAGGACTCGCACGACAGCGGGGCCGCAGCGGGGCCGTGAGCGCGCTTCGGTCATGGGGTACGACGCTGATCTATGCAGTACCGTTCAGTAGGGTTGTCTTCGCAGGTCAGCGCGTGGATTCGGACGTCCGTAGAGGTCAACTCGAATACCCGTTCAGAGGCTTGCCCGTGGGTTCGAACCCCTCAGCCTCCGCTCTTGTGACCTACGGCCTTGCGCCGCGGGGCGACCACGGGTCCGCTCTGGGTCCGCGGGCCGCCTCGCTCTGGCTGCCTGGCGGACCGCCTCCGGGCGCTCGCCGGCATCACGCCGGGATCTCGCCCGCCAAGCCGCACGCTATCCTCCCAATGATCAGCGCGGCGTCAGTGGATCTCAAGAC
>WNFV01008230.1_pt1 | contig 16939 bp, 16 predicted proteins | sample 5400101 | NCBI WGS metagenome assembly WNFV01 (sample SAMN13153361, study PRJNA577476) | soil metagenome | isolation source: 115 cm soil or saprolite under grassland replicate 1 | place: USA:California | collected 2016-06-15
TGGAAGGGTTGAAATGTCCCCGTTCACCGAGGAGTACTTGCTCATCAAGGATACCCAGCCTGTCTGATCTGAGTGAGATGGAATAGATATTTGTATCCAATCCGAAAGGATATCTCGGGCCAACGCAGACGCTGTTTCTCCCTCCTTGAGTACATCGATTGGGTTATATGCCAAACCTGGTCCGCGGCGTATATGCAGATTGCCCTTGACTGCTGTGATCGTAATCATGAACTTCACTTGGGTTGGTTCAACCATTTCCGTCGCGGTTGGAAAAGAAACCTGTGTTGCGGTTGGTTTAGGAGCACGAGTTGGCGACTCTTCTGCAACTGGAGTTTCGAACGGCTGAGCTGGTAAATTCTGGTTGAAAACGGATATTCTCCGCGCACGAAAACACGCTGACGCTGAGAGGAGTAAAACGACAGTAAGAAGCCAGATGAATGATTTGGAAAATCTTGACAACATTCGATTGGTTTTCCCAAGAATTTTTCTTCGCGCTGCCTGCCCTGTCCCGTCTGGGCCAGCCTGTCCCTTGGACTGTCGTCCAAGACAGGCTGGACGGACAGTCCAGGGGACGGGGCACCTGGTGCCGGCACAGGTGAGCGGATGGACAGTGCCCGTCTGTCCGGTAGTCGAAGCGTGGGCAGCACGGTAATTTTAACTCTTCATGCAACCCGGCCTTCGACTGCGGCTCAATATGGCGGCAAAGCACCGCCTCCTCAACCTCCGCTCAGGGCGAATCACATGATTTACTCATAACGTAACGCTTCAACCGGCTCGAGGCCAGCAGCGCGATTGGCTGGGTAGATGCCGAAGAACAAGCCAACTGCCGCAGAGAAAAGTGTGGCCATCAGCACCGCGTCAATCCCAACCACCGGCGTAAAAGCCGTACCACTGGCAGTCGCGATCCAGCCAATAAGGAATGAAATTAGCCAACCAAATAGAATACCGATAATACCGCCCACCAAACTCAGCACGGAAGATTCGGTAAGAAACTGGATCAAGATATCGCGTTTACGGGCTCCTAATGCTTTGCGCAGGCCTATCTCGCGCGTGCGCTCAGTGACCGAGACCAGCATGATATTCATGATGCCAATGCCACCGACTAGCAGAGAAATCCCAGCAATGCCGCCTAGGAAAATGGTTAGAACGCCAGTGATCGTGGAGAAAGTATCCAAAAATTGCTGCTGCGTAAAGACCGTGAAGTCATCCTCGCCGATCGGCGTATGGTGGCGCTGGCGCACGATCTGTGAGATTTCTTCGGAAGCTGTCGGTACTGCTTCCGCGCTGACAGCTTGCACCGTGATCGTATCCACTTCGTCATGGGCTCGCCGTTTTGCCAAACGCGCCTGTGCGGTGCTGAAAGGAATAAATGCCTGGTTGTCCTGGCTGCCAAACATACTGCCGCCTCTAGATTCTAGCACGCCTATCACTCGATAAGGTTGACCCTCGATGCGCACGGTCTCACCCACTACCCCGTCATGATGGCCGAATAAATTGTCTGCAATTTCAGGTCCAAGCACAACCACCGAAGCACGTCCTAGAACGTTTTCTTCATTGATAAACTCACCTTCCGCCAATGTGTAGTTGCTAATCTCCTTTTCAGCAGGTACGACGCCCATAATCGTAGCGGAAGTACTCTCGCCCCCCCAGTTAAATGTGCCATTTCCCTGTAAGGCTGGTGCCACTGCCAATATCGATGGTGCCGCTAATGGATCGGCGATTGCATTGGCATCCGCAAGCGTAAGCGGACGCTCAAAGGTCACGGTCCTTGGGCCAGGGCCTTCGCCTCTCATGTTTCCACTGAAAACGAACAACAGGTTTGTCCCAATACTGTTGATAGATCCTGTAATCGAAGCCTGGGCACCACGTCCAACAGACAACATGGCAATTACCGCCGCTACGCCGATCACAATACCTAGCACGGTCAGACCAGAGCGCAATTTATTGCCAGCCAGACTTTCAAGAGCCTCAAGAAACGCTTGTGCCAGTGTCATTTCCATTCTCCAGTAAACCATCGCGCAGGCGGATCACATGATGAGCCTGCTCTGCGATCATGGGATCATGCGTCACAATGATCAATGTTGTGCCGCGTTCTCGGTTGAGAGAAAGTAAGAGATTCATGATCTCCTTACCGACTTTGGAATCCAGGTTACCGGTCGGTTCGTCCGCCATGATAATCGCCGGATCATTGACCAGTGCGCGTGCAATTGCCACACGTTGTTGCTGTCCTCCGGAAAGTTCGAACGGTCGGTGGGTCATACGATCTTCCAAACCCACTCCCTTCAGCGCCTCCACAGCGCGTTCGCGGCGGCCTTCGTTTATCCCCGCGTAACGTAAGGGTAATTCCACATTGCCAATCGCCGTCAGGCGCGTGAGCAGATTAAAGCTTTGGAAAACAAAGCCAACTTTACGATTACGGATACTGGCAAGTTGATCGTCACTTAGTGATGCAACCGGTTCGCCGTCCAAAACATATTCACCCGCGCTTGGCCGGTCGAGGCAGCCCATAGTGTTCATCAGGGTGGATTTCCCCGATCCAGACGGTCCCATGATAGCTACCACGTCGCCGCGCTTGACCTTAAATGAAACCCCGCGCAAAGCCTCAACCTCGACTTCGCCCATCTTATATATTTTTTTCAAGTCGTGGGCTTCAATCACCCAATCCATCTTAGCCTCCAAATGGACCGAAGTTCCGCGCTGGCGGATTAAGGATCACGAGATCGCCTTCTTTTAGTTCACCACCGACAACCACGCTCTTTGTGTCTGAGGATTGGCCAAGTCGCACCTTGACTTGAACTGGCTGGTCATCTCGAAGGACATATACCACCCGGTCATTATCCACCGAACGAACTGCTCGATTGGGAACCAGTAGCACATCATCGAGTTCTTTAACAACAATATTAACTGCGGCGGTCATTCCAGGCTTAACCAACTCATCTGCATCGGTCAGTTCAACGGTTACAGTGAAATTCACAACACCTTGTACATTATCGCCTGCCTGCCCCACTTCTACTACTTTGCCACGGTATTCCTTGCCTAGGATTGCATCAAAAGTTAATGTTGCTTCCTGATCAAGGTCAATGGTGTTGATATCAACTTCCGAGACTTGTACATCCACGAGCAGATGGGAGAGATCGTCCAAGCGGAAAGCAACCGCACCAGTACTTACCTGGTCGCCTGCGACAAGGCTAGCTTGAGTCACAGTTCCATCAAATGGTGCAATAATGATGGCTGTACTTAGCGTAGATAGAGCTGCATCCACGCGGGCCTGTGCAGCGGAAACATCCTCCTGGTTTGGACCATTTTTTACCCGATCATTTTCACGTTGGGCATCTTCCAAAGTAGCCAGGGCAAGGGCAAGCTTTTCGTCTGCATCCGAGATCGTCTCTGCATCTGCATAGCCTTTGTATTCTCGGACCCTAGGGACGCCACGTACAATATTCACTTCTGTGATTGTGATCTTCCCGTTAAGAGACTGGCGATAATCATAAGCGCTCTTGTAATCCTTTTCTGCTTTATCGAGCGCGATCGCGGCCTGAGCGCGGGCCGTATTGGAGTTCATCAGATCATCCAAAGCTTTTTGTGCATTGATCAGGTCTGCTTCAGCAAGGATAATGTTTTGAGGCAAATATCTCTTGTCGAGGCTGGCGAGCACATCGCCTTGACTGACACGATCTCCCACTTTTGCATTTATTTCGTCAACCAATCCACTTGTCTGCCAGATCAAGGTCGCGCTGCGCTGGGCACGTACACTTCCGGTTGCACCGACAGAAGCTATCAAGTTTCCGCGTTCAACCGGGGTTGTTTGAAACTGACTAGCTGAAGAGTTACCTCTGCTACGAACTATCAGGAAGATCACTAACAAAACAATTGCAACGCCTACCCCGATGGATGTTTTTCGATGTTTCTTGATGAATGCGATCATGCAGAACCTCCGTGCGGGTACTCCCCGCCGTCGCCAATTTTACTCCGATGTTATATACGCACAAGAAGGCAGATGCGTTGTTTTATACTCTTTTTACATTAAAAATCTGTGATTATTACACTGGCAAAAAAATGTGACGATTGTCGTCCGCTTTGGTGACATTAAAGCCTGTAATCTTGCATGGGGATTGGGTATCATCAAATTCAACCTTCCTTCTATCAGTAGATTGTAGAGAAATTACGCAGAAATTGCGGAGGAATTATGCAGGCTGTGCCAGGCGAGTTTTTGGCGATCGATAGAAAAGAACGAGCCAATCGTCCTTTTTTTGATTTGGACTTAAGACCTGCCGAAGTTCGCATCTGTGACTTCGATGACGTAGTCATTTCTTTCGATCCCGAACGCGCTATGCTAGAAGCCTCGCGTTGCATTCACTGCCCGGATCCAGCTCCCTGTATGATGGCTTGCCCTGCTCATAATGACATCCCCTCTGCCATGTGGCTTATTGAGCAGGGACGCTTCGCTGATGCTGCAAACATCTATCACAAGACCAGCTCCCTGCCTGAAATCTGCGGACGGGTTTGTCCACATGAAGCGTTATGTCAGGGCTCCTGTGTGATGAGCAAACATCACCAGCCTGTACAATGCGGTGCACTGGAAACTTTTACCGTGGATTACCAGCGACGCGTGGAAGGATACATTATCCCGGTTGGGACTCCGTCTGGAAAGAAAGTCGCTGTGATTGGCGCAGGGCCAGCCGGACTGGCCTGTGCCGAACAGTTGGTGCGTAAAGGTTACGAGGTAGCCATCTTTGAGTCCAAACCCGCGCCCGGCGGATTGCTTGTGTATGGGATACCCAACTTCAAACTCTCCAAGAAGGTTTGGATGGAAAAATGGGAAGAGTACGAACGGGCAGGCGTTACGTTCATACCTAACACTTACATCGGCAAAGACCAGACTATTGATAGTTTATTCGCCGAAGGTTTTGAAGCAATTTTTATCGGCGTCGGCTCTGAAATCGACGCGAAGATGGAAGATACGCCTGGCACAGATCTACCGGGCGTGTACGAAGCTACTGACTTTCTAATCCGCGGTAATGTGGATCGTGACCTCCTTCCCGAAAATATGCACAGACCGCTTGAAATCGGCAAGCGTGTCGTTGTCATCGGAGGCGGCGATACAGCCTCTGACTGTCTACGCACTGCTCTTCGCCTGGGCTCAGAAGAAGTGACCTGTCTCTATCGCCGTACGGAACGAGAAATGCCTGGTGGCAAGAAAGACCGCCAGATGGCAAGAGACGAGGGTGCAAAATATCGCTTCCTCACTCAACCAGTGAAATTCATCGCCGGCTCAGATGGCAAACTCGCCGCCGTCGAATGTATCGAAATGAAACTCGGTGAACCGGATGCCAAAGGCCGCCGCAGGCCTGTTCCAGTAGAGGGCTCCAATTTCAGCATCGCGGCAGATACAGCGATTCTTGCACTCGGCTATTGGCCCGACCCAATTATTGGCAAGAGCACGCCTGGTCTTGAAGTCCAGGATTGGGGTCTGGTCACTGTAAAAAATAAAGCTACTGGCGCAACCACACGCCCAGGGGTGTTCTCCGGTGGAGACTGTGTAACCGGGCCTGATCTCGTCGTCACGGCCATGATCGGCGGACGAAAAGCGGCTGCGGCAATTGACGAATACTTAAGTAACAAGTAACTACCTGCTGAGGGCAGGCTGATGGCGGGGCGGATGCATAATCCGCCCCGCACCTTTTTAAAGGGTACCGCATAACAATTAAACCGAGATTCCAATCTGCTCCCATAATTCGCCACAGTCAGTCTAACGATTTAAATAAAAAGCGGTAATTGGTTATAATCCTGTCCATGTTTGATCGCATTTCACATGTCCTGGAAGCCGCAATATTTATCATTTTCTGTACGCTTCTGCTTAACTATAGCAACCCGCCGGTTACTGATAAGATAGAAAACATACGCGCCTTTACTCGTAACATTGAATTCGATTACATTACCTGGACAATAAATGCCGCACTAATAAAAATGGAAACGGCTTCAATTGGTGTTCCCTCCACCTTCACACCTGAGTCCCAAAAACAAATCGTGATGGACTATTTGCACTCCACACAACTCTTACTGGATCAACAACATCAGCTTGAACAACTCTACGCGGATGCATCCATCACAGATAAAGAAACTGCCTCAACAGCCTTGCGAGCAGAGCTTGCAGCAACAAGTACGCGTCAATCTCAACTTGCTCCCTTAGCCGAAGCCACTATTCAAAATCAAGTCAGCCTCGTCCTTGCCGAAGAAGGCCTCACAACCGGCGGCCAGACGATCCCGAATGTTCTCTTTCATTCCACACCATTGCCCATGGCCTTAATCGTATCTCCGCGTGATCGCATTGAACAGGCCGCCAATATTTCCCTTGAAACCAATATCACTATAGATAAACAGGCCGCACTAGAAAACCATGTTGATAAAAGCCTAAATCTTTCATCTTTGGTCGTTCCTGTCGGTGGTATAGGTGTTTATCCAACCATGGTCATGCAAACCACAGATATACGCTGGCTGCTTGAGGTCATCTCGCATGAATGGACACACAATTATTTGACCCTACGTCCGCTTGGGCTACTCTACAATAAGTCCTCCGAATTACGAACAATGAATGAAACCACGGCTAATATCTCCGGAAAAGAAGTTGGGACTCTCGTCCTACAACACTTCTACCCTGAATTAGCCGCGTCCAATCCGCCCTCAAACCTGATCGCCTTGCCGTTGGGTCATCCCAACCCAGGAGATCTACCGCGTCCCGTCTTCGACTTCCGCGCGGAGATGCATGAAACCCGCGTCACCGTGGATGCCTATCTTGCACAAGGAAAAGTTGAAGAAGCTGAGAGCTACATGGAATCGCGCAGATTGGTTTTCATGCAACATGGCTATTTGCTGCGCAAACTCAACCAGGCTTATTTCGCATTTTATGGCGCCTATGCTGATGTCCCAGGTGGTGCAGCAGGCGAAGATCCTGTCGGCCCTGCAGTTCGCGCTTTACGTGAACAGAGCGCATCGTTGGCTGATTTTATCAACCGCATGTCATGGATGACGAGCTTTGAACAACTCCAGGATGCTGTTGCAAAATAACCTATGTGATTAAGGAACATATGCCCATTCACAAAATCTTTTTGATTGCCATTTTTCTCTTTTGTATTGGATTTCTTATCTCTGCCTGTGGCTCATCCGAAACAAGCGCAACACCCACTGCTTTAGAACCTACGAGTGTACCTATTACACCCACATCGGAAGTAAGCTGCTCCATTATCAAAATGGAGCCCACGCCTGAGGTTACATCCAGCCCATTTTCTATCACACCTGATGACTATACACTCGGTCCCGCTAGTGCGCCGGTTACGATTATAGAATACTGCGACTTACAATCTGTTGATTGCTATGGTTTGCGGACCGTCATAAATAAACTCCTGGAAAACCATCCCAATGACATCCGTCTTGTGGTAAGGCCTATCCCTCTGCTTGACCTGAAGGGATTCGAGAACTCAAAGATGGCAGTTCAGGCAATGATTGCCGCCAACCTCCAAGGTAAATATCTAGAAATGTACAATCTGCTCTTCGATAAATACAATGAGTGGGCTAACCTCTCATCCACATCTGCGTTTGAAGGCTGGTTGTTAAAAGAAGTGCCTGCGCTCGGTATTGATAAATCAAAGTTCCAAACGGATTTAAAAAGCCGTGAAACTGTAGACCAGATGACCGCATCATACAATTCCGCTAAAGAAAAAGGTGTTGTGCCGCCCTATCCGCTGGTGTTGATCAATGGTGTTCCCATAAATGTCGGGTTGCTGTATTATGAATATCTAAATCAGTCTATCAATTTGATTGTACTGGGAGAGCGACAATTCACAGAATGCCCGCCATTTGATATTGAGACTGGAAAACAATATATCGCCACGTTACATACTAAAAAAGGTGATATCTCGATTCAACTTTTTCCAGATAAAGCCCCGCTCGCAGTCAATTCATTTGTATTCCTTGCACGCCAGAAGTGGTTCAATGATGTGACTTTTCACCGCGTGATCCCGGGATTCATAGCACAGGCTGGCGATCCAAGTGGCACAGGTCAGGGTGGACCCGGTTATTTCTTCAAAAATGAAGAAAACGATCTCAAATTCGACAAACCTGGTGTGGTTGGCATGGCCAACTCCGGGCCAGATACGAACGGCAGTCAGTTCTTTATCACATTTGCACCTGCTCCTCATCTAAATGGAAAATACACGATCTTTGGACAGGTCATCAGCGGTATGGACGTAGCCGAGAAGCTAACACCGCGGAATCCACAACAAGGCTTCATTTTGCCTGAGGGTGACAAAATAATAGATGTAGGAATCGAAGAGAAATGAATCAGGATATGCAGCAATCAAAAACGCATTGGCCCTCTATCCTGACCCTGATCGCGATCATTCCTGGCGCTGGTCTACTTCTCATCACTGCACTGGGATTCGGTGTCAGTTCTATTGTTTCTTTGGCTACTGACAGCAACGATCCAGTTGGCATCATGATCGCTTCTTTCTCCACGGCAATGGAGGGGTTAATTCTTGTTGTAGCTATCTGGTTTGTTTTACAAAAAACACTTGGCCGCGCAGGAACTGAGCTTTCCATAAAACTTCCCTTTGCGAACTGGCAGATTCTAGTTGCACTAGCCGTTGTAGGTATAGCTTTACTCAGCGGAGGGTTGATTTCGTTTTCAGGAATAAAGTGGCTCGGATTAATAGTTCTTCCTGTGCTGACTATCCTTGTCATTGCATCGCCCATATGGGTGTTGCTTGGACTTGGTACCAACGGACTCGAGTTCGGCCCGCGCTGGCGCTCATGGAGCATCTTTGGTCTTGCCATGACTCTCGGCCCGTTGATCATGATCACGTTGGAATTTCTCCTAGTCATCATTTTGATCGTAGTTGCGGCACTCTATCTCGCGACAAAGCCTGGTATGGTGGAAGAGATCACTAAGCTTGCTACGGTGCTCCAAAATGAAACCAAACCCGAAGTCATAATCAAATTGATTTCACCCTACATTGTCAATCGCGGCGTGATAACAATGGCGCTTCTATTTTTTGCGCTGGCCATCCCAATGATTGAAGAGTTATTCAAGCCGCTTGGCATCTGGTTATTTGCTTCAAAAATTCAAACTCCCACACAGGGTTTCGCACTTGGCCTGTTGAGCGGCGCAGCTTATGCGCTGGTCGAAAGCCTTGGGGTTAGCGGGCAGGGCGACAAAACATGGGCTTTGGTAGTTTCGGTCCGCGCTGGAACGAGTCTTTTGCATATCACTACAACCGGACTCATGGGCTGGGCAATAATCAATGCGTGGCGTAGCAAGCGGTTCTTAAATTTGCTGTTGATGTATGCTACAGTTGTAATCATTCATGGCATCTGGAACGGTGCCGTCGTTGGTACAAGCCTCGCGACCCTCATGGATATGGGAGGCGAAACCCATTGGACTTTTACTATTGTGCCTGCTCTGATTTGCGGAATGGCTGTGCTAGGTGTGGGCATGCCAGCTGTATTGCTCGCCTCAAACCGCAAAGTCAAGCAACTTTCTTCAAAAGAATCTTCTGCGTCAGAAATCTTATCTGAAAAGGATCTTGCTCAAAATACGGGAGTAAAATAGCTTAATGACTTCCTCCACGGCCCACGCGGGTGACCTAGCACAGCTCGTTGGCTTGCGACATAAACATTTCATCCTAACGCTAGAGGCAGGAGCGGAATTTCAAACACATCGCGGTGTCCTCCAGCATGATGACTTGATTGGCAAACCGTGGGGATCGCAGGTCTTTAGTCATCTGGGCGCGCCGTTCTTCCTTCTGCAGCCCGCTCTGGGTGACATCCTAATTAACCTGCCGCGCAGTACGCAAATCCTCTATCCCAAGGATATCGGTTTTATCCTGATCACAATGGGGATTAAGCCCGGTCAGCATATAATGGAAGCCGGCACCGGGTCAGGGTCAATGACGATTGCGCTAGCATCAACGCTCGGTCCCGACGGACATGTCACTTCCTATGAACAACGTCAAGATATGTACAATCTCGCGCGCAAAAATGTCGAGCGAGTTGGCCTCGCCTCGCGCGTGACCTTCAAGCTGCGTGACATTCAAGAGGGATTCGACGAAACCGGCGCTGATGCATTCTTTCTCGACGTGCCGAATCCCTACGACTTCATTGGGCAAGTCCGCGCTGCCATCAAACCCGGCGGATTCTTCTGCACCTTAGTCCCCACTTTTAACCAGGTGGAAAAGACTTTGATTTCTTTGCGGAAAAATAAATTCGCTTTTATCGAAGCATGTGAAATCCTTTTACGTTACTTTAAACCCGAACCCAATCGCATTCGTCCAACCGACCGGATGGTGGCGCATACAGGTTTCCTCATCTTTGCACGAAGGATAGAGCCAAGTATAGATATACGTGGGAAAGAACTCATCGAAGAAATTGGAGCGGGAATACAAGATGAATCCAATAACTGAATCCTTTAAATCCGACTGCCTACTATGCGGGCAGCCCCTCATCTACCTCAACGAATTCTGCACATTCATTTGTGCGCTATGTGGCAAGGTAGTTGAGTCCCAGGTTTTTTGCGAGGATGGACATTTCGTTTGCGATTCTTGCCATGAAGCTTCAGGCAATGATTTAATTGAAAAAGCTTGTATCGAAAGCGACTCGACCAAACCAGTTGAATTAGCTATTGCATTAATGAAAAGCCCTTCCATTAAAATGCATGGGCCTGAACATCACTTTCTAGTTCCAGCCGTTTTGCTTGCTGCATATTACAACTTGCAAAATAACTACGCGGAAAAAGAAAAGAAAATTCACATTGCACGCAAACGAGCAGAAAATGTACTAGGCGGTTTCTGCGGTTATTATGGAGCTTGTGGTGCCGGAATTGGGACTGGTATCTTCGTTGCTTTATTTACCAACTCTCATCCGCTTGCAAAACAACAATGGGGACTTTCAAACCTGATGACCGCCGAAAGCCTGCGTTGCATCGGTGCACTCGGAGGACCGCGTTGTTGTAAACGAGACACATTCATAGCGTTGAAAACCGCAGGAAAGTTCCTAAAGCAAATATTTGATGTAAGCTTGGATATCCCAACTACAATCACATGTCAGTTTAGCGATTTGAATCGTGAATGTATCAAAGCTGATTGTCCATTTCACGAGAAGGTCCGTATTCTTAGGTAGGAGAAAATATGTTTCGCCGCCGTGGATTTATGCGACCTTTCCGCCGGGGACAACATGTAGCTAATATTCTGCTTCAACGTGCCAATCAATGGATGGCAAACGGAGATTACTCACAAGCTACTCGCGCCTTTGAGGAATTAGCACGCAGATCAGAAGCCCGCTTTCCGGAACGTACACCTTTTCTTTATCTCGAAGCCGGGCATGCTGCCATCTTGGATGGACAAGTTGAAATAGGGGTCGCTCACTTACGACGCGGCCTAACCCTGCTAGCCACGCAGGGACGATATCCACGCATGCAGTTACTTGGTCAGAGGGCTGTGAATGAACTCAACGTACAAGGTTTGAAGAATGAAGCATTTGAGATTGCCAGTTTGCTTGCAACCAACCTGCCAAGACAAGCCTCACCCGAACAAATTTCTCCTCCAAAAAAGCCCATTTTGCCAACCCATTGTCCAAACTGTGGCGGAGCACTCCGACCGGATGAAACCGAGTGGCTGGATGAGGCCACTGCGGAGTGCCCTTATTGCGGCAGCCCCGTTCGCGCGGAGTCCAATGTTCCATGAATTTAGGGTGCTGAAGTCGGGCCCCACAGGGGTGCTCACCAGCACTGCACCGTACATGGTGCGTTGCAAGTGCCGCGAAGACTTCCATCTCCCAATACTCGATTACGATGCGCAGCCGTCTTAGTCCCGCTTATTTTCCACGAGAACGAATGGCACCTGCTTTTTACTCGCCGTACAGACAGGGTCGAATCACATAAAGGGCAGGTTTCTTTTCCTGGAGGCGCATGCGACGAGGGCGAAACCACTCCAGAGCAGACGGCGCTGAGAGAAGCACATGAAGAAATCGGATTGCATCCTGAGGATGTAAAGGTTCTGGGGCGTCTCAACTCAATGATAACGGTGACCAGTTTTCGGGTCAGCCCGATCGTGGGTGTCATCCCATGGCCATATGCTTTTCTGGTCGCCAACATCGAAGTGGCGCGCGTGTTTACCATGCCTGTGTCTTGGCTCGCCAATCGAAGTAATTTCTGGGAATTATTGCACCAAGACTCTGGACGGTCGATCATCTTTTATCATCCCTATGAGGGAGAGTTATTATGGGGTGCAACCGCTAGGATGACGGTCAATTTTCTGAAGACAATTGATGTGATGGAATAACAAAGCCCGCCATTCAAAAAATGACGGGCTTAAAAGTTTCGCCCGCAGTTGAACTGCGGGCGAAACATGATAAGAGAGTTCAGAACTCTATTATTTCTTCTCTTCTGTGCCTTCTTCTTCCTTCTTACCACGTTCCACAGCAAGTTCGGGCTCTGTGGGTGTAACAGCCGCTTCGGCAGCCGGAACTTCCACTTCCTCTTCCTTTTCAAGCGTGGTAACCACAATCATTTCATCGGCATCATTTAAAATACGGACATTCTCCGAAAGATTAACATCGCCGACGCGAATGCCATCACCAACCTGGTTGAGTTTGGAGATATCTATGATAACGCGTTCAGGGAGATCAGTGGGCAAACATTCCACTTCGAGTTGCTCAATGTTACGCACGAGCACCGCATTGAGATCCTTCACAGCGGGAGACACACCAGCCAACTCAATGCGAACACTGGCACGGATCTTCTCGGTGAGCGAAACGGCCAGGAAATCCACATGCGTAATTTTGCCTTTGATGTAATTACGCTGCTTCTCGCGCACGAGAGAGGGATACTCCTTACCATCTAGTTGAATGGTCACCAGGCTGGATGATGTGAGCTTGCCCAATATAAGACTAGCATCGTGTGCATTCAATGTGATTGCGATTGGCTCTACACGGCGACCATAGATCACCGCCGGCAACTGGCCTGCGCGGCGCATGGCTTTCACCTGCTTGCCCGTCACATCGCGCTTGACAGCCTTTAGAACAACTTTATCCATCTTACCTAACTCCTCGGGCGCCTCTCACCTCGTAGTAACAACCTAAGTCGTTATTACGAAATTACCTTCACCCTATAATTAATTTTATCCCGGCTACGCAGCCGAGGGATTTACGCATTACGATCGAAAAACCTACGTCCTAATAAGAACATGATTCCAGCAAACAAACCGCCAACCAGACCAGTTATCAGTGCGCCGCGCGTATCCATTAGGGTTGTGATATGGCCTTCCACCTTTGGTGACACCAGGATAATAGAATTGATCCGCTCGCCGCTAACTTTGGCACCTGCCACAACGCCCGCGTACGTATTGCCCATTTCTACGCTTCCTGCCGCGACCGCGCCTGCGTACCCATTTATAAATACATTCTCCGCCCGGACCACTCCCGCGCCGCTGTTCTGCATGGTCACCTCTGCAGCGCGGAGAAGCCCAAGTCCGGTCTCATGTGCAGACATCTGATTCGTGTTCACGTCGAGCGCGGCGCTCATATGGAGCTCAATCTCATCGGTTTCGATGGTTTGCGCGCTACTCTGGTGCATGCGCACCAACTCCGCTTTGACTGAGTCAACCGCGACTCGTGTTAGGTTGGTGACTTGCGGCCCGTTTTCTTCTGGAAGAGAGGTTTGATCATTCATCTTGTATGGAGTCCAACAGACAAATGCCTAAACTTAGTGCAAACTTCAGTCTGCTTTGCATGGCGGACTGCACCTGCCCCCTGGACTGCACTGTGCTGGCGCCCAGCGTCAGTATCCGTACGTCCAGGACAGGCTGGCGGGCGGTACCAGGGAAGTCCGCATTCCTGCGCTTGTTGGGTTTGGGCATAAATTGCGCCTCCGCTCTTGGAGGCGCAGGCTAGACGGACTGCATTTTAGCTTGTGTGAATGGGTTTCGTCAAGGCTAGTGCCAGGAAATCTAGTCATTTTTTCACTATGGGCGATACCGCTTCATGGCATCTGCTACCGCATGTGAGGATGCGTCAGTCCGCTTTTCCAGTTCGATGATGATATTTCTGTAATCTTCATCGTTCCGGTTCTGGCTAAGCTTATAACTTGCTTCCAGCCTCGTTACAGCCAATGCCAAACCAACAATCCCTTTCACCTCTTTTTGAACGAAATCCTGAGGCAAGTTTTCAAGTCGATAATTCGATTGAGCCTCATGCCTCTGAACGAGACGGCTCATCAGCGCATACAGCTCATCACCTTCCACTAGACGCGGTTTCCCATAAACATGGACATTCATATAATTCCATGTTGGCACGTTGACGTGGTTATACCAGCGCGGGGAGATATATGTATGTGCACCTTGGAAGATGACCAATGCTTCGCTATCACTAAATGTCTTCCACTGCGGGTTGGCGCGGGACATGTGGCCGTAAAGAATCAAACCGTCATGTTTATCTTCAGATATTTCAAGGGGCAAATGAGATGCAATAGGTTTTTCGCCATCATATGTGACAAGCACGGCAAAATTATTCTGATTGATGAATTCCAGAATTTTTTGGCGATCTTCTTCGCGATATAGTTTCGGAATATACATTCATTTCTCCTTTAATGCTGTAAAGTATAACGTAAGTCGGATTGATAACCCAGCCGAAGTGCGCGTGGCAATAAGTTCTACTTTTGAAGTAAGCTATAATCTTCCTATCTTTTATAGGAATATACATGAAAAAATATCTCCTCTTCACCGTCTTCATCTCAGGCATGACCACGCTCGCGGCCGAACTGGCTGCATCACGCTTGATAGGCAACGTGTTTGGCACTAGCAACCTGGTCTGGGCGAGTATTATCGGGTTGATCCTCATTTATCTCACCGTGGGTTATTTCCTCGGTGGTAAGTGGGCGGATCAAAACCCGACTGCGGGCGCGATGTATCGCGTCTTGGCCTGGGGTGCGTTCACGCTAGGACTTGTGCCTTACATAGCGGGACCAGTTCTCCGGTCCGCGGCGACCGCGTTTGAAGGGTTGAACGTCGGAATTATGGCGGGGTCATTCGTTGCTGTCCTCATTCTTTTCAGTGTTCCCATCACATTCCTTGGAACCATATCACCATTTGCGATTCGTCTGTCAGTGGATGATACGTCGAAGGCCGGACAAACATCCGGTCAAATTTATGCCATCTCAACGCTCGGCTCATTCATTGGAACATTTTTGCCCACACTGGTCACCATTCCAACCATTGGTACTCGATTGACTTTTTTGGTATTCAGTTCGTTTTTACTGTTCGTCGCGCTGGCCGGTCTCGGTAAATACGCGAGCCAACGCGCGATGTTCAAATTCATGTGGATGCCATTCGTGCTTGCCATTGTGGCTGCGCTCTTCACGGGGCAAGCGCTCAAGAACAGCGCCGGGCAAGTTTACGAGACCGAGTCTGAATATAACTACATCCAAGTGCAGGAGATCGATGGCTTCACCTATTTGCGATTGAATGAAGGTCAGGGTGTTCATTCAATTTATCGTCCAGACACGTTGCAATACAACGGGCCATGGGAGGAATTTTTGGTTGGGCCATTTTTTTACGCGGCGCGTAGGCCTGAAGACGTGAAACGAATGGCTATCGTCGGACTTGCCGCTGGTACTGTAGCACGTCAAGCAACTGCCGTCTATGGAAACATTCCTATTGACGGTTATGAATTGGACCCTGAGATTGTGGAAGTCGGCCGTGAATACTTCCACATGGACATGCCAAATCTGACAGTCCATATTGGTGATGGACGCTGGAATCTCGAACAAAGTCCTTATCAATATGACATCATCGCGGTTGATGCATACCGTCCTCCTTATATTCCTCCACATATGACGACTCAAGAATTCTTCGCCATTTGCGCTTCCCACTTGACCGGGAGTGGGGTCCTGACAATCAATGTTGGCTCCGTCCCAGGTGACCGCCGACTAATTGACGGGCTTGCTACCACTATGGCAACCATTTTTCCGTCCGTACATATTATGGACATCCCAAACACGTTGAACACAATGCTTTTCGCGACAATGCAACCCACCACATCTGAGAACTTTATGGACAACCTAAGGATGCTCTCAAAAGATCCCGGTGTTCATCCATTATTGATCAATACTATGACTACAACTTTCGCTAATCTAAAACCCAACTACCAGACTACCATGGTCTTCACAGATGATCGCGCCCCAATCGAATGGATAGTAAATAATATGGTGATTAGATTTACGCTCCAGGGCGGACTGGAGATTTTGGAATAACTCATATAGAAAATTGGACTCCGAAGTCTCCCGACTTCGGCCGACGAGCGGAGTCGTCGGAATCCGTAAAAACTCATGAAATTCAACCCAACCGACATCCTTTCCTTCATCGTATCTCTTTTAGTTCCTCTTGCCCTAATTGGCTTGGCTTTGCGCCTGATGCTTACACCCATCTTTCTCAGTATCGAATACAACATGCCCTACTTTCCACCTGATGAATATGGTTTCACTAAAGAAGACAGATTGCACTGGGCACCGTTTGCGCTGAATTATCTGCTCAATAATGCAGACGTTTCTTATCTCGGTGACTTAAAATTCGAAGATGGAACTCCGCTGTATGATGAGCGCGAGTTGAGTCATATGCACGATGTGAAGAATGTAGTGCAAGGCGCGTTACGCGTGTGGTATGTGACACTTGGAATTCTTGCTATCCTTGCCATCCTTGCCTGGAGAGGCAATTGGATGGCTGACTATCTCAACGGTCTTCGTCGCGGCGGCTGGTGGATGATGGGACTGGCCGTAGCAATCGGTGCGATTGTTGTCGTTGGAACGGTCGTTGATCCTAATGTGTTCTGGCGGTTTTTTACAATTTTTCATAGCCTGTTCTTTGAAGGGAATTCCTGGCTGTTTGAATATTCAGATACA
>WNFV01005281.1_pt1 | contig 16938 bp, 12 predicted proteins | sample 5400101 | NCBI WGS metagenome assembly WNFV01 (sample SAMN13153361, study PRJNA577476) | soil metagenome | isolation source: 115 cm soil or saprolite under grassland replicate 1 | place: USA:California | collected 2016-06-15
TCTCGCCGAGGTCAACGATTCACATCCAATCCCGTCGTCATGCTGAACCTTTCGACTACACGGCTCCTGAGCCTGCCAGCCCTGAGCGTGTCGAAGGGTCGAAGGGCGGGGCATGCTGCGTGAAGCATCTCAGCGTGATACAATGAAGTACATCGCGGCCCTTGGCAAGCGCCAGAACTATCGGAGGTAAGTGATGGCAGCAGACACCCAGACAATAGAACAGATTGTCGCACAAACGCAGCGGCTTTCGCCGGATGATCGCGTGCGCCTTATCCAGCGAGTCCTAGAAACATTAATTCCTACTATACCAATACCACAACAACAACGCTTGCAGTATGGAAAATATAAGGGCGGAAGGATGTCTACGGAAGAAGATTTTCTGATCGCCGAATGGCATCCGACTGAAGAAGAGTTGAATGGCCTCTAAGTATGTGCTCGACACCCACACGCTTGTGTGGTATCTGGAAGGTAGCCCGAGGCTGTCAACCAGGGCCAAGGCGATCGTAGATGATTCGAGCAATCAGCTTGTCGTGCCACTGATCGTACTGGCTGAGGCGGCATTTCTGGTCGAGCGAGGCCGCATCGCTATTTCATCACGTTCTTCCATCAGGCCGATCGTATTCAGTTACCGCACTGCTCGCCGGAGTATTTGCGCTGGTAGGAGCCGCCGCAAGTGCTGCTGCGCTGGTTCAACTGGTGCGGTACGGCAGCGATCCACTCATGGTCACTCTGCCGGCGGCCGAAGTGTATCGGGATAGGCTAGATAACGAAAAGGCTATCGTCAACTTTACTAAAGTGATTGAGTTGACAGATGACAGCAGTCTACGATCCTACGCCGAAGAACAATTGAAATCCCTGACACTACGTAACTGACTATGAACTTGGTTTTGGCCACCTTTATGAAATGGAGCCCGAAATGACTCAAACCTATCGTAACTTTATCGCCGGCGAGCACGTCGCCGCTTCGAGCGGCGATACGATCGAGGTGCGCAATCCCGCCGACACCGACGAGGTGCTCGGCCTGGCGCCGGCCTCGACCGTGGGCGATGCGCGGGCCGCAATCGCCGCCGCGCACGATGCGTTCCCCAATTGGGCTGGGCTGGCCGGCCCCGAGCGCGGCAAAATTTTCTACCGCGCCGCCAACATCCTCGAAAGCCAGCTCGACGTATGGGCTACTGAGCTGACCCGCGAGGAGGGCAAGACCAAGCTTGAGTCGCAGCGCGAGGTCGTGCGCTCGGTCGATCTGCTGCGCTACTTCGCCGGCGAGGCCTGGCGCGTGGGCGGTGATCTGCTGCCGGCCGATACGCCGCACACGCTGCTCTATAGCCTGCGCGTGCCGCTCGGCGTCTGCGCCATCATTATGTTCAAGCCGGCCTCGGCCACGCCGATCATGGGCATCAAGCTGGCCGCGCTCTTGCACGAGGCCGGCCTGCCCGCCGGTGTCCTGAATGTCATTACCGGCGCGGGCGGCGCGATCGGCGACACGCTGGTCACCGATGAGCGGATCGCGGCGGTCTCCTTCACCGGCTCTTACGCTGTCGGCCAGGCGCTGTACCAGAAGACCGCGCCGCGTATGACCCGCACGCATCTGGAGATGGGCGGCAAGAACCCGGTGATCGTCGCGGCCGATGCCGATCTCGACAAGGCCGTGAGCATCGTTGCCGCAGGTGGCTTCGCGCTCACCGGCCAGGCCTGCACCGCCACCAGCCGTGTGATCGTCGAGCGGCCGGTAATCAAGGAGTTCACCGAGCGCTTCGTGGCCGCCGCGCGCAAGCTGCAGGTTGGCCCCGGCCTGGCCGATGGCGTCCAGATGGGTCCGGCTGTCAGCAAGGGCCAGCGCCAGACCGACCTGGAGTATATCGAGGTCGCCCGCGGCGAGGGCGCGCAGGTGCTGGCCGGCGGCGGCACACCCGATGGCAGCCAGTACAGGCGCGGCTACTTTGTCCAGCCGACCGTGCTGGCCAATCTGAGGCCGGATATGCGAATCGCACAGGAAGAAGTCTTTGGCCCGGTGGTCGGCATCCTGGAGGCCGGCGACCTGGAGGAGGCCTTCGCGATCGCCAACAACACGATCTACGGCCTTACGGCCGGGGTCGTCACCAATGATCTGCGCACCGCCATCCGCTTCGCCGAGCGCGCCGAGGCCGGCATGGTCAAGGTCAACCAGGGCACTGTCGGTGCGTCGATCCAGGCGCCGTTCGGCGGCTTCAAGAACAGCGGCTCGGGCATGTTCCGCGAGATGGGCAAAGGCGCGATCGAGTTCTTTACCAAGATCAAGACGATCTACATGGATGGCCAGTAGGTCACCCGATCGCGCTGATCTGCGCCCAGGTTGTATCTATTTCGATCATGCATTCGCGCCACGGGCAGCTTATCATAAGCTGCCCGTTCCTTCTGCGCGCATAGGAGATACGCGGTTGTGCAAATGCATGTGGTTTGGCGGGATGTCGGGACGGCGCTCGGCAAACACCTGGCCTCCCTCACCCACCAGAGTAAAGAATGCCAAAGGTTCACCATGTGGAAGAGGCTGCGGCGCTCGTTGAATGAAGTTCTTCTTGAGAATCCGATCGATCAAGAGCAGGCTGCCCTTTTCCAGCGGCTGCTGATCGGCTTATTCATCGCCTCTCTTTTGACTATTCCGTTAGCATTGGCCGTTCCCGTGGCAAGCAACACGAGGACGATCTCGCTCGGCGCGAGCATCCTGCTCGGAATAGATACTCTCAGCGCTCTGATTTTACTGCGTGTTAATCAGCTCCGGCTTTCTGTCGCGGTGACGATAGCCGGGCTGCTGCTGGCGGATACGCTGCTCTTGCTGCATGTGGGCCTGTTCACTGGCGGTGTGGCAATGCTCGGCCTCGTTATCCCAATCACGCTGGCCAACTTTTTGATCGGTCGGCGTGGGCTGCTCCTGTGCATTGGATTGAGCATTGCGATCGTCACGGCGAGCGCGATTCTCCAATACGTGCCAACATCGCTAGCCGGATCCAGTGTGTCGCAGAGTGATATCACGGGCACTGTGGTCGTCATTTTTATTTTGACCGTCGGACTGCTTGGCTTTGTCCTCGATCGTTTCGGCGCCACGTTGCACAGCGCACTAACCGCGACACTCATCCGTGAACAAGAATTGGAACAAAGCCGCGCCGCGCGCCAGCGTGTGGAGGCCGCGCTGCGCGAAAGTGAGGATCGCTATCGGCTGATCACCGAGAACTCCAGTGACCTGATCAGCTTGATCGACCTTGAAAGCGATGGCCGACAAATCTACGTCAGCCCATCCTACCAAACCATGCTGGGGTATGATCCGGCCGAGCTCACCGGCCCCTCCCGGCCCGACATCGTTCATCCAGATGATCGGAATAGTGTAATCGAACAATATGAACAGCTCATGGCGAGCGGAAACGCGCGCGTCACGTATCGCATGCGCCATAGCGATGGCTCCTGGCGCTGGATCGAGCTGCAAGCAACCGCGATCAGGCAGCAAGGCCGCTACTACGGCATCACTGTAGGTCGCGACGTCAGCGATCGCAAGCACCTCGAAGCGCAGCTGATGCAATCCCAACGGCTGGAAAGCGTCGGCCGGCTCGCCGGCGGCGTCGCGCACGATTTCAACAATCTGCTGACTGCAATCATGGGCAACACCGACTTGGCGCGCGATAGTTTGCCGGCCGGGCATCTCGCACGCGCGGATCTGGACGAGGTCATGAAATCATCCGAGCGAGCGGCTGAGCTGACACGCCAGCTGCTGGCGTTCGCCCGTAGGCAGATTATCGAGCCGCACGTGATCGACCTCAACCAGCTTATTCTTGATATGGATAAGCTGCTGCAGCGCTTGATCGGCGCGCATGTCGAGATGATTGTTCGCACCGACCCTAGCCTATGGCGGATACGCGCCGATCGTGGGCAGATCGAGCAGATCGTGGTCAACCTGGCGGTCAACGCGCGCGATGCGATGCCTGCCGGCGGCACGCTCACAATCGAGACGAGCAATGTCCAGCTCGACCACGATTATGCACACCGTCATATCAGCGTCAGCCCCGGACGTTATGTCATGTTGGCGGTCAGTGATACTGGAACCGGCATGGACGAGGAAACTCAGGCGCAGATCTTTGAGCCGTTCTTTACTACCAAAGCGCCCGGGCGTGGGACAGGATTAGGCTTAGCGACCTGTTATGGAATTATCAAGCAGCACGGCGGCAATATCTGGCCCTACAGCGAGCCGGGCCACGGCAGCACGTTCAAAATCTACCTGCCGCAGGCCGAAGCGCCGGCCGACCATTTCCCGCTGCCCACCAGCGACGACGATCTGCCGCGCGGCACCGAGACGGTGCTACTGGCCGAGGATGAGCCGTCGGTGCGTTTGCTGGCGGCACGCGTGCTGCGCGCACAGGGCTACACGGTGGTGGAGGCAGAAAACGGCGACGCCGCGCTCCAGCTGGCACGCGCCTGGACGGAAGCGTCGCTCAATCTCCTGCTAACCGATGTTGTCATGCCGCGCATGAGCGGTAAGACGCTAGCGGAGCAAATACAAACACTGTTTCCGTCCAGCGCGGTGCTATTCATCTCCGGATACACCGACAACGTAATCATCCATCACAGCCAGCTCGATCCTGGGATCGTCTTTTTGCAGAAGCCTTTTTCGCCGGCGGCGCTCGCACGCAAGGTACGCGAGGTGCTGGACTCACAAGCCGCACCAGCCTAAGGAGCACTCGATGCAGCCCGATGTTATTCTGATCGGCGGCACCATCCATACGATCGACCCAGCCCGCCCGCACGCGACCGCGCTGGCGATCGCCGGCGATCGCATTATCGCAGTTGGCGACGACACAATGATCGCCGCACTGGCCGGCCCCGCCACCCGGCGGATCGAGTTGGCCGGCCGCACGGTTGTGCCGGGCTTCAACGATGCACATGTCCACCTCTGGAAGGAAGGCATGCTGCTCAGCCAGGTCAACGCCCGGCCGGCCAGCGCCCCTTCGGTTGAAGCGCTGGTCGATGCATTCGCCGCGCGCGCCGCCCAAACTCCGGCCGGCCAATGGATCGAAGGACGCGGCTACGACGAGACCCGCCTGGACGAACGACGCCACCCGACGCGCCACGATCTCGACCTGGCCACGCCCGACCACCCGCTCGTGCTTGGGCGTACATGCGGGCATATTATCGTTGCCAACAGCCGCGCGCTGGCACTGGCCGGCGTGACGGCCGCCACGCCCAACCCGCCCGGCGGGGCGATCGATCGCGATGAGCACGGCGAGCCAACCGGCGTGCTGCGCGAGACCGCGCTGGCGCTGGTGCGCTCGATCCAGCCGCCACCGAGCCAGCAGGAACTGGAGCGCGCGCTGATCGGCGGCGGACGCAAGTGCCTGGCGCTTGGCATCACCAGCGTCGGCGAGCCAGGAGTGGATCCGCGCACCGTCGAAATATACCGGCGCCTGGCGATCGAGGAGCGGCTACCGCTGCGCTGCGATGTGATGGCCATGACCATCCTGCCGAATGGCCAGCGTGCCGCGCCGCCCCAGCCATGGCGCGAGCGCCTCGCCAAGTGCGATACCGTCAAGCTGTTCAGCGACGGCGGCCTGAGCAGCGGCACCGCCGCCCTGAGCATACCCTATCGCGGCCGGCACGACTGCGGGCTACCGCGCTTCCCGGCCGAGCAGCTCGCCGAAGAGGTGCGACTGATCTACGCTGCCGGCCTAACCGTCGCGGTCCACTCGATCGGCGATGCAGTGATCGGCGATCTGCTGGATGCGTTCGAAGCCTGCCAGACCACCGACGACCGACCACCGACGACCGACCACCTAGCTGCATCGGCTGGCGTTGGTCGGTCGTCGGCGGTCGGTCGTCGCTTGCGCATCGAGCATTTCGGCCTGCCCAACGCCAGGCAGCTGATGCGCGCTCAGCGCATGGGGGTGATGATCGCCACGCAGCCGTCGTTTCTCTACGATATCGGCGATACCATTCTGCACCACCTGCCCGATGCGCTCGTAGCCCAGTGCTACCCTTTCCGCGCCATGATCGAGGCCGGGCTGACGGTAGCCTTCAGCTCCGATGGACCGGTGATCGGCGACATCAACCCAGTGCTGGGATTACAATCGGCAGCTCTGCGCCGCACGCGCAGCGGCCGCGTGATCGCCCCGGATCAGGCGATCGAGATCGACCAGGCGCTGTGGTGCTTCACGGCCGGCAGCGCGGCCATCAGCGGCGATTCCGATCGGCTGGGCCGGATCGCGACCGGTTTTCTGGCCGACCTAGCGGTGCTGAGCGGCGACCCGCTCGCGATACCGGTCGAGCGCTTGCTGGAGATCCAGGTCGCGCAGACCTGGGTCGGCGGGGCGCTCGCCTACGAAGCGTAGCTAAACCTGCGACGCCAACCGCTTTCTTACGTTTTGTGTTGGTCAGAACCGCGCTGCACAGGGGGTGCGGGGCGGCTTCGCCACCCCCGCATATCTTTGCGGGCGAGCGGCGCGTCGCCCAGCGCGCACACGGCCGCGCCGCTCGCCCGCAAAAGTGCAATATGTGGTTGCCCAGAAGAGAGAGGAGATAATTTGATGATCATTTGCACACTTCTCGTGGCGCGATTTGTGATATGTTGTTTCTCACAGCAATCAAGCACAGCAACAATCATATCGCTATCCTAGCGAAGAACGGCGTCCCATGCAAGTGAAACACACTCCCGAACAGATATCAATCGAGCCGACCTGCCACGACGACGTGGAGCCGGCGACTCCGCAATGGCGCATATTGATTGCCGACGACGACCCATACATCCGGCAGCTGCTGGAGCTGGCCCTCAGCGAGGATGGCTATGAGGTCGTAAGCGCGACCGACGGCCATGAGTTGGTGCGGCTGGCGCAGGATCGGGCTCCAAGCCTGATACTGGTGGATCTGTCGATGCCACGCATGGATGGCTACGAGGCGATCCGCCAGCTGCGCAACGACACACGCACTGCGCACGTGCCCATGCTGATCCTGACAGCGCGTACCGGCGCCAATGATATCGTCATCGGCTTTGAGACCGGCGCCGACGACTATATCGCCAAACCATTCGATATCATCGAGCTGCTGGCGCGGGTCAAATCGCACCTGCGCCGCTCCGCCCAGCGGCCGGTGCTCAACCCGCTGACCGGGCTGCCGGGCAGCGTGCTGCTCGCGCAGGCGATTCGCCAGCGCCTAGCGCGCAAGACACCTTTCGCACTGCTGTATGCCGACCTGGACAACTTCAAGGCCTTCAACGATATCTACGGGTTTTCGCGCGGCGACGAGGCGATTCTTTTCGTCGCAAGCATCATCCAGCGCGTGATGGCAGCGCATGGCACCGCCGATGACTCGATCGGCCATATCGGCGGTGACGATTTCGCCCTACTCATCACGCCCGACCGCGCCGAGCAGATCTGCCGGGCGCTGATAAGCACGTTCGACGAGGAGGTGCTTCAGCTCTACGACCCCGAAGACCAGCAGCGCGGCTATATCTCCGGCGCCGATCGCTATGGCATCCTGCGCCGCTTCGCCCTGATGAGCATCTCGATCGGCGTCGTCACGACCCATCGACGTGGCTTCAGCGATCAGGAGTCACTCACACGCGTGGCAGCAGAGATGAAGCATCACGCCAAAGAACAGCCAGGCAGCGCATTTGCAGTCGATCAGCGCACCAGCCTCCAGAGCGGCGAAATCGAGCGCCGGCGTGCTCATAACCGCGCGCTGCTGCTGCTGAGCGATGACGGCTCGCTCCGCGCGATCTTGGGATCGACCTTTCGCGACGGCGGGTATAATGTTCACGAGGTGGCAAGTGTGGATGGCGCACGGCGCAAGATCGATACTCCTAAGCCGCCGATGCTGGTGCTGGCCGACGCGCAACTAGGCCCCGCCCTCTGGGAATTCTGCACCGAGCAGGCCAGCGACAAATGCGGCCCGCCGATCGTCGTGCTGGCCTACGATATGCAGGATATCACGAAGGCGCGCACGGCCGGTGCCGCAGCATGCTTACAGTTACCGCTGCCGCTCGTGGAGATCGTCGCTTGTATCGATCAGCTGACAAGCAACGGCGACATGGTTGATGAGGCGCGCGTCGTCAACAGCGTATAACTATCTGTATGGGACAAAAGACGGACGACGAAGGACGAACGTTTGCAATTCCGGCATTCGTCCTTCGTCCTTCGTGTATCTGGCAAAATAGCTCAGACGCTGTTCTAGGACTTACGCACGTGGGAGGGTTGGAGGGTCGCCCATCCTCCCAGAGTCTTTTCCGTCCCCTCGCACCTGGTAAGCTGCATGTAGTATTCTAAGACGAGTCGTAGCTACATCCACGTCCGAGGACTACATGCCCGCATATGTGCCAACCGTCGCCGAGCTCGAATCGGCGCTCAAACAGCTTCACAACCCCGAAGCGCTACGGCATAATCCGCTCGCCGCGCTGGGCCTGGTCGCCGAGCGTGTGGACATTGCTCAGCGTGTCGCACAGCATACCCAGCCGCTGCTGCCATGGATCTATGGCTACGAGCTGGCGGCGCTGCTGCGCGAGCGGATCGAACAGCTCCAAATACCATCGGCGGCAACGCACGATCAGCGCGCACAGCGCACTGCCACACGCCCGCAGCTCTACGCACAAATCTTGCAGCTGCGCTACATCGACGATCGTTCCTGGAACGAAGTCGCACAGATTGTCGGGCTGGCGGCCGGCCATATTCAGAACAAGCTGAAGCGCCCCGCGCTCCAGCGCCTGCTTGGCGATTTGCTGGATCAGCGGAATGTTGAAGGAAGGGGGAACCGGCCAGCAGCGGTATTGGCAAAAGCCGGCGGAGGCGGCTACGTGACCAACCTGCCCGCGCCTGGTGAATTCATTGGCCGGCACGCCGAGATCGAACATGTGATGTCCAAGCTGCGCCGGCGCCGGATGCCGATCATCGAGATCAGCGGCGTCGGTGGGGTCGGCAAATCGGCCCTGGCAAAACATATTGGCTGGCGCGCGCTCGATGAGCGCCTGGTGGATGCGGTGATCTGGCTGTGTGCCAAGGATCGCACGCTGCCGATCGCTGGCGTGCGCGCGGCGGATGGGGCTGCCGGCCTGCGATCGCTCAACGATCTGTTCGAGACCACCGCACGCGTGCTGGGGGCTAGCCAGGTGCCGCTGGAGCCGGATGCGCGCCGCCGCCAGGCCCTGGATATGTTATCCAGTGGGCGCTTCACCAACGGCACGCTGATTATCGTCGACAACTTCGAGACGCTCCAGCCCGAAGAGCAGGAGCGGATCGTGTCATTTCTGTTCGAAGAGTTACCTTATCCTAACCAGGCGCTGCTGACCTCGCGCCACGAAGAACATTTGGTGGTTTTGCAGACCCACATTCTGCCGACCAAGATCCAGATCGAGCGTATGTCGCGCGAGGATGCCGTAGCCTGTCTCGATTACTTTCTCTCGCTGTACTCGCCGCCGCTCGTCACTAGCGCCGATATCCAAGAGCAGATCATCGCGCTATCGGCCCAGATTCCGCTGGCAATGCTATGGCTGCTCGGCCAGCTGCGCTACGCCGCGCGATCGCAGCAAGAGACGATCGAGCAAATTCGGCGCCAGCAGGGCCGCACGAACGCGCTCCTGAGCTATATCTTTGATTATTCCTACGTGCTGCTGGATGAGCAGCCGGCCGCGCGCGCCATCCTACATGCGCTGACTGCCTTCGTCGAGCCGGTGACTTTCGAGCCACTGGTGGCGGTGGCTGCGCTGCCGCCCACCGATGTCGAGCAGGCGCTGCTGCTGCTGCAGCGCCTGTCGCTGATCACGCGCGAGCAGCAGAACGGCTCGCCGCACTATAGCTTGCTGGAGCTAGCCCGCAGCTACATCGCCGATCGGATTTCCGAGCCCCAGCGCCACGATCTGCTGCTGCGCGCGGGATCGTACTATGCCGCGCACCCGCAGCCCGACAACCGCGCGAATATCATACCGCTGCTGGAGTGGGCGCTCAAACAGCAGCTGCATGCGCTAGCACTAGGCCTGTTCGATGGCCTGACAGCGGCGCGGTTCGTGGAGAGCGATACGCAGGTGCAGGATTGCGCCAGCTATGGCGCGGCGATCGTCGCGGCCGCCCGCGCGCTGGGCGACGATCACCGCGCCGATTGGTATGAGATATTCGCCTTGTGCTGGCCGCTGGTGTTGCGCCACGATGTGCTGGCGGCCCGGCTGACGCTGGAACGCCTGCTCGAACGCGCGCAGCGCAACGGCTGGCAGGATAACTGCGCGCTGGCATGTTCGACGCTGGGGCTACTGTTCAACGATCTCGGCACTGCGGCCGCAAACGCCGGGCACGAAGCCGGCGCATTCTTCGAGACCGCCGCAGCCTTCCTGCGCCAGGCGGCCGCGCTCTGGGAAGATCGCGGGCAGCGCGACTGGCTAGCGGTGGTGCTGGGCCGGCTGGGCACAGTCGCACGCCAGCTCGGCGATTACGATCGCGCGCTCGATTACTACACCTGGACGGCTGCACTATACGACGCGCTTGGCAACCATGTCGGCCGCGCCAGTGTGCTTGGCCGGCGCGGCTACACGCTGCTCCAGCGTTACCGCGCCCAAGGCCAGGGCGACCCGCAAGAGATCGAGCGGCTGCTGATCGAGGCGTTGCAGCTGAACGAGCGGCTGGGCAACCGCTGGGGCATCGCCGCAAACAGTCTGCGCTACGCCGAATTCCTGGATTTGCAGCGCCAGCCCGAGCGTGCGCTCGCCTACGCCACCCGCGCGCGCGCGTTGTTCGAGATCATCCCCGAGCCACACCGCGCTCTTCAGGCCGCGCACCTAGTAGCGCATCTACAAACGCACTACCGCGAGTGAGCATCGCAGACAAAACGATATTCTATCGGAAAAGCCCAGACATCGTGGCATAAAACTTGCCACTGAGGACAAGCCGTAAAGCCCTTTCCAATGCGGCATTCCAAAAATATGGCTTCCTGAAGCCATAAAACCAGGTTGGAAAGATTCAAACGGCTTCCAAGGCTTCCTAATCAGGAAGGGGGCTTGACAAGTGCGGTATACTGCATATGAAAAGGGTACTCGCACAAACGTACAAAGGAGGATGAAGGCAATGCAAAAGACCGACTTCGTTAAATCGGTAGCCGATCGCGCGAACGTCTCTCAGAAAGAGGCCAAGCAGGTCATCGACGCGGCGCTCGACATTATCACCGATTCGCTAAAGGGTGGCGAGAAGGTTACGCTGACTGGCTTCGGCACATTCGAAGTGCGCCAGCGCCAGGAACGCGAGGGCGTCAACCCGCAGACGCGCCAGAAGATCAAGATCGCCGCGACCAAGACGCCGGGCTTCAGCGCCAGCAGCACGCTTAAGGAAGCGGTTAAGGGCAGCTAGCTCTAGTCTAGCGTCAAACCTCAAGTCATTGGCAGAGGACGGGGAGTGTTCCCCGTCCTCTATGTTTAGTACAGAACTCAATCGGCAGCATCGACACATTCAAGATTTCAGATGCTGGCGACACCTCGCTCGAATGTTGAGTAATATAGCTCCCTTGTCACATGTGACGCAGCGTGCTATACTTTTGGCCAAGAAAATACACGCGTTGTAGCAAAGTTGAGTTGGCGTTTCGGAAAATCGTCGCATGTGGTGCAATTCCGAAAGGCGCAATCTTTCTGATCTCTTTTGGAAAGATTTTGAGCTACTACCGGGCGCCCGCCAGCGAACTGGGGCGCCCGCGTTGAAAGGAGGTTCCGCGCCGTATTGATCGATGCGGTCTGGTGAGGTTATACTCATACAATCCTGAAATTGTGACAATTAACGACGGAGTGTTTGCTCACGCAGGGAGGGATGTATGAACGCACTACTCGCACTCGTGGCGACGATCCTGATCGTTGTGCTTGGCTATCGCTTCTATGCGAGCCGGGTGAATCAAACGATCATTCAGGCAGACCCGAAGCGAGCCACCCCAGCCACGATGTTCAACGATGGGGTGGATTTTATGCCGGCCAGCAGCTCGGTCCTATTTGGCTATCAGTTCAAGAGCATCGCGGCGCTTGGACCGATAGTCGGGCCGATCGTCGCGGCGCAATGGGGTTGGCTGCCTGCGTTACTCTGGCTGGTCATCGGCGTCTTCTTCATTGGCTGGGTGCAGGATTATGCTTCGACTATGCTGGCCGTCCGGAGCGAAGGCCTTACCATGGGCGGCCTCTCCTACAAGCTCATCTCGCCCCGCGCTCGCAACATCCTACTGGCCTTCCTCTACTTCTATCTGCTGCTGATCATGGCTGCCTTCGGCGGCATCGTCGCCGGGCTGATGGCGCGGCCTGAGGTGCCAATCGGCTTCTTTATCCTGGTGCTCGCCGGCGTTCTGGCAGGCCAGATGACCTACCGCTGGCGCCAGGATCTCCTGCTGACCACGATTGTGACCGTCGTGATCGCGATCGTGGGCGTCTGGCTTGGGCAGACCGACTTTATGAAGCCGATCGTCGGCGCGATCAACGGCATTGGCGCAACGGCCGGCGCGAACAGCCAGCCGGCGCCGCTGGTGATGTGGAACATCGGCTACGGGCCCTATACCTGGCCGCTATTCATCTGGGGCATCCTCATGCTGCTGTTCTGCTACCTCGGGTCGGTGCTGCCGATCTGGCGTTTCGCTCAGCCGGTCAACTACACTTCGTTCTGGCTAGTGCTACTGGGCATCGTCGGGGCGATCGTGGGCATCGCCATCGCGACGCTCAGCGGCGGCGCGAATTACACGATCGATGCCTACAGAGGCTTCTCGGTCCCCGGCCCGCTGGCGCCTGGCGTGCTCAGCCCACTCTGGCCGCTGCTGTTCGTCGTGATTAGCTGCGGCGCCGTCAGCGGATGGCACTCGCTGGTCAGCACCTCCGGCACCGCGCGCCAACTCGAGAAAGAGACCGATGCGCTGCCAGTGGCTGGTGGCGCGATGTACGCCGAGGCCGTGCTGGGCGTGCTCTCGCTAACGTTCGCTGCGGCTGCCTTCGCCAACTACCAGGGCTATATCGATGAGGGTATCAAGAAGCTGGGGGCGCCGGGAATCTTCGCCAACGGTATGGCGCTGTTCCTCAGCTACCTCGGCATCCCCAAGACCTTCGGCGCCGCCTTCGGCTCGGTCTTCCTGGTGGTAATGGCGCTCACGGTGATGCAGCTGGTGCTGCGCTTCATGCGCGTGGCCAGCGCCGAACTAATCGGAGACCGCGTGCCGGCCTTCAAGAGTCCGCATGTCGGCTCCCTGGTGGCGATCGTGCTGACGCTGCTGCTGCTGTGGACGGGCTTCTGGAACCGCATCTGGATCCTGTTCGGCGGCTCGAATCAGCTCTTCGCCGGCCTGGCGCTGCTGCTGATCACGATCTGGCTTGCGCAGCAGCAGAAACCGTACAACTGGGCCTTCATCCCCGGCATCTTCATGTACATCACCACCGTCGCCGCGCTGCTGTACACCGCTTGGGCTTCGCTCCAACTCGCGTTCCAGCCGCCGCTGCCGGGCTTCGCGGCATTCGCGTGGTCGTTCGGTAACTTCGTATCGGCCGCGATCGGCCTGTTCCTCTCTGCTGCCGCGCTCCTGCTGGCCTACGACGGTTTGCAGGCGCTCAACCGCGCGCGCAGCAGGCTGCGGCCGGCAGCTGCTGCGCGCTGACGTTCAGGACTGAGCAATGAGGACTGAGTCACAAACCGCTCAGTCCTCAGTCCTCATTACTGATGTGGGGTGTGCCATGCTCAATGTCGAAGTCGTGACCCACGTACTTGGATCGATGGAGCACTGCCAGCACTGCCAGGTGTTCATCGACGGCACCGGCGTGGGCGGCAAGATCCATCAGAGCGATCTCGAATCCTACCCGCCAGAATGGCGTGAGGAATGGCAGCGCCTCTCCGACTGGATTATGCGCCTGTCCGAACAGCATGCTGGGCAGCTGCGGATCAAGATTACCGACGCCCAATCGCTCGGCGGCATGTGGCGCGCGATCCGGCAAGGCATCCGCAACTATCCGACGTTCATCGTAGGCGGCGAGAAGTATCACGGGTGGGACGAGCAGGCGTTGGAGGGGTTGATCGACCAGAAACTGGCAATGACAAGTTAAGAGTTAAGAGTTAAGAATTTGACGCTCTATAACTCTTAACTCTCAACTCTTAACTCTTAATTGGAGGAGTGATATGTCCGAAGAGGAAAAATGGAACTTCCTCGAGCGCGCTAGGCGCAACCTGCAGGACTTCATTTATGGCATGAGCGCCCACGAGATGACACGTCAGGCGCTCAAGACCCGCGGATCGATGGAGCACCTGTTCATCCTGATTACGATGGGCGATCTGCTCGGCGTGCCGATCCTGCCCCCCTATTACTCGCTGCGTCTGCTGCCCTACGTCGTTCCGCAAATATCGACATGGAAGCGGCGCATGCTGCGCGAGAAGGACCTAGTGGACGCACTGGCGTAGTTATGAGTTTTGAGTTTCAACTTCGACAACTCATAACTTCCAGGAGGCGATATTGTCACTCGCAGACATTTTCCAGCACTACCCCGGCCGCCGCTACATCATGTTCGGCGGCAAGGGCGGCCTGGGCAAAACCACCTTCAGCGCGGCGACAGCCTACTATCTGGCCCAACAAGGCAAGAAGGTGCTGGTGTTCAGCGTGGACCCGCAGGCCTCCCTCTCGGATATCTTTCAGCGCGACATCTTCGGCCAGGGCGCCGTCGAGATCATGCCCAACCTCTACGCCCAGGAGATCGACGCCGACCAGCATATCAAGGCCTACCAGGACGAGATCCGCCGGAAGATCCTCGATATGTATGGGATGGAGCAGATCCCCGACGAGATCGAGAGCTATATCCAGGCGGCGGCGGCCGAGCCCGCCATGGAGGAGAGCGCGATCTTCGATCAGGTAGTCGACATCGTCGTGCAAGGCGGCTACGACTATTACATTTACGATCTGGTACCGCTCGGCCACGCACTCTACTACCTCAGCATGGCCAGCGTCTACGACGAATGGATCGGCAAGATCACCAAGCTGCGCGAGGAGATGCGCGAGTACGAGATGATGGCCGCCCAGGCGCGGCGCGGCAAGGTGCTGGAGGAGGACAAGATTCTGGGCGAGCTCCAGTATATCAAGCAGCGCATCGGCACATCCTCCTCCATCCTGACCGATAAGGAAAAGACTGCCTTCTTCTTCGTGGTCATCCCCGAGCAGATGGTGCTGCTCGACACCGCTAAGGCCGCCACCATGTTTGCGCGCTTCAACGTGCCGATCAGCGGCTACATCGTCAACCGCGTGATCCCCGAAGCAATCGCCACGACCCCATCGGCGCCGGCTTACCTGAAGAACCGCTACGAGATGCAGCGGGGTTACCTCAATCAGATCGACCAGCAATTCGGCCAGGGCGTGCTCGCGCGCATCCCTGAACTGGAGCGCGATGTGACCGGCCTCGAGATGATTGGGCGCGTGGCACAGATCATGTTTGGGTGAACGGGTGAATGGGTCACAAGGATCGGGCAATACGCAATACACATCACTCATCACGCTTTACGTTTCACGCTTCCCGATTCTGGATATCTGGAGTGGTAACTGCATGATCGATAAGACGATGGCCCAGTTTCTGGCCGAGCATCCCAATCTGAAATACACCTTCTTCGGCGGCAAGGGCGGAGTCGGCAAGACGGTTCTGGCGGGAGCGCTGGCGTTGGCGCTGGCGCGCGGGGGCAAACGCACCCTGCTGGCATCGACCAACCCGGTGCATAGCGTGAGCGGGCTGCTCGGGCAGGATGTCTTCAGGGAGCCGAAAGCAGTGCATGGTGTCGCGAATCTCTGGGCCTACGAGATCGACACCAGCGACACGATCGCGCGCTCCAAGAATGAGATCCGCGAGAAGATCGGCTGGTTCCTCAAATACGCCGACATTCGCACCAAAGCCGACGAATTCGTGGAAAGCGCGACGATGAACCCAGCCTTCGAGGAGAGCGCGATGTTCGAGAATATGATCGACCTCATGTTCAAGGACGAGTACGACGCCTACGTCTTCGACACCGCGCCGACCGCCAACGCGCGCCGCCTCCTGGGCATGTCGTCGGTCTACTCGCTCTGGGTCAACAAGATGATGCAGAGCCGCGAGGAGGCGAAGAGTCTGCGCGAGAAGCTTTCTTATAGCAAACAAAAGCAGGAGAAAGACCCGCTCATGGAATACCTGATCAGCTTCCGTGAGCGCATGACCCACGCCAAGACTCTGCTGACCGACCCCGCGAAGACGGCGTTCTTCTTTGTCACGCTGCCAGAGGCGCTGCCGATCGCGGTGATCAAGCGCTTTATCAACTGGTTCTATGAGTTCGGCATCCCGGTCGGCGGCGTGGTTGTCAACATGCGCATCGACAAAGAGAGCCTCCGCGACGACGTCGCCGACTTCGTCAAGAATCGTGTGGCGATGCAAGATACCTACATGCAGGAGATCGACGAGATCTTCGACGGTATGGTGCGCGCGGTTCTGCCGCTGTTCGATAACGAGGTGCGCGGCGTCCCGGCGCTCGCGAAGACTGCGGAGTTGCTGATGGCGTAGTACGAATTTTGCTTTTGGATCGATTATCTCGTGTCCAAGCCGCAGGTCGCAGTAGCAAATAACAATCCTATCTGATTCGTAAACCTGACGATGGACGATGGACGATGCACCCATATCGTCTATCGTCTATCGTCTATGGTCAGATCAGTGTACATCTGGCGTAGGTTCGCAACATCATGTTCAATCTGCCGCCTGCAGCCTGCGACGTGTGACTTGCGACCTGGGAATTGAAGCACGCGCAATTGAGACAGCATGGATATCTCGCTTCACGACATCTCCGCCGCCAACCTGCTCTTCGGCGCGGGCGCCTTTCTAGCCCTTGCGCTGCCAGAAGGCTGGGAACTGGCGCCCGGGCCGGCACGTCCCGAGATCGCCGCCTGCCACATGCGCGGCGAGCGGCGCTGGGTCGTCGCCGGCGACGCGTGGTATACTGTGCGGCACGA
>WNFV01005807.1_pt1 | contig 16938 bp, 9 predicted proteins | sample 5400101 | NCBI WGS metagenome assembly WNFV01 (sample SAMN13153361, study PRJNA577476) | soil metagenome | isolation source: 115 cm soil or saprolite under grassland replicate 1 | place: USA:California | collected 2016-06-15
AGGAGGTGTTCGGGCCGGTCATCACCGTGCAGCGCTTCGACGACGAGGAGAAGGCGCTGGCCTGGGCCAACGACGTCGAGTATGGGCTCGCCTCCAGCGTCTGGACCAAGGACCACGGCCGGGCGATGCGCATGGCCAAAGGGCTGGACTTCGGCTGCGTGTGGATCAACACCCACATCCCGCTGGTCGCCGAGATGCCCCACGGCGGGTTCAAGCACTCCGGCTACGGCAAGGACCTGTCGCTGTACGGGTTCGAGGACTACACCCGCGTCAAGCACGTGATGTCCAATATTCAAGACTAGAGCGCTGTGCTAAGCGGCTATTTCCCCAGGTAACAACGGAGCGTAGATGGCCAGATAATGTGCTCTATCTAGCCTGACGCGAAGAGCCCTGCGGTCTAAGAACCGCAGGGCTCTTCGCTTGCCCGCACTCGCCGCATCTTACCTACTCAGAGCCTCCGACTCTACCCGTAGTCTCAGCCATCCCACCTCCAACGATTACAACGTTCTACACATCCGCATCTGCGATGCACGGCTGCCCGCAACGAGGCGGGCGGAGGTCAGGTTCAGTGGCGCTGCCGGTGAAGGCGCTGAAGGCGGGCCAGGAGGCCTACTGGCTCGACCAGATCGCTCGCAACCGCGAAGAGTACTTCTCCGGCCGCGGAGAGTCACCAGGCCGGTTCGTCGGCACCGCCGCTCAGGCCAGCGGTCTGGAGGGGGTCGCCAGTCCCGAGCAGGTGCGGGCGATGTTCCAAGGGCTGGACCCGGCCACCGGGGAGCTGCGCTGCGGGCCGCTGTGGCGCGCCGACCCGCGCTCCAAGCTGGCCGCCGGGCCGCTGCTGGAGGCCCTCAAGGCCCGCGCCGCCGAGCAGGGGGTGCGGAGCCGGAGCAACTCGCCGGGTCCAAGGCGCTCAAGGGGGACGTCCGCTCGGTCCAGGCGGCCTGCCGGTCCGGTGGCACCAGGCGGGTGAAGGTCGAGACGGTCGAGCGGCTGTGCCGCAAGGTCCTCGGCCTGAACCCACGCGAGCTGTACGGGGAGGGGTTCGACCGGGCATGGCAGCACCGCGGCAAGCGGGTCAACGAGCGGGTGCAGTCCTTCGACCACTGCTTCAGCTCCCCCAAGAGCGTCTCCCTGCTCGCGGCCGGTGGTGGTGATCGGGTCAGGCGGCAGGTCGCCCAGGCGCGCGACGACGCCCTCCAAGTCGGCATCGGCTACCTGGAGGCCCACGGGATCGGGGTGCGCCGCGACCACAACGGCACCGATCGCCACCACGTGCGCGGTGGGCTGCTGGCGGTGGCGTTCGAGCATCGCCTGAGCCGCGCCGGTGATCCGCAGTTCCACACCCACGTGCTGGTGCAAAACGCCGCCCAAGGCCCGGACGGGCGGTGGACGGCGCTGGACAGCGACCGGCTGTACGCCCACCTGATGGCGGCCGATCACCTGTACCTGGCCGCTGAGCGGGCGGCGCTCACCGAGCGCTTAGGGGTCCGCTGGGGACCTGTGGATGAGCGCTCAGGGGCGGCCGAGATCATCGGGTTGGATGATCGGGCGCTGATCGAGCGGTTCAGCAAGCGCTCGGAGCAGATCGACCAGTGGCTGGCCGAGCAGGGCCTGTCGGGCATCAAAGCCAGTAGCGCAGCGGCGGTGGCGACCCGGGCGCCCAAGGACCACGCAGAGTCCGAGCAGAGCGTGTATGCGCGGTGGGCGGCCGAGCTTGCTGAGCAGGGGGTGGGGGAGCGGCAGGTCGCCGAGGTCTGCCGCGGTGAGCGCGGCCGACCGGCCACCGCCCAGGAGCTGCGCCAGGTGCTGGAGGAGCTGGCCGGCGCCGAGGGGCTCACGGCCAAGGTGAGCACGTTCACCCGCGCGGACGTGGTGGACGCGCTCGCCAAGCGGCTGCCGGTCGCGCTGAGCGCTCACCAGGTGCTCACCCAGACGGAGGAGGCAGCCGACCGGTTCCTTGCTGAGCGGGCGGTGCGGGTCGCTCATGATCGGCGGCTTGGGGTCGACCGGTTCTCCACCCCGGAGCTGCTGGCGCTGGAGCGTCAACTCGTGGACAGCGCCACCCAGCGGACGGGCGAGCGCTGCGCCATCGTCCGCCCCGAGATCATCCGTCAGGTCCTCGACCGCCACGCGACCGCCGGGGACGACCAGGCGGCCATGGTCCGCGATCTGGCCCAGAGTGGCGATGGGGTTGCGGTGGTGGTCGGCCGTGCCGGCAGCGGCAAGACCTGGGCGCTGGGGGTGGCACGGGAGGCGTTCGAGCTGGCCGGCTACCAGGTCCTCGGCTGCGCGCCGACCGGGATCGCCACCGTCGGCTTGGCCGACGAAGGCTTCAGCGAGGCCCGGACGGTCGACCGGCTCCTGCTGGACCTCCAGCATCGCCGGGTCGAGCTGGACGAGCGGACGGTGCTGGTGGTGGACGAGGCCGCCATGGTCGCCACCCGCAAGCTCGCGCCGCTGCTGGAGCATGCGGAGCGGGCGGGCGCCAAGGTGGTGCTGGTCGGCGACGACCGGCAGTTCGCCTCCATCCAGGCCGGCGGCGGCTTCCGCGCTCTCCGCCTGCGCCTGGGCGCCAGCGATTTGACCGTCAACCGCCGGCAGGTCGAGGCCTGGGAGCAGCGCGCCATCGACGACATCCGCGCCGGCAACCTCGAGCAGGCCATCGCCGCCTACGCCGAGCACGACCGCATCCGCGCGTTCGACGCCAGAGACGACCGTGACCGGGCCTTGGTCAGCGACTGGTGGCAAGCGCACCAGGCCGGGGAAGACCCGGTGATCTACGCCCACCGCCGCGCCCAGGTCGACCAGCTCAACGGCGTCTGCCAGCGGCTGCGCGCCGAGCACGGCCAGCTCGGGGCCGAACGACTCGTGGTCGGCGATCGGGTGGTTGCGGTTGGGGACCTGGTGGTGCTTGGCGCCAACGCCAAGGACCGCCTGGGCGTGGTCAACGGCACCACCGGGGTTATCGTCGGCTTGGACGTCCAAGGCCGGGCGATGACCGTCCGCACCCTGGACGACGACCCGCCGCGGGCGGTCAGGCTGCCCCGCTGGTACCTGGACGCCCCGGTGCGGCCTGGCCAGTCGCGCCGGGTCGACCTTGCGTATGCGCGGACCGACATGCGCTCCCAAGGCCGCACCGAGCGGCGGGCGCTGCTGGCCCTGGACGGCGTGGAGGACATGCAGGGCGGGTATGTGCAGCTCACCCGCAGCACCGACCGGACCGACCTGTACTTGACCGTCGGCCCCGAGCAGCTCGGCCCCGACGAGGAACGCCCCCATCCGGCCAGGGAGGCGCGGGCGCCGGAGGAGCTGCTGGCGCGGGTGCTGACCCGTGACGGCAGCAAGACCCTCGCCACCGACACCCCCGACGTGGTGGACGTGCGGCGGTGGTCGACTCGGGAGCTGCGGGCCGAACGCGACCGCCTTGCGCGACTGCGGGCCGAGTGTCCGCCGGATCGCTCGCGGGAGCTGCGCCTGGCCGCCCAGCGCACCACCGAGGCCGAGCAGGCCCGCCAGCAGGCCCTCCGGGACCGGGAGGCGGCTGCCGGCGAGGTCGGCGCGCTCCAGGGCCGGCTGCTGCGCCGGCGGGACCTCCAGGGCGCCAGGGATCGGCTGGCGCTCGCCGACCACGCCGTGCAAACGACGACCGGGCAGGCCGACCAGGCGACTGAGCGGCTGGGGGTGCTGCGCCGCGGGCAGCAGCGGCACCTAGGCTGGATGGAAGCCCACGACGAAGAGCTGCGCGTCCAAGAGCGGGCGCTCACTCGCGAGCTTGGCTGGCGAGGTCGGGTCGACCAGCGCGCCTTGGCGCTGGACCCGCCGGGCTGGCTGCTGGCCGAACTCGGCCCCGTGCCCACCGACCCCCAGGAGCGGGCGGTGTGGCGCGTGGCCGCCGCCGAGCTGGACGCCTACCGGCGCGCCTACGGCCTGAACCACGACAGGCCGGCCGAGCATGTTCGGGGGAGGGTGGTCCGGGATGGGCGGCAGGTTGCACCGGCCACGGCCGCTACCGCCGAGCGGGCCGACGGGAGCGGCGAGCAGCGTGGGCACCGCCGCCGTGGCGAGCGCGACCAGCGCCGAGGCGACCTCGGGCGGCGGCCGACGGTGGCGGCCGGCCGGCGGCATCGGGCCGACCCGGAGCGGCTGCTAGGCGCCGAGCCGCGCCGCGACCGCCCCGGCCGACGGCGCGACTGGCAGGTCGCCCGGGCCGCGCTGGAGCACCTGGCCGGCTGGGGCCGCGACCGCGACCACCGCGACCAGCGGCATCCCAACCGGGAACGACCCGGTCGCACCCTCGGCGGCGACCTCGGCCACCAGGAACGCGACGGCCGCTAGCTGGCAGGAAGGAGTTTCACATGCGCCAGCACCAAGACCCCGATGACTTCCACGACGAGGACTCCGACCGCTACGACGACGAGGACGAGGAGGACCTGGAGGAACTGGGCACGCCGGTCTACCAGGGCACCGGCCTGTCGGTCCGCGCCCTGACCGCCGAGGAGCTCCAGCGGTTCCTGGACGCCCACCAAGGCCAGCCCGCCCAGCTGCTGGGCAGCGGCTGGACCGCGCTCGACCTATCAGGGCACCCCCTCGGGGGTCCCCGGACCCCTCCAGCCCCGCCCACGGCGGTGCCGGCCGAGCCGGTCACCGGCAGCCTGGGCAGCCCTGGGCGCTCCGCCCTAGCCGCCTACCGGCGGCGCCGCGCCGAGGAGCTGGCCGCCTGGACCCGCAGCCTGGTGTGGCGGGTGCCGCTGGTCGCCGCCGCCGGCGCCGTCAGCGACGTGCTCGCCGCCCAGGTCGGACTGCCGCGAGCCGGGCTGCTTGGCCTGACGGTGGCGGCACTGGTTTGCTGGCGGCTGCGGTTCCGCCCCTCCGAGCAGGCCCGCACCTGGCAGCGCGGCGCCCACGGGGAGCGCCACACCGCCCGTCTCCTGGACCGGCTCACCCGCGACGGGTACGTGGTGTTCCATGACCTTGCAGTGCCCGGGAATACCAGCGCGAACGTGGACCACCTGCTGATCGGGCCCACCGGCGTGTTCGTGATCGACTCCAAGCAGTGGACCGGCAGCGTCCACCAGGGCGCCGACGGGCTGGTGTGGCACAACCACTACCCGCTGGACCGCACCCTGGCGACGGTCCGCTGGGAGGCCCAGACGGTCGGCCGCGTGCTCGGCACCCGCACTGCCGCCCTGCTGTGCGTCCACGGCGCCCACGTGCACGGCGGCGGCATGGACGCCCAGGGCGTGGCGATCGTGCCCGCCCATCTGCTCCGCAGTGCGCTCGGCTATGACCGGGTGCTGTCGGATGTCGACGTCGACCTGCTCGCCACCGCGGCCTGGACCAGCCTCCGCCCGGCCGTCTGACCGTACCCAGCTGGCCAGCGTCGCGGGATAGCAGTGGGCGGGCTGACCGAAGATCGGACGGCGGCGTTGACCGCTTAGAGCCCGTTGCTCAAAGGCGGCCTAGGTAGATGGCCGGTGGCCTGGCGAGCCTTGGGAAGCCCGCGCCGGAGTGCCGTGCTGGTGGTCCGCGCTGATGACCGCGCCGCTGCTGCTTGCGGCTCAGGTGGTGGCCGGCGGTGCCAGTGGCTGGGCGGTCTGGTGCCGCCACAGCTTGACCAGGTTGTGGGTGCCGCACAGCAGCTTCCACTCCGCGGTGCAGGCGCGCAGGCCGCGGCGCATGAACCGCCGCGCGCCGCGGACATCCTTGATCTGGCCGAAGACCGGCTCGACGGTCTGCTTGCGCTTGGCGTAGCACGCCTTGCCGTCGTCACTTTGGAGCTTGGCGGTCATCGCCGCCCGCAGCCCGTCGCTCTTGGACTCCGACGGCTTGCCGTCCTTGCGAGGCTTGCCCTGGCGGCCGTGCCGGGCCGGCGGGATCAGCAGCTCCGGTACGCCGGGGCGCTGGGTGAGGTTGGCGATCGTCCAGTAGCCGGAGTCGGCAAGCACCGTGCCAGGCCGATCCTGGACGCCGGCGGCCGCCAGCGTCGCCGCGGTCGCGTCGAGCATGGGGCCGAGCTGCTGCAGGTCGTTGGCCTGCTGGGTCAGCTCGGCCGCCACGATCACCTGCTCGCAGGTGGTGACCGCCTGGGCGTTGTAGCCCTGCAGGCTGCCCTTGCGGGTGTGCACCAGGCGGCTGTCGGGGTCGGTGACGTTGGCGACCGCCTCGGGCTTGGGCGCCTCGTCACGGCGCCGGGGCTTGATGCGCGCCTTTGGCTGCTTGCCGCGGGCCCGGGCCGCGGCCGCCAGCTCGGCGACCCGCTGCTGGTACCGCCGCTGGCGGGCGGCCGCCTCGGCCTCCAGCTGCGCCTTGGCCTGCCGCAGGCGGGCCAGCCGGCCGGTCTTACTGGCCAGCGCGGCGGGCAGCTCGTCGCCGCGGGCGTCGCCGTGCTCGCGATCCTCGCGCTGGTCAGCCTCGGCGGCCTGGCGCAGGATCTCGGCGACCTCTGCTTCGAGCTTGTCGAGGGTGCGGTTGGCCCGCTCGGCGGCGTTGGCAGCCACCTTGGTCCCATCCAGGGCGACCACACCGAGGCGGACCAGCCCGGCGGCCGCGCACAGCTTGAGCGATGCCACGAGGAACTCGGCCAGGGCCTGCTCGTGGCGAGCGCGGAACCGCGCGATGGTGACGTGGTCGGGCGTCTGGTTAGCGGCCAGCACGCGGAAGGCGACGTCCTCGTGCAGGCGGCGCTCGATCTGCCGGGACGAGCGCACGCCAAGGCAGTAGGCGTAGAGCAGCACGCCGAGCAGCGTCTTGGGGTGGTAGGCCGGGTGGCCGTGCCCGTCGTCCCGGTGCGCCCGGTAGAACGGCGCCAGGTCGACGTGGTCGACCACGTCGAGGATGAACCAGGCGAGGTGATCTTGGGGGAGCCAGTCGCGCAGGTCTGGCGGGAGTAGAAAGGCCTGGCCACGGTCACAGGCAAGGAAGTTGTAGGCCATGGCCGATCCTACGCGACCGGCTTGCTCTGCTGCCTACTCCAGCGGCCCGATCGGCATCCGTTCCCGACTCAGGCTGCTGCGGGGTCAAGGTCAAGCCTGCCGCCGGAGCGGCGCCGCAGGGCGTCGCGCAGGTCATCACGGGTCCGGAACGACACAGCCCGCTGGGCCTGGTCCAGCAGCGCGGCCGAGGCGCCGGCGCCGGGCTCCTGCTGGTAGCTGACACAGCCGCCGGGGAACACGTCGACCACGTCGGGGGTGCCGGCGGGTCTGTCGACCTGGAAGCGGCTGACGCCCGGCGCGATGGCCTGCCCCGCTCCGGCCGCCTGGACGGCGCACGTCGCGGTGAGCCGGATCGTCACGCTGCCTGCAGCGGCATGCGCCCGGGGCCACTCGCCGGCGATGAGGGAGATGTCAAGGCTGGCGTGGCTCAGCTCGAGGACCGACTCGCCGTCGTGGACGCGCAGCGCGCCATAGATGCCGGCGGGGAACGCCTGGACGCAGGGGATGCGGGAGGCCGACGGGACCGACTGCGCCTGCAGCCACAGCTCCTCGAGCTGGGTGCAGGACCCGTTCCCGCCGCTGACCGCCGCCCCAGCGCTCGGGTTCGCGCTGGCGGTGGCGAACACCCAGGCCAGCGGGACGGCGGCCGGGAGCAGCACCAGCAGAACCAGCAGCAGCAGCCCAACGCGTCGCGTGCTCCAGCGCTGGATGGCGACCGGGCGGGGCCGGGTGGGCAGCAGCCGCACGAACTCGGCCGCCAGGTCGCGTCCCTGGTCGCGCATCAGCTTGCGGAGCTGGGACGGCAGCGCCAGCCCGCGCGCGGCGGCGAACGCCTCGCTGAGCTCGCTGGCCGAGAACTGCCGCAGCGCCCGCTGGTAGACCTGCTGGGGGCTGGACCGCAGGGCCAGGCAGAGCAGCATGTTGGCCAGGTCGACGGCCTGGCGCCACGGGCTTGGGTGCAGCTGGGCGAAGAACACGTCGATCAAATACAGCTTGCCGTGGCGGACCAGCAGGTTGGCCGGCTTGATGTCGCGGTGGGCGAGGTTGGCGTCCCAGAGCCGGCGGACGATCGCCAGCCCCTGGTCGATGATGGCGTCGTCGACCTCGGCCTCACCGATCTCGGTGGCGCCATCGAGGAACTCGAACACGATCAGGTACTCCCGCTCGGGGGTGAGCTCGGCGACCCCGTACGGGGTGGGGCTGGGCAGGCCAGCCCGCTGCATCAGCGACAGCGCGTAGTCCTCCTGCTGCACCAGCCGGCGGACGGTGTTGAACGGCTTCTCGTCCTCCAGCCGCCCGTAGAGCAGCGCCCGGCCGAGCTTGTACCAGCGGTCGGCGCGCAGGTGGCTGCGGGCGTACAGCTTGCCGAACACCTGGCGGGTGTGCCCGGCCCCGTCCTCGACCCGGATCCGCAGCGGGGTGGAGCCGGCCGACCCGGCCAGCCCGAACGGCTGGACCTCCAGGACGGTCAGCCCGAGCTGCTCGGCCAGGGCGTGGCGGATCGCCTGGCCGCGGCGCCCGCCCACGTCCAGGTGGGCGCTGCGGCCCCGCCGGTAGGCGACCGGGAAGACCTCGTTGGGCACCAACAGCCGGTAGGCGGCAACCGATACCGCCACGCCGATGACGGCGCCGAGCAGGGCGTCGGTGGGGGCGTCCACGCCGAGGTAGACCCGCGCCAGGGCGAACGCCGCGACCAGGCCGGCCGCGACCCACTTGCCGAGCTGCCGCCAGCGACCCACCGGAACCAGCGTGTACAAGATCCCGATCAGGGTGGCGGCGAAGATGGCGACCGGCCGCGACGGCATCGCCCAGCCGGCCCAGCTACCGCGAAGCTCCACCCCGAACGGCCGCGGCCGGTCCACCGTCGCCAAGCGGACCGCCAGCAGGACCGCCAGGAAGGAACCCACGAACACGACCAGGTGGCGGATACGCCGCAGCACCAGCAACGCCAGCAGGGTCCCCCAGCGCAACGCCCCGACCATGCCCGCCGACCCGGTGGAGGCCACGATCGCCTCCATCAGGCCGGTCATGCCGGGCAGGCGCAGCCCTGCCAGCCAGCGGACCACCGCGTCGTCCCACACCGTGACCACCACGCCCAGGCTGCGCCGAGCCGGACCGAAGGCGACCTTGGCGAGCACGACGAGCACCACCGCAGCGGCCGCCCACCAGGCGCCGGTGCGCTGGATGCTGCGCGGCAGGGGTGGCGGCTTGCCGGTGGGACGCCGCCGCCGTCCTGACCGCCGGACGTCGAGCGCATCCGGGGCTGTCGGGCCCAGGCTGCCCAGGGGCACCCGCCGCGGGGTCGCTTCCATGCGGCCATCCTGCGACCAGGCGGCCTGCCAGTCCATAGCCTCAGTCGCCGGCCAACCCTGGAGATCCTGCGAGGCCGTCTGCGCAACACGCTGCTTAAGGTCAACGCCCTTGACGGTTACCGTCAACCAGCCACTCCCTCGCTTGGTCCGTGTGGGCGCAGCAAGTGGACGGGAGACGACGCGCGTGAGGGGCGCTCATGAGCAATCGCAGCGGTCTTGCTGCACGACCGGGCGGCGGCCGCGGCCGGTCATGGAACTGGGCGCGTAGGTCGGGGCGGAGCGGGCTGCGCAGCGCACTCCCGAGCGCTCACGAGCGCGCGGCGAGCCTGCGGACACCCAGGGGCTGGACGGTGTGGTGTCCACCGCGGGCGCTGTACCGGCCGGCCGTGGAGACCGCGAGACCACTGCCGGACCTGTGGTCCGGACAACGGACACGGCGGTGTCCGGTCTGGGAGAGGAGGTACTGGACGTGGCGGAGGGCCTGCGCACCGTAGGATGATCCTAGTGCTGGTCGCCATGGGGGTGACGGGTGATCGGCTGGCTGGCTCATGGCCGGACGTGACAGGACAAGCCGGTCAGCCACAGCGCACGCGACGAACTGTAGGCGAGGGGTGTGGCCGCCAAGGACTTCTTCATCAGCTACACCGGCGCCGACACCGCCTGGGCGGAGTGGATCGCCCAAACCCTTGAGGACGCTGGCTACCAGACCGTAGTGCAGGCATGGGACTTCCGCCCTGGCCAGGACTTCCTCCACCAGATGCACCAGGCGACCCAGCAAGCCGCCCGGACGATCGCGGTGCTGTCGCCGGCCTACCTTGGCTCGACATTCGGCGAGGCCGAGTGGCGGGTCGCGTTCGCCAACGACCCGACCGGCGAGCTGGGCCTGCTAGTGCCGGTGCGGGTCGCCGAGGTCACCCCGCCTGGGCTGCTGCGCTCCCGCATTTACCTCGATCTGGTCGGCCTGGATGCGGCGGCCGCGGCCCAGCGGCTGCTGGCCGGCGTCCAGCCCGGCCGTGCCAAGCCGACGGACAAGGTCCGCTTCCCAGGCGGCCAGGCCACTCCCGGAGGAGGCAGGTTCCCAGGTCACCGCCCGGCCGTGTTCGACGTGCCGGCGCGCAACCCGCACTTCACCGGCCGCAACGACCTCCTGCAAGCGCTGCGGACCCATCTGGCCGAGAGCGCGACTGGGGCGGTAGTCCAGGCCGTCCAGGCGGGCGCGGTGCACGGGCTCGGCGGGGCCGGCAAGACCCAGCTCGCGGTCGAATACGCCCACCGGTACGCCGCCGACTACGACCTGGTGTGGTGGATCCCCGCCGAGCAGCCCGCAGCGATCTCAGGCCGGCTGGCCCAGCTCGCGCGCCGGCTCGGCCTGCCGGAGCTGCCGAGCCTGGAGGAGCAGGTCGGGGTGGTGTTCGACGCGCTCGGCCAGCAGGACCGCTGGCTGCTGGTCTACGACAACGCGCAGGCCCCCACCGATCTCATGGGATTGCGGCCACCGGCCGGCGGCGGGCACATGCTGGTGACCTCCCGGAACCCTGCCTGGGGTGGGGTGGCCGCCACCGTGCGCGTGGACGTCCTTCCCCGTGACCAGGCGGTTGGGTTTCTGGCGGCGCGCACCGGCAGCAGCGACCAGGCCAGTCTGGAGCGGCTGGCCGAGGTGCTAGGAGACCTGCCGTTGGCGCTCGAGCAGGCCGCCGCCTACCTAGAGGAGACCGCCACCACGCCAGGGGAGTACCTTGAGCTGCTCGGCGAGCGCGCCGGCGAGTTGTTTGCCCTGGGCCGCCCGGCCACCACCGAGCAGACCATCGCCAACACCTGGACCGTGTCCCTGGATCGCGTCAAGAACGAGGCTCCCGCTGCCCAGGACCTGCTCTGCTTATGCGCGTTCTTGGCTCCCGACGACCTGCCCCGCGGCCTGCTGGCCGACTATCACGACCAGTTGCCCGAGCCGCTGGCGGCCGCCCTGGGCGACCGGGTCGGATTCCAGCAGGTGCTTGGGGCGCTGCGCCGCTACTCGCTGGCCACAGTGACCCCCGAGACGATCAGCGTGCACCGGCTGGTCCAGGCGGTGGTCCGCCATGGCCTGGACCCCGAGCGCGCCCGGGGGTGGGCCGCGGCCGCGGTCGGGCTGGTCCGCGCCGCCTTCCCCGACGAGCCCGAGGACGTCGAGACGTGGCCGACGGCCGCGCGGCTGCTGCCGCACGCCCTGGCCGCCACCGACCACGCCAGCACCCTTGGCGCCGACCTGACCGCCACCAGCGGGCTGCTGCACGAGGCCGGCCGCTACCTGTGGGGCCGGGCCGAGCACGCCCAGGCCAAGACGCTCCACCAGCGCGCCCTGGCCATCCGCGAGGCCCACCTCGGCCCCGACCATCTCGGCACTGCCTATAGCCACGCCAACCTCGCCACCGTCCTGAGCGACACGGGCGATCTCGACGGCGCCCGCATGCACCACCAGCGCGCCCTGGCCATCTACGAGGCGAGCCTGGGCGCCGACCACACCCACACCGCCACCAGCCTCCGCAGCCTCGCCAGCGTCCTGCGTGCTCAGGGCGACCTCGATGGCGCCCGCGCCCTGCACCAGCGGGCCCTGGCCATCTTCGAGGCGCGTCTTGGCGCTGACCACCCCGATACCGCCGACAGCTGCAACAACCTCGCCAACGTCCTGGCCGACCAGGGCGACCTCGATGGCGCCCGCGCCCTGTACGAGCGCGCCCTGGCCGTCCGGGAGGCGCGTCTTGGCGCCGACCACCCCGATACCGCCGAAAGCTGCAACAACCTCGCCAACGTCCTGCGCGACCAGGGCGACCTCGATGGTGCCCGCACTCTGTATGAGCGGGGCCTGGCCGTCCGGGAGGCGCGTCTTGGCGCCGACCACCCCGATACCGCCAGCAGCCTCCACAACCTCGCCACCGTCCTGTACGCCTTGGATGACCTCGATGGTGCCCGCGCTGTGCTCGAGCGTGCCCTCGCCGTCTGGGAGGCGCGTCTTGGCGCCGACCACCCCAATACCGCCGGCAGCCTCGGCAACCTCGCCGGCGTCCTGTACCGCCAGGGTGACCTGGACGGTGCCCGCGCTGTGCTCGAGCGTGCCCTGGCCATCTTCGACGCGCGTCTTGGCGCCGACCACCCACGCACCAAACAGACGCGGGCGAACCTTGCGATGGTGGATGCGGCCCTAGACGATCGGCGGTAGCCATTTGCGCGTCTCGCCATCCGAGCGGGCCGGGTGGGCGTCGGCGGGAGGAGGGTCAGCCGGCTTCGCGCCGCTTTGTGCAACAGCTTGCTTAAGGTCAACGTCCTCGTCGGGCCGGGTAGCCTGGTGCCCCACCCATCCACCAGCAGCGGGAGCGGGCCCGTGGCGCAGCTCGGCCCGAACGCCGACGGCGAGGTTCTGGAGCCCGGCCGGGTGCCGGACTGCTACCTCGGCCTGCGCCTTGACCCCTCCAGCACGGCCGAGGCGCCCGAGGTGCTGGTGGTGGCGCCCGCCGCGCTGCTGCACCCCTGTGTCCCGCAGCCGGACGGCACCCTGGTGTATGAGCTTGTGACCGGCCATCCCGACCGGGCGCCCCGGGAGCTGGTGTTCCTGCCCGACCTGACCTGCGAGCTGCGGGCCTGGCCGCGTAGCACCTGGACGGCGCTGGGCGTCGACCCGCAGGCGGCCGTCCGCGCGGTGGTGGCCGGCTGGCAGCGCGGCGACCTGCTGGGCCTGCGGCTGGGCGGGCTGAGCGCCGAGGAGGCCCTGGCTTTGGAGCGGCCGGCCATGACTTACGTGCGCGCCCAGCTCGGCGACCGGCTGCAGCGGCAGCTCGCCCGGGCGTACCGGCGGTGGCGGCACCCGTCCAGCGGACGCCGGCCGGGCGACCGGTTCCTGTAGCGGCGGACACCCACAGGCTGCGGCAGTGTCCGCGGTGGACACCGGTCGTCCGGACACCTGGCCGCATCGAGGTTCCGCCTGGCCCCAGCGGACACCACATGCGGCGGCTGGCGTCTACTGCCACGGCCGGCGTGGCGTGCGCGGACGGTCGACCGCCTGCGACCGCATCACCCCGTCCAGCCCAGGGGCTGCGGCCGTGTCCGCGGTGGACACCGGCTGTCCGGACAGCACCAGCGCCTGGCTGCTGTTCCGCAGTACCGCAGACACTGCCGTAGCGTCCGGTTCCGCGGCACCCGCGGGTTCCGGTCTGCGGTGGGTGCGGCGACCGACGGCCGCCAACCACTGTAGGCATGCGGACACCGGCAGCCCGAGCGCGTCCGGCCGCAGCGGACACCTTCGGGCTACGGCGGTGTCCGGGCGGCCACTGCGGCAGTGGTCGACGATGCACAGCCGGCCGCAGGTGTCCACTGCCGCCGCCTGCATGTCCAACTGGACGCAGGACCCAGCCAGCACGGGCGACCGCCATCCCAGCAAGCCGGCTCCCGTTCCCGTGGCGCTCGCGCGAGCCGCCTCATGTCGACGTGGCGACGGGATCGAAACGGCATGGCGACCTCGGAAGATCCACGACGTCGCATTCGGGATGCTGATTGCGCCGGCAGTGGCGGTATTGTGATAGTATCGTACAAAAATATAGATTGAGGTGTTCAATCCGCTGGGGGCGATATCAGTGCCTACCTCCGCAACTGGAGCAGACAGCGCCTGGGGAGCTCAGCAATGGGTTAGCGAGGCCCGCACGCTGGGGTACCTCAACCGATACGAGGAGGCTTTGCAGGCCGCAGCCAAGGCCACCGATATCGACCCGGCCTACGCTGACGCCTGGAGTGCCAAGGCCCGCGCGCTGGGCGACCTCAACCGCGACGAGGAGGCCTTGGAGGCGGCCACCAAGGCCACCGAGGTCGACCCGGCCAACCCAGATGGCTGGAGCGCCAAAGCGTTTGCACTGGGTAACCTTAATCGATATGAGGAGGCCTTGGACGCCGCTACCAAGGCGACCGAGATGGATGCGGCTAGGCCCAATGGCTGGCGCGCCAAGGCGTTCGCGCTGAGCGACCTTAACCGGCAGGAGGAGGCCTTGGACGCCGCTACTAAGGCCACCGAGGTCGACCCGGCCAACCCGGACGGCTGGCGCGCCAAGGCGTTTATGCTGGGTAACCTTAATCGATACGAGGAGGCCTTGGAGGCGGCCACCAAGGCCACCGAGGTCGACCCCGGCTACGCCGACGCCTGGATCGCCAAGGCGGCTGCGTTGGATGACCTGAACCGGTATGAGGAGGCCTTGGAGGCCACCACCAAGGCCACCGAGATTGCTCCCTCCAATGCTCAATTCTGGCTGAATCGTGGAGTTGCTCTGCGCCGCCTGAACCGGCCAGAGGAGGCCTTGGAGGCGGCCACCAAGGCCACCGAGGTCGACCCGGCCAACCCGGATGGCTGGACCGACAAGGCGGCTGCGCTTAGGCAGCTCAACCGGCATGAGGAGGCCTTGGAGGCCACCACCAAGGCCACCGAGATCGACCCCGGCAACGCCGATGCCTGGGCCGACAAGGGGTTCAGTCTTGGCCAACTCGGACGGGATGAGGAAGCCCTCCAGGCATTCACTAAGGCCACCGAGATTGCTCCCTCCAATGCTCAATTCTGGCTGAATCGTGGAGTTGCTCTGCGCCGCCTGAACCGGCATGAGGAGGCCTTGGAGGCCGCCACCAAGGCCACCGAGATCGACCCGGCCAACCCGGATGGCTGGACCGACAAGGCGGCTGCGCTTGGCCAGCTCAACCGGCCAGAGGAGGCCGTGGAGACCGCCACCAAGGCCACCGAGGTCGACCCCGGCAACGCCGACGCCTGGACCGCCAAGGCGGCTGCGTGGGATGACCTGAACCGGTATGAGGAGGCCTTGGAGGCCACCACCAAGGCCACCGAGATTGCTCCCTCCAATGCTCGCCACCGAGATCGACCCCAGCAACGCCGACGCCTGGACCGACAAGGCGTTCACCCTTGGCCAGCTCAACCGGCCAGAGGAGGCCGTGGAGGCGGCCACCAAGGCCACCGAGGTCGACCCCGGCAACGCCGACGCCTGGACCGCCAAGGCGGCTGCGTTGGATGACCTGAACCGGTATGAGGAGGCCTTGGAGGCCACCACCAAGGCCACCGAGATTGCTCCCTCCAATGCTCAATTCTGGCTGAATCGTGGAGTTGCTCTGCGCCGCCTGAACCGGCATGAGGAGGCCTTGGAGGCCGCCACCAAGGCCACCGAGGTCGACCCGGCCAACCCGGATGGCTGGACCGCCAAGGCGTTCACCCTTGGCCAGCTCAACCGGCCAGAGGAGGCCGTGGAGACCGCCACCAAGGCCACCGAGGTCGACCCCAGCAACGCCGACGCCTGGACCGGTAAGGGGTTCATTCTTGGCCAGTTCGGACGGCATGAGGAAGCCCTTGACACTTGGAGAAAGGCCACAGAACTCGATCCATTCGATTCTGAAGCCTGGCGCGGGAAGGGTACTGCGTTGCGCGATCTCGGGCGCAGTCAAGAGGCCTTTGAGGCATTCTCGAAGGTAGCGGCTATAAGCAATGATGCTCCTGCTTGGCTTGCCGTGGGACTATCTCTAGAAGAAATGGACCGATATGATGAAGCCTTGAGTGCATATCGCAAGGCAACCGAGCGCGATCCGGGTTTTATCGACGCGTGGCTAAATTTCGGTATTGCGCTCAAAGAGACAGAAGACTATGAGGCTGCGCTAAGTGCCCTGGCGAAAGTTGATGAATTAGATCATGCAAACGCCGATGGATGGTACGAAAGATCGTTGGTCTTGGACGCACTTGGAAACTACGAAGAAGCTCTGGGGGCCTGTAGAGAAGGCATTTCTATCGCTGCTGAAGACGCTCGCTTCTGGGGACATTTGGGTGAGATCTATGGTGCTTTAGGACGTTATGCACCCGCAAAGCGGGCATTTGGCAGGGGGTTTCAGCTCAATCCTCTTTCGGAATCAATGGTAGTGGGACTCGCCACAACGCTATTACAGGAGGGAAATGCAGAAGAAGCGTTACAATACCTCAATCGCCTTCCTCTTGACAAGCGTAATTCATTGGTGGAGTACAACCGTGCTGTAGCCTTGTACAGGCTGAATCGCGAAAGCGAAGGACTGGCGGCATTAAAAGCAGCCGCCCAAGGCGAACCCCCCTTGAGAGAAGCACGAGAAATGGTAGAATCGCTAACGATTACGCGAGCAACGGCAGGTGGGTGGTTCGATTATTGGTTCGGAGTTGGAACCAGGCTACCTCGAAGGCTTCTTGGAGCCGTTCTGCTTCTTGCCCTATTGTTTGTGTTAGCGTTGCCGTTGTTACGTCAGGGCACCATTCCCTTGCTCACTGGTGGACAGGATTTCAACGTCATAATCTTTCCTACCGCCATTATACTTGCATTGCTCATGCTGCCATCCGTTCGCAGCTTTAAGGTTGGTTCCGTTGAGCTCGATCCTGTCCAACCCGAGAGTGATGGGCATCGGGCCTCTCCTACGGTCGTTAGCATTGAGCCTCGTTCGTCTCGCGATCTGAAGACTAAGCGAGATTATGTCTTGAGTAGGTCTAAGTATTCGGGCCGCCCTTCTTGAAGTCTCAGTCATGAAATTGTAACTATTCAGGACCCTGTCGTGTCGGCGATCCGGGGAATCGCCGCTTGAGGGCGTTGTGTGGTCTCACCGCATAGTTGACAGGACGGCCTCACCGCATGCTGGTGGTGGAACCCGCGGAGGGTTCGCGGCGTAGA
>WNFV01005053.1_pt1 | contig 16937 bp, 12 predicted proteins | sample 5400101 | NCBI WGS metagenome assembly WNFV01 (sample SAMN13153361, study PRJNA577476) | soil metagenome | isolation source: 115 cm soil or saprolite under grassland replicate 1 | place: USA:California | collected 2016-06-15
GGAACCCGGCGACCATGAACCCGTAGATGTCGGTGATCCACAGCAACTCCGCGCTGCTTGGCCGCAGCTGCTCGCTCAGCGACGGCACCGCCAGGTGCAGCACGGTCAGGTCCATGGCGTACAGCAGGCAGGCCAAGGCCAGCACCGCCAGCCCCGTCCACTCCCGCCTGCCGGCCCGTGGAACCTCGGGCGCGGCCACGCTGGCGGCCTGGTCGCTGGGGTCCATCAAACCACTTCCCTTCCGGAGGCCGGCGTGCCGCCTGGGCAGGCCCGCCTCAGCAGGGCGGCTAGCTGTGGGGAATCAGTGGAGGACGCGGTAGCTGATGTGGGTGGTGAGCGACGCGGCCCGGACGGCGAGCAGCTCGAGGCGCAACGGCGGTACGCCGTCGAAGAGGCGTTCGCCCGCGCCGAGGGTGACCGGTGCGATATCGAACCCTCCGTCCTCGTCGTCATGGTGTCGCCATGGTCGGTCCCGCCTGGTCATGACCCTACCGGGCGGCCGTGGGGGCGGAATCCGTCACGCATAGGTAGCCCACCGTCACGCCGTGTGGCTACCTACGCATGACGGATGCGTGACGGATTCCGCCCGGGGCCCCGCCGGGTAGGATCGCGCCACCAGCCGCTCTGGCTGTAGTACTGAGCAGGAGCATGCGACACCAGAGGTGCGGACCGGCCGGCGGGCCAACCTCACGACACCGATCGCCGCTGACCAGCTCGTCGGCGCCAGTCCAACCATACGAAGAACAGGGACATCAGCGCAGCCAGTAGGGCGGTTGACCGGCTGAACGTCTGGGGGTGCATCGGGTTGCTCGTGCTGGTTACCGGCGGAACGGGGTATGTCGGCTCACACTCGATCGCGGCGCTGGCGGGAGCCGGGCACCGAGTCCGGGTCCTGGCGAGATCTCCGGAGAGGATCCCCACCGCGCTCGGGCCACTCGGCGTCGACGGGGTCGAGACCGCCATCGGCGACGTGACCGAGCCCGCCGCGGTCGAACGCGCGCTCGAGGGATGTGAGGCGGTCCTCCACGCCGCCTCGGTCTTCTCCCTGGACGCCCGCAAAGCCGACGAATTGAACTCGGTGAACGTTCGTGGCACCGACATCGTGCTCGGCACCGCGCACCGTCTCGGGCTTGACCCGATCGTGTACGTGTCGAGCGAAGTCGCGCTGCTCCCGCCGGCCGAGGGGGAGGTGCTCACCCCGGACTCGCCAGTGAAGCGGCCACCGGGACCCTATTGCCGGTCCAAGGCCGACGCCGAGCTGGTGGCCCGGAAGTTCCAGGCGCTGGGCGCGCCCGTCGTCAGCGTCATGCCGGCGGCGGTGTGGGGGCCGCATGACCCCCACCTCGGCGAAGGCGTGACCCTCGCCAGCAACGTGTTGCGGAACCGGTATCCCATCATCCCGCCGGGCGGGATGCACATCGTCGACGTCCGCGACGTCGCGCTGGTGCTTGCCGCGGTGATGCAACCGGGCCGGGGGTCCCGCAGCTACCTGGTCACCGGGCACTATGCGCCGATGTCCGAAATCATCCGTACGCTCGGCGACCTCAGCGGTCGTCGCATCCGGTTCGTGACGTTCCCGGCGTGGTTTCTTGCCGCGTTCGGCCGGGTGGCAGACGTCGTACAGCGTCGAGTGAGGACGCGACTGCCTTGGAGTGCCGAGAATATCTGGATCATGAACTGCGATGCCCGTTGCGACGACTCCAAGACCCGGGAGGAGTTCCAGCTCGAGCCCCGCCCACTACGGGAGACCCTCGTCGACACAGTCCATTGGATGGTCGAGGCCGGGCAGCTCACCCGACGCGAAGCGGGTTGCCTTGCGTAGCCGCCTCCCACGGCCGTCGCGGCTGGGTGCCACGGCGGTCCACGCCGCACCATCACCGTCCAAGCGCGGCCGGGTCGAGCTGGCCGCGGGAGGTGACGCCGAGCTTGGGGTAGGCCTTGTACAGGTGGTAGCCGACCGTCCGGGGGCTGAGGAAGAGCTGAGCGGCGATGTCGCGGTTGGACAGCCCCTCGGCGGCCAGCCGGGTAACCTGCAGCTCCTGCGGAGTCAGGGGGGGCAGCCCGGTCCGGGTTGGCGGTGGGGTGCTGACGCCGGTGGCGCACAGCTCGACGCGCGCCAGCTCGGCCCAAGGGGTGGCGTTGCTGCGGTCCAGACCCTCCACGGCGGCGCGGAGCTGGCTGCGGGCGTCGGTCTTGCGGCGGGCGCGCCGCAGCCACGCGCCGTACAGCAGCTGGGTGCGGGCCTGCTGGAAGGCTTCCTGGTGGAGCTTGAGCGCGGCGAGGTAGTGCTGCTCGGCGTCATCGTCGGCGACCAGCGCTCGGCAGCGTTCGACCAGCGCGTCGGTGCTGGGCTCTTCGGCGCGGGCGGCCCACCGGCAGAACCTGGCCAGCGGCTCGGCGGCCCGCTGCGGCTGGCCCAGCCGCACCGCGGCCTCGACCAGGTCCGGGATGCTGCGCAGGGCCGAACCGTGGTGGCGCATGGGCCCATGGAAGATCGCCTCCAGCTGGACCAGCGCGCCGTCCAGGCGCCCACGGCCAAGGTCCAGCAGGCCGAGCGCCCACCGCGCCCACGGCGTGGCCGCCGAGGCGGCATGGGTGGCCGGTGCGGCGAGCGCGGCGTCCACCAGCTGGCGGCACCGCGCCTCGTCGCCGTCGACCGCCGCCAGGTAGGCCAGGATCGCGGTCGCCTCGACGGTCCACTGCAACTGGCCGGTGTCCTGCGCGATCCGCAGCGCCTCGTCGGCGCTGGCCAGCGCGTCGCCGTGGCGCCCGTCGAACGCCAGCGCCTGCGCCAGGCAGGTGAGCAGGGCGGGCAGCGAGCCGATGCGGCCCTGCGCGCGAGCGTCGGCGACCAGCCCGGCGGACAGGTCGCGGGCTTCGGCGTTTCGGCCGATGGCCAGGCAGACCATGGCGATCATCGCAAGGTCCCGATCGCCGGCCCGCCGGCGCCGCGCCCGGCCCATCACCTCGGCGAGCCGGCGCAGGCAGTCCGTTGGCCGCTCGTCGGCCTGCGCGGCCGACCACAGCACCAGCTGGACCAGCCGCACCAGCGGCTCCTCGACCGACCCGCCCAGCAGCTTCAGCCGCTCGGCGGTGTCGGCGATCAGCACCCGGTCGCCGAGGCACCAGGCGATGTGCAGCGCGTCCATCAGCATCCGTGCAGTCCGCGGCCGGTCCCGCCCGCCGCTCAGCGCCGCGCCCTCGACCAGCAGCCGGTGCGCAGCCGGCAGCCGGCCCTGCGCGAAGTCGGCCAGCGCGCACACGCTCGCCAACCTGGCTCGCACGATCGGGTCGCTGGTCTGGCCGGCCGCCCGTGCGGCCAGGCCACGCGCCAGGCCGAGGTCGCCGACCTCCACGGTGGCCTCGGCGGCCAGCGCCAGCCGCCGGGCGTGCGCCGCCGGGTCCACGGTGAGCTGCACCGCCCGCTGGGAGGCGGCCGCCGCGGCCGCGTAGCCGCTGCGGGCCATGGCCGTGGCCGCGGCGCGTTCGAGCTCGGCCGCCACCTGCTCGTCGGGTCCGGTCGCCGCGGCGGCCAGGTGCCACGCTCGCCGGTCGGAATCGGCCGGACCGCGCGACGCCTCGGCGAGCGCCCGGTGCACCGCCAGCCGCCGGTCCAGCGCTGCGGCCTGGTACACCGCGGCGCGCACCAGCGGGTGGCGGAACGTGACCGTGTCGTCGGCGGTGCGGACCAGCCCGGCCTGCTCGGCCGGGCCCAGGTCCGCGACCGCCACCCCGAGCGCCCTGGCCGCCTGCCCGACCACGCCGAGGTCGCCGCTGCCCTCGGCCGCCGCGGCCAGCAGCAGGGTCTGGGTTGGCCCGGCCAGCCGGTGGACCTGGCCGCCGAACGCCTCCTGCAGCCGGTCGGTCAACGCCAGTGCCCCAGGACCAGGCCAGCTACCGGCCGACGCCGGCATGTGCCGGCAGGCCACGGCCAGCTCGACCAGGCCCAGCGGGTTGCCCCGCGCCTCGGCCAGGATCCGGTCACTGGCCCCAAGGGGCAGTCCAGCACCGCCGTGCTCGGCCAGCAGCGCCGCCGCCGCGGCCGCGTCCAGCCCGCCGAGCCGTAGCTCGGGCAGGCCCGGGGCGGGGAACGGCGCGTCGTGGTCGCGCGCGGCGAAGACGATCGCGATCGGCCCGGCGCCCAGCCGCCGAGCCGCGAACACCAGCGCCTCGGCCGAGGCCCGGTCGAGCCACTGCGCATCGTCGACCAGGCACACCAGCGGCCCATCCTCGACGAGCTCGGTCAGCAGCGACAGCACGGCCAGCCCGACCAGGAACCGGTCGCAGGACCCGGCCTGCCGCCGGCCGAACGCCGCCTCCAGCGCCTCCCGCTGCGGCCGCGGAAGCCTGGCGCGCCGCTCCAGCACCGACCCGAGCAGCAGGTGCAGCCCGGCGAACGGCAGCCCCGCCTCGGGCTTGATCCCGGCGCCACGCAGCGTCCGCACCGCGGCCATGCCAGGCGGCGCCGCACCCCCCGACGCCGCACCACCAGAGGCGGCATCGCGCGTGCTGGCCGTGCCCGCGGCCGCCGCGGCGTAGTCCAGCAGCGTGGTCTTGCCGATGCCAACCTCGCCGCGGATGACCAGCGCGCCGCCGCGCCCGGCGCGCACGCCCTCGAGCAGCCGATCGATCACCGACCGCTCCCGCGCTCTCCCATGCAGCACCGCGGGCGCCGACGACGCTGGGACCAGCCCGGCCTGGTCGCCTGCGACCAGGGAGCGCCGACCGCCCGCTGCCCGTTCCGGCCGCGCGACCAGGCCCGGCCAGGCGGTGGCTGACCCGCTGCCAGGCGGCGTGCGGTCCTTTGTCGCCGCGATGGTAGTCACCCCCGATCCGGCCGACTTCCGCAGCCGGGTCCACTGTGGAGGCTATTGGCCCGCGACCGGCGCAGCCAGGCAGTCGGCCGGCAACGACCGGCAGTTGCGGCTAGGAACGAGCGGTCGCGTGTTCGGGGAGGCCGGCGACCGCGTTGCGGGCGCGTGAGGCTCCGTGCCGGTCACCAGCCTGTTCGAACATGATCAGGGACTGTTCGAGGTGGTGGCGGGCCTGCTCGTGCGATCCGCGCGCCTGCGCGGTCACCCCGAGGCTGAGGAGCCCGTACGCCTCCCAGCGCGGGTCACCGAGCGTCCGCGCGAAGGCGAGCGCCTGCTGGAAGTGGTCGGTGGCCTGCTCGTACTCCCCGCGCTCGTGCCGCAGGATGCCGATCATGAGGTCGCTGTAGCCGACGTAGCCGACGCTGCCGAGCGAGGAGAAGGTGTCCCGGCAGTCTGCCAGCAACGCCAGCGCGTCGGCGGACCGTCCCTGCTGGCGGCACACCTTGGCGAAGAACAGCATGGCTTTGGCCGCACGGTCACGGTCGCCGAGCTCACGGCACAGTTCAAGGCACCGCTCGAAGCAGGCGGCGGCGTCGGCCAGCCGGCCCTGGCGCCGGTAGGCCCGAGCCAGGCCGATCAGGCCGTCGACCTCACCCTGCACGTCGCGCAGCTCCGAGAACAGGGCGATGCTCTGCGTGAAGAACGCCACCGCCTCTCCCAAGCGGTCCTGGAAGCGGCGCAGGTCACCCAGGCTGCGCAGCAGCGACGCTTCGGCATGCCGGTCACCCGCCCGTCGAGCGGCGCGCAGCGCCACCTGGTGGGTGCGCTCCCAGTCGTCCCAGCAGGCCGACACCTCGTAGAAGTCGGCCAGCAGCCCCGTGACGTTGGGCCAGGGGCGCTGGCATCCCTCCCGCCACGCCTGCTCCAGGCTTACCACCAGGCCCTTGCGTTCCGCCGCCAACCACCGGTACGAGCGCGCCAGCGTGGCGCCGACGTCTTGCGGCTCCGCCGGGGCGGCCTGCCCGGGCAGGTCCGGGGGGCGCAGCCGCAGCCCACGTACCCATTCCTTGGCGGTCTCGAAGTAGGTCTGCAGCGTTCGTTGCAGCGCGGCGTCGCGCGCGGCCGGCGTCTCCTCTTCGGCCAGCCGCTCGCGGGCGTACAGCCGCAGCAGGTCGTGGAAGCGGTAGCGGAGCTGCCCGGCGGCGTCCTCGCCGACCGTGTCGAGCAGGTGGGCGTCCGCTAGGCGCTCGGTGACCTCCTCCGCTGCAAGGGCTGGAACGTCCAGCAGGGCCGACAGCATCCAGGGGGCGAAGTCCGGCACTTCCAGCAGGCCGAGCAGCCGGAACGCGCGCCGCTCGGTCGCGCCCAGCGCCTGGTAGCTCAGCGCGACGCTGGCGCGCACCTCCAGGTCGCCCGTGGCCAGCTCGTCCAGTCGCCGCTGCTGCGCCCCGAGCCGGTCGGCCAGGCGCCGCAGGCGCCAGTTGGGCCTGGCGGCGAGCCTGGCGCCGGCGATCCGCAGCGCCAGCGGGAGGTACCCGCACAACGCCGCGATCGTCCGTGCCGCCTCCGGTTCGTCAGCGACGCGATCCGCGCCCGCGATCTTGCCGAGCAGCTCCACCGCCTGCCCCGGCGGGAGCACGTCCAGGTCGATCACCTCGGCCGCGGCAAGGTCCACCATCCGGTTGCGGCTGGTGACCACCACGGCGTTGCCAGCGCCTCCCGGCAGCAGGGGGCGGACCTGCGCCGCGTCGGCCGCGTTGTCCAGCAGGACCAGGACGCGCCGGTCGGCCAGCAGTGACCGGTAGAGCCGGGCGCGCTCGTCGAGGTCGTCGGGGAGCAGGCGTCCGTCGACCCCCAGGGCGCGCAGAAACCCGCCGAGCACCTCCGCCGGGTCGAGAGCCTGCGCCTCGACGCCGCGGAGGTTGACGTACAGCTGCCCATCCGGGAACACCGAGCGCAGTTGGTGGGCGGCGTGGACCGCCAGCGTCGTCTTGCCCACCCCCGCCTTGCCGACGGCCGCCGTGACCACCAATGCCGTCGACCCACGCCGGCGGTCCCGCACCCGAGCGTGCAGCCGCTCCAGGGCAAGGTCGCGGCCGGTGAAGTCCCCGATGTCCGGCGGCAGCTGGCGCGGCACCATGCGCGCCAGCTCCGGCCGCACGTCCCCAGGCGCGCCGGCGCGTCCATCGGGGTCGGAGGCAGCCACCTCGACCGCCGCTCGCTCGGCGTCGGTGAGGGCCAGCGCGTCGGCGAGCGACGCGACCGAGGTTGGGCGTGGGCGCTCGACATGCCCCCGTTCGAGGTCCCTGATCGCCCGCACGCTCATCCCCGACCGCTCGGCAAGCGCCTCCTGCGACAGGCCACGGTCCACCCGCAGGCCGGCCAGCAGCCGCCCGACGCCACCCCCAGGCTCCCCGTTCCACCCACGGCCGGAGCCGACCGCGTCCGGCGGGAGCTGCCGCGCCACCACCGTGGAGATCGTCACCGCCCGGTTGCGGGTCGGCGGCTGGACCGGCGGGGCCAGGGCCACGTCACCACGTAGGATCCGCCGCTGCAGCTGTTGTAGGGGCGGGCCGGGCTCGATCCCCAGCTCCTCAACCAGCCGCCCCCGCAGCTGCTGGTAGGCGGCCAGCGCCTCCGCCTGGCGGCCCGAACGGTACAGCGCCAGCATCCACTGCCCCCAAAGCCGCTCCCGCAGCGGCTCCGCCATGGCCAGCCGGCGCAGCTCCGGCACCAACCCGCCATGGCGGCCAAGCGCCAGGCACGTCTCCACCCACTCCTCCACCACGACCAGGCGCCGTTCGTGCAGGCGGGCAAGCTCCCCGCTCAATCCCCCACCCAGCGGCACATCCTCGAACGCCCGGCCCCGCCACAACCCCAGCGCCCGCCCCAGCTGCGCCGCCGCCAAGGCCGTCTCCCCATCGGCCAGCGCCCGTTGTCCCTGACTGGCAAACCGCTCGAACACCAGCAGATCCAGCTCCTCGGCGGCCACCGCGAGCCGGTAGCCGCCCGGCAGCGCAGCGATCCGCGGCGCGCCCGCCGCCTCGCCCATCCCCAACCTTCGGCGCAGCCCGGACACGTAGGTGCGCAGCCCGCCGATAGCCAACGCTGGTGGCCGCTCGCCCCACAGGGCCTCCACCAACAGGTCCACACCGACCGCCCGGTTGGCGTGCAGCAGCAGCACCGCCAGCAGGGTGCGCTGTTTGGGCGCGCCCAGACGAACCAGCCGCCCCTCACCGTCGCGAAGCTCAAGCGGCCCCAGGACCCGAAACCGCACAGCCGATCGCCTCCGTCACGCGAGCGCGCGACCCGAACCGTCCTCGATGACCTGGTTCGCGCACTTGCAAGGCTAGCGCACCGGTGCCACCGGCCCTCTCCAAGCCGGCGCACGGCGGCCCGGCGGCGGCCTGAGCTGGCAGGCTTGGGCACGGCCTCAAGCCGCCGCTTGATCGATCCTTGATGCTGGCCCGGGCGAGGTCCCGGCGGGCGACCCTGCGGCTACCTATGCGTGACGGATTCCGTCCTCCGGGCCGCCGGGTAGGGTCGTGAGCGCTCGGGTCGGACCTGACCGGTCAGGCAGTTTCGCTGGCCCCCCGAGCATGTCCGACCAACGAGAGGAGCTCGTGTGCAAGCCTCGCCCTCAAGCGCCAACGTTCTTTCGATCCCGCGCCTTCGCGACGCCTTCGACGGCCGCGTGCTCGCGCCCGACGACCCCGGGTACGACCAGGCCCGCACCGTCTTCTACGGCGGCTTCGACCGGCGCCCGGCGGTGATCGTGCGGCCCGAGGACGCCGGCGAGGTCGCCAAGGTCGTCACGCTGGCGCGCGATACCGGGCTGGAGCTGGCCGTGCGCAGCGGCGCCCACAGCGTCGCCGGCCACAGCGTCTGCGACGACGGCATCGTGCTCGACCTCGCCAACCTACGGGCGCTGGACCTCGACGTCGCGGGCCGCACCGCGTGGGCGCAGGCGGGCCTAACCGCCGGCGAGTACACCACCGCCGCCGGCGCCCACGACCTGGCGACCGGGTTCGGCGACACCGCCTCGGTCGGCATCGGCGGCATCACCCTGGCCGGTGGGGTCGGCTACCTGGTCCGCAAGCACGGCCTGACGATCGACAGCCTACTGGCCGCCGAGGTGGTCACCGCCGACGGCCAGCTGCTCCACGTGGACGACCAGTCGGACCCGGACCTGTTCTGGGCGCTGCGCGGCGGCGGCGGCAACTTCGGCGTGGTCACCCGCTTCCAGTACCGGCTGCACGAGGTCGGCACGGTCACCGGCGGCCTGCTGGTGCTGCCGGCGACGCCGGAAGTGGTCGCCGGGTTCGTCGCCGAGGCGGAGGCGGCGCCCGAGGAGCTGTCGGCGATCGCCAACGTGCTGCCGGCGCCGCCGCTGCCGTTCCTGCCCGCCGAGCGGCACGGCCAGCTGGTGGTGCTGGCGTTCCTGGTCCACGCTGGCGCGCCCAAGGACGGCGAGCGCGCCGTAGCGCCGTTCCGGCGGCTGGCCAAGCCGGTCGCCGACCTGGTCCGGCCGATGCCCTACCCGGAGATCTACCCGCCGGAGGAGGAGGGCTACCACCCGACCGCGGTGGGCCACACCATGTTCCTCGAGCGGGTCGACCGCGACGCGGCCGCCACGATCGTCGACTACCTGCGGGCGTCCGACGCGACGGTGCGGGTGGCGCAGCTGCGGGTGCTGGGCGGGGCGATGGCCCGCGTGCCGGTGGAGGCCACCGCGTTCGCGCACCGCCACAGCCGGATCATGGCCAACCTCGCCGCGTTCTACGACGGGCCTGCCGACCAGGCCGTGCGCCAGGCCCGGGTCGCGGACTTCGCGGCGGCCCTGCAGCAGGGCGACACCGGCGCCTACGTCGGCTTCCTGGGCGAGGAGGGCGAGGCCAGGGTCCGCCAGGCCTACCCGGGGTCGACCTGGGAGCGGCTGGCTGCCGTCAAGGCCCGCTACGACCCGACCAACCTCTTCCGCCTCAACGAGAACGTCCTGCCGGCGGTCGACGGTCCCGGCCGGTGAAGGAGGGCGGCCCGGGAGGGCCACCTTGATGATTGCCACGAGACGACGGAGGTTCCTATGAGCAACGTGGTCGTCGCGACGTTCGTGACCGTGGACGGTGTCATGGAGGACCCGGGCGGGTCCGAAGGCTTCGAGCACGGAGGCTGGCAGCTTCCCTTCTTCGACCAGGACATGGCCGACGGTGTCCGCGACGGGCTGTTCGCCGCCGGCGCGCTCCTGCTCGGCCGGGTGACCTACGAGCAGTTCGCCGCCGCCTGGCCGTCGATGACCGACGAGGACGGGTTCGCCGAGCGGATGAACGCCCTTCCCAAGTACGTCGCCTCCACCACCCTGAAGGAGCCCCTTGCCTGGAACACGGCCCTGCTGGACGGTGACGTGCCCGCGGCGGTCGCCAAGCTCAAGCAGCAGCCCGGCGGGGACCTGCTGGTCCAGGGCAGCGGCACGCTGGTCCGCACGCTGATGCGACGCAACCTGGTCGACACCTACCAGCTGTGGGTCCACCCGGTGGTGCTCGGCAGCGGCAAGCGGCTGTTCGCCGATGGTGTGGCGCCTGCGTCGCTCCAGCTGGTCGACACCAAGACGACCAGCACAGGGGTTGTCGCCCTCACCTACCAGACGGCGGGAACCGCCGAGGAGGGGTGAGCAGCCGGCTGTTGGTGTGGCAAACCCGGCGCTTCACCCACCCGGGTTCCGCAGCTGGTAGGCATGCAGCCGGCCTAAACCGCTACTTGACCAGGTCAGACGGTGATTGCGTGCTTGTGCGTCGTGTGCCCACACCCGGGGATGTTCACGGGGCTACGGGCTCCCAGCTCGACCCGGACGGGGAGCTGAACGGGTCAACGATGCCCGATCCAGCTTCGAGATGCAACTCGCGTCATGCCCTCTGACCTGCGGTTTTGGGCGGTTGCCGACTTGCATGCCCAGTGCGCCTGGTGGATGCTGCACCTTCGCGCGCGCCCTGCGGCTCGCTGGGCGGAGAAGGATCCGCTGGCTGGAGCAGTGATGTGGGCACACGACGCGCAAGTTCACATGCTCGTTCTACCTGCTCAGAGGGCCAATTCTGAGGGTCGTGAGCTTACAAGCTGCGGAACCCCGGTCCCAGCGCCGACCTGCCCAAGGGAACGACACGACGACGGGCTCAACGGCCATTGCCGACCATGACGTCGGTCGGGCAAGTACCGCGGTCGCCACCACGCGATCCGTGGGCAGCTCAGTGTGGTGGGTGGGCTTCCTCCAAGGGCTGGCCGGCGAGGCGGGCGGCGACGATGCTGGCGCCGTTGGGGCAGGTGGTGAAGTCGTCGTGGGGGCAGGCCAGGCCGTGGGTGATGACTTCCTTCGCGGTCTGGGCCTTGGCGATCTGCTCGTCGAGATCGGCGAGCTTGCGGTGGGCGAGGCTGCGCCAGCCCTCGACGGCCTGTGTGCGTGACGCAAGCAGCGCCTTGGACTCGCGCAGCGAGAACCCCACGTCTCCAAGCAACAGGATCACCCCGACGAGCCCGACCGCTGACTCCGGGTAGCGCCGCTGACCCGAGACCCTGCCGGGTGCCGGGAGCAGGCCGAGCTCCTCGTAGTAGCGCAAGGCCGAGGTGGCGACGCCGGTGCGCTTGGCCAGCTCGCCGATGGTCAGATGCCGGTCACCCATGTTGACTTCAAGTGTACTTGAAGGTGTTGGGTGGTTCTCGCACATCGACGGACGAGTTAGGAGCCCGTGATGCACGACACCCATCATCCGGTTCATGACACGGACGAACCGCGCGAGGCGCAGGAGTCCGCGGACCCGCGCCGCTGGAAGGCGCTCGCAGCGATCAGCGTGGCACAGTTCATGCTGATCCTGGACCTCACCGTGGTCAACGTCGCCCTGCCCGACCTCGGCGCCGACCTGGACCTGAGCCGTACGGCCTTCACCTGGACGATCAGCATCTACGTGCTGTTCTTCGGCGGGCTGCTGCTGCTCGGTGGCCGGTTGGCCGACGTCTTCGGCGGGCGCACCATGATGCTGACCGGCCTGGTGGTCTTCACCCTCGCCTCGCTGGCCAGCGGCCTGGCGCAGAACGAGACCCTGCTGCTCGGCGGCCGCGTCGCCCAGGGTGTCGGGGCCGCGCTGCTGTCCCCGGCCGCGCTATCAACCGTCACCAGCACCTTCCACGGCGAGGAACGCAACAAGGCCCTGAGCGTGTGGGCCTCCCTCGGCGGCGTTGGCTTCGCCGCCGGGGTGCTCATCGGTGGAATCCTCACCTCCGGTCCCGGCTGGCGCTGGGTCTTCTTCATCAACGTCCCGGTCGGCCTCGTCCTGCTGGCCGGCATCCGGGCCGTGGTGCCTCTGCGCCGCCCGGACCGCGCCGCCGGGCGCATCGATGTGCTGGGCGCGGTGACCGTCACCGCCGCCACCGGCTCGCTCATCTACGGCATGATCAACGCCGGTGACGAGGGCTGGGCGGATCCCGGCACGCTGCTGCCCATCGCGGCCGCCATCGTCCTGTACGCAGTGTTCGTGGTCGCCGAACGCACCGTACGGACTCCCCTGATGCACCCGAGCCTGCTGACGCGCCGTCCGATCGTGACCGGCGCATTCCTGATGCTCATCGCCTCCGGCGTGCTCATCGCGGACCTCTTTCTCGGTTCGCAGTACCTGCAGCACCTTCGCGGCCTCAGCGCTCTGGAGACCGGCCTGTTCTTCCTGCCCGCGGCCCTGGGCCTCATGATCGGCGCCATCGCGGCCGGCCGCCTGGTCGGCCGCATCGGCACCCGTCCCGTCGCCGTCGTCGGCCTGGTCCTGGTCGCCATCGGCAACGGACTGCTCATCGGCCTGTCGGCAGGCGGCAACGTCTACGTCGAAGCCCTTCCCGGCACCTTCTTGTTCGCGCTGGGCGGGGGCCCGCTGTTCGTCTGCGCGACCACCTCCGCCCTCGGCCGCGTCGGTCTGCACGAGGCCGGGCTGGTATCGGGCATCGTCAACACCTTCAACCAACTTGGTGCCGCCATCTGCGTCGCGGTGGCCTCCACCGTCGCCGCCGCGGGTCTCACCCACACACCCTCGCTCGACGGGTTCACCGACGCCTTCGCCGTGTTCACCGTCGTCGCCGCCGTGGCCGCGGTGGTCTCCCTACGCCTTGTACCGTCCGGAACGCCACAGATGACCGGCGTCCCGCACGCCCACTGACACGGCACCCGCCCTGCCTGCCACACCACGACCGATCACCATCCCAGTGCCAGCCTCACAGTTCGGTGCGGTGTCTCGTCGAACTGGTGAGGGCAGGTGACCAAGGGAGCCGGCGGCACTATGACCACCCAATCCGAGCCAGCAGACGGCCGACCCGACCCGGGCCTGAGCGCGATCATCAGCGAGCGGCGTCAGCTGCTCAACCTCGCCTACCGGCTCCTCGGCTCCCTGGCCGAGGCCGAGGACGTCGTCCAAGAGACCTACGCCCGCTGGTACGCCATGTCCCACCAGCAGCAGGACGCCATCGAATCCCCTGGCGGCTGGCTGACGAAGGTCGCCAGCCGCATCTGCCTCGACATGCTCGGCTCGGCACGGGCTCGGCGGGAGCGCTACGTGGGCGCGTGGATCCCCGAACCGCTGCCCGAACCTGCCGAGTGGCCCAGCGGGCGGCCGGGCGGCACCACCGCCGACCCGGCCGACCGCGTCACTCTCGATGAGTCGATCAACATGGCCTTCCTCGTCGTGCTCGAATCGATGACCCCGGCCGAGCGCGTCGCGTTCATCCTTCACGACGTCTTCCGCTACCCCTTTGCCGACATAGCCGAGATCACCGGCCGTACCCCGGCGGCATGCCGCCAGCTGGCCTCCTCAGCCCGCCGCCGCATCCGCGCCTCACAGGCCCCCGCGACCCCGACCGCCCGGCAGGCCGGCATCGTCAGAGACTTCAAAAGGGCATGGGAAGCCAAGGACATCGACGCCCTCATCGGCCTGCTCGACCCCGACGCCACGGTGACCGCCGACGGCGGCGGCCTGGCCAGCGCCGCGCTCCGCCCCATCGAAGGCGGCGAGCAGATCGCGCGCTACCTGGCCGATCTGGCCGGCCGGGCACCCAGCAACGTGACTTTCCTGGAGCGTACGGTCAACGGCCAGCCCGGCCTGGTGGCCCAGCAAGACGGCGTCACCGTGGCGGTGTACGCGTTCGACGTCGCAGGCGACCGGATCACCCACATCTGGGTGGTATTGAACCCCGACAAGCTCCGGCCCTGGACGGCCGGCTGACGCGTCTGCCTACCATCGGGTCCGCCGCCAGCGGTCGATGCCCGCAGGCAACAGCATGCCCGGCGCCGAGATCCGCCTGACCGACGTCGGCCGACGACTTGCGACGATCAGGTACTCCAAGGGCAGGAGCGGGAGAGCCTCCGCGACGTCCTTTCCGCCTCGGGGGCGCTCAGGATGAAGGCCACCAGCGCGACGGCCAGCGTGGTGGGCCAACGTTGGAGCAGCCAGCGGGTCCAGCTGCTGCGGGCGGATGTCGTGCTAACCATGAGAAGAACCTCCGTGCCGCAGCGAGTCAATCAGGCCACGCATTCGGATCTGCTTCAGATTGGCGTCAGCGCACTCATCCAAGCTGCTTCCTCATGTAGACCAGCGAGAACGCGCCCTGGGAGCGCCGGTCGTATTCGACGTAGCCGATCCTCGAGTAGAGCGCGAGGTTCTCCGTCATCTTCTCGTGGGTGTAGAGGTAGATGGAGTCGAACCCCGCGCGCCGCGCCTCGTCCTCTGCGAACTGCAGGAGCGCCCTCCCGAGCCCGGTCCCGCGACGGGAGGGGTGCACGGCGACGTTGTCGACGAGGAACCCCTCGTCGGTGACGCTGAGGACGATGACTCCGACGATGGCTCCGTGGCGCTCGGCCACGGTCACCTGATGGTCGCGGATGACCGTGGCGTAGTCGACGGTCATCGGGCCGGGCCGCATCCCGAGGCGTTCGACGTAGTGGCCGTAGGCGGCGTCGACGAGCGCGGCGACGCTCGGGACGTCCGCTCCGGTGGCCGGCCGGAACGGCGTCCCGCGGCCTCCTGCCTCCTGGCTGCGTGCTTGCATTGTCGTCTCCCTTGGGCTCTCGATCAGCGCCGCGGCCCACCCGTGAGGTAGCCGACCAGTCGCTGCGCGCTCGGGGCGACACAATCGCCGTCGGTGCGGTGACGACCACGCCGATGGCGAACGAGGTGAGCCAGGCCGGCAGCAGGTTCGGCTCAAACCCGATCTTGGCGATGGTCTGCACCAGCGACATCACAAACGAGGCAGCCTGCCGGGCCGCCGGCTTCGTTCCCCCGGGTGGTCGCCGAGACCAGCGACCGCACCGTTGTCCTGGACCTGGTCGCCGAGCAGATCGGCGTCGCCGTGCTCCCCTAGTCCGCGTTGGAGCGAACAGCCAAAGTGTCGCAGCTCAGCCTCACCCGCCCCAAGCTCGACCGCCAGATCCTGCTCGTCTGGCGCCCCGCCACCAGCCCACCGGCCGCGCGCGCCTTCCTCTCGTGTTGCTGGTGATGTTAGGCGACAGCACTGACATTTCAGGCATTTCCCCCGCCGTCCGCCACCGGTCGCACAGCGGCTTGACGACGCCGGGAACGGGCTTCCGGCTGTTCAGGCGGCGGCCCGGGACGCGGCGCGCAGCGGCGCGGGCGCGGTGCTCTTGGCGGCGACCTGGTCCAGCAGCGTGTCCAGCGTGGTGGTGTTGTCGTCGCTCGGCTTCAAGATGGAGTGGTTCTCGAACTCGGTCAGCAGCGACAGCGTGACCTGCTGGCTTACGTCGGCCATCTGCAATGCACCCCGCAGATCAGCCGCAGCTGCTCGGCTGCCCGGGCGCCGCCGACGCCGCCGCAGGAGACGAATCCGGCCGCCTTGTTGTTCCACTCCGCGGACAGACCGACCGTTGCCTTTGGCGGAACGGACGGCGTCGGTGCCTTGGCGGTAGGGACGGCGCGGGCCCTACATCGGTGCACCGCGCTGTACACGGCGGCGGAGCCGGGTCCTTCGAGGGTCCGGCTCCGCCGTTCGGTGGTCAGCTGTCGCTGCGTCGGCTTCGCTTCGGCTGACGGAGCTCGATCCGGTTACCGTCAGGGTCCAGCGCCGTGACACGGACGCCGAACGCGTAGTCCTCGGGCTCCGGTTGCACGAACTCGACGCCGCGAGACCGGAGCACTTCGAACTCCTTGCGCAGGTCGTCCGCCTCGAGGAATATCGCACCCGCCAAGATGCCCGGCTCCGCCGCATCGACCGGACAATCTGGACCGACTTGTCGACCGGCGCGACTGTCAGGAAGCGCCCCTCAGGAGTGGGATTATCAGCACCCTTCTCCAGTCCGAGACTGTCTGTGTAGAACGCCAGAGCCCGGTCCTGGTCGCTCACATAGATCGTCGCAAACATCAGGTTCTTCAACATCACGTTCTCCTCATTCGTTCGTTCGCCTCGTCGGCGGTGCTGTCACATCGTCCAGGTTTGTCGTGGGTCACGACTGATGACACGGCGAGACCTCGCTTCCTGTTCGCTGGATGGCGGGTTCTTCTGACCAGTACGACGACACAGCCCCGCGGAATGTCAGGCGACGCGCCAACCTCACAGTCCGGTGCGGTGCCTCGTCGAACTGGTGAGGGCCGATGCGACCAAGGGAGCCGGCGGCACCATGACCACCCAATTCGAGCCAGCAGACAGCCGGCCCGACCCGGGCCTGAGCGCGATCATCAGCGAGCGCGTTGGGTTCAGAAACTCGGACGTCATGCCGCGACCTGGTAGTACTCGTGAACCAAGCCGCCCAGGCGATCCTGGCGCTCAACGCTGACGGCGGCCGAGGCCCCGCCAGGCGCCACTCCGATATCGATAGCCTCGATGGGCGAAGCGCAAGGCTTCGGTGCGGCCGCTCGTCGTTGTAGTGGCGCACGTACTCGTCGAGAACCCGCTCAAGATGGCGTCGGCCCCAGACCAGCATCCAGTCCAGACACTCCCGCCGCACGGTTCGTACCCATCGTTCTGCGACCGCGTTGGCCCGCGCCGTCATCTGCTGGTGATTCGCAAGGTGCGCAAGCTCGGGTGCGGGTGACGCACCCGTTCCATCCCCTGTCGGGACGCGAGTTCGACCTTGCCTTCCGCCGCAAGGCG
>WNFV01004642.1_pt1 | contig 16936 bp, 17 predicted proteins | sample 5400101 | NCBI WGS metagenome assembly WNFV01 (sample SAMN13153361, study PRJNA577476) | soil metagenome | isolation source: 115 cm soil or saprolite under grassland replicate 1 | place: USA:California | collected 2016-06-15
GGCGGGGAGATGGCGGCCGAGGATGGAGAGGTGGATCGCGATGTGGGGCGGGACGAGATTGGAGGAGAAGAAGGAGACGCCTGTTGGGCACCGGGGGACGTGGCTCTATTGGTCAGCAGTCAGACAGAGACCCCCGATACGATCAACACCACCGCAAGGGCGAGCAGCCAACGAGCTGAAGACGGAGACGGTCCGCGGTGCGTTCCCCTGTGCGACATCCCTTTTCCCCGCACCCTTCAGGTCAGGGCGCAGGCCACTCAGGCCACCAGCGTCCGGGTCCGCACGACGTCCTCCTTGATCTGGCGGGCCAGATCCTCGGCCGAGCCGAAGCGAGTCTCATCGCGCAGGCGCTCCCAGAACTCTAGGGCCACGGGTCTCCCGATCAAGTCACCTTCGAAATCAAGGAGGAACGCCTCTGCGTGCAGAGGCTCACCGCCGAACGTGGGGTTGGTCCCAACATTGATCGCCGCCACGAAGGAACCTTCGTCCACGTGGGCCTTCCCCGCGTAAACGCCCTCCCCAGGGAGGAGCATCCCTGGAGGAACTTCGAGATTGGCCGTGGGAAACCCCAGCCCCCTGCCCCTGCCCGCGCCGCTCGTAACGGTGCCGTCCAGGACGAATCGACGGCCCAGTGCCTCTGTTGGCCATTCCAGGTCTCCTGCAGTGAGGGCTTCGCGGATCGAGGACGAAGAGACCGGCCGCCCACCGAGCTTCAGGAGCGAGACGGCTTCGACGGAGAACCCGTGCGCAGCTCCCAGATCCCTCAGCACGGGAAGGTTTCCCATGGCCTTGTAGCCGAACGTGAAGTTGGAGCCGACCACAGCATGGTCGGCGTGAACCCCTTCCACGAGGACATGCTTGACGAAGTCCTCGGGCGGCCAGCGGGAGAACTCCTCCGTGAACTCGAGCACGATCAGGGCCCCTATGCCGAGCCCAGCGATGAGCGAGGCCTTGCGGTCGAGCGTGGTCAGCAGGGGAGGGTGAGCTCCCGGAGTCAGGATCTCCCTGGGGTGGCGGTCGAAGGTGACCACGACGGGCAGGAGGCCACGACCCTCGGCCACCTCCGCCGTTCGCCGGAACACGGTCTGATGGCCACGATGTACGCCGTCGAAGAAGCCGATCGTGACGGCGGTGGGGCCGGCGTCGATCGGCAGCGCGTCGATCCCCTGGACCAGATCCATGTCACCGGGCAGGGTACAAGATGGGCCAGCAGCTCCTGCGGCGGATGCAGGCGGGGACTGCCCTGCAAGGTGATGCTCAGAACGTCAGGATCTTGTCTGCTTCGGCCGCCAGCTTGGCTGCCTCGGTCGGAGTGGTCCATGAGCCCTTCACAAGCTGGAGGTTCTCGTCCGTCGCCCCACGGGCGACCGCGCAGCCCTTTCAGACGTAGACCGTCGCCCGGTCCTTGAGCCCGGCCAGCAGCTCCTTCATGGAAGGCACACCGACCCCCTGGATGGTCTCCGCGTTGTCTCCCAGAACGATCTCAGCCCCGTCCCCCGCCAAGAGCACGGTGACCTCGTGTCCCACCTGGAGTGAGCCGTTCACCGCCATGTGGAGCGGGATCGACGCTCCCGTTGGATCACCTGCGCCCTTCGTGACGATGTACAGGAACTTCACGACCGACCCTCCTCCCTCAGCCGACACCGCCGAATCCTAGTCCGCCCCGTGTCATCCTGCTTCAGCGCCGTGTCGATCGCGGCCCGCTGAGGCGAGCACGAGCCGGCACATCTCGATCGAGACGGAGTGGGGAAGGGCAGGGGCACCGCGCTCAGCAGGAACTCGGGCGGGGCGGCGGGAGAGGCCCGAGCTCGACCCCCCAGCGACCAGCCAGCGCGACCAGCGTACGCCGGTAGATGTTCATGTCAGCTCGGGTCCAATCCCCGTGGGTCTGGCACCGGAGGCGCGACACGAGCTCTCGATGGAACGGGCTGGTCAGGCTCTCGTTGTGGCCGATCACGTTCCGGAGCTGGATATCGAACCGCTGCATCAGCCAAAGAGTGAGCGCGACCGAGTCGGCCAACTCCTTGGGGGTGTGCAGGATCTCCTGGTCGCTCAGACCGACATGCTCGATGCCGATTGCCGTGTAGTTCAGCCCCACGGTATGCCGGCACATGAGACGAAGAGGCACCAGCTGATAGATGGTCCCGTCGGTGTCGATCACGAAATGCGAGCACAGCCCCGGCAGCTCATGGAGTTCCCGGTCGGGAACGTCCCGAGCGAACTCCGAGAACACGGGGTCGAATGTCCGGGAAACGGTGACGTGCTCCACGATGACCCTCGGATGCTCCAGCAGGTGGGTCCGGAGCCCGTAGTGGCGCTCGGCGTAGGCAGCCATCTCGCTCTTGCGGCGAGACGGGAAGCGGATCGGCTTCCAGACGATCGTCGGACGAGGGAAGGAACCTTCGGTCGGAGACGCGGGCGAAGGAGAGGCCGAGGACGTGGAGGCGGGGCTCGATGGTTCCGCTGATGACGCCCTTGCGGATGCCTCCGGCCGGCCCGGCGAAGACGTGCAGCCGGCCAACCCGATCAAGGCAATGACCAGGGCCGTTTCCCGAAGCCTTCCCCGCCTCATCAGGAGAGGATGACCTCGGGGACGGCTTTGGCGCCGCGATCGGAGTAGATGCCGATCAACCGGCCCTCAGGCCCGAGGACCCGGTACGGTCCCTCGATGCCCGCGGGACCCAGGATGCTCCCATGCGTCGCGGCCCTGGCTTCGTCCTCGGTCAGGCCGATCGCGGCGAGGTGCGCAACGGCTCCGTCCACCGGTTGCAGCTCGCCGGGCGCTTTGGGCGGCGCGGCGTCGTCGACCCTGTACTCGCCGATGGCGGTTCGGCGTAGGGCCACCAGGTGGGCCCCGCAGCCCAGTTCTCCTCCAACGTCGGCCACCAGCGAGCGGACGTACGTCCCGGCCGAGCATCGCACCCGGAACTCGAACCTTGGGCCTTCGAGGCCCAGCAGGTCGAATGCGTCGACGCGCACGCGTCGTGGGGATGCCTGCACCGGATTTCCCTTCCGAGCTGCTTCGTAGAGCTTGCGGCCGCCCACCTTCACCGCGGAATAGGCCGGCGGCACCTGCTCGATGTCACCGATGAACGTACCGATCGCCGCGCGCAGTTCCCGTTCGGTCAAATCCACCGGAGACCGGCGAACGACATCGCCCTCAGCGTCGAGCGTGGTGGTCTCTACCCCCAGCAAACCGATCCCCTGGTAGACCTTGGGCAGGTCGCCCAGGAACCGCAGGAGCCGCGTGGCCCTGCCAACACCCATCAGCAGCAGTCCGGTGGCCAAGGGATCCAGCGTGCCCGCGTGCCCCACCTTGCGCGTGCCCAGGACCCTCCTGACCAGGTTCACCGCGTCGTGAGAGGTGATGCCGGCGGGCTTGTCGATCAGGAGAAGGCCGCTCCGTCCAGCTTCGCCATCCGACTCTTGCCCGGCTTCAGCTTCAGCCATCGTCGCCGTGACGGGCCTCGCGTCGCGCGGTCATCAGGGCCTGCACGAGCGGCCTCACCGTCTCCTCCAGCCCGGCCTGCGATGTGTATCCCGCCGCCAGACGGTGCCCCCCGCCTCCGAACGCCTGACAGATCGCGCCCACGTCCGTTCGGCCCCGCGACCGCAGGCTCACCTTGAACCACCCGTCGCGCTGCTGCTTGATCACGCATGCCACGTCGGCCTCGCGAGCCATGCGAACGTGGTCGATGAGATCGTCGGTGTCCCCCATCGGAATTCCGGGCCCAGCCAGGTCTGCCTGAACGACATATGTCCACACCAGGTCGGCCTCGGGGACGTTCTCCAGGCGATCCAGGGCGATCCCCGTCACCTTGAGGGCTCCCAGAGAGCCGTCTTCGAACAGGGCCTGGCCCAATCGGGCATGGTCGAACCCATGGCGCCGCAGCTCACCGGCGACTCGAAGGGTCTCCGGGGTCGTGGCCTCGTACATGAACCTGCCGGTGTCCGCAATCACCCCGGCGTACAGGCATGCGGCCGCACCGTCGGAAAGCCTGCCCCCCATCCGCTCCACCAGCCGGAACACGATCTCGGCGGTGGAGGACGCCGCCGGATCCAGGACCACGATCGTGCCGAACCCCGGGTTGGTCCGGTGATGATCGATCACGATCACCTCGGCGGCCCGGTCGGCGTTCGAGGCCAGGATCCCCAGCCGGTCGGGAGAGGCCGTGTCGAGTGAGACGAGGAGCTCGGGATTCTCCGGAAAGTCCTTGGGGTCCACCAGATACCCCGCGCCATCGAGGGCGGAGAGCCATCGCGGTCGCGCCAGAGGCTGATTCCCCCACGAGCACACGACCTCCTTCCCTCGCTCGGCCAGGTAGCTCGCCAGCCCGAGCATCGATCCGAGGGCGTCGGGGTCCGGGTTGACGTGACAGGCCAGCGCGACATTGGGGGCGGTCTCGAGGGCGCGCGCCGCGCGATCGAGCTCCCCGGCGCTGGCTTCCTGCTCACTCACGCTGTTCGTCACCTCCACCCGGCTCACCCGGTTCCTCCAATGTTCGTTTGGCCCCGATCTCCCGGAGGAGTTCGGTCACCCGTTCCACCTGGGCCAGCCCCACGTCCTCCTCGAACTCCAGGTCCGGCGTGAACTTCATCCGGACCTGATGCCCGAGCACGGTCCGCAGATGAGAGCGAGCAGAACGTAGCCCCGCTCGGGTGGCCCTGTGGTCGCGGTCCTGCCCGAGGACGGTGTAGTAGACGGTGGCCCGTCGAAGGTCGGGGCTCACTTCCACTCGCGTCACCGTGACGAACCCCACCCGAGGGTCCTTCAGCCTGGGGATCTCCTCGGCCAGGACCTCCCTGAACTCTTCGGCCACCCGCTCCGGGCGAGTCCCTCCGCTCACCGTCGCTCCCGCCTTTCTCTCCTGTCAGTCGTCGGGCCCGTGCAGGGACAGGTTGACATCGATGATCTCGACTTCGTGCCACCGGTCCACGTGCTTCTCCACCTCGTGCATCACCCGCTTGAGGTGGTAGGCCTCTCCCCCCGCGGACGACACCGCGATGGTCGTCCGCTGCCACAGATCCTGATGATCTACCTCGGCCACGGACACGTTGAACTTCTGTCGCAGGGAAGCCGTGAGCGTCTTGATCACATGGCGCTTCGCCTTGAGCGACCCGACGCCTGGGATCCGAAGATCGAACCGGCACAGAGCGACGAGCACGCGACCCCCTCTGCGAGTTACGCGAGCGTCCGGGCGACCTCACGCACTTCGTACGCCTCGATGACGTCGCCCTCGTGGATGTCCTGGAAGTTCTCCAGGCCGATCCCGCACTCGAAGCCTTCGGCCACCTCGCGGACGTCGTCCTTGAACCGCCGGAGCGATCCCACGCGCCCCGTGTAGATGATGACGCCGTCGCGGACCAACCGGGCCAGGGACCCCCGGGTGATCGTCCCGTGCGTGACCATGCACCCCGCGATCACACCCATCCTCGGCACCCGGAACAGGGCCCTGACCTCCGCCCGCCCGAGCTCGATCTCCTGTTCCTCGGGGGCGAGGAGACCCGAAAGGGCCTTGCGGATATCGTCGAGCGCGTCGTAGATCACGCGGTACAGTCGCATGTCGACGCCCTCGTTCTCGGCCAGGTCCCGTGCTCCTACGTCGGGACGAACATTGAAGCCCACAACCACTGCGCCCGACGCAGCAGCCAGCGAGACGTCGTTCTCGGTGATCCCTCCGACCCCCTTGTGGATGACGTCGATCCGAACCTCGTCCTGAGGAAGCTTTTCCAGCGCGTCCAGGATCGCTTCCACCGACCCCTGGACGTCGGCCTTCACGATCAGGTTCAGCGCGGGGAGCTCACCGCGGCGCGCCTGGACCAGGAGATCTGCCAAAGAGGCCTGCGGTCGCGTCGCCGCCAGCTCGGCGGCCCGGTGACGAGCCTCCCGCTCCTGCGCGATGTGCCGAGCCTCCCGCTCGTCGGCCACTACCCGCACCTCGTCGCCGGCCGCGGGCACGTGAGGTTTCCATCCGAGGACCTGCACCGGCTTGGCCGGTGGCGCCTCGGAAACGGGCTGGCTCCATTCGTCGAACATCGCCCGGACCCTGGCGAAGGCCGCGCCCGAGACCACGGCGTCGCCGACCCGAAGCGTTCCCCGGAGAACCAGGTCGGTGGCCACCGGACCGCGTCCCGGATCCAGATGGGCCTCGAGCGTGATGCCCCTGGCCGGCGCCTGGGGATCCGCCTTGAGCTCGAGGATGTCCGCGACCAGCAGGATGGTCTCCAGGAGGCGGTCCAGGTTCTGTCGCGTTTTGGCCGACACGTCGACGAACTCGAACTCGCCTCCCCATTCCGCGGGAACGATGCCCTGGTCGGTGAGCTGTTGGCGGACGCGCTGCGGGTCCGCCTCCGGCTTGTCGATCTTGTTCACCGCCACGATGATCGGAACCTTCGCCGCCCTGGCATGGTTCAACGCCTCGACGGTCTGGGGCATCACGCCGTCGTCCGCCGCCACCACCAGGACGACGATGTCGGTCACCTGGGCCCCTCGGGCACGCATGGCGGTGAACGCCTCGTGACCGGGTGTGTCGATGAAGGTGATCTCCCGGCCATCGTGATGGACCTGGTACGCCCCGATGTGCTGAGTGATGCCGCCGAACTCCTGCGCCACTACGTCGGTGCGTCGAATTGCGTCCAGAAGGAGAGTCTTGCCGTGGTCGACGTGGCCCATGACGGTAACGACCGGGGGGCGGGGAACCAGCCGCGACTCATCGACCGGCTCCTCCTCTTCTTCCTCGAGCTCCTCCTCGGGACGAACGACCTCCACGGGCTTGCCCAACTCGTGAGCCACCAGCTCGATTGCCTCGTCGGACAGCGACTGGGTGGCCGAGACCATCTCGCCCGCGGTGAACAGCACCTTCACGATCTCTGCGGCCGACGAGTCCAGCTTCTCGGCGAGGTCCTGCGCCGTCGCGCCTCGAGGGACCCTCAGGGCCGCCACGGGGGCAGGCGGAGCCTCCTCGGGGACCGCGACGTCTTCCGGTGCGGGCGCCGGCGGCTCCGGCGGCGCCTCGACCGCGGTGGCCGTCTTCGCGACCTCGCCGTCGCCAGACTCTCCGCGCGCCTGCTCCTTGGTCCTTTCCAGCCGGCGAGTGGGAAGCTGATCGGCCGTCGCAGTGCGGGGCTTGCTCCCCGGCTTCACCTTGCCTCCGGCCGCGCGGATGCGAGGTACGGCCTCCTCCGGCACGGTCGAGGACGCCGTGCGGCCCTCGTATCCCATTGCCTGGAGGGACTCCAGCACCTCCTTGCTCGGCACGCCGAGCTCTTTGGCCAGTTCGTGGATCCTCAAGCTTCCTCTCCCACTTCTCTTCGCAGATCCTCCATTAGCCTAGCGGCCTCCGCCTGTCCCAGTGGGGACTGCAGGGCCCGGGCGATCGCCCCCCGCCGGACCGCCAGCCTCAGGCACTCCCGGGTGGGGTGAACGTACGCGCCCCGTCCCGCCGCTCGACCGGTCGGGTCCAGAGCAATTCCCCCGCTCGGGCTCCTCACCACCCGGATGAGCGCGCGCTTCTCCGTCTTCGACCGGCACCCCACACACATGCGCTCGGGCTGCCGCTTCTCGGCCATGGTCTTACAGACCGGCCGAAGCCTCCGGCTGGGCAGGCGTGCCCTCTGCCCCCATGGGTGCGTCCTGAGCCATCGCCGCTTCCTCGGGAACCTCCTGGGCAGCCACTACCACATCTGGCTCGGGCTCTGGCGGGACCGAGCCATCGCCCGGGGCGGTCACCTCGACCTCGGGAGCCTCACCGGCCTGGGTCAGCACACCCGCGTCGCTTCCACCGGACGGCTTCGCTGCCTCCCCCTTGCGCGAATCGCGGCGCTGGCGATCCTCCTCGGCCGACTGCGTCTCGCTCTTGATGTCGATGCGACAGCCGGTCAGCTTTGCGGCCAGTCGGGCGTTCTGCCCCTCCTTCCCGATGGCCAGCGACAGCTGGTAATCGGGCACGATGACCTGGGCGGTCCCCGTCGCCGTGTCCACGTGCACCTCCTTGACCTTGGCCGGGGCAAGCGCGTTGGCCACGAACCTCTCCAGGTTCGGCTCCCACTGGACGACGTCGATCTTCTCGCCGCGAAGCTCGTTCACCACCAGACGAACCCTGGAACCCTTCGCGCCCACGCACGCCCCCACGGGATCCACGCCCGGCTCGTGGGAGACCACGGCGATCTTGGACCGATGGCCCGGCTCCCTGGCCACGGCCTTGATCTCGACGATGCCCTCGGCGATCTCCGGGACCTCAAGCTCGAAGAGCTTGCGGAGAAGCCCGGGATGGGTGCGCGACACCACGATCTGGGGCCCCTTGCTGGTCCGACGGACTTCCACGATGTAGGCCTTCAGTCGCTCCCCGTGGCGGTAGGGCTCGGACGGGACCTGCTCGGCCTGGGGAAGGAGAGCCTCAACTTTGCCCAGATCGAGCAGCGTGTACCGGTGCGAGTCCTGCTGGATGATCCCCGTAACGATGTCGCCTTCGCGGCCGGAGAACTCCTCGTAGGTCATCTCGCGCTCGGCGTCGCGAAGCTTCTGGTAGATGCCCTGCTTGGCCGTCTGCGCGGCGATCCGGCCCATGAAGTCGGGCGAGACCTCCTCTTCCTTCTCCGACCGAACCTCGCCAGTCTCCTCGTCGAGGACCTGCATCCACGCGCGCATCTCCCCGGAGTCGGGGTCGAGCTGCACGCGCGCGCCGGTGGTGACCTCGTCGAGCTCGGGGTCGTGCTGACGTTTGTACGACTTGTAGGCACTGGCCAAGGCCTCCTCGAGGCCGGACAGGATCGTCTGGAACGGGATGCCCTTCTCCCGCTCCAGCTCCTTCAGCGCCTGGATCAGTTCCTGGTTCACCGCTTGCTTCCCTCTGCCTTCTTCCTCAATTCGACATCCCAGTCGGCCACGATGCGGGCCGAGACGATGTCCCCATACGACACCTCGTGCTCGCCGCCGTCGGTGGCAATCCGGACCTCGTCTGCTCCGGCTTCCACCAGCGTCCCCGTGAGGGTCTGCGCCCCGTCGGGTCGCGAAGCCTTCACCTTCACCTTCACGCCCACCCGCCGCCAGAAATCCCTGGGCTCTTTGAGCGGCCGTTCGATGCCGGGCGAGCTCACCTCGAGGGTGTAGGGCCCCGGTTCGAAGCCTTCCAGGTCCAGCCGACGGCTGATGCGCTCGCTGGTCTGGGCGATGGTGTCGAGGTCGACGCCACCCTCACGGTCGACCGTCACGCTCAACACGCGGCGCCCCTTCCCTTGATGGAGAGCGACCTCCACGAACTCCAGCCCTGCGGCCTCGACCACGGACCCGACCAGGCCCTCCAGGTCCATCCCAACAACCGCCCCATCGAAAAAGAACGTGGGCGCATGCCCACGTTCGGTCAGTGCCCGCTAAGTCTTCTGATGTCGAGTATAGCACCGGCGATTTTCACGGAGGAGCTAACGGGTGAGTTGACGTGCTGTTTGACGTGCTGGTTGGACGCCTACAGACCGCGTTTCTGGCCGCCCGGCTCGTTCCAGTGGTCTCGTTTGTTCATGCGCCTGGTCATCCGGTCGTCCCAACCGCGATGGAGGGGAACCCCAAGGCTGTCGGCCACGGCCAGGGCTTCCTCCTCCGACGGAAAGACCCACCGGGTCCAATTCCCCTGAAGGTCGATGAGCAGCAGGTCGTACGTGTCGAGTCCGCAGCGCTGAAGGAGAGCCTCGACGTCCGGCTGGTAGGTGACGAACTTTCGGAGTTCGCTCGGGGTTCGGACCGCCACAGGTTGAGCCTAGGAGCGGGGTTCGGGGTCGCGCAAATCCGTTGCCTGCCCAACTTTGGATCTCAAGCCGCGGGTGTGATGACGCCGTAGGTGGACTGGATGTCGGCCTTGCCGTTGATGCGCAGCTCTTCGATCAGTAGGCGCAGGAGGTCCTTGGCCTTCTGGGGCTCGGCTTCGGAGATGCCTCGCTCGAGCTGGTCCGCGACGGCGGCGAGGTCGGCGGTCGTCGGCGGCTGTGCGGCGTCGTCGTGCGCATCGAGGGCGATCTCGGCGCAGATCGAGCGCAGCCGTTCCTTGATGGCGGGCCTGTGGCGCTCGGCCTCCTGCTGGCCTTGGCCGCCGTGGCCTCCATGACCGACCTCACCCTCAGGCTCCGCTCCCGCGGCGGACCGTGGCGATGGTTGGCACGGGGTCGGCGGTCAGGAAGTCGAGGATGGATCGCGTTGCACAGCCCTGGCTTCTCGTAGAGGAGCCCATGCGAGGTGCCGGGCACGACCGCGAGCTCGGCGTCGGGAAGGCCCCCGGTACATCGCGATCGCATGCTCGAGGGTCACTTCGTCGTCGTCGCCGATCATCACCAGCGTTCGGCTCGTTAGTCCGCTCAGGTCGGAAGCCGTGAGCGTCGGCTCCTCTCTGTTCATCCGCGCCAGCTTCGCGTTCACCACCGGGAAGTGATCGGGACCGTCGGGTGATAGCTCCGCGTACCCGCGCGCAAGAACCTCCGGCGGGCTCGCGTCTGGATCGATCGCAGAGACAGAACCTGGAGAACTGGCCCCTCCGCGATCAGACAGCGGCTTTCTCATGGAAGCGACACTCTCAGGGTCAGGCCAGCTCGCTCCCGCAAGGGACCAGGGCCGGGCGTCTGCGCAAGCCCTGAAGCGAATCGCTCGGCTGCCACGACCAGGTGGTTTGCGCAATATCCGGTTCTGCACTTTGAGCGGGGCACGAACCCCCGAGAGCAACGACCCGCAACCACCCTGACGCCCGGACGGGTCGGTACTCGAGGTCGGGAGGGCTCCGCCGTAGCTCGCAGAGACTCGCGCCTCCACGAACGAAAGGGGTCTAGGGTACCGTCGCGAGAAGATGCTGGGCCGCTGTAACGGCGTCGTCCAGAGGCGCCTGCTCCCGTTGCCCGGTGGCGCGCGCCTTGAGGTCGAGCGAGCCCGATTCGATGCCACGCTTCCCCACGACGACCTGGACCGGGTAACCGATCAGATCCGCGTCGGCGAACTTCACGCCAGCAGTGACCTCGCGATCGTCGAGGACCACATCCACCCCACGATCCTGGAGGTCCGCATACAGGCGCTCCCCCGCTTCGACAACGGATGGCTGGTCCATGTTTGTCGGGACCACAATCGCGTCATAGGGAGCCAGCGCCTTGGGCCACATCAGTCCTGCTTCGTCGTTGAACTGCTCGGCCGCGGCCGCCACGATGCGGTCCACCCCGATCCCGTAGCAACCCATCTGGAATGGCTGCTCGGTACCATCCTCGTCCACGAACATTGCCTTGAGCGGCTTGGAGTACCGCGCCCCGAGCTGGTAGATGTGCCCAACGACCATCCCTCGCGACAGGATCAGCCTTCCTCCGCATACGGGGCAGGGGTCTCCCTCCCGGACCTGCGACACGTCCTCCCACCGGTCGACCCGGAAATCGCGGCCCTGGTTCAATCCTGTCATGTGGTAATCGGTCTTGTTGGCTCCGGTGATCCAGTTCTTCCCGGCCCGCACCGAGTGGTCCGCGATGATCGTCACGTCCTCGGGCAACCCCTGCGGTCCCGCATAGCCCTTGACGATTCCGCGCTGCTCGAAGTCCTCGTCGGAGAAGGGCCGGACCGGCGCCGGCCACATGACCCGGCCTACCTTCACCTCGCTGACCTCCCGGTCCCCGGGGATGAGCACTGCCACCGTCTCCCCACCCGCGTCGTACAGCATGCACTTCAGCATCTCGGCGGGCTGGCGCTCGAGCAACGTCGACACCGCATCGATGCTCGAACGCCCGGGAGTGGCAACCTCTGCCGGGGCCTCCAGGTCCGTCGACGGCGCCGCCTCGGGGGCCCGGGCCGACGCAGCCTCGAGGTCGGCGGCGTAGTCGCAGTTCTCGCAGTATACGAAGAGGTCCTCGCCCACTTCGGCCATGGCGATGAACTCGTGGTTCACGTCGCCGCCGATCTGCCCGGGATCGGCCTCGACGATCCGGTACCGAAGTCCGCAGCGGTCGAAGACGCGCTTGTAAGCCTCGAGCATGACGTCGTAGGAGGCCCGCATCCCGTCTTCGTCACGATCGAACGAGTACGCATCCTTCATCAGGAACTCCCTGCCCCGGAGCAGCCCGAATCGAGGCCGGAACTCGTCGCGGTATTTCCACTCGATCTGGTACAGGTTCACCGGAAGATCTCGGTAGGAGGTGAACTCCCCGGCCACGAGCGGCGTGACAACTTCTTCGTGGGTGGGACCGAGGCCCAGCTCCCGATCGTGACGGTCCTTGAGCTTGAACATCAGGTCGCCGTAGGTCTGCCACCGCCCGGTGATCTTCCATGGCTCGGCCGGCAGGATGATGGGCATCCGGACCTCCTGGGCATCCGAGGCATTCATCTCATCCCGCACGATCTGCTCCACCTTGCGCAGCGTCCTCCACCCGAGGGGAAGCCACGTATACGCACCGGCCATCACCTTGCGGATGTAGGCCGCTCGAAGCAGTAACCGGTGGGAGGCGATCTCGGCCTCCGCGGGGGCCTCCCGAAGGGTGCGGGCGAACAGCTTGGACATCCGCATGGCTAGGGAGGATACGGGATGGAGTGCGCTGGCTCCGGAGGTTTGCCTATTGGGCCTCGGCGGCGGTGGCCTCGAGCTCCTTCTCCGCGGCCATCTTTCTGGCTTCCTCGATGAGGACGTCGACGAACTTCGACTCGGGAATCTTCCCCTTGACCTCGCCCTTGACGATCAGGTGGCCGAATCCCTTTCCTGCGGCGATCCCGAGATCGGCCTCCCGGGCCTCTCCGGGCCCGTTCACCACGCAGCCCATCACTGCCACCCGGATTGGGGCCTTCATACCCTCGCGTTCCAGGGCTTCGTTCACCTGCTTCGTCAGCCCCAGCACATCGACCTCGGCCCGGCCACAGGAGGGGCAAGCGACCAGGTCCAGCCCACGCTTCTTCAGGCCGAGCGACTGCAGGATCCAGTTGCCGACCTTGACCTCCTCCACGGGATCGTCGGTCAACGAGACCCGGATGGTGTCCCCGATCCCTTCCGCGAGGAGCGCGCCGATGCCGACCGCCGACTTCACGCCGCCGGAGGGCATGGGGCCGGCTTCCGTGACCCCGAGGTGCAGCGGGTAGTTGCATTTTCCCGCGAGCACCCGATAAGCCTCGATCATCACTCGCGGATTGGAGTGCTTCACCGAGATCTTGATGTCGAAGAAGTCCTCCTCTTCCAGGATCCGGGCTTCCTCCAACGCACTTTCGACCAACGCTTCGGCCGTCGGCGTGCCGTGCTTCGCCAGCAGATCCTTCTCCAGCGATCCCGCATTGACTCCGATCCGGATGGGGACACCTCGGGCCTTGGCCTCGCGAGCGATCAGGCGCACCTTGTCCTGGTATTTGATGTTGCCGGGATTGATCCGCAGGCCATGGATCCCACCTTCGAGCGCGGCCATTGCGTATTTCCACTGGAAGTGGATGTCGGCGATGACCGGGATCGTGGCGTGCTCCGCGATGGTCTTGAGGGCCTCGGCATCTTCCCAGTGGGGGACGGCCACCCGGACGAGCTCGCAACCCGCTGCGACCAGCGAGGCCATCTGCTGAAGCGTCGCGTTGACGTCGGCCGTCTTGGTCGTGGTCATCGACTGCACCCGCACGGGAGCGTCACCCCCGACCTCGACCCAGCCCACTTTGATTCTTCTGGATTTTCTTCGGTCGCCGAGCATCGTCACATCAAGTATGTCAGCCGATCCGGGCACGTCAGTCGCCGAAGACATGAATGACGATCGATCGGTCCTTCGGCTCGTCCAGCTCGAGAAGTAGCAGCCGTTGCCACTGGCCGAACATCGGCTCTCCCGCGGTCACAGGGATGGCATGGGAGGTCGCCCCGAGGATCATCTGGGACACGTGGGCCTGGCCGTTGGCCCGCTCGTGGCCCTCCTGGAGGTTCTGGGTCCGCCGTTCCAGGTCGTCGTGGGCGTAATAGACGTCGCCCGGAACCAACGCCTCCATCCTCTTGCGCAGATCGTCCAGCGCTCCGTCCTCCCATTCGTTGATCAGGAGGGCGCACGTGGTGTGAGCGCAGAAAGCCACAGCGCATCCATCGGTGACACCCGAGTCCTTGATCGCCCGCCGTAGGTCATCGGTCACATCGACGAAGTGATGCCGACGCTCGGGGCGCACCTGGATGGTCAGTGTGGTCGACTTCACGCCTCCTCCTCCTTCAAGGGCCTACCGGCTGTCCTTCAGGCCGCTTCACAGCGCTCCCATTCGACCCTGCGTGCTCGGTTCCCGTTGCAGGCAAAAGAAACGTGATACGGGCTCCTTGCTCTTCGCTCTCCGCCCAGATCTTTCCGCCGTGGGCCTCCACGACCGAGCGAGCGATGGCGAGGCCGAGCCCGGTCCCTCCGTCATCGCGGGACCTCGATTGGTCTACCCGGTAGAACCGCTCGAACACGAGCGGGATGTGTTCTTTCGGTATCCCCGGCCCGGTGTCCTCCACAGAGACCGCGTACCCGCCGTTCTCTCGAACTGCTCGAACTGTGATCACGCCCCCTGAGGGGGTGAAGCGAACGGCGTTCTCCAGGAGGTTGAACAACACCTGGTGGATCCGTTCGCGATCGGCCTCCACCGGAGGGAGGTCGGCGGGAACCTCGTTTCGGACGGCGAGGTCCCGGGCCCGGTCGGGCCGGGCCACCTCGACCTCCTTGATCACCCGCTCCACCAGCAGGCCGAGGGGCACGGGCTCGATCTCCAGCGGAATGTCCCCTGCTTCCAGGCGTGAGAGGTCCAGGAGCTGATCGACGAGTCTGGACAGTCGCTCGGATTGTTGCAACATGACCGAGATGAGAGCGGGATTCGGATCCTCCACTCCATCCAGGAGGTTCTCCAGATGCGCCCGGAGGGCCGAGATAGGCGTCTTGAGCTCATGCGACACGTTGGCCACGAGGTCCCGCCGGAGGCGCTCCAGGCTCTCCATCTCACCGGCCATCCGGTTGAATGCCTGGGCCAACTGGCCGACCTCGTCCCTCGAGCGAACGGCCACGCTGGCTCTGTAGTCACCCTTTGACATCTGCCGGGCCGCCTGCGCCATGTCGCGCAGCGGCTGGGTCATCCCTCGGGCCAGGATGCGGGCCAGGAACAGCGCGATGAACGCGGCGATCGCTCCGGCCAGGAGGAATTGCCACCAGACGCTTCGGACGAAGCGCGCCGTCCCTGCAATCGCCCCCGCGGGACCGCTTCCCTCCAGCCGGTGAGAGAGGTACACGGCGCCGACCACGCTTCCCCGCCGCAGGACCGGCACGCCGAGATACTCGACCCGCCCCTTCGTCCCGGTGTCGACCGCCCCGGCTAGAGCTCGCAGAGCAGTCGCAGGAACGTCAAGGTCGCCGGCCAGCGGCTTCCCGAAGTGATCCACGACCACCACAGGATTTGGCACCTGCCCGATCACCCGATTGAGCGACCTCGACGGGGTACCGGCCGGGGTGAAGGAAAGGGCTGCCACTCCCTGAGCCTCGCCCAGCAGCTGGCGCAGCTCGCGATCTCGCTCCGACTGACGGAGAGCGAAGCCGACCGCGATGTACATGATCAAGATGGTCACCGCGACAGCGAACACGATCACCGAGCCGAGCTTGGCTCTGATCGTGGGGAGACGGTCGAGCGGCCGCATGGCCACGAGGCCTACCTGACCCCTTCGGCCATCTCTCGTCCCTCTTCCTGAAAGGCGTACCCGACACCGTGCACGGTGCGGATGTACTTCGGCTCGGCCGCCTCTTCCCCGAGCTTGCGGCGGACCCGTGCAACGTGGGAATCGACGACTCGCCCGCCGGCGTAGTCGCGGTAGCCCCACACCCTGTCCATCAGCTGATCCCGACTGAACACCACGCCCGGGCTTCTGGCCAGGGTGAGCAGGATCTCGAACTCGAGCGGAGTGAGCATGACCTCGTGGTCGCCCCGGGTGATCCGCCGTCGCGCGGGGTCGATGCTGAGGTCGAAGCGAGTCACCGGCTCGGTCGGGTCCGTCTGCTGGATGCGGTCCATCCGGCGGAGGATCGCTCGGACCCGAGCCGCCAGCTCGCGCAGGCTGAACGGCTTCGTCAGGTAATCGTCGGCGCCGACTGCGAACCCGGCCACCTTGTCGGCCTCCTCCGTCCGAGCGGTGAGCATGAGCACCGGTACCCAGTCGCTCCTTTGGAGTTCCTGGCATACCTCGAGCCCGTCCATGCCGGGCAGCATCAGGTCGAGGACGACCAGGTCGGGGGGTTCCGTTCCGGCCGCGCGGAGAGCCTCGGGCCCATCGTGGGCAACCTCGACGTGATACCCCTCGCTGGCCAGCCGGGCCCGGACGGCCTCGGCGATCGCCTCCTCGTCTTCCACCACGAGGATTCTCCTGCCGGTCATGGCCAGAGCGTCACGGGCGACCCGGCCGCGGCGCGAGCCCAACGGATCCGTTCACAGACCAATCCTAGCCCTTGCTTCTTGCGGCCCCTTCGGGCAGGTGTGGAGAAGCTGTAGCAAGCCGAATCCCATGGGGCGTGACGCCTGGTTCGGGCCGAGCAGCCCTACTCAGCGGAACGGCGTGGGGATGGGGTTGACGATATCGAGATAGGTAATGGCAAGAGCGAACAGAATGATGAAGCTGGTCACGAGCGCGGTGAGCGGAAGCAGCTTGCGGATGTCGGGCTTTCGCCGACGGAGCTTCTCGTAGCCGAGGATCGCCAGATGGCCGCCGTCGAGAGGCGGCAGCGGAGCCAGGTTCAGGATGGCCACGAAGATGTTGAACCCGACGAGCAGCCCGATGAAGAAGTCCCACGCCCCTGCCTTGACTGCGGCGCCAGCCACGCGGGTAGCCCCGACCACCCCGATCGCGTCGTTCGGCGTGCGCTCCCCCGAGCCCACCAGGAGCCGCCCGACCCGCCGGAGGGCCGAAGGGCCGAACACATCTCCCAGCTTGAGGACGACGTCCCTGGTGCTCTCCCCGGTGATGATGGCGGACCGTCC
>WNFV01004643.1_pt1 | contig 16932 bp, 16 predicted proteins | sample 5400101 | NCBI WGS metagenome assembly WNFV01 (sample SAMN13153361, study PRJNA577476) | soil metagenome | isolation source: 115 cm soil or saprolite under grassland replicate 1 | place: USA:California | collected 2016-06-15
ATCCCGAGTTCGAGCGCGAGGCGCACGACGTTCCCGGCGAACTCCGCGGTGGCGTCCTCCTCGTCGTGGCCCTGCAGCATCCGAACGCCCTCGATCGGCCACGAGTCGAGCGTCACCGCGTCGATCAGGACCAGGCACGCGGCGACACCCTCGAAGGCCAGCAGCTGCGCCACCCCGCCCCCGATGTCGTGGCCGACCGCCGCGATGCCGCCCTCGATCCCCAGTCCGGCGAGCAGCTCCCGGACGTACCCGGCCTGCGCCCGGATCGACAGGTCGGTGCCGGGCGCCTTTGTCGAGGCGCCGTAGCCGATCAGGTCGGGAGCGATGGTCCGGAACCGAGATGCGAGCAGGGGGAGGAACTCGCGCCAGAGGTGGGACGAGGTCGGGAACCCGTGCAGCAGGACGACCGCCGGGCCCTCGCCCGCATCGAGGAACGCCATCTCCCCGCTCGAGATGCGCGCGGTCCTCGGCTCCGGGCGCACGGCCGCGTCAGGCCCGCCTGATGGCGTCGACCATCCGAACCACGCGCACCATCTCCTTGACGTCGTGGACGCGGACGACATGCGCGCCGCGCCCAGCCATCCAGGCCACCGCCGCGGCCGTGCCCTCCAGGCGCTCGGCCACCTCGGTGCCGGTGACGTTCCCGACGAACGACTTGCGGGACGGGCCGACCAGCACGGGCCGGCGCAGGTCGAGGAATGCGTCGACCTCTTTCACCAGCCGCAGGTTGCCCTCGACGTCCTTCCCGAACCCGAGCCCGGGGTCGACGCACAGCCGGTCCCACCCCACACCGGCCTCGACCGCGGCCGTCACGCGGGCAGCGAGGTAGTCCCGCACCTCGGCGACCACGTCGTCGTAGCGCGTGTCCTGCTGCATGGTCTTCGGCTCGCCACGCATGTGCATCAGCACCATCCCGGCGCCCGCGTCGCGCACCAGGCCGAACATGCGCGGGTCGGACCCGGCGGTGACATCGTTGACGATCGTCGCGCCGGCCTCGAGGGCCGCCCCGGCCACCTCGTGCTTGCGCGTGTCGATCGAGATCGGCACGTCGACCTCGGCGGCCAGGCCCCGGATCACCGGCAGGACGCGTTCGCGCTCCCCCTCGACGGAGACGGGATCCGAGCCCGGGCGGGTCGACTCGCCGCCGACGTCGAGGAGGTCCGCGCCCTCCGTGACCATCTCGATCCCGCGCTTCACCGCCGCCGCGCGGTCGAGGAACCGGCCGCCGTCGGAGAACGAGTCAGGCGTCGCGTTGATGATCCCCATCACGTGGGTTCGCGCTCCACAGTCGAGGCGGTAGGGGCCCGCCCGCCAGACGAAATCGTCGTCCACGACCGGATCGTAGCGAAGGCCGGGGGACCGCCCCGCGGGCCCGGCCGCGGAACCGGATCTCGCCCCCGTGCGTCCACCATTCGTCATGATCGGCGCGGTCGAGGTGGCGGAGCGAGGACGGACCGAGGGCGGGCGGCTGGCCGAGCTGTACCGGCGGCACGCGCCGGACGCGGTGCGGCTCGCCTACCTGCTGACCGGCGACCGTGTCCTCGCCGAGGACCTGGTGCAGGACGCGTTCGTCAAGCTGGCCGGGCGATTCAGGGACCTGCGTGACCCCGACGCCTTCGCGGCGTACCTGCGCCGGACCGTGGTGAACCTGACGAACTCGCACTGGCGCCGCACGCGCCTGGAGCGGGCGCACGCCGAGCGCGAGGGCCGGCGCCTCCGCGACGCGCCGGTCGCCGCGGCCGGGACCGAGGAGCGCGACGAGCTGTGGACGGCGCTCCGCCGCCTGCCCCGGCGGCAGCGGGCCGCGATCGTGCTGCGCTACTACGAGGACCTGTCCGAGGCGCGGATCGCCGAGGTGCTCGGCGTGCGGCCCGGCACCGTGAAATCCCTCGTCTCCAGGGGCATGGATGCCCTGCGGGCCGAGGTCACGAGGTGAGCGAGATGCACGAGAACGATGTGCGCGAGCTGCTGCAGCGCAAGGCCGATGAGGTTCGCCTCGACGCGGTGATCCCTCAGCGCATGCTGACCCGGGCGCGGCGGCGGCGGATGACGACCGTGGCGGCGTCGGCCCTCTCGCTGGTGGTCCTGGTCGCCGGCGGACTGGCCGGCGCCCGCATCCTGGCCGGCGGCGACCGCCCGGGCCCAGCCGACACCTCTCCGGCCCCGAGCCCGTCCCCGAGCGCGCGGCCCACCCCTTCCCCCAGCGTGGTCCCCACGCCGGTCAAGGACTTCGTGAACGCCTTCCTGGCCGCGCGGATCGCCGGCTCCGGCGCCGAGGACGCCTTCCTCACGGAGGACTCCGCGGCGATGTACGCCACCCACCAGGGCGGCCTCTATCTCTACGACGGTGACGACCCCGACGGTCAGCCCGAGGTCAACTACCACTCCGCGTCCATCGACTCCGTGTCGGCCCGTGGCGACGGAAGCTACGACGTCGTGGTCGTCATCGAGGCGGGCGAGTTCGAGGGGGTCACCGGCGCGTTCGTGGAGGAGCTCTGGATCGGGCAGGGCCTGCGACTCGACGGGTCACGCGGATGGGTGGTCCGGCAGGCGCAGCGCGTCCGCGCCGTCGGTGGCGAGACCGTCAAGCACTGCTTCGAGGGGAGCGCGACGCCGGTGCGCGACTGCGCGCGGGCGTTCATGCAGACCCGGCTGGACGGCGCCGGCGCGGAGTTCTACCTGACCGAAGACGCCCGCGCGCTGTACGACGACCCGTCGAACGACCTGCACCTGTACGGCCAGCCCTATGGGGACTCCGGCGGGCTCGACTTCCAGTCCTGGCTGGTCCAGGCGATCGCCAAGCGAGCGGACACCTTCCTGGTGGATGTCGAGCTCGAGGCGTGCCCCGCGGACGGCGGGTCCTGCTTCACCATCTTCGAGACGCTGACGCTGGGCCCGGGCCGGAACCAGAACGGCGAGCTGCAGGACTTCATCGTCCGCTCCGCCGAGATCTCGCCGGCCTGAGCCTCGTAACCGATCGACCGGGCGGACGGTCGAAGCGTTCGACTCCTTCCGTGCCGGGCGCGTTCGTCCTAGGGTGGGGGGAACCGGGGGGTGGGCCGATGGCAACGAAGCTCGAGGTCGCGGGATTGTTCCAGCGCCTGCAGGAGGCGCTGGGGGGCCGCCTCTCTGCCGAGCCCGCACCCGCCGACGACGAGGCCTACACGGCCGCCGAGGACGAGATCAGGGGCCTGACGCACCCGGCCGACATCTCAGTCGAGGACGAGCCCGCGAGGCCGCTCGACGCACTTCGCGTGCAGCGCCGGTAGGCGCCCCCCTTGCTCGGGCGCGCCGGTACGCTGCGCCCGATGATGGCGCCGTGAAACAGGATGGTCCCTCCCTGCGTCTCCTTCTCGTGGAGACGGCAGCGCCGTCACGAGCGGCGGAGACCGGCGCCCTGGACCCGTTCGAGTCCTTCTTCGACGCCACGTACGAGCGCCTGTTGCGGGCCCTCTACCTCGTCACCGGGGACCGGCACGAGGCGGAGGACCTGGCGCAGGAGGCCTTCGTGCGGGCCTACGAGCGCTGGGACCGGGTGTCGAGGACCGGCAACCCGGCCGGCTACCTGTACCGCACCGCGCTGAACGCGTACCGCAGCCGGCTGCGGCGGATCGCGGTGGCGGCGCGGCGCGCCATGCGCCGCATCGAACGCGACCCGATCGACGAGTCGGACGACCGCGACGAGATCCGCCGCGCGCTCGCCGCGCTCCCCGAGGGGCAGCGCGAGGCGCTCGTCCTAGTCGAGTGGCTCGGCCTGACCGACGAGGAGGCCGGCGCGGCGCTGGGGGTCAAGGCGGTGACGGTGCGCGTGCGGATGACGCGAGCGCGGCAGGCGCTGCGCGAGCGAAGCCATGAACCCGAGGAGGGCACGGAGCGATGAACGACCTGCGTGAGCTGCTTGACCGGGAGGCAGGCCGCGTGCGCGCCGACGTGGGCGCCCTGGAGCGCATGGTGCGCCGCGCCGATCACCGCCGGCGCAATCGCCGCATCACCTCCGGCGTCGTCGCCCTGGCGGTCGCCGCCGCGGGCTTCGTGGGAGTCGTCTCCGCCCTCGGCGGCGGCGGGACCCGCCCCGCGGCCGGCGCGGACTGGCGGGCTGTCTGGCCGCAGCAGTCCCGCGCGGACGCCGAGACGGCGCAGGAGCGCGCGAACCGGGGCGATGGCAACCTGGCCTGGCAGCAGGACGCCGAGGCCTTCCTGTGGCAGTTCGGCAACGACGGGCTGCAGTGGGTGAACACGACGATCCCGGCGGTGGGGCCCGCCGAGGCGGCCGGCAACGGGCCGCTCACGGTCACCATCGACGGGTATCCGTACGAACGCTGCGACGACACCGCTGCCTGGGTCTGCCCTGAGGAGGCGCTGAAGCACGCCCGGATCACGATCGAGCGGCTCCTTCAGCCTGACCCGACGGGGATCTGGTTCGTGACCGACGTCGTGGTCGACGGCGAGCACCCCGCGGTGCCGGATTCCCCCCTTCCCCCTGTGGGCGTGCCGCAGCCGAGCGACACGGCGCAGCCGAGCGACACGGCGGGGTCGGGAGCTACGGTGCAACCGACCGTCGTGGGGCCCCCGGACGAGGTCGCGGATTTCGTGAACGCGTTCATGGACTCCCGGGTCTCCGGCACGGATTTCGCCCGGGACCGGCTGAGCGACGAAGCCGCGACCGCCTACCACAGCGGCGAGGGCGGGCTCGCGCTGTACGGCTACACGCGGGAAGCGAACGCGGTCTGGACGCTCGGCAGCTGGAGCGGGGTCCCGGACACCGACCGCTGGCGGTTCGTGGTGCAGATCCGCGGCGCCGGCGACGCGTTCCCCGACTCGGGGATCATCCAGGAGACGCTCCTGGTCGGATCGCCCGGCGATGGTGCCCCCCCGGTCGTCCTCACCGCCGAGCGCAACGAGTAGCCGCCGGTCAGACCTGGGCCGGGTCGTCCTCCTCGGTGAGGATGATCGCCAGGGTCGGGCAGGCCGCAGCGGCTTCCCGCAGGAGGTCGTCCTCGACGCTCGCCGGGTCGAGCAGGTCCGCCTTGCCCAGCTCCTCGTCGCGCCACTTGAACGCCGTCGGCGCGAGCTGGATGCAGGTCTCGGCGCCGATGCAACGGGTTCGGTCGATCCGCACCCGGACGCTCATGCCAAGCCCTCCCGGAGCGCGACCGTGGTGGCGGCCCCCCGCGAGCGCACCCCGAGCTTGGTGAACACGCCCGCGAGGTCCTTCCCCACCGAGCGGACGTCGAGGTCGAGCTCCGCGGAGATCTCGCGGTTGGTCATCCCGCGGGCGACCCCCGCCAGGATCCGGCGCTCGTGGTCGGTCAGCAGGCGCGCGGCTCGTCCGGAGGCGGGCCGGGGGGCTCCCGGCTCCGGGCGACCGGCGATGTCGACGATCGCGGCCTGGACGGGCGCGGCGAGCCAGCGCGCCCGAACGTCGTCGTCGACGATGCGTTCCGCCACGTCCGCCACGTCCCAGCGGATCCGGCCGAGGACCTGGTCCCGATCGGGCCGGTCGGCGGCCCGGGCGACGCGCGCCGCCACCAGCAGCACCTCGAAGAGGACGGGTTCCAGGAGCCGGGCGTCCATCTCGGCCACCGCGAGCAGGACCTGATCCGCGGCCGCCGAGGGGTCGCCGCGCAGCAGCGCGAGTTGGGCGATCGCGGCGCGCGCCTGGGCCCGCCACGGGTGATGGCCGACCTGCGCACCGGCCAGAGCGAGCGCTGCCTCGGCCCATGGTTCCGCTCGCCGGGCCAGCTCGGCGTCGTCCCGCTCCGCGGCGAGCAGCGCCCCCTGCAGCGCCAGGGCGGTCATCGCCTCGGTCTGCCCGGGGCGGTTGCGCTGCTCGGTGGCCAGGGTCCGGGCACGCTCGAGGCGTTCGACGGCCCCGTCGACGTCCCCCGAGGCCGCTCGCGCCAGCCCGCGCCAGAGGTCGAGCTGCCGGGCGCGCAGCGGCCCGAGCTGGACCATCGCGGCCGCCCGCGCCCGATCGAGCCATTCCTCGGCCTCGTCCGGTTCGCCGAGCTCGAGATGGGTCAGCGCGACGCCGCCCGCCGAAGCGAACTCCAGCCAGCGGATGCCGAAGGACCGCGCCGCGCGGTGGGCCTCGATGCCGCGCAGCAGCGCGAGGTCCGCCTGGTGGTAGAACCGCGCGTAGGCGTGCACCGAGAACAGCATCTCGGCCTCGTCGCGCTGGCGCTCGCTCTCCGTGGTCATGGACTTCAGCCGCGACCGCAGCCTGCGGATCTGCTCGATCACCCCGGCGACCCCGCGCTCGACCCCCGAGTGGTAGTGCGCGTACGAAAGCGCGATCACCGTGCTCATCACGCCCGCTCGATCGTCCAGGCGCTCGAAGATCTCGAGGGCACGTTCGAGATAGGCCTTGCCGGTCGTGTGCCGTTCGTCGATCGGTCCCCAGCGCGGGTCGTCGTCAGCGGGGAGATGGAACCGCCCGGTCTCCAGCACCGAGGGGGTTATCTGTTCCACCGCCATGCCCTTGGCCCGGCCGTTCTGGATCGCGCCGAGCTCGCGCAGGCACGCCGCGGTCAGGCGCTCCTCCCCAGCCTCGTCGGCGAGGGCCAGCGCGCGCTGGAAGGCCTCCTCCGCTGCGTCGAGATCGGTCTCGGTCGGTGGCGGGTTGTAGGCCTCGCCGAGCGGAGCGCGCATGAGGGCCTGGCCGAGCTCCAGGCATGCTTCGAGCTCCGCACGGCGGTTGCCGGCGGCGGCCGCCTGCTCTCGGGTCAACCGGGCGAGGTCGGCGGCGAGCTCCACGTCGCCCGACCCACGCGCCGCCGACGCCCGGCGGCGCATCAGCTCGAACTCGAGGCCCTCGTCACGGCGGCCCTCCAGCACCCGGGCGAACCGCTCCAGGACCCGACCCCGGTCCACGGGCCGGCCGAGCATCTCGAGCGCGTCGTCCTGCAGGCGCAGCAGCTCGAGCTGGTCGTCCGCGGCGTCCGTTGCCGTCATCGCGCCGGCGACGATTCGCAACGCCTCGTCGCCCGCCCCCGCCGTCAGGGCGTCCCGGGCGGCCTGGAGCGCGTAGCGCACGCCGCGCTCGCGCTCGCCGCCGAGGATCGCGTGATGGGCGGCCTCCGCCAGCCGGTGACGCGGCGGCTCGCCGCCGTCCGCGATCAGGTCGAGGACGGCGCGGTGGGCCAGCCTCCGCCGGGGCCGGCCCTGCGCCTCCGCCAGGACTGCCCGCGCCGAATCGTGGGTGAATGTGTAGTCGGCCCGCCCGCCCTCCGGCACCTCGGCGAGCAGGCCGCTGTGGACGGCCGGCGTGAGCATCGTCGCCAGGTCGGCGGGTCCGGGACCCCCGTCGCCGCGGAGCGCGCGCGTGACGGCGGCGAGGTCCTGCAGCGAGAATCGGCGGCCGATCGCCGCGGCGTCCCCCAGCACCTCACGGGTGGCCTCCGGCAGCGCCGCCGCCTTCCGCTCGATCAGCGACTGCACCGACGACGGGACCACGCGCACAGATCCCGCGATCTGCCACGTCCCCTCGATCGAGCGGACGGTGCCGTTCTCGCGGAACGTCCGGACGAGCTCCTCGAGGATGAAGGGAACACCCTCGCTCTGGCCGTACAGCGCCTGGGCGCACGCCGAGCTGGCCGGCCCGCCGAGCAGGTGCTGCAGCAGCTCGGTGGCCTCCGGCGCGGTCAGACGCTCCAGCATGACGCGCCGCCCCACGCCGAGCCGCTCCGCGTCGACCGAGAGCCCGAGCAGCGCGCTGGCACCGCGCGCGGCCTCCCGCCGGAAGGCGAGCACCAGGAGCAGCGGGACGTTCGGCTCGGTGCGGACCAGGTACCGGATCAGGCGCAGGCTGTCCTCGTCCGCCCACTGCAGGTCGTCGAGCGCGAGGAAGAGCGGCTTGCGCCCCGCGACGGCGCGCAGCGCCACCGCCGCCCGGTCGAACGCGCGGACCATCCTGTCCTCGGCGGAGAGGCTCGCCATCTCGGGCTCCGCCGGGCCCTGCAGCGCGCCCTCGGCCGCCTTCAGCCCGCGCCGCGACGCCGCGTCCGCGGCCAGGGCGACGGCCGGTGAGGACAGCATCAGGCGCGCCAGGAAGAAGGGCCCGGCCACCTCCTCGTCGGCGCCGACGAACGCGACGGTGAACCCGCGCTCAGAGGCGTAGGCCGCGGTCTCGTCCAGCAGTCGGGTCTTGCCGATCCCGGGCTCGCCCTCGACGCACAGCACCCGCAGCGAGCCGGCGGCCGCCGCGTCCACCTGCGCCCGCCCGACCGCCATCTCGGCAGCCCGGCCGACCAGGGGGTGCTCGCTGCGGCGCGGCAGACCCGCGGACGCGGCGCGTTCCGGTTGCCAGCGGACGGCGTACAGGCGCCAGCGACCGGGGATGCCCTTCAGGGCCAGGGCGCGGCTGCCCTTCGGCGTGAACGCGATGTGGGACCCCTCGACGAGGTCCTTCACCGTGCTCGAGACCAGGATCTCGTCGGGGTCGGCCCTGCCGGCCACCCGCGCCGCGATGTGCACCGCGATGCCGCCGACGTCCTCGCCCATGATCTCGGTCTCGCCGGTGTGGATGCCAGCGCGGATCCGCACCCCGATCGCGGTCATCGACTCGGCGATCGCCCGGGCGCAGAGGACGGCGCGCGCAGGGCTGTCGAAGGTGGCCAGGAACCCGTCGCCCATCGTCTTGACCTCGCGCCCGTTGAACTGCTCGAGCTCGGTCCGCACCCGCGCGTGGTGGGTGTCCAGCAGCTCGCGCCACCGCTGGTCGCCCATCTCCGCCGCCAGCTCGGTCGACCCGACGATGTCCGTGAACAGTACGGTTGCGAGCACCCGGTCGGGGTTGCGGAGGTCGTTCACGGGTTCAGTTTCCCCGGCCTGTCCGTGCCTGGCAACGGCCGCTGCATCCGCGGACGGGGCCGCTGATCGCCGCTCCGCGTCGGCCGGCGTCGATCAGGTTGAAGGCCTCGGCCCGGGTACGAGGAGCCTTGCGGAAGAGGCCGCGGACGGCACTGTTCACGGTCTGCGACCCGGGCTTGCGGACGCCGCGCATCGTCATGCACAGGTGCTCGGCCTCGACGACCACGAGCACGCCGCGCGGCTCGAGGGCCTGCTCGATGGCGTCGGCCACCTGCATGGTCATCCGCTCCTGGACCTGCAGGCGGTGCGCGAACGTGTCGACGACCCGGGCGAGCTTCGAGATGCCGGTGATCCGCCCGTCCCGGTTCGGGATGTAGGCCACGTGCGCCTTCCCGATCCACGGAACCAGATGGTGCTCACAGATCGAGGCCACGGGGATGTCGCGGACCATGATCATCTCGTCGTGGCCCTCGTCGAAGCGGACCTTCAGGATCGAGGCGGGATCCTCGAAGGTGCCCCCGAGGATCTCCTCGAACATCTCCGCGACGCGCTCGGGCGTCCGGGCGATGCCCTCGCGGGTGAGGTCCTCGCCCAGGCCCTCGAGGATCTGACGGACGCCGGCGGCGATCCGGTCGCGGTCGAAGGAGGTCGCCGTCACGTCCCCAGGGAGCCGCGACGGCCGGCCGGACCGTTCCGGCGCACGCTGCGACGGGCCACGGCGATCCCGGCCGCGCTCTTCTTCTGACCCCCGTTGCGGACCGCGCGCTTCTCGATCCCCTCGAGGATCGCCAGCAGCTCGTCCTTCTCGAGAGTCTCCTTCTCGATCAGCGCGGCGGCGATCTCGTCGAGCTTCTTGCGGTTCGCCTTCAGCACGTCGAGCGCCTCGTCATGCGCTTCGTCGATCAGCCGCCGGATCTCCGAATCGATCTCGAAGGCGATCTGGTCGGAGTAGTCGGGGTGCGACGCGAAGTCGCGTCCGAGGAACACCTCGTGCTGCTTCTGGCCGAGCGTCAGCGGGCCGAGGCTGTCGGACATCCCGTACTCGGTGACCATCTGCCGCGCGATCTTGGTGGCGCGGTCGAGGTCGTTCTGAGAGCCGGTGGTGATGTCGCCGATCACCATCTCCTCGGCCACCCGTCCGCCGAGCAGCATCGCCAGCTCGTCGATGAACTCCTCCCGGGTGACCAGGAACTTGTCCTCCATCGGAAGCGTCATCGTGTACCCGAGCGCGCGACCCCTGGAGATGATCGTGATCTTGTGCACCGGGTCGGAGTTCGGGAGCGCGTGCGCGACGATGGCGTGGCCGGACTCGTGGTAGGCGATGGTCCGCTTCTCGCGGTCGGAGATCAGCCGGGTCTTGCGCTCCGGGCCGGCCACGACGCGGTCGATGGCCTCCTCCATCTCGGCAAGCCCGACGCCTTGCTTCTTCCGGCGCGCCGCCAGCAGTGCCGCCTCGTTCATCACGTTGGACAGGTCGGCGCCGGTGAAGCCCGGCGTGCGCCGGGCGATGACGTCGAGGTCCACCGTGCGGTCGAGCGGCTTGCCGCGCGCGTGGACCGCGAGGATCGCCTTGCGCCCGGCGAGGTCGGGCCGGTCGATCACCACCTGGCGGTCGAAGCGGCCCGGGCGCAGCAGCGCCGGGTCGAGTATGTCGGGGCGGTTGGTCGCCGCCATCAGGATCACGCCGGTGCGCGTGTCGAAGCCGTCCATCTCGACGAGCAGCTGGTTCAGGGTCTGCTCGCGCTCGTCGTGGCCGCCCCCCAGGCCCGCGCCGCGGTGGCGGCCGACGGCGTCGATCTCGTCGATGAACACGATCGCCGGGGCGTTCTGCTTCGCCTGCTCGAACAGGTCGCGCACCCGGGCGGCGCCGACGCCGACGAACATCTCGACGAAATCCGAGCCCGAGATGGAGAAGAACGGGACGCCGGCCTCACCCGCCACGGCGCGGGCGAGGAGCGTCTTGCCGGTCCCCGGCGGCCCGTAGAGCAGCACGCCCTTCGGGATCTTCGCGCCCATGGCCTGGAACTTGGCCGGGTTCTCGAGGTACTCCTTGACCTCCTGGAGCTCCTCGATGGCCTCGTCCACGCCGGCGACGTCGGCGAACGTCGTCTTCGGCTGGTCCTTCGAGACCATCTTGGCCTTGGCGCGGCCGAAGGACATCACCCGGCTGCCGCCGCCTTGCATGTTCTGGAACATGAAGATCACGAGCCCGGCGATGAGCAGGATCGGCAGCCAGGAGACCAGCGCGTTCACCCAGATCGAGCCCTGCTGTGAGTCGGCGGCGATCGGGACGCCGGCCTCGGTCAGCTCGTCGACCAGCTCGTCCTGGTACTCGGAGGGGTAGGCGGTCTCGTACTTCGTGTCGTTCTTCAGGTCTCCGCGGATCTTCAGGTCGCGCTCGAAGAACGTCGCCGAGGCCACCGCGCCGGAGGCCGCCGCCTCCCGCAGCTCGGTCACGCTGAGCTTCTTCGGCGGGGCGGCGCGGGTGGCCAGCGAGACGAACAGCCACAGGCCGACCAGCAGGAGCAGCGCGTACACCAGGGGGCCTCGGAGGACCTTGCGGAGTCGTGACTCGCCGGGTGCCGTGGGGTTGATCGAGGCTCCTTGGTCCGGTGTCTGCGAACAGAAACGGGGCCGGCCCGTTCGGCCATGCCCCGGCGATGGTAGCACCGACCGCGCCGCTCCGAGCCTCCGCGGCCTCCGGTCGGAGGTTGACCGTCGCGCGTGCCGCGTGCGCCAATAGGCTCCGCGTGAACCGCCCGTTTCGACCGATCCGGCGCGCTCGCGCCATCCTATGGCTCGCGACGGTCGCGTCCCTCGGGCTGGCGGCGTGCGCGACACCGCCGGATCCTGTGAGCGAGGCCGGCGCCGCCGTGCTGCGCACCTTCGACCCCGAGAACGAGCCGGACGCGACGTTCGCCGAGCTGAACCGGCTGGCGGCGGAGTCGCCCGAGGGCGTCGCTCTGGCCGCGGCGAGCCTGGTGCGCGACCCGAAGCGCTCGACGCGCTACGTGGCCGTCTACCTGCTTGGGCTGACGGCGTCGACCCCCGCGGACATCGCCGCACTGGGCGCCGCGCTCGAGGACAGGGAGACGTTCATCCGGGCGATCGCCGGCGGGGCGCTGGTCGGACTGGGGCACAAGCCCGCCATCCCGGTGCTGATCGACCTGCTCGCCAGCGAGGTGACGATCCCGCAGTCCTTCCCGCCGCTCCCGATCGCCCGGCTGGCGTTCGACGGCCTGTCGTTCTACACGGGAGTGAGCTTCGGCTGGGAGGAGGCCGGCGGGAGCGGAGAGCGAGCGCACGTCCGGGAGCGCTGGCAGCGCTGGTGGGTCGAGAACGGTGAGCGGCTGCGCTGGAACCCCGACTCGGAGCGCTACGAGTGAGCCGTCGCGCGGCGATCCTGCTGTCCCTGCTCGTGGCCCTGACGGCGGGCGGAAACGCCGCGGCCGACACGGCGGTCGGCGCCCAAGGACAAACCTTTCGGATCTCGGTCCCCCTGTCGGTCGACGGCGCCGACCAGGCCGCGGTGTTGAAGACGCTGAACGGCGTGGCCGCCCAGATAGCGTCGCGGCGCTCCCACCAGTGCTTCTCGGTGAAGCCGCGGTTCAAGGCCGGGGGCGGCGACGCGCACCAACTGACCGTCGTCCCGCAGCGCGCCGGCCAGTTCGTCCGGGCCGTCCCGGGCGGCCATGCCGACCCGTACGCCGGAGAGCGCTCTCTCTCGATCGGAGCCCGGGCCCTCGAGGACCCCGCGGCCGTCCGGATCCTCGCCGCCTTCTTCCTGAAGGGAGAGGCGCTCGGCTACGACGCCTCGGTCGCGGCGCTGGCGGTCGACCTGCTGGCCCGAGCGGCGAGCGAGGCCCAGGTCCCCGACTGCGCCTGGACGGGGACCCTGGAGATCACCGACGTCTACGACCGGTTCCACCTGACGGTCACCTCCACGCTGTCCTTCTCGTTCACGGTCTCCCCCTCCGGCAGGGTCCGGGGGACGGTCCAGCCGTCGACGCGATCGGCGACGGTCTCGGAGTCCGACGTGGGGTCCTGCTCCGGGTCCGGGATCACGATGTTCGAGGTCCGGCTGGAGGGCGCGGCCGACGCCGCGGGGCTGACGCTGACGTTCTCCTCGCACGGTGAGGAACCGGAGTTCACCGTGTCCTGCAGCGGGGGGTCGATCACGTTCAGCGGGGACTACATCAAGGCACCGTTCACGCTGACGTTCGACCGGACCCTGCCCGTCGGGCTGGCCGAGCGACCGGGCGCCGCACGAACCATGCGCGGCACCCGAAGCGGCAGCGCGTACACCGTCACGGTCACGATCACGCGGGCCTGAGGGCGGGCCCCTATTCAGCCGGCGGCGTAGGCCTCGCGCTTCAGGGTGGCGACGTAGGGCAGGTTGCGGAACCTCTCCGCGTAGTCCAGGCCATAGCCGATCACGAACTCGGGCGGAATCTCGAAGCCCGTGTAGCGGATGTCCAGGGGAACGCGCTGCATCTCGGTCTTGTGCAGCAGCGCGCAGACCTCGAGCGTCCCGGGCTTGCGGCTGCGGAGGTTCTTCAGCAGGTAGTTCAGGGTCAGGCCGCTGTCGATGATGTCCTCGACCAGCAGCACGTCGCGGCCCTGGATCTCGTGGTCGAGGTCCTTCAGGATCCGCACCACCCCGGACGTCCGCGTCGCCGAGCCGTAGCTCGAGACCGCCATGAAGTCGAACTCGAGCGGCAGGTGGATGTGCCGCGACAGGTCGGCCATCAGCATGAAGGCCCCCTTCAGCACGCCGACGAGCAGCGGATCGCGCCCGGCATAGTCTTCGGTGATCTGCGCTCCGAGCTCTGCGAGGCGCGCCTGGATCTCCGCCTCGGTGATGAGGATGCGCTCGATGTCTGACTCGTACTCGGACACGTGGGCCGCCAGTCTAGCCGCACAGACCGGCACGCCCGGGCCCGCCGTCACCGACCCGATCTCCACGATCGCCTCCTTCGCTCGGCCTCACGCCCTGGGGAAGCCGGGGAAGCGGGGAGGAGATGAACATACGACCGAACCCGCCGCGCGTTCAAGGCCCCGGGCAGGTCGGCCCGGCGCCCGGGAGGCCCAGCGGCGAGGTCGAGCACCGCGTCGACGTGCGCCCGGGCCCGCTCGGCGGGGAGCCCCAACGCGTCGAGGGAGCGGGCCACGACCCGGGAGGCGACGGGGTACGGCAGGGCCGCCAGCGCGCCGGCGTCCAGGGCCCGTCCGGCGATGTTCCCCGATGCCGGGAGGCGACGAACGATGCGCCGGGAGGCGCGGGCGGCGAGCGCGTCGAGCAGCGTGGCGTCCTCGCGCAGGGCGTCGGCGGTCCGTCCGATCGTCGCCCGCACCTCCCGCCCCGTGGCGCGCGCGATCGCCGGGAGGACCTGCTGCCGGACGGCGACGCGCAGGTAGCCGGGCTCGAGGTTCATCGGGTCGCTTCGGGGGCGCAGCCGCAGGGCCCGGCAGAACGCGGCGGTCTCGTCGCGCGTCACGTCGAAGAGCGGGCGGATCACCCGATCGCGGCGGGGGGCGATGCCGCCGAGCGCGGAGAGGCCGGCTCCCCGCAGCAGGGCCATCAGCACCGTCTCGGCCTGGTCGTCTGCCGTGTGGGCCGTCGCCACCAGGTCGACGCCGGCATCCCGGCGGGCCGCCTCGAGCAGTCGGTAGCGCTCGCCGCGCAGGAAGGCCTCCACCGAGGCGCCGCGCGAGGGCCGGCCCTCGATGCGGAGCACGCGGACGGGAAGGCCGACCGCGCGGGCCGAGCGCTCGACGTAGGCCGCGTCGGCCGCCGAGTCGGTGCGCATCCCGTGGTCCACGTGCGCCACCGCCAGGCGCACGTGGAGCAGGCGGCTGACCCGCGCCATCGCGTGCAGCAGGCAGGTGGAGTCGGGGCCGCCGGAGACGGCGAGGAGGACCGTCTGGCCGGGCTCGATCAGGCCGCGGTGGCGGACGGTGGAGACCAGGCGCTCCAGGACCCGGGCGACGGCCGGCGGCCGCCGCTCGCTCGGAGACATCTCACGAAGCCCCGACCCGGTGCACCCACCGCTCGGGCCGGCCGACCTCCTCGAGGGTCGGCAGGTTCCCGGCGTCCTCCCACACGCGGTTGAAACCCTCCATCCCGACGCGCTCGACCACCTCGGCGACGAAGCGCTCCCCGACGTCGTACTGGCGCGACTTGGCCTCGAACCCGATCGCTTTCTGGAACGCCTTCTCCAGCCCGGGGGTGGCGCGGCGCCGCTCGCGCAGGGTCCGCTTCATCCGCGCGACGTCCCCGACGCGCTCGCGGTGGGCCAGCGTGTCCATGACGAAGTTGCCATGCCCCTCGAGCAACGACATCACCGCCTGCATCCGCCGGAACGTCTGTCGTTGCTCGGGCGTCATCAGCAGCACGAGGAATCCGATCCCCCGCCACTCGGCGTCGCCGGAACGAACCTCGCGGACGGCCCGGCGCAGCGCGTCGATCAGCTCGCGCGGGTCGAGGTGCATTGACTCGAAGTAGTCGTCCACCAGGCCCGAGATATGGCCGCGCAGCCACGGGACGCCGCCGAACTGGACCTGGTGCGAGACCTCGTGCAGGGCAACCCAGGTCCGGAAGTCGCGGGCGGGGAAGCGGTAGCGCCGTTCGACGCCGACGACGTTCGGTGCGACGAAGTAGAGCAGGCCCTGGTCCTCGGGCGGGAGGAAGAGATCGTACTGGCCGAGGACCCGGCGCGAGAGATATCCGAGCAGCAGGCCGAGCTGCGCCCCGAGCGCCGCGCGGCGGAACCCGGCGAGCCGTCCGTCATCACGCTTCATCACCCGCCCGGCGAACGGGTCGATCACCCGGCGGAAGCCGCGCAGGTTCTGGTCGATCCACTCGCCGCGGGTCATCACCCACGCCCGCGGCCGCTCGGGCCCCGGGGCAAGGTTCGTGAACTCCGAGACGAGCGCTCCCGCACGAGGAACGAGCTCTGAGAAGTCCTCGGTCACTGCCGCTCGCTCGGCGGGGTCGAGCTTCGGGCCGGCGCCGGCGACCCGCCGCCCGACGCGAGCGGCCAGGGGCCAGTCGACCAGGCGATCGGCGGCGGCGGTCACTCGCGCGACTCCCCCCGTCCCGCACCTTGGCGAGGGATGGCGAGGGAGGCCGCCGTGCGCGCCCCCGGCGGGAGCTGGCGCCGCTTCGGCCGCTCCTGCGAGCCGTAGAACTGCGGGCTGAACCGCACGTAGGCGGCGACCACCCCGACGACCAGCAGGACGGCGAGCGCGATCGCCAGCCAGCCCTGCCAGATCGTCCAACCCCCGATCGGCTCGGGGCTGACGGTCGGGTTGGGCGTGGTCTGCGCGAGCGCCGTCCCGGAGAGGATCAGGAGGGCCGGAGCGGCGAGCGGGAGAACTCGAAGGATGCGCACGAGGGCGCATTCTAGCAAGCGTGCACGTGGAGCCATTGTGTCGACCCCCCGTGCTCGCCGCGCGGTTCGCGCTGGCCGCGTAAGTGACTCGTCGCGCAGCGACTGGGCGATGGCCCGGTACACGCCCGATGGCTCGCTCGACCCGTCGTTCGGCACGGGCGGCAAGGTCGTGCTGCCGGTCGGGCTCAGCGACGGCGGGACGATCAACGCCCTGGCGCTCCAGGACAACGGCAAGATCCTGGCGGCGGGGAGGGTCGACGACGATCCCGCGCTGGGCCGATTCAACCCGAACGGATCGCTCGACACCACGTTCAACGCGGCGGGGTCGGTCCGGGGTTCGCCATCGGCGCCGAGCTCGACCCCATGGCCACGCTCGGCGGAACGCTGTACGGCGTGGCCGCGGCTCCGTCCGGGAAGATCGTCGTCGCCGGTTCGATCGATATGGCGACGGACCGCGACACGTTCGTGGCTCGGCGAACGACCACCGGCGCCGCAAATGGCTCCGCGTCCATCGATCTGAGCGACGACTCCGAGGACGCAACCGACGTGGCGGTCCAGGACGACGGCAAGATCGTCATCGTGGGGACGTGGGTGAACGCGGCGCCGGACTTCGTCTTCTTCGCCGCCCGGTTCGCCACGACGATGAGCCTCGACCCGACGTTCAATGCCGCAGGCCCCACCCCCGGGGTCAAGGACGTGCGCGAGACCGCGGCGGGAAGCGCCGTGG
>WNFV01004644.1_pt1 | contig 16932 bp, 16 predicted proteins | sample 5400101 | NCBI WGS metagenome assembly WNFV01 (sample SAMN13153361, study PRJNA577476) | soil metagenome | isolation source: 115 cm soil or saprolite under grassland replicate 1 | place: USA:California | collected 2016-06-15
GGATCGGTGGCGGGATCGTGCTGTCGGGCGAGATCTACCGGGGCGCGTCGGACATCGCCGGGGAGATCGGCCACATGACCATCGACTCGACCGGGCGGCGCTGCAAGTGCGGCAACTACGGCTGCCTCGAGGCGTACGCGTCGGGGCCGGCCATCGCCGCGCGGGCGGTCGAGGGCATCGAAGCGGGGGCCGAGACGTCGCTCCCCAAGTACGTGAACGCCGACCTCTCCCGGATCACGGCGCAGGTCGTGTACGAAGCGGCGCATGACGGCGACGGGTACGCGCTCGAAGTCGTGCGGGACACGGCCAAGTTCCTCGGCGCGGGGGTCGCGAACATCATCAACGTGTTCAACCCGCAGGTCGTGGTGATTTGCGGCGGCGTCACGCTCGCCGGCGACCGGCTGTTCGCACCGTTGCGGAGCGAGGTGAAGCGCCGGGCCTTCAAGCCGGCCGTGGACGTCTGCCGGATCGTGCCCGGCGAGCTGGCCGGCACGGCGGGCGTGTACGGCGCCGCGGCGGTCTTCATGAAGCGCACCTGGGGGCGGGTGTGAAGCGGCTCGGCGTCGCCGGGTCGATGGTGTGGGACACGATCCACGGGCGCGATCCGGCGCAGCCGGCGATCGAAGAGTGGGGCGGCATCGCGTACTCGCTCGCGGCGCTGGACGCCACGCTGCCGGACGATTGGGTGATCGTCCCGATCATCAAGGTCGGCCGGGACCTCGCGGCGACAGCGAATGCCTTCCTGCGCAGCCTCCGGCACGTGACTCCCGGCACGCGCTTCATCGAGGTCCCGGAGCCGAACAACCGAGTGACGCTGCGCTACTACGAATTCGAGCGCCGCTGCGAGCAGATGTCCGGCGGGGTGCCTCCGTGGACGTGGGCCGAGCTTGGCCCCCAGCTCTCCGACCTCGACGCCCTGTACGTGAACTTCATCTCCGGCTACGAGATGGAGCTGGAGACGGCGCAGTTCGTGCGCCGCGGCTTCCGGCGGCTCATTTACGCAGACCTGCACAGCCTCTTCCTTGGCCGAGAGCCGGACGGGACGCGCGTGCCGCAGCCGCTCCCCGGCGCGCCGGCGTGGTTCGGCTGCTTCGACGTGGTGCAGGTGAATGAGGAGGAGATGAAGCAGCTCGGCGACGACCCGCTCCAGGTCGCGGCCGGGGCCCTCGCCCAGGGCTGCCAGACGCTCGTCGTGACGCTCGGGGCGAAGGGCGCGGCCTATTTCGACAGAGCGGTGCACGCCGAGACCGGGAGCCGCGTCGGGCCCACGCGGACCGCGCTCGTTGCGGCCGAGCCGCCGCCCGGGCGCGAGGGAGACCCGACGGGGTGCGGTGACGTGTTCGGCGCGACCGTGGTCGCGTCGCTCGTCGCGGGGCACCCGCTGGAACATGCCCTGCGCCACGGCACCGCGATGGGCGCCCGCAACGTCACCCACCGAGGCGCCACCGGCCTGCGCGACCATCTGCTCGGACGGCTGAGCACGGTATGACGCGGCTGGTCGAAGTGCCGGCGCAATTCGACGACCGCTCCTTCGATCAGTTCGCGGGCGCGTTCGCCGAGGCGCGCGGGAACGGCGAACGCCTGCTGTTCGACGCGCACGCGGCAGAGTGGGCGTCGCCGTACGGGCTGGTGGGATTGCTCGCCGCGGGGCAGGCGGCGCGGCGCGGCACGGGGGACGGGGGCGGCGGGCCTGGACCCCCGGGAGCGGCCGACCGGCCGCTCCTCACCGTGCCCACCAACCGCGAGGTGCTCAGCTACTGGACGCGCGCCGGGTTCTTCCACGAGGCCGCCGAGCTGTTCGAGATCCACGGCAAGGTCGCGAAACCGAAGGCGCAGGAAGAGAGCGACGTCCTGCTGCCCGTGACGCCGGTGCGCGCGGCGGAGGACGTGCACGCGGTCGTGAGCAGGATTCAGCAGCGCGCCTCGGCCATTCTGGCGTCCAAGCTCGGGCTCGATCCGAAGGCGACGATGGGCTTCGCTATGGCGCTTTCCGAGGCGTGCCAGAATATTGTAGAGCACGCCGGCACGGGCGGGTGGGTGGCGGTGCAGGCCTACACGTGGCGCCGCACGCTCGCCCGGCGGGTGGTCGTGATCGCGGTGGCGGACGCCGGCGTGGGGTTCGGCCATTCGCTCGAACCGACGCAGAGCAAGCGGTTCGGCGACCGCTGGGGTGACGCAGCCGCGCTCGAGGCGGCGCTGATACAGGGCGTGAGCCGGTTCCGCGATCCGGGCCGCGGCCAGGGGCTGGCGGGAATTCGCCGCTATCTCGCTCGCTGGGACGGCAAGATCGCCATCCGGAGCGGCACGGCGCGCATCGCGATCGTGCCGACCTGGGATGACGACGTCCCCCTGAAAGACGGCCTGCCGCCCTTTCCGGGCGCCCAGGTGCTCATCATCATTCCCGAGCAGGGGTCCACGACGCGGTGATTCGGCACATCGACGTGCACGCGGTGCTGCAGCAGTCCGTGTCGGGCGTTTACGCGGACCTCGTCACCCGCCCCACGGGCCGGGTGGTGCGCGAGCGGATCGAGCGCGCGATCTCGGACCCGTCCGGTGGAGGGGCTTGGGGGGACGGGGGTGAAGGGGTGGTGGCGCGGATGGACTTCCGGGGCGTCGGCTGCATCGACTACTCCTGCGCCGACGAGATCGTGGCCAAGCTGCTGCGGGGCCGGCACGTGGTCCTGGTGCTCTCGGGGATCGGCGACGGGCACCGCGAGGCGATCGAGCCCGTGCTCACGGGCCACGGCCTCGCCGCCGTGGTCGAGCGGCCCGACGGCACGCTCGACATCGTAGGCGCGCCCGGGGCGGCGGCGGCGCTGCTCCAGGACCTCGTGGCGCGGCGCCTCGCGGCGCGCACCGCCGAAGGGGCCTTCGCGCTGACGCTCGCGTGAGCGGCCGGTGAAGCGCCGGCTCGGTTTCTCCACCCGCGCCATCCACGGCGACCCGGAGACCCGCCCCGAGTGGTCCCCGGTGGTCACGCCGCTGTACCAGAGCAGCACCTTCACGAACCCGGTCGGCTCGACCGCGGAAGTGCTCTACACGCGCTACGGCAACAACCCCAACCAGATCAGCGTCGCCAAGCGCCTGGCCCTGCTCGAGAGCGCGGAGGCGGCCATCTTCGTGGGGAGCGGGATGGGCGCGACCGCGCTGGCGCACCTCGCGGTGCTGCGTCCCGGGGACCACCTGCTCTCGAGCGAGTGGATCTACGGCGGCGTGCACCGGCTGTTCGCGCAGGAATTCGGCCGCTTGGGCATCGACGTGACGTTCGTGACGCCGTTGGAGCCGCGCACCTGGAAACGCGCGCTCAAGAAGAACACCCGGGCGCTCTTCGTGGAGACGCCGACCAACCCGTTGCTGCGGATCATCGACCTGGCGCCGATCGCGGCGCTCTGCAAGGCGGAAGGGCTGGCGCTCGTCGTGGACTCGACGTTCGCGACGCCCCTCAACTTCCGGCCCCTGGAGCACGGCGCCGACGTGGTCATCCACAGCGCCACGAAGTACCTGAACGGGCACTCCGACGTGGTGGCGGGAGCGGTGGCGGGGACGGAATCGGTGATCGAGGAGGTGCGGAAGCTGATGCAGGTGTGGGGGCAGGCGCTCGACCCCATGGCCGCCTGGCTGATCGAGCGGGGGATGAAGACCCTCGCGGTCCGCGTCGAGCGGCAGAACCACACGGCCCTGCAGGTGGCCGAGTGGTGCGGCAAGCAGCCGCAGTTCGCCGCCGTGCACTACCCCGGCCTGCCGTCGCACCCGGATCACGAGGGCGCGAAGCGGATCATGAACGGGTTCGGGGGTATGTTGGGGCTCGAGCTGAAGGGGGGCGCGCGCGCGGCGGAGCGATTCCTCCGCGCCCTCACGATCGCGGCGCACGCGCCCAGCCTGGGCGGGGTGGAGACGCTCGTCTCCGAGCCGCGGCTCACCTCCCACGCGAACCTCTCTCCGGAAGACCGGGCCCGGGCTGGCATTCCCGACGGCTTCCTGAGATTTTCCATCGGACTGGAGGACGCCGACGACATCCTCGCGGACTTCGCCCAGGCCCTGGCGCAGCTGTAAGTGATCAAGTTCACGAATGTCTTCAAGGCCTTCCCGAAAGGGGGGCTCGCCCTGAAGGACGTTTCATTTCACATCGCGAAGGGCGAGTTCGTGTTTCTCACCGGCCACTCCGGCGCCGGGAAATCCACCGTCCTCAAGCTCATCTACGCCGAAGAGCCCGTGACGAGCGGTGCGGTGCGCGTCTCGGGCTTCAACCTGGCGGAGCTGCGCCGCAAGGCCGTCCCGATGTTACGGCGCCGCCTCGGCATCGTGTTTCAGGACTTCCGGCTGCTCGAGGACCGCACCGCCGAGGAGAACGTCGCGTTCGCGCTCGAGGTGACGGGGGCGCGGCGGTCGTCGATCCCCGCGCGCGTGATGCGGGTGCTGACCCAGGTCGGGCTCGCCGCCAAGGCGCAGGCCTACCCGCGCGAGCTGTCGGGCGGCGAGCAGCAGCGCGTCGCGATCGCGCGCGCGCTGGTGAACGAGCCCACCGTGCTGCTCGCCGACGAGCCCACCGGCAACCTCGACGAGCGCGCCACGCGCGGCGTGTTCCAGCTGCTGCGGGACATCAACGCCAGCGGGACCGCGGTGGTGATGGCGACCCACGATCTCGACCTCGTCCGGCAGGCGCCGTACCGGGTGATCGAGCTGCAGGAAGGCGCGCTGGTGTACGACTCCGCCGTGGACGACTCCCGCGACCAGGCCGCGAGCCCGTGAACCTGGTCATCCGCGAGGCGCTGCTCGCGTTCCGGCGTGCCCCGCTGCTCTCCACCCTGTCGGTCACCACGATCGCGTTTTCGCTGTTCGTCGTAGGACTGTTCGGGCTCGTGGCGGTGAACCTGCAGCAGGCGTTGCGCGACGTGGCCGAGCGGGTGGAGATCGTCACCTACCTGCTGCCGGGCACCCCGATCGAGACCATATTGCTCGCCGAGAAGGACATCGAGACGTTCCCCGAGGTCCAGGGCGCGGCGTACGTGAGCGAGGACGAGGCGCTGCGGCGCGCCCGCCGTGAGCTGGTCGAGTTCCGCGACGTGCTCCGGGAGCTCGAGCGCAATCCCCTGCCGGCGTCGATCGAGGTCAAGCTCAAGCCGCGCTTTCGCGACGCCGAGCACGTGAACGAGGTCGCCGAGCGGCTCCGCGGCTTCGGCTTCGTGGACGACGTGCGGTTCGGGCGCGACTGGGTGGAGAACGTCGACCGGCTGCGCCAGATCGCGGCCGCGGTCGGGCTCGTGGTGGGCGCGGCCTTTGCGGCGGTGGCGATCATCATCATCGGCACCACCATCCGGATGGCGGTGCTGCAGCGCAGCCGCGAGATCGCCATCATGCGCCTCGTGGGCGCGACCGACGGCTTCATCCGGCGGCCGTTCCTCCTGCAGGGCGCCCTCAAGGGGATGCTGGGAGGACTCGTCGCGGTCGGCCTCTCGTACGGCGCCTACGCGCTCATCGACCGCTGGCTCATCCACGCCGCGTTCTTTTCGCGCGAGCAAGCCGTCGCCATCGTCGGGTTTGGGATGCTCATCGGCTTCTTCGGGAGCGCGGCGTCGGTGGGGCGGCACCTGAGACGGGTATGAGGCGTCAAGCGTGAGGCATCGCGAGGCGCGTAGAAGGCGTCACGCGTGAAACGTCACGCTCAGACGTCACGCTCAGACGTCACGCAGAGGCGTCCAACCGTTTGCGGTGTCGCGCGACGTCTTTGCGTGACGTCTCTGTGCTACGTCTTTTGTGCAACGTCTCTTGCCTCTCAACGGCCCGCCCCCTTCGATCAGCAGCTCCGAGACAACCAGCAGCGGTTGGAAGACATCCGCCGCGAGCGCACTCAGGTCGAGCGCGAGCTCGAGCGGCTGCGCACGCAAGCGCACTCCCTCAGCGACGAGCTGTCGAACATCGAGCGGCAGCGGGAGACCACGAACCGCATCGTCAACGAGCTCGACCGCCAGATCGCCAGCCTCTCCGTCGAGATCGACCGCACCACCGTGGACCTGCTGCTCGCGCAAGACGCGCTCGAGGAGAAGCGGGCGGTGCTGGAGCGGCGGCTGGTGGACATCTCGAAGCGCGGCCCGCTGTACGCGTACCAGGTGCTGTTCGCCGCCGAGAGCTTCGGCGACCTGCTGTCGCGCTACAAGTATCTGTACCTCGTGAGCCGGCAGGACCGGCTGCTCGCGAACGACATGTTCAAGCTGCAGGGCCGCATCGCGCGCGAGCGGCAGACGCTGGTGGACGCCCGGGACGCCCTGGCGCGGCGCCGCAGCGAGCGCACCCAGGAGCTGGACCGCTACCAGCAGCTCGAGCACGAGCGGCAGGGTTCCCTGCGGGAGACGCGCCGCAGCGCGCGCGAGGCGGAGCAGCGGTTGTCGCAGCTCGAGCGCGACGAGCGAACCCTGAACGACCGCATCGCGGCGCTCGAGCGCGCGCGGCGCGAGGCCGAAGCCCGCGGCGCCGCGACTGCTGCCGCGTCGATCACGACCGCCGACCTCGGCCGGCTCGACTGGCCGGTCGAAGGGAGGCTGGTGTACCAGTTCGGCACCGCCACCGGACCGAACCAGACCCGCATCCCCTGGCACGGCATCGGGATCGCGGCGCCGGCGGGCACCCCGGTGCGGGCGATCGCCGGCGGCACCGTCAGCCTGGCCGGACCGCTCGGCACCTACCTCACCTCGGTGCTGATCAACCACGGCGGGGGCTACTACACCTTCTACGGGTATCTGAGGGACGCCGCCGTGGCGCAGGGAGAGCGCGTCGCGCAGGGGCAGCTCGTCGGCCACGTCGGCGGCGAGTCGAGTGACCAGGGACCCCACCTGCACTTCGAGATCCGCGGCCAGGGCGGGATCGCGCTCGACCCGATCAATTGGCTGAAAAGTCACAAATAAACGTGAGGCGTCGGGCGGAGGCGTCGAGCCAAGACGTCGCGCGACGACGTCACGCAGCGGCGTCACGCCACGGTTCCGCGCGACGCCTGCGCGCGACGCTGTTGCGTGACGTCGTTTGTGCAACGCTGTTCGCCGCGTGTCATCGCGACGCGGGCGTGCTCCGGGTCTCCGGAACCGTGGAGATTCGCGAGGCGCGGCTGGCGCCGCTCGCCGCCGGCCGTCTCGTGCGGTTGCTGAAGGACGAGGGCGACACCGTGCGCGCGGGCGACACCGTGGCGCTGCTGGAGCAGCCGGGGCTCGACGCCCTGATCACCCAGCGGCGCGCTCAGGCGCAGGCCGCGGGGGCGCGCACCGCGGAGATCGCGGCCGCGCTCGCGGACAGCCAGCGCACCGCCAACGATCTGCGCCGCGCCATGCCGCTGCACCGTAGTGGGGTGATCTCGACGCAGCAGTTCGAGAACCTCGCCGCGGCCGCCGCGGCCGCCGCCGCGCGCCTCCAGGCCGTGCGGGCGGCCACGCGGGAGTCGGTGGCGGCGCGGGCGGGCGTCGCGGTGACCGAGGCCATCCGGGACCAGCTCACGATCCTCGCACCCGCGGACGGGATCGTGCTCACGCGCTACGCCGAGCCCGGCGAGGCGCTCGGGGTCGGGATGCCGGTCGTCTCGGTCGGGCTGGTGCGCCGGCCCTGGATCCGGGCCTACGTGGGGGACCCCTACATCGGCCGGGTGACGCTCGGCCAGCCGGTCACGGTATGGGTGGACGGCGACGGCCGGGCGTACAAGGGCAGCGTCGTGGAGATCGCGTCGCGCGCCGAGTTCACCCCACGCGCCGCGCTCACGGAGCGTGAGCGGGCCGACCTCGTGTTCGGCATCAAGGTGGAAACGGACGGCGGCGACGAGGGCGGGCGCCTGAAGGCCGGAATGCCCGTCACCGTCGAGATCCCGCTCCGGCCGTGATCCAGGCCGCCGTCGAGACGCGCGGCCTCACGCGCCGCTTCGGCGCGCTCGCGGCGGTGCGCGGGCTCGACCTCCGCATCGAGACCGGGGAGGTGTTCGGGCTGCTCGGGCCGAACGGCTCGGGCAAGACGACCACCATCCGCATGCTGTGCGGCTTGCTCGAGCCCTCCGAGGGGACGGCGCTGGTCGCGGGGATCGACGTCGCCGTCGCCCCGGAGCAGATCAAGCAGCGCATCGGCTACATGTCCCAGCGGTTCGGCCTGTACGAGGACTTGACCGTCGCCGAGAACCTGGACTTTTACGCCGGCGTGTACGGGCTCAGCGGGGCGGCGCGGACCGAGCGGCTCGCCGACGTGATCGCCTTCATCGGGCTCTCCGGCCGGCTCGGCCAGCTCGCGGCGCAGCTCTCGGGCGGCTGGAAACAGCGGCTCGCGCTCGGCTGCGCGCTGCTCCACCGCCCGGCCGTGCTGTTCCTCGACGAGCCGACGGCGGGCGTCGACCCCGCGGCGCGCCGCAACTTCTGGCGCGCCATCCACGAGCTCGCGCGCCAGGCGACCACCGTCATCATCACGACGCACTACATGGACGAGGCGGAGCGGTGCGGGCGGCTCGCCATGATGAGCTTCGGTCGCCTCATCGCCCTCGGCACCCCGGGTGAGGTCGCGGCGCAGGTGGGCGGCCGCACGCTCGAAGACGCGTTCGTGATCCTGCAGGAGCGCGACGAGCGATGATGCCGCGCTTCTGGCCGATGTTCCGCAAGGAATTCATCCAGATGCGCCGCGACCGGCTGACGCTGGGCATCATGGTCGGGATCCCGGTCGTGCAGCTGCTGCTGTTCGGCTTCGCCATCCAGACCGACGTCCGCAACTTGCCCACCGTCGTGCTGGACGAGTCGCGCACGCCCGCAAGCCGCGACCTGATCGCCGCGTTTCAGAACACCGGCAACTTCCGCATCGTCGCCCACGTCGACGGCCGGCGGGCGCTCGACCGTGCGATCGCACGGGGCGACGCGCAGGCCGGCATCGTCGTCCCCTCCGACTACGCGCGGCGGCTGGGCCGCGGGACCACCGCGACCGTCCAGGTCATCGTGGACGCGGCCGACCCGCTCGCCTCCCAAGCCGCGATCAACGCCGCGGCCGGCGTCGCCCAGATGCGCAACCTCCTGATCCTCTCCCGCGCGGCCGGCCGCGCCGACGTCCCCCTGGAGGCGCGCGTCCGCCCGCGCTACAACCCCGGGCTCCGCAGCCCCAACTACATCGTCCCCGGGCTGGTGGGCGTGATCCTCACGATCACCATGGTGCTCGTGACATCCATGGCGATCGTGCGGGAGCGCGAGCGCGGCACCCTGGAGCAGCTCATCGTCACGCCGGTGACGAAGACCGAGCTGATGCTGGGCAAGATCACGCCCTACGTCGGGGTGGGGCTGATCCAGATGAGCACGGTGCTGCTGCTCGGCCGCTTCGTGTTCGACGTCCCGCTCACCGGCAACGTACTGCTGCTCTACGGCATCGCGCTGATCTTCGTCGTGGCGAGCCTGTCGTTCGGCCTGTTCATCTCGACGCTGGTCCGCACGCAGCAGCAGGCGATGCAGCTGAGCTTCTTCTTCGTGCTGCCGAACATCCTGCTGTCGGGATTCATGTTCCCGCGGCAGGCGATGCCGCTGCTGTTTCAGTGGGTGGGGCTGCTGCTGCCGCTCACGCACTTCCTCAAGGTGCTGCGCGGCATCCTGCTCAAGGGCGTGGGGCTGGAGGCGCTGTGGCGCGAGGTGGTGATCCTGACCGGGTTCGCCGTGGTGATGATCGCCGCGTCGGTGCGCCGGTTCCACAAGACGCTGGACTAGGGCTTCTCCAGGGCGACCCCGATCCGGTCGGCCTCTGCCTTCTTCCCCCGTGCGAGCGCGGCCTCGACGTGCGCGAACAGGTCCTCGGGACGCAGCACCTCCGAATGGGGGAAGGCGACCACGCCGGCCGAGATGCTCGGCGCCTTGCCGGGGCCCAAGTCGGGGAACGAGCGGCGCGTCAGCACCCGCCGCACGCGCTCCACCAGCTGCCGCCCGCCCGGCCCGTCGGTTTCGGGGAGGATGAGCGCGAACTCGTCCCCGCCGTAGCGCGCCACGAAGTCCGGCGCGCGGATCTCGTGCTGCATCATCGCGCCCATCTCCGCGAGCACGCGGTCCCCTGCCGCCTGGCCCAGCCGCTCGTTGACGTCCCGCAGCCGGTCCACGTCGATCACGACGAGCGCGAAGCGCAGGGAGTAGCGGCGCGCGCGCTCGAACTCGTCGCGCAGGCGGCGGTCGAGGGCGTCGAGGCTCGCGCAGCCGGTGAGCACGTCCGTCACCCCGGCGCTGAGCTGGCGGCGGTAAATCGCCGCGCGGCGCTCCTCGTTCGCGAGCACGCGCGCCGCCGCCTGTGCGATGGTGTTCGCGAACGCCACGTCCTGCGGCCGGAGCTGCGGGTCGCCCTGCAGGGTCCGCAGAAAGAACACGCCGGCCGCGCGACCCTGGACGAACACCGGCAGCGCCACGGCGGCCTGCACCTTCACGTCGACCTGCTGCTGCAGCCACCGCTTGCGCAGGGTCTCGAAGAGGGGGTGCTCCTTCACGTCGTGGACGATCACCGGGCGCTCAGTGCGGATCGCCTCCTGGATCTCGGGATAGCGCTCGAGATCCACGCGCAGGTCGCGGATCGCCGGGTTCTCGTACACCGCGACCACGCGGCCCTTGTCCTCGTCCGGCGCGGTGAGCACGAACGAGCAATGCGCCAGCCCGAACGCCTGCCCGACCCGCCGCACGAGGGTCTGGAAGATCTCGTCCGCGCGCAGCACGGCCGAGACTTCCTGGAAGATGTCGAAGAGGAGATCCCGGGAGCGCAGGGCGTCGCGGGCCTCGTCGCGATCACGGTGAATCCGCAGGTCGGCGTCGATCCGGGCGCGCAGCTCGCCGAAGTGGACCGGGCTCGTCATGGCGTCCTGCGCCCCCGCCTGCAGGGCATCCGCGACGGCGTCGGCCCCGCCGTCGGCCACCAGGACGATCACGGGGGCGCCCGCGAACGCCGGGGCGGCGGCGAGCTCGCGCACGGCGTCCGCGAGCGGCGCCCCCTTGGCCCCGACGGCGAAGATCAGGAGGTCGGGCGGGTGCTGGTTGGGAAGGGCCGGCCCCGGGAGGGGAAACGACGCCTCGGTGACCTGGAACCCACCCCGAACGAGGAAGCGCTCCAGGCCGTCCGGCCGCGCGCCGGCATCGCCGACGAGGAGGATTCTGGGCTGCGTCTGCTCGGGCACCGGGGCCACCGCGAGGTTGAGGCTTGTCAAGGTATAGTTCACCCTATGCGACAGCAACAGCGCGGTGCCGCACGTGGGCGTCCCGGCGCCTGAGACCCGCCGGAAGCGGCGCCGCATGGTCGCGAGCCAGCTCGCGGGGCGCGGCATCGCGGACCGCCGGGTCCTGGCGACCCTGGCGTCGGTGCCGCGCGAATGGTTCCTCCCGCCGCACCTGTTGGACGAAGCCTACGACGACGCGCCCCTCCCGATCGGAAACGGCCAGACGATCTCACAGCCCTTCATCGTCGCGCTGATGACCACCGCCCTCGCGCCGCGGCGCGGCGACCGGGTGCTCGAGATCGGCACCGGGTCGGGCTACCAGACCGCGGTGCTCGCGCACCTCGGCGCGCGCGTGTACACGATCGAGCGCCTCCCCGATCTCCTGGTGGAAGCCGAGGAGCGCTTTCGGCGCCTCAAGCTCGCGGGCATCGAGACCCGGTTGGGGGACGGCGCGGCCGGCTGGGCCGAGCGGGCCCCGTTCCAGGGCATCATGGTCACGGCCGCCGCGCCCGCCGTGCCCCCGCCCCTCACCGAGCAGCTCGCCCCCGGCGGCCGACTGGTCATCCCCATCGGTGACCTGGGCGCCCAAGAGCTGGTCATTCTCCGGCGGGCGCCGGCCGGGCTCGAAGAGCGCCACGCCGGCGGCGTGCGGTTCGTGCCGCTGATCTCGCGGCTCGCGTTCACGGAGGGGGATTGGGGCTGAGGCGCTTGCCGGACGACCTGCTCGGCGCCCACGTCTCGACGCTTGGCGGGATCGCGCGGGCTCCCGCCCGCGGCGCGGGCATAGGCGCGACCGCGATTCAGGTGTTCACGAAGACCCCGAACCAGTGGCGGGAGCCGCTCGTGACCGCGGCGCAGGCCGCAGCCTTCCGCTCGGAGCTCGCGGCGAGCGGGATCCGCACGGTCGTGTCCCACGACAACTATCTCATCAACCTCGCCTCGCCCGATGACGCCCTGCGGGCGAAGAGCGCGCGCTGTTTCATCGCCGAGCTGACCCGGTGCCGCCTGCTCGACATCGCGTGGGTCGTGTCCCACCCGGGCCACTACCTCGACGACCGCGGCGCGGGGCTCGAGCGGAACGCCCGCGCCTACGCCGAGTGCCTCGCGGCGGTGCCGGGCGACGTCGGCGTGCTCGTCGAGGGGACGGCGGGCGCCGGGACGGCGCTGGGGTCCACGTTCGAGGAGTTGCGGGCGCTGCGCGACGCCCTGCCGGCGGCGGCCCGGGTGCGAGTCGGGTTCTGCCTGGATACGGCCCATTTGCACGCCGCGGGGTATGACGTGGCCGCCGGGCTCGACGAGGTATGGGAGCGGTTCGACCGGGAGGTGGGCCTGGGGCTCGTCAAGTGCTTGCACTTGAACGACTCCAAGGCCGCGCCGGGGTCGCATCTGGACCGCCACCAGTGGATCGGCGAGGGGGAGATCGGGCCCGAGCCGTTCCGGCGCATCATGCGCGACGCGCGTTTCGCCGGCGTGATTAAGATTATCGAGACGCCCAAGGGCGACGACCCGGTCCGCCACGACCGGCGGATGCTCCGCCGGCTCCGCGCTTACGCGCGGGCCAAGCGACGTACCCTCGAACCCGTAGGGTAAGCGTGATCGCATTCCGGACCCAGCGTCATCGCCGCACCGCGCCGCTCGCCGCGCTGCTCCTCGTGCTGCAGGCGCTGGCGGGCGGCGCGGTGGCGCTGGCGCACGCGACCGAGCAGCTCAACGCCCCGACCCACATCGAGGCGCAGCACAGCTCCAGCTGTCTGCCGTTGCACAACGAGCTGCGGTGCGCGCTGTGTCACTACGCCGGGACGCGCGTCGCGCCCCACCAGGCCCGCGCGCAGCCGGCGGCGAGGACGCGCACTGAGCGCCGCCCCGACCCGATCGACTGCAGCCCAACCGCCGGCCCGGACCACCTCACCGCTCCGCCCCGCGCCCCGCCTTCCCAGGCCTAGCCGAGCCGGCGTCACTGGACGCCGGACCACGACCGCTGCGCCCGCGCTCCTCGCGCGCGGCGCGAGGTTCGGACGACCGAAGGGGAGGCTGGGATGACTGTACATCGCGATGCAGTGATCGGAGGCAGCGTCGCACTCGTATGCTTGCTCGCTCTGCCGTGCCTGGCACGCGCCCAGGAGCCGGCGCAGCGTCAGCTGGACTCACTGGCGGCCGAAGTGCGCGCGCTCAAAACACGGCTCGACAGCCTGCGCTCCGCGCTGGCGCACGACGCTCGGGCGTCGCGGGGGGCCCAGGACACGTCCGTGGCCGATGAGCTCGCTCAATTGCGGGCCGCGGCCGCGGCCGCCGCCGGCACCGACACCGCGAGGATCCGGCCCGACACCGCAGCGGCCACGAGATTCATCGGCCGGGAGCGGAGCCAGGCGCAGCTCAACCCCGAGATCAGCGTGACCGGTGACGTGCGCGCCTACGGGCAGCAGCCCGGGGTGCAACGCGAGAACTTCGACCCGCGAGAGTTCGAGATCGGCTTCCAGTCGCCGCTCGACCCATACTCGAGCACGAAGATCTTCGTCAGCCTCGAGAACGGCGAAGTGGGCATCGAGGAGGGCTACGCCTACTGGACGGGCCTGCCGGGTCACGTCCGCTTCGACATCGGAAAGTTCCGCCAGCAGTTCGGCGAGCTGAACCGCTGGCACCTGCACGCCGTACCCGAGACCGAATACCCCCTCGCACTCACCACGTATCTGGGCGAAGACGGCCTCGCCGGAACCGGGGTGTCGTTCTACCGCGCGTTTGGGGGGTTGGGCACCCACGAGTTGACCGCCCAGGTCACCCGGAGTGCGAGCGACGACGCGCTGTTCGGCGGCGCCGGCCGGCCGAGCTACCTCCTACACGTCCTCAACTTCTGGCAGTTGAACCACTCCACCTACGTGCAGCTCGGCGGGACGGGTCTGTACGGCACCGACCCGGGCTCGAGCCTGCGCACCAGAGTAGGCGGCCTCGAGGCGCGGCTCACCTGGCGCCCACCGGCCCGCGCGATGTACCGCGAATGGACCCTGCGGGGCGAGCTGTTCGCCCTGCGCAAGGAGATCGCGGGCACCGGCCCGACCCGGCTGGGTGGCTACGTCAGCACGACCTTCAAGCTCGACCAGCGCTGGATCGCCGGGGCGCGCTACGACTACGTCGAGTCCCCTGCGGACGGCGGCGTCACCCGCCAGGTGATCCCCTCGCTGACCTGGTGGGAGAGCGAATGGGTCTTCCTGCGCGCGCAGTACCGCTACGAGAGATCGCCGCTCGCCGCCACGAGCCACCAGTTCGCCCTCCAGGCGGTTTGGGCGATCGGACCACACAAACACGAGACGTACTGACATGTTGCCACTCGTTCCGCTTTTTCTAGCCCTGCACGGCGCCACCCCCCCGCCCGCACCCGTGAAGGTGGTCACATCACTCACTACCTATGCCGCTATCGCCCGCGAGATCGTGGGCGACCGCGGCGTCGTCAACTCCATCGCCGTGGGCGACGAGAACCCCCATTATGTCCAGCCCAAGCCGAGCTTCGTGCCTATGCTCGCGGCGGCGGACGTGTTCGTCACGACCGGGCTCGATCTCGAGCTCTGGGTCCCCGCGCTGCTCGACAAGGCGAGCAACCCCAAGGTGACGGAAGGCGGCCCGGGGTACGTCGCTGCCTACGCCGGACTCGACCTGCTCGACGTGCCGACGGCGTTTTCCCGCGCCCAGGGCGATATCCACGTGTACGGGAACCCGCACATCTGGACGGACCCCCTGAACGCGGTCCAGATTGCGCGCAACATTCTCACCGGATTGAAGCGCGTATCTCCCGAAAGCGCCGACTACTTCACGGCGCGCGAGAAGGACTTCGAGGAGCGTGTCTACCACGCCCTGTTCGGCGAGGAGCTGGTGGGGTTGCTGGGCGGTCAGACCCTCGCTGACCTCGACCGGCAGGGCAAACTCTTCGACTTCCTCACCTCCAAGCAGTACCAGGGCGCGCCGCTCACGAATCGGCTCGGCGGCTGGCTCAAACAGGCGATGCCGTTCCGGGGGAAGACAGTCGCCTGTTATCACAAGGAGTGGGACTACTTCTCGCGCCAGTACGGGCTTCCCTGCTTCGACTACATCGAGCCGAAGCCCGGCATCCCGCCCACCCCCGGTCACGTCCTCGAGATCATCAACGCGATGCGGGAGAGGCACATCCAGGTGTTGCTCTCGACCAACTACTACGATCGCAACCAGGTGCTCGAGGTGGCCCAGCGCACCGGGGCGAAGGCCGTGATCGTACCGTCTAACACCGGGGGCCGAGCCGGCATCGACACCTACTTCGACCTCATGAACCTGTGGGTCACGGAGCTCGTCCGCGCGTTCGGCACGGGCACCGCGGCCAATTGACGGGATGGAGGAAGCGTGACCGGTCTCCAGCTGATGATCCCACCGTTCGTGGCGTGCGTCGTGCTCGTGGCGATGCTCTCCTACTTGGGGCTCCACGTGATCGCGCGCGAAGTCATCTTCGTTGATCTCTCACTCGCCCAGATGGCGGCCCTCGGCAGCCTGTCTGCCCTCCTGATCCACGTCGAGGCTGACTCGACCTGGGCGTACGCGTTCGCCCTGCTCGCGACCGCCGTCGGCGCGCTGCTGTTCGCGCTCACGCGGACCTCCCGCAGGGAGGAGCAGCGAGTGCCGCAGGAGGCGTTCATCGGCATCGTGTACGTGGTCGCCTCGGCCGCGGCGGTGCTCGTCGCCAACAAAGTGCCAGGAGGCGGGGAGGCCATCGAGAAGACCCTCACCGGCAGCATCCTGTGGGTGAACTTCAAGCCCACCATTGTGAAGCTCGCCGCGGCGTACGCCGCGCTCGGCGTCTTCCACTACGCCCTGCGACACCGCTTCCTGACGATTTCCTTCCATCCTGAGGAGGCCGAGCGGCAGGGGTGGAAGGTTAGGTGGTGGGACTTCTGGTTTTATCTTTCGTTCGGCGTGGTGATTACGCTCGCCGTGCCCGTGGCCGGCGTGCTGATGGTGTTCAGCTTCCTCGTCGTGCCCGCGGTGATTGCGTTCCTCTTCACACGCGACCTGCGGAAGCTCGCCTATATCTCCTGGGGCTCGGGCGCCCTCGCATCACTGCTCGGCCTGTGGGTGTCGTTCAAAGCGGACCTGCCCACGGGCCCGCTCATCGTCTGCATGTACGCCTTCCTGCTGGTCGTGGCGGGCGTGCTGCGCAAGTTCGGTCTAGGCGACAAGGGAAAAGTGGTCGCGTGAGAGACGGAACGGCGGCCGGACCGAAGGGAATGCCGTAGCCGATGCGCCGCTACGCCCGCAGCGTCCGGATCGCCTGGCTCTGCACCGCCCTCCTGTAGCTGGCGCTCCCCGGAGCCGCGGCCTCGGTGGGACGCAATTTCGTTGCGAGAATAACGGCGGAGTTCTGAGGAGGGTTGCGGCACCCTATATTCCGCGCCCGGTGAGCAAGCGACAGGCGGTCTGGCGGACAGGCGGACGGGCGGTCAGATGCGGTATGCTGGCGGGGCTCCTCCTGTCCGCCAGTCCGCCGGTGCGCCTGTCCGGCCAGCTCTCCCTCCAGCCATCGCTCGGCCTCCGCTACACCTCCGCCCTCGTCCACGACTCGATCGTCACGACCGTCGACGTGCGCCCGGCGCTGGCGCCCGTGCTCGCTCTGACCGCGGCGACCCCGCTCGAGCCGGGACGGGAGGGGAGGCGGGGAGGCCATCGAGAAGACCCTCACCGGCAGCATCCTGTGGGTGAACTTCAAGCCCACCATTGTGAAGCTCGCCGCGGCGTACGCCGCGCTC
>WNFV01008513.1_pt1 | contig 16932 bp, 12 predicted proteins | sample 5400101 | NCBI WGS metagenome assembly WNFV01 (sample SAMN13153361, study PRJNA577476) | soil metagenome | isolation source: 115 cm soil or saprolite under grassland replicate 1 | place: USA:California | collected 2016-06-15
TTCCAGTTCGCCATCAAGGGTGAGGGCAAGCCGCTCGACGATGCACGCGTCCGTCGCGCGCTCAGCCTGGGCTTTGACCGCAAGGAGATCCTCGAAAAAGTCCATGACAACAAGGGCATCCTCACTGGCCCGATTCCCAACAGATACGGCGACTGGGCAATACCTCAAGACGAGCTCGAACAGAAGTGGCTGAAATACGACGTCGCCGAAGCCAAGCAGTTGTTGGCTGACGCCGGTTACGCGAGTGGCTTCAGCATCAACGCGGTCGTGTTCCCGAACGCTGATGCACCCAAGCGCTCGGTCATCCTCAAGGAGCAGTGGAACAAGATTGGCGTCGAACTCAAGATCGAACAGGTCGAATTTGGCGTCGCGGTGGCTCGACTCAACGAAGGCGATTTCGACGTCTTCCCAACTGGTCGCGGGATGCGTAATGACCCTGACGGGTTCGTGCAGGATTTCACCCATTTGCGCGCGCCGGGTGACAAGCGCGGAGGTCTGTGGGGCTATCAGAATCAGCAGCTCTCGGAATTGATCGAAAGGGCACGTCTGACCAGAGACAACGCGCAGCGCCACCAGATGTACAACGAGATCCAGCGGACGATCTTGCAAGAGGCGCCGCACCTGTACGAAGTGTTGCCGATGGAATTCGTCGGCGCGCAAAAGTACGTCAAGGACTACTGGGTCGACTTCGGTACCTTCCGACCGGCGCTCAAATACACCTGGCTGGACAAGTGACGAGCTAAACCACACGGCAGCGTGCTCAAGTACATCGGTCGCCGCCTGCTGATGACCTTCCCAACGCTCGTTGGGATGTCGATGCTGATCTTCCTGATGATTCGTCTCGTGCCGGCCGACTACGTGACCCTCGTATACGGCGCGGACGAGACGATTCCGCAGGTGATGCGCGACGCGCTGCGCCACCGCCTCGGCCTCGATCAGCCCATCCACCTGCAGTACGTGACCTGGCTGGGCGACGTCGCAAAGGGCGATTTCGGCTATTCCTTCCGCGGACGCAAGCCCGTGGGCGAAGACCTGCTTCGGCGCTTGCCGGTGACCGTGGAGCTCGCCCTGCTGTCGATCGTCATCGGCGTGGTAGTGGCCGTGCCACTCGGCGTTATTTCGGCCCTGAAGCAGAACACTCAAACGGACTTCTGGGTGCGCGTTGTCTCGCTCATCGGTGTGTCCATGCCTTCGTTCTGGATGGCGGTGTTGCTCTTACTACTCACGTCAGTGGTTCTGAAGATGCGCATTCCCATCATGTGGGCCAATCCACTTCAGGACCCCGTGAGCAACCTGCAAATCATGCTGTTGCCGGCGCTGGCGGTGAGCGCCAACCTGATGGGCTCCATCGCGCGCTACACACGCTCCGGCATGCTCGAGGTGATGCGCCAGGACTATGTGCGCACTGCGCGAGCGAAGGGTCTCAAAGAGCGCGGCGTGGTGTTCCGTCACGCGCTCAAGAATGCGTTCGTCCCGGTCGTCACCGTCATCGGACTCCAGCTCGGCGCGTTGCTCGGCGGCACCGTCATCATCGAGCAGATCTTTGGCTTGCCGGGTATCGGCTGGCTGATGATCCAGGCGATCAGCCAGCGCGATTACCCGGTAGTGCAGAGTACGGTCCTGTTCATAGCCGCCGTCTCGATCACGGTCAATCTTTTGGTCGACGTGATGTACGTCTATCTCGATCCACGCATCCGCTATTCATGAAGGACGATTGATGGATCAGGCCGGCCTGCTCGAGCTGCGTGTCGCGAGCCCACGTGTCCAGCGCTCCGGTGCCGGCCATCTCGGGCTGGTCGTACGCACGAATCCGATTGGCGCGATCGGGGCTGGCGGCATCCTGTTGCTCGTGCTGGTCTCGCTCCTGGCGCCGGTCCTCGCTCCGTTCGAGCCAACCGCGCAAATTGCCAAGCGCTTCACCGAGCCCTCCTGGACGTACATCATGGGAACCGACGACGTTGGTCGTGACGTGTTCTCGCGCCTGATTTATGGCGCTCGCGTCTCACTCTGGGTCGGCGTGGTGGCGGTGGGTATTTCGACCCTACTGGGTGTGACGAGCGGGCTGATCGCCGGCTTCTTTGGCGGCATGATCGACAACGTGCTGATGCGTTTGGTAGATATCCTGCTGGCATTTCCCGGCCTGATTCTGGCCATCATTATCGCCTCATATCTCGGACCATCGCTGACCAACACGATGATCTCCATTGGCATCGTCGGTGCACCACACAAAGCGCGCATCGCGCGCGCGCCGGTGCTGTCAATCCTCACAGAGGATTACATTCTGGCAGCGCGAGTGCTGGGTGCGAGCAACGGTCGAATTCTGCTGAGGTACGTGTTGCCGAATACGATGGCACCGCTGATTGTTTCGACGTCGTTGTCACTGTCTGGCGCCATTCTGGCGGATGCTGGCCTCAGCTTCCTCGGGCTGGGCACGCAGCCACCTGATCCCTCGTGGGGCGCGATGCTGCAGGAAGGACGCCGCTACATGGAAGACGCGTGGTGGATGGCTCTGTATCCGGGTCTTGGCATCATGCTCGCTGTGCTCTCCTTCAATTTGCTGGGTGACGGCCTGCGCGACATTCTCGACCCACGGCTACGTGGATCAAGCGCGGGGCCGGACAAGTGAGTTCGATGAAGATCACGGAGCTCAAGGTCTTTCCCACGGTACTGACCGACAAGTACTTCATCAACATCGTCAAGATCGAAACCGACGCGGGCGTCTTCGGCATCGGCGAAGGCAGTCTTGGCGGCCGCGATCATGGCGTCCTTGGCACGTACAAGCATCTGCGTGAACTCATCATTGGACGCGACCCCTTCCAGATCGAAGACATCTGGCAAGACCTGTACAAGAACACCTTCTGGCGTGGCGGACCGATCCTGTTGAGTGCCATCAGCGGCATCGACACCGCGCTGTGGGATCTCAAAGGCAAAGCTCTCGGCGTCCCGGTCTATGAGCTCCTGGGCGGCAAGACGCGCGACCGAGCGCGTGTGTACACACACGTTCAGGGGGACACCGACGAGGCGATGTGCGACAGCGCACTGTCGCTCGTCGACGAGGGCTATACGGCGCTCCGCATCACGCCCAGTCTGTTCAACGCGCGGCCATGGGAGCCGCGCAAGTCGGTCCGCGCCACGATCCGCACGTTCGAGAAGCTGCGCCATGCAGTTGGCGAAGACATCGACCTGATGATCGACGTGCATCATCGGTTCACGCCGATGGAGAACATCCAGCTTGGTCAGGGCCTTCAGCCATACGATCCCTTCTTCATCGAGGACCCCATCCCACCGGACAACTTGCAGTCGTACGAGCTGATGCGCGCAAAGATCGACGTGCCACTAGCAACGGGCGAAGCCATGGTCACCAAGTGGCAGTTCAAACACCTGATCGAGAAGGAGCTCATCGACTACCTGCGCATGGACCCGATTCACTCCGGCGGCATTACCGAGACGCGCAAGATCGCCGTGATGGGTGAGGTGCACAACATCCACCTGGTCTTGCACAACCCCGGCGCTCCTACCCTGGCCGCGATATGCCTGCAGATCAACGCGGCCACTTCGAACTTCGGCATCCTGGAATCGCCGCACCACGTCGCGCCGCACATGACCGAGATCTTCCCGGTCCACCCCGTCGTCCGCGACGGTTACTACGACATTCCGAGCCTGCCCGGCCTTGGCCTGGAGTTCGATGAGCAGGCTGTGACGCGCTACGACGCGAGCGATCGTATCCCCGAGCTCCCGCACCTGCGTCGTGCGGACGGCTCCGTGACAGACTGGTGACTACACACAGAAAGGGTGATGCGTGCTAACGAAGGAGCAGATCCGTTCCTACGAACAGAACGGCTACGTAGCAATCGAGAAGGTGCTGACCGAAGCGCAAGTCGCCGAAGGGCGGCGGATCATCGAAGACTTCGTCGAACAGTCGCGCAGTGTCACGGAGCACAACGATATCTACGATCTCGAGCCGGAGCACAGCGCCGAGCGGCCGATGGTGCGTCGACTGAAGTTTCCCGATCGCATCCATCCGTTCTTTGATGAGCTGATGCGCTCCGACGCCATCCTGGATCGTGTCGAAGATCTGATCGGGCCCAACATCCGATTCCAGGCCAGCAAGCTGAACCTCAAAGCCGCGGGCGGCGGCAGCCCGGTTGAGTGGCACCAGGACTTCGCGTTCTATCCGCATACCAACGACGACATGCTGGCGGTGGGCGTGTATTTCGACGATACGGATACCGAGAACGGGTGCATGCTGATGGTCCCCGGCTCGCATCGCGGTCCGGTGCTCGACCACCATCAAGATGGCTTCTTCATCGGTGCGATCACCCCAAGCCGCAACGAAGTCGATCTCAAGCGCGCCGTACCGATCGAGGTCAAGGCCGGCGCGCTGTCGCTCCACCACGTCCACATGCTGCACGGATCGGCCCCGAATCGCTCGGATCGACCGCGACGCTTGTTGCTATACCAGTACACGGCCGTCGACGCCTGGCCGTTGTCAGGGGTGACCGACCTGGACGCCTTCAACAAGAAGATCGTGCGCGGTGAGCCGACCATCTCTGTTCGGCTGGCGCCGGTGTCGGCGCGCATCCCAATGCCTGGGGTTGGCAACGCTGGCACGATCTACGAATTGCAAAAGCTCGTGCGCGAAAAGGGCTTCACCAATCAGTAAGCTCGGTGCGACCCGACCCGAGCTTTATCAAGGGATCGTCATCGCCAAGGACGTCATGGTGCCGATGCGCGACGGCGTGCGGCTGGCGAGCGATATCTACTGGCCAGCGCGGAATGGCCGGGTGCTGCCTGGGCCGTTCCCGACCATCCTGCTGCGCACGTCATACGACAAGACCGCCCCGCGTTACGTGGACGGCATCGCCAACTACTTCACGCCGCGTGGCTACGCAACAGTCCTGCAAGACCTGCGCGGACGCTACGGCTCTGAAGGCACCGGCCAGTACTACCACTGCTCCAACGTCAATGAAGGCCGCGACGGCTACGACACCGTCGAATGGATCGCCGCCCAGGCATGGTCGAACGGCCGCGTCGCGCCGGTCGGGGCATCGCACCCGGCCATCATCCAGACGGCGATGGCGCTGGAGCGTCCGCCGCACCTCGCGTCGTTCTGGCACGACGTCGCGCCGATCAATATTTACGCCCACATGAGCCGCGAGGGCGGCGCCATGGCGTTGCATATGTTTGGCGCGCTCTTTCTCCACGCCCAGGACGCACAGGAAGTACTCCACGACCCGCCTGCGCGGCAATCTCTTTTTGCTGCCATGGGACGCATGCGCGAGTTGGTCTACGAAACACCGTTCAAGCCTGGCCAGACGCCGCTCAACGTGGTCCCACACTTGGAAGAGGTGCTCTTCAACTACTACTACCGTGGCGCATACGACGACTGGTGGGCACAGCCGTGCAACGACATGCAGCGCTATTTCGAGCGCCATGCGGACGTGCCGGGCGCGTTTAGCGGCGGGTGGTACGACCCGTTCGCGATCGCCACCACGACGTACTTCGCCAGCATGGTCAAGCAGAACACCTCACCCCAGCAGCTGGTCATGGGCCCCTGGAACCACCAGAGCATGCGTGGCGACGGGCGTACCTGGGTCGCCGAGGTGGACTTCGGCCCACAGGCGCTGTGGGGCTTCGCGCGCTTCAACGCGGAGCAGGAACGCTGGTTCGATCGCTGGCTCAAAGATATTCACAATGGCATCGAACACGAGCCGCCGGTGCGCATCTTCGTCATGGGCGGCGGCGATGGCCGGCGCACCGCCGAGGGCCGTCTGCGGCACGGCGGGCAGTGGCGATCCGAGCACGAGTGGCCGCTCGCGCGCACCCAGTACACGCCCTACTACTTGCATTCGGATGGGCTACTCTCGGACGACGCATCGGCCGACGCGTCCGCTTCGCTTTCGTTCAGCTTCGACCCGAATCATCCGGTGCCAACCGTCGGCGGACCCGTGACCGGCTTTTACGAGATGGTCCAACTGCCGGAGCTCGATCCATTCTGGCTGACCTACTTGCCGTCGTATGTGCGCATGCGCAGCATCGTGCAGGATGGTCCGATGGACCAGGTGGAGCGCGAGGGTATCGTCGGTGCTCGGCCGCCGTATCCGCGCCTGGCCGACCGGCCCGACGTGCTCGTGTTCCGCACCCCTCCTCTCGAGCACGACATTGAGGTCACCGGTCCAATGACCGTGCAGTTGTTGATTTCATCCTCCGCGCCGGACACCGACTTCACCGCCAAACTGATCGACGAGTACCCGCCGAACGCCGACTTCCCAGCCGGCTTCGCGATGAACCTGGTGGACTCGATCTTCCGCGTCCGCTTCCGCGACGGCTGGGACCATGAAGTGTTCATGCGGCCAGGCCACGTGTGTCCGATCACGATCTCATTGCCGCCGACGAGCAATGTCTTCGCAACCGGTCACCGAATAAGGTTGGACATCTCGTCGAGCAATTTCCCACGCTTCGACGTCAACCCGAACACCGGCGAGCCAATGGGCCGCCACACGCACTCGGTCACGGCGACCAACACCGTCCACCTTGGACAGTCGCACGTGGTGCTGCCGATTATCCCGCGCTAACTCGACACACCTGTGTACGGCACTTCCGTGCACGGTTCGGTGAACTGGAAGCACCCATACTCAGGTCCACGTCACTTCGGTCGCGGCAACGGGATCTGTGCCCAACCCCGAAAGGACGCCGCTGCCCTGCGGCCGGCCCTCACGTGTGTGGACGCGGTACCCAGCCGATCGCGAAGCGTATCGCGCGTCGAGGTCTTCTGTCGCTGGCGTTGTGGTCCCGTGCAGCAACGAAGACGCCGCGCCGCGTGGAACGGCCGTGCTATTTCTCTGTTGAACTTGATCTTTCAAGTGGAGCATGGCTATGAGAACAGCCGACGCCCGGCTGCCAGAGAAACGGGCCTGCTGCATACCGGGCCACGGCAAGCGGCCGCACGGAACGAGCGATCGCGATCCGCCCCGCCACATAGTCACGAGATCTTTAGGGCACGCGCCGCTCGAGGGCATCGTGCACCCACTGGTCTCGGATCGAACGACAGCGCATCCCACCAGCGTCCTGCCGCGAGCGGTCGGGCGGCGGCCAATGAGAGGTGTAATGTAACAGGACGCGTTACCGATTCGCTCTTGTAGATGCCTACAGGCCAGGAGCAGGCGATCATGATGGCTGGTCAGGACAGTAGGAATACTCGCGCGAAGCCGGTTTCGCAGCGTCTGCGCGTCCTGGGGGCGATTGCGCTCGGCGTCCTACCCCTGGTGCTGCTCGCGGCGGCCAACCTCGGGCGACAAGTGCAGGAGGGCGAGCGGCGGGTCGGCGAGGACCGCATTGCGCTGGCCCGAGCAGCCGCATTGACGGTCAGCGGCTTCGTCGACACGAGCTTCGCGACGCTCCAGACGCTCGCGGTGACGCCCACTCTGGTCGACGCCACCGTTCGTCTCGAGCTAGACACGGTCCTTCGTCGGGCGCGTCAGACTGATTCACCCTTGGAAATGATCGGCTTGTTCCGCCCCGATGGCTGGAACGTGGCGCTTGATGGCCGCGAGCAACCGCCGTTCACGCTGAATGTTCTGGATCGCGAATATGTTCAGCGTGCGCGATCCACGGGCATGCGCGTTGTCAGCCCCGCCACCATTCCTCGGACGACCCGTGTACTGACCGTGGACCTCGTGATCCCGGTCGACTTTACGACGGGCGGTCGCGGCGTGGTACTGGGCTCGCTAGCGCTGACAAAGCTTGGGCAGCAGCTCCGAGCCTTGCCAGGGAGTGACTCGGTGCAGATTGTCCTGGTCGATGCGGCCGGGCAGGTGATTCTGCACCCCGATCCACAAGTCGTCCAATCGGTGACCTCATTGCGCGGACGGCCCGAAGTCGAGGCAGTGCTGACCGGTCAGACGGGCAGCCTCCGCAGCGTCAACTCGGAGGGCACAGAAATCCTGGCCGCCTATGCTCCAGTTCCGGACTATGCGTGGGGCGTGCTCGTTGTGCAGCCGGCGGCAACTGCCTTCGCCCTGGTTCGGCGCGACCTGGAGCTGGCATTCGCGGTGCTGGCTCTGATTCTCGGGCTTGTCGGCGCCGTGGGCTGGTTCCTTGGTGGTCGGCTCAGTGAGGCGTACACCCAGGTCGTGGGAGCCAAGATGCGCGCTGAAGCCGCCCAGCAGCGCGTGGCCTTCCTGGCCGAGGCGAGTCAGATTCTTGCGTCGCCGCTCGATGACAAGACGACTCTCCAGCGGGTGGCGCGGCTTACCACCCCCATACTGGGCGAGCGGTGTGCCATCGATCTCGCCGACGAAGGCGTACCGATCAGGTCCGCTGATGACGGATCCGACAGCGTCGCCAGCGCAGACGCATTGGGCACCCTGGAGCGACGCCTGGGTGCACGCGCGATCGCCGAGAGCCGACCCGCGCTCTACGAGGATCCGACGCGACCAGGCGCGGTCACGGCGCTAGCTGTGCCCCTGTTAGCCGGCGGGCGATCCCTGGGCGCCATTGTCTGCCAGCGGTCGGATGGACGCCGCTACAGCGAGGCCGATGTCGAGTTGGTCGACGCATTGGCCGAGCGCGTAGCCTTGGCGGTGGAAAACGTGCGACATTACCGTGCAGCCCAGGCGGCCGTGCGCGCCCGAGACGATTTCTTGTCGGTTGCGGCGCATGAGCTGAAGACCCCGGTTACCAGCCAGCGAGGCTATGCGCAGCTCGCGCTTAAGCAGATCGAGACGATTCGTCCGCCAGTCCCTGGCAATATCGTCAAGGCGTTGCAAGTTATCGAACTTCAGTCGGGTAAACTCGCGCGGCTCATTGGGCAGCTGCTGGACGTATCGCGTCTCGAAACGGGGAAGCTGGCGATCGCGCAAGAGCGAGTGGATCTGGTCCCGGTCATCCGTGCGCTGATCGAGCGAACCCAAATGATCGCGACGCGCCACACGCTCCACTTCGACGCGCCCCAAAGCGCGGTCGCGCGCGTCGACCTCCTGCGCATCGAGCAAGTGATCACCAACCTGCTCGATAATGCGATCAAGTTCAGCCCCAATGGTGGCGTCGTCCGCGTCGAGCTGACCAGCACGCCCGACAGATGGTTGCGTCTGGTCGTGCAAGATGAGGGGATCGGCATCCCGCCCGACAAACACAATCAGATCTTCGAACGCTTTTATCAGGCGCACGAGGAGCGGCTGCGTTCCGGCTTCGCTGGCATGGGGCTCGGCTTGTATGTCAGTCGTGACATCGTCGAGCAGCACGGTGGCACGATCGAGGCGGAATCTCCAGCCGAAGGTGGGACTCGGTTCATCGTTAGATTGCCAGCCGACGCGGACACGACGGCAGTTGACAACAGCGACGCGGCCTTGCCGGCCGTGAGATGACGCCCAAGCTTGCGAAAGGGGGCTTCGCTTCTATGGCAGGACACCGCTGGCCAGGCCCGCGACCCTGGGAACTGGTTGGAGCTTCGGTTGCGCTGGTGCTGGCGCTTGCCGGCACAAGGCCGGGTTACAGCCAAGAGGTCGATCCAGGATTGCACGGGCGGCTCCTGCAGCGGAGCGACGGCACGCTATACGTGTACAAGGATGGATGGAAATACCGAGTCGAGGTCGCGGAGGCAGACGACGAGCTCATTGACTCCGTCCCGGAGATGGAGGTCTCCGTCGCCCAACTCGACCAGTTGTTCCTCATCGTCGCACCGCAACCTCTGCCACCGCCACCGCCTCCGCCAGAAGTCATCTATATCTCACCGCCGCTGGTAATCCCCGGCCCCTACATCGCGGTGGCCAATCCCGTACCTGGCGACACGCTTGCGGTCGGTGGCCTGAACATACAGGGGAAAGCCTTCGACCCAGTCGCCGGAGCCGACCGGGGGACGGGAATCGACCGCGTGCAAGTCTTCTTGGAAGACCGCGACCGCGGCGGACTGTACCTTGGCGACGCGCGCTTGGGCAGACCAAATCTGGCAGCCGAGCCCGGTAGTCAGTTCGCCCTGGCCGGTTGGGACATCGTCGTCAGCCTGCCACCTGGCGCCCACAATCTGTACGTTTACGGGCGCTCCGCGATCACCGGTAAGGAGAGCACCGTAAGCATCCCGATCAAGGTCGGTACGGGCGCCTGACCGATGCTTTCGCGCCGGGCGAGATCAACTGGTGCATGGAGCACCATGATGCTGGACACCCGCGATCGAGCCGGCGCGGGCCACGTACCCTGACGGCTACGGGAGGAGGGCGTAGCCAGCACATTCCGGGGCAGACGTCGAGGATAGCGTGCAGTTCCGCGCAGGACACACTTATGCGGGCAACCCGGTGGCATGCGCCGTGGGACTCGCGGCAGCCAGCGAGCTACTGGAGCGGGACTTGATCGGTAATGCGCGCCGGATGTCCACACTGCTAAAGGACCGGTTGCCCATTCGACGTGCGGCGTGTCTCGCACACCAGGCGCAGCCTGAAGGCAATGCGCACGCAAGTTGCCGCGATGGTGCGGTGACGCCAACCTCGGCCTGCGCGTCGAGATTGACTCCAGCGAGCGCCCGAACCGCCTCTATCGCCTTGAACGGCGAATCGCTCGTGCTCGACGCGCCACGATTCAGCACACTTCGGACCGCCACCTGAGGGGCGACTCCATCGCACACCGCCGGCGCCGCACAGCTGACAAAGCCTCGTTCCTGGCCGTCGGTGCGGGTGCTCGGCAGTGTCGGCGGTCATGAGATCATGGCTCTGGCGCACTTTCCTTTCCGTGCAACGGGCAGGTCGATTGGCCTACAGCCGCCCGAGTAAGAACTTGACATAGCGCTTGCGGGCGCCGGCCTTGGCCCGGTAAACCTCTCCGGCCTGGCGGGTCGCCGGGCCACCCAAAGGGTGGACGGTGGGTCCGCAGGAGCTGTTGCCGACCGGCGCCGGGCTCGTCCTCGAGCACGTACAGCTCTGTGGCGAGGTGGTGCACCTGTTCGCCCACCTCGCTTCCTCAGGCGCCTCGTGTCCGTCGTGCGCACGCTGGTCTGAGGCGTTCCACAGTAGCTACCAGCGCAGCGTTGCCGACCTGCCAATCGCCGACCGCCAGGTAGTCGCCCATCTGGACGTCCGCCGTTTCGATGTCATGAGCCAACTTGCCCGCGGTAGACTGGCTTTCTCAGCTGGGGCGGTACCCCCGACCGAAAGGGATACGACGATGGATCGCTTGAGCTTGGGAGGCCGCGAGTTCGACCCGCGGCCGATGGCGCGATGCGGGTTCTGGTAGCAACCGCTGCAGGCGCCGGCCATTTCGCCGCGCTGGCGCCGTTCGCGGGCGCCATCCGTGACGCGGGTCACGCCGTCCGGGTAGCGGCGCCGGCGTCATTTGCTCCATCGGTGCAGAAGGAGGACTTCGACCACGTCCCATTGTCGGATCCACCGTCCGACGAGATCGGACTCGTGTTCGCGCGGTTGCCTGACTTGTCGATGGAAGAAGCCAACACCCTGGTCGTCAGAGAGGTGTATGGCCGCATCGATGCGCGCGCTGCCCTCCCAGCCATGCAGGTTGCGGTCGACCAGTGGCGACCCGACGTGATCCTGCGCGAGACGACCGCGAACCGCTTCGCGCGCTTGGCTCACAGCGCGGCGGGGCGGGGGTGGCGGCGGCGCCGCGATTGACATAGGACTGCGGTGGTAGGTTCAGCCAAGCCCGGCCGAGCTCCTAAGCGCTCAGCTGCATAACTGCTGTGTCGAGTTGCCGCTTGAGGCTGTCAATGGCCAACGAGGAGATCCTCGTGACCGTTGACAGGCAGTGGCTGATCAGCGCGGCACCAGCTGGCATGCCACGCATACGCACCGAGATGGTCACGACGCTGGCCAAGATCTACGGTCCAGGACCGGTTGATCGTGCACTGGTGGAATCAGCCGAACTGTGTCGGTTTTGGAGACGACGATCTCGCCCAGATGTTGCGGCAGCCATTACCGGCTGCTTGGCAATTTCGGGTCGTCAGTGCCTGGGCACCAGCTCCACTATCTCCTGCTCGCGCCGAGTTTATGGGCGGCACTGGAACGGGCCTCATTGGCGCTGACAAAATCCCACGCGGATGCCTCAGCGAGAGCCTGCTCTAGGGACAACGCGCGCCCGGCGGCCAATATCGAAGTGGTCCGCGCTCTGCCTAGCGCTGTGCGCGCAGGCGCAAGCCAGTCGTGGAGGAGAGCCCCCACCACGGGAAACAACACCGAGTCAATGGCCTCGCGCTGGGCGGCGGCCGCCCCGGCCAGGCGCAGCGCTCGCTCGGGCTGGCCGGCGGCCGCGACCAGGTGAGCAGCACCTTCCAAGAACGAGCAAAAGATCTCCTTATCGCCGAGTTGCTGGCCGAGCTCAAGCGTATGGAGAAACAGAGAGGCGGAGGTGGCGTAGTTGCCCTCGTCGGCCTCGAGATGGCCAAGCCAAGCGCATCGTACTCCCCCGCAGCTATCGCGTCGCCGCCGAGATAATGCAGGGCATCGATCAGCTCGACAGTAGCTCCAGCCCTGCGACTCACTACAACAGCCTCCTCGAGAAAGCGGCGTGCCGCCGCGAAGTCTCCGCGAGTCTGCACGGTCTCGCCGACCACAAGCAGCGACCGGGCAATATCTATTTCCGGCCCAAGCCGTCGCATCAGCTCCAGCGCCTCTTCCGCGAGTGGCTGTGCGGCGGTGGCGTCACCCTGATAGCCCCATAGACGTGCGTTGGCCAACAGCAGTTTCGCCCGAACCGGTGTCGGATCTTCTGAACAGGCCAGCCTGAGCAGGCGCGAAATCCATTCCTGACCCTCCCTGTAGCGGCCCGCCATCAGCCAGAAGCGTCCTAGCGCTGCCCCCAACTTGAGCGCGTCACGGCCATCGGTCGCGTCGATGAACCACTGCAAGGCGGCCCGGGCGTTGTCCAGGTCCGGCTCCAGCCGATTGAGCCAGGCCTCTGGTCGGGCACCCCAAAGTTCCGGCTCCGCCTCCTCGGCAAGTGCGAGAAAGTACGCAGCGTGCCATCGACGAGCGGCGGCGTCCTCACCATTTGCCCGAAGTTGCCTCAGGGCGTATTCGCGGATTGTCTCGAGCAGCCTGTATCGGACAGCTCCGTCGCCGACTGGCTCAACTTGCACAAGCGACCTGTCCACCAGCCGCGCCAACAAGTCCAACACCTCGTCAGACTGGATCCCGTCGGCGGAACACCAGAGGGACTCAGCCGCGCCGACTGTCCAACCGCCCACGAAAACGGACAAACGGCGGAAGAACGCCTGCTCAGGCTTGCTTAGCAGGTCGTAGCTCCAGTCGATCGCTGCCCGCAGCGTCCGCTGCCGAACAGGTACTCCGTGAGTTTCGGTGCTGAACAGCCGTAAACGCTCGCTGAGCCGCGCCGCCAGCCCTTCCAGACCGAGAACCCGTACGCGCGCCGCCGCCAGCTCTATTGCGAGCGGGATACCGTCCACGCGCCGACAGATCTCAGTCACAATCGCAATCGTCCCACCGCCCAGCGCGAAATCGGGCTGTACCAGACGTGCTCGGTCCGCAAACAGGCGCACCGCCTCGGATGTGGCCGCGGCTTCCGAGTCCGTCGATTCACCGACGGGCAAGGGTGGTACGGGCCAGAGCTGCTCGCCCGCCACCGCCAGCGGTTGGCGGCTGGTCGCGAGGATGTGCAATTGAGGGCACGCACGGAGCAACTGGTCGGCCATTTCGGAGCAGGCCGTGACCAGGTGCTCACAGTTGTCCAGGATCAGCATGGCGCGACGCGGTGCCAGCGCGCCGACCAGCAAGTCCAGCCATGGCACACGCGGCTGCTCCCGGACGCCGAGCGCTGCCGCGATTGCCGCGGGAACCAGCCCACTCTCAGAGTGGGGGGCGAGGTCCACGAATGCAACCTCGCCGGCTGATCGGGCGGCCTCCAAGGCCAGGCGCGTCTTACCCATACCGCCGGGACCGGTCAGCGTGAGCAGCCGGGTGACACCCAGCAGACGCCGCACTTCGGCCACCTCGCGCTCGCGCCCGATAAAACTGGTCAGCGGGATGGGGAGCGGCAATGGTTCGGGCATCTGGCCCACCACCAGTGCGGTCGCAGCGTGGGCGCTCGCCAGCAGTGCGGTGCGTTCGGTGAGACCCAGGTTCAGCGCGTCCGAGAGTCGGCGCACGGTCTCCGGGTGAGGTGATCGCCGTTCACCCCGCTCCAGGTCAGAGATACCCCGCCGACTCAGCGCTGCGCGCTCGGCAAGCTCTTCCTGCGAAAGGCCCACCGCCGCGCGGTATCGCCGCAGCAGCGCTGCGAACGGTCCCGGCTCATCTGGCGTTGGCATTGCTCTCTGTTCACAGGGTACGCCCATGTGGGGGCCCCGTCGTCTAGGCGAATCGCGTGCACGTTGCGTTCATGCTGTGCATCGCGCTGCTGGATGCTGCGCGCGAGATTTGAGTCGAAGGAGCCGGTGATGAACGTCGAGGAAGTAACCCCACGGCTGCGGGTTGGCCGCCAACCGCGCGTCGAAAATGAACGCGCCTTCCGGTTGGCCAGCCGGCGTGGCTACGCAAGCAATGCTTCATCTCTGGAGCGATTGAAAATCCGGCCGTTTGAAGAACGCGACTACGAGCGACAGGCAGCCATTGGAGCTGCCATCAACCCGGGCCTGGACCGCGGCCTGGCGTGGTATCGCCATTATGACCAGGTTTGGGATCCCAGCCTGCTCCGCCTGCAACTGGTCACTGAACGCGACGACCTCGTCGTTGGATGGGGCGACGTCGGACACATGTGGTGGGCATACCACCCGCGCAAATTCGTCCTGCGGCTGAATGTTGATCCGGCATACCAGCAGCAGGGCATCGGTTCGCAACTCTATGGGCGATTGATCGACAGACTCGCGACCTGGAACGCCGCGCTACTTGGAGCCGAAACGCGCGAAACCAGGTCGCACAGTCTGGAATTCCTCAGGCACCGTGGCTTTGTCGAACATCACCGCCGCTGGGAGTCATGCCTCGTTTTGAGCCAGACACGTGTGGACCGGTTCGCGGATGCCTACGAGCGCATGGCTCAGCAGGGGTTCGAGATCGTCACCTTTGCCCAAGAACGCGCCCACCGCGGTGACCAACTGCTGCGCGATTTGTTCGACCTGGAGGTGTGCGCGCAGCGCGATGAACCTCGATTCGACCTCGGCGTCCTGTCATTCGAGCGGTTCGTCGCGAACGAGCTCCAAACCGGCGAGGCGCTGGACGACGGCAGCTTTCTGGCTCTCGCTAATCAGCAACTGGTCGGCGTAAGCCGGTTGGGGCGCAATCCATCTGTGCCGAACCAGTTGCACGTGGGCTTCACCGGCGTCCACCCGGACTACCGCGGGCGAGGCATCGCCGGCGCCCTCAAGCTGCGTACGGTCGAATACGCCCAGGCGCACGGTTTCAACGAGATCCGCACCGAGAACGATACAACCAACACCGCCATGCTGCACATCAACGAGGCATTCGGGTTCCAACTCGAAGCGCCGTGGATCGTACTCGAGAAGCGCGTTTGTCAGATCTGAAAGGTCGGGCTCGCGCGTCCTGGTCAATACGATCCGACTGTGCTGCTGTCTCACGTCGGGTGCGAGTTCAAAATTTGACGCTCAACGATGAACGGTGGTCACTGAGACGTGGTGCGGCGCACACAGCTGTCCCAAATGAACCCGCGTTGCGCCCCCACGTCCTGTTCCGTCGTGTGCGCGGGGCGATTGAGAAGGGCCTGCCATCGCTACTTAGCGATCAAGCTCGCACGCGTGGAATGACTTCCTGAGCCAGGAGCTCCACTGCCTCCAGGTAATTGGGCCACTGCTCCGATTTCGGCAACCAGAAAATGTCGTGATTGATCCCGATCTCGCTGAGGGTGCGCAGTCTGTCGGCGATCTCATCCGGTGTGGCTATCACCATCCGCTCCGTCCGCGCCGCTGGCGTCGTGTAGTACCTGGTTGCCAGTACAAGCTACGATCGTTGTGAGCACTTTTACTGCGTTTCCGAGCGCGTCGACTAGTACGGCGAGATCATTCGGAATAGACCTATGCGCGTCCGCATCATCCGACCACTGGTCGCACGACTGTATTGCCTCACCGGTCCGATGGCGCGCGATCGGGCTCCAAGACGATGGGTGTTCCGGTCGGTTACGCATCCCACATGGACTGGTCCGACGCGCCTGCTACGCGATGCCGGCCTGTACAGCCACGCGGGTGGCTCCGGTGCGCGAGGACACCTGCAGCTTCCTGTTCCTGTATCAGGTCTTGAGCGTGCCACGCGTGGTGCATTCCCGGTGGTTGGACGTCCGTCGAAAGTTTGAGACACCAGGACACCGTTCGCGGGTCGCATCGATCTCGCCCGCCTCGTCGAGGCATTCCCACGCGTACTGGCGGATCGTCTCGAATAAACGGAAGCGCACCTGCTTTGGGCTCTGGTCTTCGACAACCACGAGAGACTTGTCGAGCAGTAGCCAAGTAAGTCCAGCACCTGCGCGACCTCGATATCGTCACCGCCGATGACTTCCTCGGCTGCCTCCAGTATCCAACCCCCGCTGCCCAGCCGCCACACTGCGGGTCGCCTCAGGCGCGCGTCTCGCGATGGGATGGGAGCTCTGTCCGGCTGCTGAGCCTTCCAGTCGCTCGAAAACGAGGCGCACCGCGGTGGGGTTGAGGCGTGGGCGATCCACCCAACGCGGGCGACCGCGCGGCGCTCAGGCGCGCTGACGCTCGTCCCGCTGCCGGACCAGCTCCTCGACTGCGCTCGGCAGAGTCGTCTCGAAGTCGATCAGCTTCGCCCACGTCGGGGTCACGACGATCCGCACCATGCCGTCGTAGAGCGAACGCACCTCCGCCTCCCACTCGACCCGTTGCTCGGGCGTCATCTTGTAGGTGCCGCTCGTCTGGAGATACTCGTCCGGAATGCCATCGACGACGTCCAGCTCGGCCCGACCGCGGATGAGCAAGATCTTGGGCGGGTGCACCTCGGTGTCGATCGTCAG
>WNFV01004649.1_pt1 | contig 16930 bp, 13 predicted proteins | sample 5400101 | NCBI WGS metagenome assembly WNFV01 (sample SAMN13153361, study PRJNA577476) | soil metagenome | isolation source: 115 cm soil or saprolite under grassland replicate 1 | place: USA:California | collected 2016-06-15
ACGAGATCTTCGGCCTCAGCGATTGGATCCGCGCGTTGGCCGACCAGCTCGCGGAGGACGGCTTCATCGCGGTGGCCCCGGACATGCTCTCGGGCCGGGGGCCGAAGGGTGGCGGGACCGAGTCCGTGGCCAGCCGCGACGACGTGGTCGGCCTCGTGCGGGGGCTCACCACGGAGGAGGTGGACGCGCGCATCGACGCGGTGCGCGCGTTTGCGGTGCGGATCCCCGCGGCCAGCGGCAAGGTGGCCACCATCGGCTTCTGCTGGGGCGGCGGGCGCAGCTTCGGCTACGCCACCCACCAGCCCGCCCTCGGGGCCGCGGTCGTGTACTACGGCTCCGGCCCCGAAGCCGCCTCCCTCGCGGCGGTGAAGGCCCCGGTGCTGGGTCTCTACGGAGGCGACGACGCGCGGGTGAACGCCACCATCGAGCCGGTGGCCGCCGAGATGAAGAAGCTCGGCAAGGTCTACGAGACGGAGATCTACGACGGGGCCGGCCACGGCTTCGTGCGCGCCCAGTCCGGGCGCGACGGCGCGAACCTGAGAGCCACCCAGAAGGCCTGGCCGCGGACCGTAGCCTTCCTGCGCAAGCACCTGGAGTGACGGGCCCGGCCGGTCAATCCCCCCCGCGGGCGCGCTTCATCGCCACGTAGAGGTGGTGGGCCTCGTGGACGAGGAAGAACTCGAGCCATTCCGCGACTGTGAGGGGGCCCAGGCTCGAATGCCGGCCCGTGCGGGCGAGGTCGCGGGAGCCGAGGGGCCGCACGAAGGCCAGCAGGTCCGCGCGCAAGGCTCGCAGGCGATCGAGCACCTGGTCCATCGGCAGGGCCCGCCAACGCGGCCAGTCGGGATCGGTCTCGGCCCGGTAGGCCGGGAGGGGCGGCGCGTTCTCGGCGCGGATCCGTGCCAACCGTTCCAGCATCACCTCGTGATGGCGGCCGATGTGGGCCAGGTTCTCCAGGGCGGACCAGCCGCCCCCCGCCGGCTTGCGCCGGAGCGCTTCGGGGTCGGCCGATCCGAGGATCGCCGGGAGCGCGTCGAGTTGCTGCTCCAGGCGGACGAGGGTGGTCGGCCTCAGGCCGCGCCGCGCTGCGGCTCGGGGATGCCGGGTTCGGGCCGTGGTCGCAGCCCCAGCCGCTTCAGCTTCTCGTGCAGAGTCGTGGGCAGCACGCCGAGGCGGTCGGCGGCCCGGCGCTGGTTGCCGCCGGTCGCCTGCAGCGCGGAGACGATCAGGCCCCGCTCGTACTCGTCGAGCAGGTCGCGCAGGGTGCGTCCCTCGACCAGCCCTTCCGTTGGTCCTTCCGGCATGGATACCTCCTCGCGCGCGTTTGGACCAAGCTCCGTGCCAGGCCGAGCCGGCGAGGCCAACCGCTTCGGGGGGTGGCAGTTAACCATTTCGGTCCAAGGCGTTGGATCGACCCGGTCGTCCAGCAGCGCACAGTCGCCGTCCCACATCCGAACCACCGGAACGGCTCAGCCTTTGACGATCCAGCCGTCCGCCATCTTGACGATGCGGTCCCCGTAGGCGGCGTTCGCCTCCGAGTGCGTGACCTGGACGATCGTGGTTCCCTCGCGGTTGAGCTTCTTGAACAGCTCCATGATCTCGCGGGCCTGGCTGGAGTGGAGGTTCCCGGTGGGCTCGTCGGCGAGGATCGCCTTCGGACTCGCCACCACCGCCCGGGCCACCGCGACCAGTTGCTGCTGTCCGCCGGAAAGCTGGGTCGGGTAGAGGTCCTTCTTGCCCACGATCTGGAAGCGGTCCAGCACGTCGGCCACGATGGACTGCCGCTCGCTCTTCTTCACGTCCCGGTAGGAGAGCGGGATCTCGAGGTTCTCGTAGACGGTCAAGTCGTCGAGCAGGTGGTAGCTCTGGAAGACGAACCCGATGTTCCTCTTCTGCAGCTCGGCCCGCTTCTTCTTGTCGAGGGCGTGCACGGGCTGGTCGAGGAGGTAGTACTCCCCGGTCCAGGCGCTGTCGTGCATCCCGAGCACGTGGAGGAGCGTCGACTTGCCGGCCCCCGAGGGGCCCATGATGGAGATGAACTCACCCTCCGTCACGTCGAGGTCGATCCGGCGGAGCACCCACACCTTGCCTCCGCCCAGGTCGTAGCACTTCTCCACGCCGCGCAGTCGGATCATGCGCGGGAGCAGCAACAAGGCGCGTGCCATCGCCCCGAGGTGCTTCCCGCCTTCGGGCACAGCGATTTGTCGGTCGGCCGGAGCGAAGGGGGTGTTCGCTCGTGGGACGGCCGCATCCCGATGGCGGGATGCCGCGGACGCGGACCCTCAGCTCGCCGGCGCCGCCAACGGACCGGCGGGGTCCCCCGCGGCCAGCTCTCCTCGGCGAGCCGTGATGCGCGCGCGCAGCAATCCCTCGAGCCACACCAGGCTCACCGGCTTGTGCAGGAACGCGTCGACGTCCAGCCGGGCCGCGGCCGCCGCGTTCTGCGGGGACCCGTAGGCGGTGAGGATGACGACCGTGAGGTCGCGCCAGATCTGGCGCACGTAGGCGGCGATGGCGAGGCCCTCGGTGCCGCGCTCGGTGAGGCAAATGTCGACGATCACCGCGGCGTACTTCGAGGCGGCGAGGCGTTCGGCAGCCTCGGGGAGGGTCGACGCGGTGTCGACCTCGAAGCCGGCGGCCTCGAAGAAGGAGCGGAGCGTCTGGCGGATGGCGTCGTCGTCGTCGGCGACGAGAAGACGGTCGGACATGCCCAAGCTCAAAGGGCAAGGTCGATGCCAGCTCTCGATCCACGCGAATCAACGAGTTAACCGCATGCCCCCGGGGTCGAAAGCCGGACAGTCTGGCCGGGAATCTGCCAGGGAGCGAGCACGCGTGCCGCCGGGTTGATTGCGTGGCGCGGGGCCGCTACACTCCGGTCGACTCACCGCCGCGCGTGAGCAACCCCCAGTTGTTCTATCGCCGCCTGACCCTTGTTGCCGCCGTGCTCGCCGGAGCCTGCGGGGGCGGCTCGGCGACCGCGCCCACGACGGCCGCGAGCGCCACCCCGACCCCGGCACCTCGGCCCAACATCGTGCTCGTGCTCGCCGACGACCTCGACGTCGACTCCGCCCAACTCCTGCCGCGACTGCCGGTCGTGATGGGCCAGCCGGGGCTCACGTTCTCGCGCGCCTACGTGACCACGGCCCTCTGCGCTCCCTCCCGTGCTTCGATCCTCACCGGCCAGTACGCCCACAACCACCGGCTCATCTACAGCGAGCCCCCGGACGGCGGCTTCCCGTCCTTCCACGGCGACGCCTCTACCATCGCCGTCTGGCTCAAGGCCGGCGGGTACCGCACCGCCCTGCTGGGGAAGTACCTGAACGGCTACCCGCACGGTGCTGCCGAGACCTACGTCCCGCCGGGCTGGGACGAGTGGTTCGGCCACTTGTCCGACTTCGAGGACGGCCGTTACTACAACTACTGGATCAACGATAACGGCAGCATCTCCCGGTACGGCTCGCAGCCCGACGAGTACAGCACCGACGTCCTGACGCGGCGGGCGGTGGACTACATCCAGAAGGCGGCCGGCCGGGCCCAGCCCTTCTTTCTGTACCTGGCCCCCGAAGCGCCCCACGCTCCCGCCATCCCCCCCGACCGCCACTCGGGGGAGTTCCCGCGCGAGGGCTGCCTCCGCAGCCCCTCGTTCAACGAAGCCGACGTGCGCGACAAACCGGCCTGGGTGCAGGGCATCCCCCTGATGACCGACGCCGACATCAAGCGCGCCGACTCCTTCGAGCGCGGGCGGCTCCGAACCACGCGCGCGGTCGAGGACATGATGGACCAGGTCCTGGCCGCCCTGGTGGCGGCCGGCAAGCTCGACAACACCTACGTCTTCTTCGCGTCGGACAACGGCTTGCTCATGGGCGAGCACCGCGCGGTGGGCCGCAAGAACAACCACTACGAGGAGAGCATCCGCGTCCCCCTGATGGTGCGAGGCCCCGGGGTCCCGGCGGGGCAGGTCATCGCCCACCCCGTGCTCAACATCGACCTCGCCCCCACGTTTGCCGAGCTGGCCCGGATTTCCATCCCCGACTCGGTGGACGGCCGCTCCTTCGCTCCCCTGCTGAGGGCGAGCCCGCCGGGGCTCGACCAGTGGCGGTCCGACTTCCTTCTCGAGCATTTCGCGGAGGGCGTCTCGTCGGCGCTGCGGACCGCGGACGTGCTGTACGCCGAGCTGGAGTCGGGCGAGCTCGAGTTCTACGACATGCGGAAGGACCCCTATCAGGTGGACAGCCTGCACCGCAAGGTGGACCGCTCGGTCCTGGAGCCCTTCTCGCGGCGCCTCGCTGCCCTCGCCAACTGCCGAGGGGCAGGCTGCCGGAACTGACTCCGCGACCCCCTCGTCTACTCGGTCCGCAACGCGACCGCCGGATCCGTGACTCCGGCATGAAAGGAAGGACCCCATGTCTCTCGAGGCCAAGGAAAGGGAGGAGCTGATCGGGCGCTATGCCGCCGGCCCCGATCGGCTGCGAGCCGCCCTCGCGAAGGTTCCCGAGGAGGCCCGCCAATGGCGCCCCGCCCCCGGGCGCTGGACGGTCCACGAGGTCGTGTGCCACTGCGCCGATTCGGAGACGAACGCCGCCCTCCGCATCCGCTATCTGGTGGTGGAGAAGGACCCCCTGATCGTGGGCTACGACCAGGACGCCTGGGCCGCCCGGCTCGACTACCATGCGCACCCGCTGAAGGCCGCCCTGACCACGGTGGAAGCGGTACGCGCCAACACGGTGCCGCTTCTTCGCCGGTTGCCCGAGGCGGCCTGGGCGCGCGTGGGCCGCCACACGGAGTCGGGCTCCTACGGCGCGGAGGACTGGCTCCGGAGCTACGCGGAGCACCTCGAGAAGCACTCCCGGCAGATCGAGCGCAACCTCGAGCTCTGGCGCGCCGGCCGGGGGTGACCGCGCGCGCCTGCTCAGCCGGGTTGGCGGGCCCGGGCGTCGCCCTCAGCAACCCGGGGCCGGATCCCCTCGGGGAAGGCCTCAAGCTGATCGTGGCCGCCGCTATCCCGCCGCGACCAGCCTCGGTATCGCGGGGGCGGGAACAGAGGGCGGGCGGCGCTCGCCTACCTGCTGCCGCCACATCGCGTAGTACAGGCCCTTCAGCTCGAGCAGGTCGGAGTGGCGTCCCTCCTCGACGATCCGGCCGCGTTCCAGCACGTAGATCCGGTCCGCATGCATCACGGTGGAGAGACGGTGGGCGATCAGGATGGTCAGCACGTCCCGGCTGGTGGCCACATCGCGGATGGTCCGGCTGATCTCCTCCTCGGTCAGGGAGTCGAGGGACGAAGTGGCCTCGTCGAAGACCAGCAGGTGCGGCCGGCGCAGGAGGGCGCGCGCGATGGAGAGCCGCTGCTTCTCCCCGCCCGAGACCTTGACCCCGCCCTCGCCGATGAGGGTGTCCAGCCCCTTGTCCGCCCGGGCGAGCAGGCTGTCGCAGGCCGCCTTGCGGAGCACCTCCAGGCACTCCTCGTCGGTGGCGTCGGGGCGCACGAAGCGCAGGTTCTCGCGGATGGTGCCCGCGAAGAGCTGGGTGTCCTGGGTCACGAATCCGATCCGCTCGCGCAGGCTGTCCAGGTCGATCACGTCCCCGGGGTGGCCGTTGTAGAGGATGCGGCCGGACTGCGGGCGGTAGAGCCCGACCAGCAGCTTCACCAGCGTGGTCTTGCCCGCTCCGGAGGGGCCGACGAAGGCCACGGTCTCGCCGCGCCCCAGGGCGAACGAGATGCCGAAGAGGGCGGGCGCGCTGGCCGTCTGATGCGTGAAGACCACTTCCGCGAAGGCGAGGGTTCGCAGCTCCGGAAGCAGGACGGGAGCCGGGGGCTTGGGCTCCCGGGGAGTGTCGAGGATCTTCTGGAAGTTCTGCAGCGAGACCTCGGCCTCGCGGAAGGCGTTGATCACGTTCCCCAGCTCCTGCAAGGGGCCGAAGATGAAGAACGAGTAGATGAAGAGCGAGAAGAACTGTCCGACCGTGATCTCGCGGGTGAAGATCAGGTAGAGCATGAGGAACATGATGCCGGTGCGGAGCGCGTTCACGCAGGTCCCCTGGATGAAGCTCAGGCTGCGCAGGTAGCGGACCTTCTTCAGCTCCAGGCGCAGGATCTTCTCGGTGGTGCCGTTGAGCCGGGCCACCTCCTGGTTTGCGAGGCCCAGGCTCTTCACGAGCTCGATGTTGCGGAGCGATTCGGTGGTGGCCCCCGCGAGGGCGGTGGTCTCGGCCACGATGACCTTCTGCACCTCCTTGATGCGGCGGGAGAGGGTCGAGCTGAGCCAGCCCAGCAGGGGGACGGTCAGGAAGTAGACGGGGGCGATGATCCAGTGGACGGTGAAGGCGTAGATGGTGACGAAGACGATCCCGACCAGGGTGGTGAAGAGTACGTTGACGGCGACGTTGATCAGCTTCTCCACGTCGGCCCGGACCTTCTGCAGCTTGCCCAGGGTCTCGCCGCTCCGCTGGTCCTCGAAGACCTGGTAGGGCAGGTCGAGCGAGTGGCGGATGCCGTCCGAGTAGAGCTCGGCCCCCAGCCGCTGGGTGACCACGTTGATGAAGTAGTCCTGGAAGTTCTTGGCCACCCGGGAGACGAAGGCCACTCCCACCGCGGCCAGGAGCAGGAGGCTCACCCCGCGGACGAACTCGCGGGTCGTGTACTGGTCGAAGCGGGTGGCGTACTGGTCGATGACGTGGCGGAAGATCAGGGGGTCGAGGAGGGAGAAGATCTGGTTGACCGCGGCCAGGCCGAGGGCCAGGAGCACGAGGCGCCAGTATCGGCGCAGGTACGAGAGCAGCAGCTTCATCCCAGCAGGCTAGTGCCCCTCGGCCGGAGGCGCAACCAGCCGGTCAGTGGCGCGATCGGCGGCCTCTCCGGAGGGCGGCGACCACGAACACCGCGTCGCCGACCTCGCGTTCGTCCAGGACCTTCAACCGGCGGGGACGAAAGCGGTAGAAGCGATACGAGCCGCCCGGGTCACCATCGCGGAGGCCCGCCGCCCACCGGGCGTAGGCGGGGAACCGCTTCCCGTAGAGCCGTCGCGCCTTGGCCGCATGACGTCCTCGAGCCGGCCGGCAGGTGCCGAAGAGCTGCATCCCCCGGTCGGGCCTGCCCCAGCTCTGGGAAGACCTTGTCCCTCGAAAGGGGGGGCCGCGTCAAAGGTCCGAGGCGCGACTGAGCCGTTTGCTCTGCGCCTCACGGGCCTTCGGAACGAGCGTGCCCCCGCGGGCCGCGGCGGTGGGGATCAAGTACTGAACGGGGCCTCCTTCACCGGGGCTGGAGCACGTCGGCGCGGGCGAAGTCCGCGGCCGCGGCCGGCTCCGTGCGCGGCGTCTGTGAGTAGATGGCCCCGCGCTCTTCGTAGGCCTCGGCACGGTCCGGGTATTGCGCGATCAGGATGCTGTAGGCGTCTACGGCTTCGTACCAGAGGCGGTGCTCCGCCAGAGCCCGGGCCCGCGCCAGGGCGGCTTCGTAGCTCCCGGCCTTCAGCTTCGCCAGGGCCGCCTCCACCTGCTGCCGCTCCTTCGCGTCCGCGAGCCTGAAAGCGACCGCGCCGGAGGCTCCCGCGCTCGTCTGCACGCTCCATTCGTAGATCTGTCCGGGGTCGAGCGGCGGGCCGTCGTATCGGTAGCGGCTCTCGGCCACAGTCTTCCGCAGGACCTCCCGCCCCAGCTCGTCGGTGAGGACGAAGACGAACTCCTTAGCCTTCCCCGGGTTGTCCCACCGGAACGTCGGTTGGGGCCCGAGGGCCTTGCCGAGAAAAGGTGCGAGTGGGAACGGCGGGGCGGGCTCGATTCCCCGCGTGGCACCCACGATCGTCATCTGGTTCAGCAGCTTCTCGGGAGAGAGCATCTCGAAGCCGGCCATGATGGTCTTGACGCGCTGGCGCCTCTTTTCTGTGGCCTCTTTGGGCTCGCCCTCCTTGGGCTTCTGCGCCGGCGGCTTCTCCTGCGCGAGGGCCGGGCCGGCTGCCAGGGCGACCAGGAGCGGGACCGAGCCGAGAAGGGTTTTCATTGTCTGTCCTCCCGCAAGGGGACGCGCGAGGGCCCATACTATCACCTCGGAACCACGATGCCTGGAACCTTCGGCCCCAGCCGTCCAGGTTCCATGGGCGGGTTGCAAACGCGGCGGGCGATCAAGTAGGCTTTGCGCCAAGCCGAACCGCGACGGGGCCAGGGCACGTGCAGCGAAGGACGTCATCGTCGAGTACGCGGAAGTCGGCCTCGGAGCAGACCGGTCTTCGGGCGTGAAGGCAGGGTCCCCATGATCGGCCGCTGGATCCTCCAACGCCCCCTCCTGACCAGCCCGTTCATCGCCGGCTTGGTGTGCCTCGCGGTCTGGGGGCTCTCGCGGGCGGGGCTGCTCGAGCCGGCGGAGCTGCAGGGCTACGATCGGCTCGTCAACGCCCGCGGGTTCACCCCTCCCCACACCGACCTGGCCTTCGTGGACTTCGACGACGAGAGCATTGCGACGCTCGGCGTGTACCCCATCCCCAGAGAGGTGCTGGCGCAGATCCTCGAGATCATCGCCGCGGGCGGCCCCGAGGTCATCGGCCTCGACGTGCTCCTCTCCGAGAAGCGCCCGGCGGAGGCCGAAGGGGAGAGGCGCCTCGCCGCAGCCCTGGGCAAGGCCGGCAACGTCGTCCTCGTGAGCAACTTCGGGAGCCGCCAGCTCCCTCCCAGCGAGCCCCTGCCCGACTTCAAGGAACAGTCTCTGGACGTGGCCTTCGGCAACATGATCGTGGACGGCGACGGCTTCGTCCGGCGGATGTACCTGGGCGTCCGCTCGAAGGACTACGCCGGGGTGTCGTTCCCCGTGGCGCTCGCCACCAATTTCCTGCAGAAGCCGCTCGAGCCCGGCCGTCTCGGCCGCTTCCGGCTCGCTGGGAACGAGATCCCCCTGGACGACAGCGGGTTCGACGCGTCGCTCATCGGGTACTGGAGCGAGCACCCGGCCCAGGTCTTCCCCGCGCAGCGCGTGCTCGAGCCCGGATTCGACCCCGCGCCGCTCAAGGGGAAGGTCGTCATCGTGGGCCAGAGCAGCTCGAAGGCCCACGACCGCTTCGCCACGCCGGTCTTCCGGGCCAGCGTGGGCAGAAGGTGGGTCTCGGGCCCTGAGATCCACGCCGCGGCCGTGGCCACGCTCCTCACGGGGCGCACCATGGGCATCGTGCAGCCACCCACTCTCTGGGCGGTCAACGTCCTGCTGGCATGGGGCGTCGTCCTCCTGGTGATCCTATTGCGGCCGGCCTTTGCCGTGGCGGCGGCGGCGATGGCCGTCGTGGGGACGTACTTCGCGGCGCAACAGCTCTTCGTGGCGTCGCACTTCTGGATGCGGTTCGTCTCCACGGAGGCGGGGCTCCTGCTGGCGCTCCCCGCCGAGCTGGGCTTTCGTTTCCTCCAGGAGCGCCAGCTCAAGTCCGAGGCCGAGGCCGAGCGCAAGGAGCTCATGAGCATCTTCGGGCGCTACGTCTCCGCTGACGTGGCCGCGGAGATCTGGCGCCGTCGGGGGGAGATCGTCCTCGCGGGGGAGGAGAAGACAGGGACCGTGCTCTTCTCGGACATCCGCAACTTCACCGGGATCTCCGCAGGGAAGCCCTCGAAGGAGGTCCTCGCCTGGCTCAACGACTACTTCACCGCCATGAGCGACGTCATCCACCGTCACCACGGGTTCCTGAACAAGTTCATCGGCGACGGGATGATGGTGGTCTTCGGGGTCCCGCTGGCGGGCGATCCCAAGGACGACGCCTGCCGCGCCGTGCGCGCCTCCCTCGAGATGTTCGAGCGCGTCGTGGCGTTCAACGCCGAGGACGTGCCGGGACGGCCGAAGATCAAGATCGGCGTGGGAATCCACACGGGGGTCCTCACCGCCGGCAACGTGGGATCGAAGGACCGGCTCGAGTACTCGGTCATCGGCGAGACCGTCAACCTGGCCTCGCGCCTCGAGAGCCTCTGCAAGGACTTCAAGACCAACCTCGTCCTGAGCCCGCGCGCAGAGGAGCTGGTGCGCGGAGAGTTCCCCACCGAGCTACTGGGGGAGACCGCGGTCCGCGGCTTCGAGGGGAAGATCAACGTCTACACGGTGAAGGGCGCCCGCTGGGAGGAGCCGGCGAAGGAGTGACGTCCTGGAGGGTGCCGACACGATCGAGGCCAGGGACCGCTGGAGTGGCTGGCCCGTCTGGCTGACCATGTCCCTGATACCAGCAAGCACAGGACCCACGGCGCGAGAGCCAGCCCGCTGAGGGCAACCGACCTTGACGCTTGCCTCGCGAAGGGATTACTGTCTCCTTCAACGTAGCCACGGCGATGTCGAGGAGGGTCCCCGAGCCGGGCCAGTTGCTCCAGATGCTGAAGACGGCCAAGGGGAGCAAGGCCCAGAACCGCCTGAAGGTCGTGACCCGGGAGTCGGAATCCTGAGATGCTGACCTGCCCGTCCTGCGAGGCAGCGAACGACGACCAGGCCAGCGCCTGCGCTCGCTGCGGCGAAGACCTCATCGGCCTCGGCCCCGGATCGGTGGTGGCCGATCGCTACGAGGTCCTGAGCCTGCTGGGTGAGGGCGGCATGGGGATGGTCTTCAAGGCTCGTGACCGGCAGCTCGACGAGGTTGTCGCCCTCAAGGTGCTGCGCACCGACGCCGCCATCACGCCCGAGATGAGCCGCCGCTTCCGGGCCGAGATCAAGTTGGCCCGGAAGGTCACCCACAAGAACGTCTGCCGCATCCACGAGTACGGCCAGCACGGCGACCTCCAGTACATCTCGATGGCCTACGTGGACGGCGTCGACCTCAAGCACATCCTGAGGGAGCAGGGCGCGCTCTCCCCGGACGAGGCGTACGCCGTCGCCATCGCCGTGGCCGAAGGGTTGCAGGCGGTTCACGACGAAGGGATAGTCCATCGCGACCTGAAGACGCCCAACATCATGCGCGACGGCCGCGGCGTCGTGCGCCTGATGGACTTCGGCATCGCCAAGCAGTGGGAGGAAGGGGCCCCGAGCCTGACCGCAACCGGCATGATCGTCGGCACGCCGGAGTACATGAGCCCCGAGCAGTGCCGCGGGCTCAAGGTGGATGCCCGCAGCGACCTTTACGCCCTGGGCATCGTCGTCTACGAGCTCTTCACCGGGCGTGTGCCATTCCGAGGGGACGCGGCGATCACCACCATCATCAAACACCTCCAAGAGGCGCCGCCCCTGGAGGGCCCGGAGGCGACCGGGATCCCGCCCGCCCTGATCCCCATCCTGGCCCGCTGCCTGGCCAAGACCCCGGAGGAGCGTTACGCGTCGGCCCGGGAGGTGGCGGCGGCTCTGTCGGAGGCGCGTACCGGTTACGTGCCGTCGCCCGCCGCCGCACCAGGACCGAACGTCATCAGCAATGACGCGCCGCCTGACATGCCGACGGTGGCCTCCCGCGTCCGCCGCGTGGCGGCGCCGACGCTGCCGGCGGCTCGCGTCGAGCCGGGGGGAGCGATACCTGCGGATGAAGGGCCCACGACCATCGTTCCCGCCGCACCGGCCCCGCCCGCCGCGCTGCGTCGTCCCACGCCCCCGGGGGGGGCACCGACGCCGCGCCCGACGTCGGCGAAGCCGCCCGCACCGGCCCCGCCCGCCGCCAAGGGCGGGCCCTCGCCGGCCATCCTGGGACTCGGCGGGCTCGTGGTCGTGGGGCTCCTGGCCGCGGCCTACTTCGGGCTGATGCGGCGCACGACAGCCGCGCCCACGGCTTCGGCGACGCCCGCGCCGTCCGTGTCCCGGCCGCCCGAGGCCCAGGCCTCGTCCTTCCCGCTCGTGAACCCCGCCTCGCCCATCAGGGTCGGGCTCAAGACCGAGGAAGGCAAGATGACCTACAGCATCGGCCAGAAGGAGAAAGCGACCTTCGTCGTGTCCAGCGACACCGCCGGCTACCTCTACCTCCTGGCCTTCAGCGCGAACGACGTGGCCGGTTGTATCTTTCCAAGAGGGGCCTCGGCCGACAACCAGATCCAGCCGGGCACGCCACGGAAGTTCACGGTGCCCGCCGAGGGGGAGCCGAGCCGGGACACCGTCGTCGCCCTCGTCTCCACGACGCCCTTGAAGCTGGGAGACAAGGCGCAATACACCCACCAGGAGGTCTTCGGCATCGTCAAGGGCTCGTCGGGGACGTGGCAGTCGGCGGTCCTGCCCCTCGAGACGACGAAATGACTAGGGAGGGTTCGAGCATGAGCACGATCCGGTTGGTCGTCGCCCTGGCGGCTCTGGGGTCCGTTCCCGCCGCCTCGGGATTCCCGGCTTGCGACAAGCCGGCGGCGGAGGCCAAGACGAAGCAGGCCGAGGAGGCGCGGAACGCGTCGGCCCGCGCCGACCTGTCGCGCCAGGCCATCGGCCTTTGTGACACGTACGCCCCTGCCCACAACGCCCTGGGCACGGCCCTGGAGGAGACGGGCGACAAGGCGGGCGCGGCCGCGGAGTACGAGAGGGCGGCCGAGCTCGATCCCGCCTGGTACCTGCCAGTGATGGGCCTGGGCGACCTGGCCAAGGCCAGCGGCGACGCCAAGGCGGCCGAGGCCCACTACGTCAAGGCCGTGGCCTTGGCCAAGAACGCGAAGGAGCGGGAGGTCGCGGACCAGGCCCTGGCCGAGGTGCGCAAGGGCGGCGGCTACGCCTTCAAGAGCTCGGAGTCCATCGCCAGGACCCTCAAGCTGTCCGAGGACGCCAAGCCCTCGGGGACCCGCACCCTGGGCATGGCGGAGCCCGTCGGCCAGGACTTCTACGAGTCGGCCAGCGGCCTGGCCATGAACCTCTCGATCATCTTCCGCGTCAACTCCGCGGACCTGACGCGGGAGGGGACGAAGCAGCTCGACGAGGTGGGCAAGGCCCTGGCCACCGCGCCCGAGAAGGTGCACTTCCGGATCGAGGGGTCCTCGAGCAGCGAAGGCAGCAAGGACGTCAACATGGCCTTGTCGACGAGCCGGGCTCTGGGGGTACGCGACTACCTGGTCAAGCGGTACAAGATCGCGGTGGGCCGCCTGGAAGCCATCGGCCGCGGCAGCGAGGTGCCGGTCATCGAGAACGGCAAGGAGAACCGCGAGAAGAGTCGCCGAGTGACGATGATCCGCCTGTACGACCCCTGAGTCCCCCGGGGCGGCGACCCGACGCCCGGGGCGGCGCCGTGGGGAGTCGCGCGGCAACCATCACGGGAGCGCACGATAGAGCGGACGGCCTCCTGCCCGCTGAACGCGGCGTCGTCCCGCTGGAGTTCGGCTCGGCGTGGGCGCACGAGGCCTGAGGCCGCTACTGGACGAAGGCCATCGGCAGCTCCCGGTCGAAGTTCGAGCCGCTGATCGCGGGCACCTGACGGCCTTTGGTGTAGTGGCGCACGCCGGACCGGACGTACTCGAGCAGCTCCCCAAGCGTCACCACGTGGTCGCCATCCTCGTCGGCTTCACCCCCGAGCCCCTTCTTCAAGTAGTGGGTGAAAACACCGGCCCCCAGCTCCGCGGGCTCGAAGGCGAGTTGGTTCACCTCGGCGGAGGTGAACACCACCCGGCTGGGCGCGGCGTGTGCGATGCGCCGCAGGAACTCCTTGTTGATGTCGGTCGGGGCGTCGCTGCCGACGACCCGGCGGGAGCGGCCGAGAGTGGTGATGTCCTCGCCGCTGATTCCGGCGCTGTGGCAGGCGTCGACGAAGACGATGAGGTGGCGCGCCTTTATCGACCTGAGGATCTGTTTGACGGACTCCATCGGATAGGCGCTCGCGGCGATCGAGTCCACACGCACGTCGGCCGGTATCAGGAAGAGGTGCTCCTTCCCGTCGGCTTCGCGGGCGGGGGCGCCGTGGCCCGCGAAGAACAGGATCACGACGTCGTTCTCGTCCGCGCCCGCCAGGAAGGTCTCGAGGCCGCCGACGAGGGCGCTCCGGGTGGCGCTTTCGTTCAGCAGGACCCGGAGCTTGTCGCCGGCGAAGCCCGCGGGACCCCGCCCGCTCCCCAGGAAGGCGCCGAAGCTGTTGGCGTCGCGGTCGGCGAAGCTGAGGTTGAGCGAGGTGTCATGGTGCTTGCTGATGCCGACGACCAGGGCGCGCCCCCCCGCCGTGCCGGCGGTTTTCAGCTCCTGGGCAGTGGGCTGCGAGGCCCGCACCTTGAAGGACAGCGTGGCTTCCCCTCCGTCCCGGCTCACGGCGCGAACAGGGACCTCCTGGTCGCCGTCGGCGAGGCCCACGTAACTGGAGAAGCGGACGCCGGCTCCGCCGACCTTGTCGAGGGCCGTGATGCGGTCGCCGCTGATCCAGATCCCCTCGATCCCCTTGCCGCACGGGTCCTCCACCCGCCCGCGAACGAACAGCGAGCGAGCCTTGACCGTCATGGCCGCGGGCGCGCCCCCCGCTCCCCGGGCCCCCGAGGGCTCGTCGACGGCGATGGAAGGCGTGCAGGAGCCCCTCGCGTCCGGAGCCAGATCCACCACTGTCTCTGAGAGGTCCGTCTCCATGCCTTCGATGCGGTAGAGGAAGACGGTTCCCTTGGAGTCGCCGGCGGCCATCAGCCGGCCGTCGGCGCTCAGCGCCACGGCCCGCCCTGCTCCGTCGAGGTCCAGCACCAGGCGTGGCTCCTCCTTCTCGATCTCCCACACGATGGCCGTGCCCCGCTTCTTCTCCAAGCCGCGCTGCGTCACGACCGCCAGGAAACGCGAGTCCGTCGTCAGGGCGACCTCGAGGATGTCGTTGGTGAACATCTCGGGACGGATCGTGTGCTCGGGCTTCAGCTCCGCCCCGTGATAGACCATGATGGTGTCGTCTTGCTCGAGGCCCATGGCCTTCGACAGATAGCGGTACTGCCCCACCAGGGCCACGTGGTCGTTCGTGACGGCGGCGGCGAAGGTATGGAACGGTCCCTTGGTCGCGCCCTTGCTTCCCACGGGCGCGTTCTGCACGCCCGGGGCCGGAGCCGGAGCGAAGACGAACACGTGCCACGCCCTGTACTCCAGGTCGTCCAAGCTCACCAGCCGCCGTCCCCCCGACGCGAAGCCCACACCGACGACCTCCCGGGTGTGGCGCCCCACCTCGCGGAACAGCTTGCCGTCGCGGGCGGTCCAGAGGCTCACCCGCCCGTCCTCACCGCCCGTGGCGATCAGGGCGCCGTCGGGGCTGACGGCCAAGGACCGTATCGCCTTGCCGCCCAAGGGCGCGCGCCATCTCGGCCGGCCGTCCCGGGCGAAGGCGACGAGCGTGCCCTCCTGCGTACCGACGTAGAAACCCCTGCGATCGGGGGAGAAGGCGATGCTCGAGACGCCGGATCCCACGTCCACCGCGGTCGAAGCCCCCCGGGCCACGTCCCAGAGGACGACGCGCTTGCCGCCGCGCGCGGCTGCGGCCACGAGGCCTGCGTCGGGCGCGATGGCGAGGTCGCGGACCTCGCCCTCCAGTAAGAACTTGCCGGCGGGCTGCTGGCGAAGCTCGAGGGGCGCCGAATGCTCGGCCGCGAGGGCCAGTGCCAACGCCACGAGAACGCTCATGCCTCAGCTCCCCCTTGTGTCGCCCGAAGCCCCGGAGGACGCTCCTCCGGACAGGATTACGCTACACCGACTAAAGGGCTGACGTCCAAGCGGGCCGGCGGCGAGGCTCTTGGCCAGGCTAAACGAGAACAGCTCTCCCCGAGGAGGGAGAACCGGGGAGAGCAGGTTGCTTCTCCAGCGTGACGAGCTAGAGGATCACGGCGAACCCGAAGACGACGGTGAGGCCCTTGTCGAAGTTGGTTCCCAGCCCGCCGCCGAAGTCGACACCATACTGCCCTTCGGCGAACACCGCGGAGTTACGGCTGATGTAGTGGCGCACGCCCACATTCGCAGTCCCTCTTCCGAGTGTCGTACTCGACTCTCCCGCCGCACCCGGCACGAAGACCAGGAGACCATCGACGCCCACGTACGGGCGAGTTTTGTCCTTGCCGAAGTACTGCCTGGCAAATCCGCCCAGGGCTCCGAGAAATTTCGGCTCTGTCGTCTGGAGGAAGACGAGAGCGGTCCCTCCGATCTCGATGTTCGGAGCCACGAAAACGCCCGCCGTAGTCGCAACGGTTCCACTGACCCCCGAGTTCTCTCCGCCCTGAACAGTGAGGCTTCCCGCACCCGCCAGGGAGACGTCCCCCTTCTCGTGCTGAGCCATCGCCGGAAGCGGAAGGAACAGGACGCACGACAACGCAAGCCCCCCGACCCATCGGCCTGAGCGCATATCCCCTCTCCTTGTTAGATGTCGAAATGTCATCAGAAAAGCCCCAGCCTGTCAAGCCCTTTTTTGTGCACTTTCTTGATAGGCAAACCCTGGTGCGCCGAGCGCGCCCGCAGGTTTCGTTCCAGTCGCAAGCGCTTGGCCCGGCACGCGATGTCACTCATCAACGCCCCGCCGTCGGAATTCGCAGTTCTCATCAGCGGGGGCTACAATTCACAAAACGGCGAGTTCGCGTCGCTTGCATCCGCAGAGATCTTCGATCCCACAACCCAAACATTTCGCCCAGCCGGCGCGATGGCGAATGCACGTACCTCGCACCTTATGATCTTGAAGCAGTCGCACCAGAATCCCTCTGAAGACGATGCCGTCGTCCTCGGTGGTGGGCAAGGAGTCGTGGAGTGGGTGGGTACGCCGGTTTGGTCGCGCCGCAATACACGTATTCGCTTGGAAGCGATACCGCCGAGCTAGTGGAGAGGCCCGCCCGATTCGTTCTTTGCGGGTGGCAACGACGATTGCCTCATCGGAGGTGCGAGGGCCTCCCCCGCCGCCCGTCGCTCCCCCACCTGCTGCCGCCACATCGCGTAGTACAGGCCCTTCAGCTCGAGCAGGTCGGAGTGGCGTCCCTCCTCGACGATCCGGCCGCGTTCCAGCACGTAGATCCGGTCCGCATGCATCACGGTTGAGAGCCGGTGGGCGATCAGGATGGTCAGCACGTCCCGGCTGGTGGCCAGATGGAGCGATCGCGCCACCGGAGGAGC
>WNFV01008955.1_pt1 | contig 16925 bp, 17 predicted proteins | sample 5400101 | NCBI WGS metagenome assembly WNFV01 (sample SAMN13153361, study PRJNA577476) | soil metagenome | isolation source: 115 cm soil or saprolite under grassland replicate 1 | place: USA:California | collected 2016-06-15
TCCTGTTTCTTTGGCGGAAGTCCGCAGACGAAGCGTAAAATCACGCGCGTTTCATTCCGTCCGCGCAGGCCAGATCGAGTTCGTGAAAGTCAATACCGACGCATGGAGATGGCGCGACGTTTATCGCTGGTTGCTTGGTTTACGGTGGCCACAGTTTGCCGTGTTCGTCGGCACGCTTTATATCGCGCTCAATCTTCTTTTCGCCGCGCTTTACAGTTTCCAGCAAGGCAGCATCGCTGGCAGCACCGGTGGGCATTGGTTTTTTGATTGCTTCTTTTTCAGTGTGCAAACGCTGGCCACCGTGGGCTACGGCCATATGTATCCGCAAACGCTCTATGGCCACGTCGTCACGACCATTGAAATTATGAGTGGCATCTTTCTGCTCGCGGTGATGACTGGGCTCATCTTTGTCCGGTTCTCGCGACCGAGTGCGCGAGTCGTTTTCAGCAACTCAATCGTGATCGCACCGTTAAATGGAAAGCCAACGCTGATGGTGCGCGTAGGAAATGAAAATCAACATAGCATGGTCGAAGCGGAATTTCGGATCATGTTTTCGCGCGATGAACCGTTGCTCGAGGGCGGCGATTTCAGGTACTTCTACGTGTTGAAACTACATTTCGACCGGCTCACGGTGTTCCCGGCGGCCTTATCTTTGCGACACACGATCGATGAAACGAGTCCCCTCTTTGGCGCAACCCCCGAATCGCTCGAATCCAGCCGGGTCCTCTTTATTGTCTCAGTGGTTGGAATCGATCCAGTCATTGCGGCCGCAGTTCAAACACAAAAGGATTACAGCTGGCGAGATGTCCGTTTCGGCGAACGTTTCGTCGAGATGTATACCGAACATGGCGGCGGTCGGCTCACGGTGGATTACGGCCGCCTTCACGAAACTGAGCAAGTGGAGTTTACAGTTCACGGTAACGGATCTGACGAGTAAAATGAGTGGGCGCTGGCTCCTGAATTTGACTTGTTCATGTTTACTCCGCTCCGATACTTTCCCGGGAGATTGGCGCGTCTTTAATCTTTATTCGAAACATAAACGCAAACTAAAAGAGCAATAAAATTATGGGATTCCTTGATTCGATACTCAGCGCAGTAAGTGGAGCTCAGAAGCCTTCCGGGGGTGACGAAGGCAATCAGCTCTTGGGGATTCTCAGCGGTCTCCTCGCGCAGAGCGGAGGTCTGCAAGGCCTGGCCAACAGATTTTCCCAGAGCGGCGAGGGCGACGCATTTTCGTCCTGGGTTGGCATGGGGGAAAACCAACCCGTTTCCAGCAATCAAATTCAAGAAGCGCTTGGTTCCGATCAAGTTCGTGCGATCGCAACTAAAATGGGAGTGGACCCCAATCTCGCCTCGCAGTTCCTGGCTGAATACCTGCCAAAGATCGTTGACAAACTAACGCCAACCGGAAAAGTGGATCCCACGGCGGATCATCAGCAGGGGCTAGCTGCCTTGTTGCCATCACTGTTGCAAAGCCTTGGCGAGAAACCTGACAGTGGTCAATCCCCGCAAGCATAGAAGCAGGTTGCACCGTTGGAGCACTGCCGATAGTTGCAGCTGCTGCAGCGCGAATTCTAATCTTGATCGCTCTGTTGCTGCTCCGGCGGAAGCAGAATGATCCGCGCAAACTGAAACATAGCGGCTAGCAGGTGCACGATGATGCCGGTGAAGAACGGCCAGAACGTGTTAAGTATTGCGATGTTGCAGAACTGCAGTAGCACCGCGCCGATTCCCAGGATCCCGAACAGATAAAAACCAAATCCTGTACCGCGCACACTTTGTAACTGGTGCGGATCTAATCGGCGAAAACCCTTGGTTGTCGTTAGTGCGAAGGGCAAAACAATTACCAACATCAACCCGCTGCACCACCTCCAGATTCCGGGTAGAACGGGCTTAACCGTCAGCAGAAGCATCCCAACCGTGCAAAATGCGAGTGGCAGAATTGAATTCATTAGAAGTAGCCGGAGGCGGTACTTGTCGATCGGCGACCACTCATGCACGGATTCGCGCCGGAAAACCACGACAACACCTGCAAATCCAGCGAGCGCAACCGCGATCTGCGCCGCCGTGCTGAGAGCTTCACTCGGTTCCATAGCTCTATGTGAGTTCAGCGGTTCACAGCAAGCTTTGGAAGCATTATTTTCAGGCTTTACCCGCACTGCAAAGCAACTGCTACACCGCCTTCTTGCCAGCGACTGGCGCAGCAGAAAGGTGTTGAACGGAAACAGCGCGAGACTTTCTGGTTCACTGATCAAAGATAACTCACGATAAATAAGGCTACTTAGTTGCTGGAGCTTGCTGCCATGAACATAGTGAAAAACGTAATGAGCTTCTTCGCCATTGTGTATCTTGCCTTGACGATAGCCTGTGGACAGGATGCGCGACCCGACCTTGATGCCACAAGGCTTCAACCGGGATCCTTTTCCTTCCGAACGTTGGCGGACGGTATGGAGGTTGGCCGAAGCCAGATTCAAATTCGCAGGGCCGCCGATTCGGGAAACTATGTGTTCTCAAACCTTGTCACCGGAAGTTTCAGCCAATCCTGGGAGGCCGTCGCCTCGCCGACGTTTGCTCCAGTGTCGGCAAAGCTCAGTTTCGGGCAAGGCAACGCGGCACGCACCGCGTTCGAGCTCTCCTATCGGAGCAATCGAGTGACTGGGTTCGTAATCCCGCGGAAAGAACCCTCCAAGAGACGTGAAGTGGACGAGGCGATTCCTGACGACACCGTGGATCAGCGCATAGACTGGGCAGCCGTCGCGGCGCTCAAAGAATATGTCGAGGGACAAGAGTTCAGATTTCATGTCTATGACCCCGGTACCGGGAACTCGCCTGTTAGCGTGCGAATCGGCGAAAGCGAGACGATCGCCGTCCCTGCCGGATCGTTTGAGACGGTGCGTGTGTTATACCGGATTGATAAACGCGGTCACACTGAAACCTATGAGGCATTCATAACAAAAAAGGCTCCGCGGTTTATGGTGAAAGAAAAATTTCCTAATGGGTCGATAAGCGAGCTGGTAGAGCTTACCAAATCAACATTAGACATGTCTTAGTATTCGCTCGCGCTCCATAGCGGAGTCATCTGATTCGATTCGAACTTGCAGATATAGGAACATGTTAGGCCGTCGCGCGATCTGTCGCGACAGGTGGCAGCAGCGCACGCCGGACGATAGCTAATTTTGATCGCAACTTCAGGTTCGAGGTGCGAAAGCAGACGTGAGCTAGTTAACGCAGTGCGCGTCTGACTCTTAATACATAGCCCTGCCGAAACAGCGGTCACTATCACGCGAGCACGTACTCTGCTCGATCGAGAATCCTCAACTACGGGGGTTGCCCAAACCCTCGTTTCTTTGGCCTAGGGCAAAAACTCTGTCCCGAGTTATACCCGGTTTCGTGCGCGTACAACCGCATCTAACGAAACAACACCCTAAGGAGAAACAATGATCAAAGAAATATTGACCAAATTCATCCGCATCAGTTTTCCGGTCAGCGTCGGTACGACGGCTACTGGATTGATTTTCTTATCAAACACATTCGCTCAGTTGCCGGCACCGGCCGTTCCGGCTGAGCCGAGCGCCCCGGCGCCCCAGGCTGAAGTCGAGCGCGTGATCGTGACCGGTTCGAACATTCCCACAGCGGAAGAGACCGGGCCGAACCCGGTGGACACCTATCGTCCGCAGGACATCGAGAAACTGGGCATCCGCAACGCAACGGACCTCACTACCTTTATCCCGCAGGAAGCGGGCGGCACAGTGAACCAAAACATGAGCAATGGCGGCGACGGTACCGTGCAACTGAACCTGCGCGGCATTTTGCCAAAAGAGACCCTGATTCTCATCGATGGAAAACGCATCGCGCAAGCTGCACTGTTTGGCGGCTACGACATCCAGTTGATTCCCTTCTCCATGATCGATCACATCGATATCCTGAAGGACGGCGCTTCGGCTGTGTACGGAGCGGATGCCGTGGCGGGCGTGGTCAACTTCTTCTTGATCCACAAATTCCGTGGCTTGGAGATCGGTGGCACTTACGGGAACACGAACCTTGGAGCGTCCAACGACATGGGTGAATGGGAAGCGTGGTTGAAAGCCGGCACGGGCGATGACAAGACCGACATCGTCGTGATTGCCGATTTCTACCAGCGAACCGGCGGCGTCTTCAGCCGTGACCGCGATATTTCGGCCAACGCGAATTTCCGACCCTTTGGAGGATTCGACCCACGCAGCAGCAATTTCCCTGGCAGAGTGCAGACTTTCCGGTTGATTCCCAAGTTGTTTTTCAGCACGAACTCGCCGAAGCCGCATTCGGCTCCTAACGCCGCGACTTCTCCGTTTTATACCCTCCCGGGGGACGTCCCTGGAATCCAGAATTCTGTGTTGGGGGATGGGGACTACCAAGCCTATAACTTCGCGGCTGTCACGCCAGCGCTGCCTCCGGCAGATCGCCAGGTGTTCTATGGTTCGTTCACACGCGATATTTGCGACAAATACCTGACCATATTTGCGGATTTCAAGGTGGCGAGGTCGTTCTTCGATTCATCGGCCGCTGCCGTGCCGTTCCTGCCTGACCCGTTTAAGAACCCCGGGCAGGCCGTTGGCGTTAGTGGTAGTTCGGGTGGGGTTAGTGTCCCAATTCAAAATCCGTTTAATCCGTTCACGGTAGCGGACACGAACTGGATATCGCCCAGTGGGGAGTTAGTCCCGGTGACTACCGGCGTCCGGTTTCGCGCTATTAACGACACCGGCGTGAGAAGCATCAAGCTTACCTACTGGGATTACTTGTTCGACGTGGGGTTGAAAGGCGAGATGGGGGAATTTGGCGACTATTTCAAGACGTGGAACTGGGAAACTGGGTTTCGTTACGCTCGCAACGAGGGCTTGCAGTTGTCCCTGGGCAACGTCAGCCAGCCCGGGCTGCGCGACGCGTTGCTGGACACGAACCCAGCCACAGCGTTTAATCCTTTCGGGGGCTTCTTCAGCACCAACTCGAATGCGGCAAAAAGCCGGGTTTATGTCAACCTGCATAGCACCGCTACCTGGGAGCAGCCGTTGGCTTACGCCACTATTAACGGCGACCTGTTTAATCTTCCTGCGGGGCCAGTCTCCTTCGCGATCGGCGGCGAGTACTACGGTGAGAGATGGGATCTCAAACCTGACTCGCTGAACACGACGTTTAGCTCGATTGGCTCTACCGACCGGGAAGGCGCGCGGGTGAACCGGGATGTGTGGTCGATCTACGAGGAAGTGCGGGTACCCTTCACCAGTCCCACATGGAACTTCCCCGGCTTCTACAGCTTCGAGGTTGACTTCGCCGAGCGCGAACAGTGGTTCAGCCAGAACACTTCTGAGGTTCTGAGCACGAATACGCCAAAGGCGCACACCAGGTATAACGCGCAGAAACCAAAGGTATCTGTACGCTGGCAGCCGCTTGACCCGAAGTATATCGGCGCGCTGACCTTGCGTGGGAGTTACACCGAAGCGTTTCACGCCCCATCAGTGCTTGAGCTTAATCCTGCAGGCGCACAGAGCTTCCCGCTGGTGGTCGATCCGTTTTCGTCTCAGACTGACCCGCAGATCGAGGAACGTCAGTCTGGGAACCCCTTCCTGCATCCGGAAGTTGCCTACGAATGGACCTACGGGGCTGTTTACAGCCCGAAATGGCTCAAGGGCCTGACAGTTAGCGCGGATTGGTGGCACATTGACATGCGCGATATCGTGGCGCTCCTCGGCGCGCAGTTCATCATCCAAAACTTTACCGGCACTGACCTGGTGCAACGTGGGCCGAGTACTATTCCTGGTGAGCTTGGCCCAATCAACCTGGTCCTTGACCCCTTCTCGAACCTTTCTGGCATAGTCATGGAAGGTCTCGACTACGAAGCGATCTATATCCTGGATTCATCGATCTTCGGCCACGGGGATTTTGGAAGGCTAACGACCACGGTCAACGGCACTTGGTTGTCCAAGGCCGTATTTCAACCGGTACCCGGTGAAGACAGCTTCGGTATCGCAGGTGAGTTTTTGTCAACGTCATTCACTTTGACCAATTCACTGCCACGAAATCGGGCCAACTTTAGTATCTTCTACGATGGCCCGGCTGATACATGGATGGGTGGACTCGATGTCGGCGCGGTGGTCCATTGGATCGCCCAGTATGAAGATGACAATATCGACCTGGTCGGCAGCAATCCCCATACGCCGCGAACGGATCCCGCCACTGGCTTGGATTCTCCATTTGCGCGAAAAGTGGACACTTGGGTTACGTTCGACCTGCTCTTAAACTACACCTTCAACTTCCCGGCGCCGGCTCCAGCCGAAGTGCCTGGCTTTGCCAAGGATGGCGGCAAAAGCGTGAAGATGAAGGATGGCAAGGAAAAGAATGTCGTCCCAGTGTCCACGGCCGAATACGGTTGCAGCAATTGGAAATGGTGGCTCAACAATACGACGGTCACGCTCGGTATGCAGAACGTGCTCGACGAAGATCCGCCGTTCGTGGCCGGCAACTTCGAGAACGGCTATGACGAGTCGCTGACCACGATCAAAGGCCGGTTCTGGTACGTTGGGCTAAAGAAAAGGTTCTAAACTTTCTCCGTTAGTTAGGTTACAGAAGAGGCAGCCTGTTCGGGCTGCCTCTTTGTCATCCCGAGCTGCGCAGACGGCTAGGGATCTCTCAGCACCAATGAGGATCCAACGCGTCTTCATAGACGTTGTAGACGCTTTGTCGGCATTGTTGTCTCGGCAGCACGCCCGACAACCCGCCGCGGCGGGCAATCTCCGCCATGGCCGCGGCGCTGCGAATTTATGATAGGTCTTTAGGCAGCGCGCAATACACTCGATCTTGCGCGCGCAGTAGATTTGGGAGGCTCCACATTGGCCGAACCATTGCCTTTCGGAGCTCGCCTCAGTGCGCGGTAGATGCGCGGTCGGATGCCCGTGAACCGCTCGAAAGCCACACTGAAAACATCCGCGCTTCGGAATCCGAGAGATTGAGCAATACTCTCAATACTATTGCGAGGAATTAACAATCGTTGCTGGGCTTCCGCAATGCGCGCTTCCGCAACAAATTGAGCAGGGGTTTTGCCAAAGGCTTCATGGAACAAACGAGTGAAGTTACGGCGGGACATGGCCGCTCTTTGGGCGAGAGCGTCTATGGAAAGATCGTCGCTGAGATGAGAAAAGATCCACGCAGGAAGATCAGCGAAACGGTCAGACGATTGGATCTGAAATTTCAGGACCTCAGAACACTGTTCCTGTTCGCCTGACCTCTTAACGTGAACAACCAGTTCGCGCGCTAAGGCCAGCGCGACATGACGACCGTAATCATCCTCAACCAAGCCAAGCGCGAAATCGACGGCTGAGGTGCCCCCCGCACATGTATAGAAAGGGCCGTCTTTGACAAAGAGATTGTTGGGATTAACACGGAGCTTGGGAAATCGCGAAGCCACATCTTTCGCGAACCGCCAATGGATCACCGCCTGGCGCCCATCCAGGAGCCCGGTTGCTGCAAGTGCGTAGATACCTCTCCCAAGAGCTGCGATGCGTCGCGTATTCGGTGCCCGCTGCTTTAGCCATTTTATCAGCCTCCTGCTGAGTTTTTCACCGTGGCGTCCGCTGCTGCTGCAAACAAATACAGTATCAAGCGGCGGAGCCCCTTCGAGGTCAACATGCGGCCTGATCACGATACCGCATTCTGTGACGCACGGTTCTGCGTTGATACCAATAGTCATCACTCGGTAACAAGGGGATTCACGCGCTTCCGGCTGATCCCCTCTTCGAATTGTTGCCCGTGAAAAAACTTCGGCGGTACCCATCAGATCAGCCGCGGCTATCTCTTCGGCTACAATCAAACCAACCGTCTTCGGATTCATGGCTACAGCGAATGCTTCAGCCAAGTTCTCGATCGTGGCTTTCTTTACAATGTCCAGTCGGCGAGATTCGATAAGTCCACTTTGGACACGGAGTGGAGGACGATCCGAGGCGAAGTTGCTACATTTTATCGATCAATGCGCGCTGCCGCTGGAGCGTAACGATGCATCACCAGCGCAATGGGCAGGCCTACGCAGAACAGGTGAATGACCAATTGCGACCAGCCCATTGGGGGCTTGAATAAGATCGGCGTATGCAGGTAGAGACTGCGAACCCACGACATGAACGGCGCCGTAGCGAAGTTATTGACCGCAAAAACGGCCGCCCCATAAAGCAACCCCACAGCCACGACTCCCAAAATGTTCCTGGGTCGGGAAAACCGCCGGCTCAGTACGTAGAAAATCGTCGCCACCGTCAGCGCCATCGTAAAATGCATCGCGAGGCCGAGGGCAGCTGTGCCGAATCCTCCTTCAAGTGCGCTCCGTCCCAGCAAACCGCCGGCGACGCCTTTCAGTACGCGCGCAGGCGTAAAACCCGCTACAACGCGTGCATTGATGCACGCCGCAGTGATGTCGAGGACGCCGACAATCGCGCCTGCGTATAGAATCGGTTTGAGGCGTCTCATCACGCTAAGGTCCTTTTCTTAATTCCTGCTCGTATTCTTACTCTTACTCGCACTCTTGCTCGCTTAGAAGTGGCAGTGATTAATTGGGTCACAAGGTCCAGTTAGTGAACCTCCATAAGGCCACTTTGTCTGCAATCTTGTAGCTCAGGTCGGTGATTCCGGCCAATCTGGCCGGACGATCACTGCTGCGGTTGGGAAGGCACTGACCCAGGCTCGGGAACCGGCTGGCCGAGCCTGACCCATGCTCCGTTCTTGCGCTGAAACGCGCCCTGGTCGAGATGCCAACCGACGTCGACCCACTTGCCGTCGCGGCGTACGAAGATCTCCGTGCCACGTCCCGTGTCGACCGTCACCTGGTCGCCGAGCCTCTGTTCCATCACATAGGTGTAGTAAAGAATAGCCGTGTTGCCGAACAACTGAATCTCAGTGCGAGGGAATTCCAGACGCGTGAGTTGTACGTTGCGCTCCTTCATTGATTGCGCCATCTTGAGGAGGCTGGCACGGTTATCCCATCGCTCCACCTGCTCCTGGATCGCGATGAGCTCCGGCGCCAGGATCCGCTCGAGCACGGTCAGATCCTTCTGAAAGAAGGCGCGCCAAGCAGTTGACCTCGCCTCCAGCAGCTCTCTGCGTATTTCCTCGGTCGGCGCGGAGCCTTGCGCGGCCGACCCGTCAGGGGTGGCGCTTGGCCGACCGCTGTCAGCGTGAGTCTCTAGCGGATCACCCGCGCGAAGCAATCCAACGCCGAGAGTCAGCGTGGCAATCCCTAGGATCATAGCAGCCGCATAGACTACGGATAGAATCGGTTTGAGTCGTCTTATCACGCTAAGGTCCCTTTCTTAATTCCTGCTCTTACTCGCAACCTTGCTCGCTTAGAAGTGGCAGTGATCATTTGGGTTACAAGATCCAGTTAGCGAAGTGCAAAAAGGCCACTTTGCAGCGATGTCACGCGAGCCATTCCAACGAGCAGCTGGTGCACTTTTGCTATTTCGTTCTATGCATGATGAAAGCCCTATTCTCTCTTACAAACCCTACCTTAGGGTAGTAATCCATGGCCGTAGGGACTGAAAGTAATAAGAGCATCGATTGTTCCCCAATTCTTTCCCTCGTAAGCTCGATAAGTTTTTTGCCAATTCCAGATTTCTTGTAATCAGGACTAACGGCTAGATCGGCAAGATAACTAGACCAGACGCAATCTGTAATTGTACGAGAAACACCTACCAGCTTGTCCCCATCCCAGGCGGTTACAATCAGATTCGAATTTTCGAACATTGCTCTTATTCTTTGAGAATCGTGCGTAGGCCTTGGAAGATCTGCATCGTTGTAGAGCTCAATAACTTGTTGTGCAGTCGGTACGACGTCGAACTTGTAGATTATTTTGCTATTCCCGTGCTTCTTTGTGGTCATGCAAGTTGACGCGTGGTTCACTTGGGTGGTTTTAAAGCTGGCACGGCGGAGACGTCGATAAGGTAAATGTCACCGACTCCGTTGCCAGGTGCGCGCAGCTCCTGCAACACTTCGTCAGTCGTGCGTTTGGGTGGTTTGGCAGCGAGCGCTGGCAAACGGCAACTCGTCCAGACCAGGTATTTGCCATCTGGCGTCAGTTTGGGCGATAGCTCGCGTTCCGGCGAGTTGATTTCCGGTCCCAGATTGACCGGCTCACTCCATTTGCCGTCGGCTTGCTTGTGCGAGACGTAAACATCGTAACCACCAAGAGAGTCGGGTCGCTTTGTGGCTGCGAGCAGCAGCATCTGCTCATCTTCGGTAACGAAAGCTTCGTACTCGCCCGCTCCAGTATTAACAGGGGGTCCGAGATTCTCGACCGTATAACTCCCGTCTTTCTGCGGGACAGCGCGATAGATGTCGCCCAGGCCGTTGGAATCCTTGCGTTGCGAGCCGAAGTAGAGAGTCCCGTTCTTTAAGGCGATCGGATAAAAATTATCCGTATCGCTGTTGACCGGCGCTGGAAGATGGCGCGGCGCGCTCCAGTCCGCCAGTCGGACGGACTCGTCCTGTGGCGAGCCTGAGTCCGTCTTGTCCATGACCCAAATGTCGTGATGCGACTGGCGTTCGCCGCCAGTCTCCACGGGGCGATCGGAGATGAAGTAGAAGTGTTTTCCATCAACGGTAATGTAGGGATCGGCGTCTTGAAATTGGCCGGAGAACGGCGCGACCTCCGGTTGCGACCAGCGGCCGTCCTTGTAGCGCGAAACGAAAATGGTCCACCGTGAGAAATTGGGCGCCATCTTGAGAAAGTATATCTCGCGGCCATCAGGCGTGAAGGTTGAGTGCGATTCGTAGTCGCCGGTGGAGATGATGGCTGGCGCAAACAACGTCGCGTTACGTAGCGGTTTCGCCGAATCGTAGGGTGCGGTCTGCGCAGCCGTTGATGCGATCATGAAAAACGTTATTGCGGAAGCGCACGAGAAATTCGGTCCTGTTAAGCCCATAGTAAAATTGTGGCATCAGTCGTGTTTTCCCGCGATTTCGTATCGCATGAAACTGTCGTCACTTCTCCTTCCCCTATTGCCGCTAGCGGCAGGCATCGCAGACGGCGCATCCGCCTTCGCTGGGCGTCGGCATGACAAACAGCGCGGTGGCTACAGCCCTGCGTAATCATGAGGCGGTGAATCTGTAGTCTAATCTGGAATCTCAGCCTCAACGAGTTTCGATAGAAGGCCGAGCGATTCCTGCCATCCAAGATAGCAAGCCTCGGCAGGAGCCTCGGCAGGTATGGCGCCCGGCACTCCTTCCTGCACAACATTCAATTCGGTTCCGCAGGACACCTTCTTGAGGGTTATGGTCGTCTGCATTTCTCCAGGCAGATTCGGATCGTCGAATTTGTCTGTATAGCGAATGCGTTCGTGTGGCTTCAGCTCGACATAGGTTCCGCCGAAGGAATGGCTCTTGCCGGTAGTAAAATTGGTAAACGACATCTTGTAGGTCCCGCCGACCTTTGCATCCATCTGGTGAACCTTTCCCGTGAATCCATTTGGTGGAAGCCATTTGGCCATTGCGTCCGCATCGAGGAACGCGCGATAGATTTTCTCAGGCGCGGCACGGAGCACGCGGTGAAGTCGGATCGTGTTTGTGGTGCTGGTTGACATAATATTGTCCTTTTAGTTGTTGATTCGGTTAGTTCCCTTTTGTGTTGATGCGTTCTGAGTTGATCCTCTACAACGAGCAACGGCCCTCTGGACGACCGCTCCGAGTTTCGGCTCACAACGCGCGTCGAAATTCCATGGTCCAATTCGTTTCCCAGGTCTTTCCTGCGTCTGGCGAATAGGCCTGTTCCCAGCGCGCGGATGTCGGTGTGATGTTCGACCAAATGAACCGTACTCGCGTCGGTTTGCCATCGTGAATTTCATCGCTGTAGAAAGTACCGACGCCGTTCTCAAACCGTCCTTTGACTGGTGGATCGAGGGGACCCGAAGGATAGCGTCCGTCGAGCCACCAAATCGCCCATTGGTCTGTCTTCGAATCGTATGCGCGTAGCGCGATGGCGCGATAAGCGCCATAGGGCGCGTCGAGCGAATGTTCTTCCAGGTTGGCCGCGTCATTCATCAGCTTGCGATTGCTGCACGTGCCCTCGAAATCTACCCACTCCCGACTGTTCGGTTTCAAGCGATGATGATGCACCCGCCATTCGCCGACTAGAAAATCGAAATCGTGAGCGCCCGTGTGGCCGGTGGCGGCCGGCTCTGGGCTGAACCTATCATGGGAGTGCGCGTCAGAAGGTGAACCCGTTAGCATCAATGTGTTGGCAATGAACGCGGCGCAGAAGTTTTTCATGGTATTGGTGCTGATGCGGATTCATGATGCCGCGATCGCAAGATGTACTCTGGTGCTTCGATGCCATCGGTGAGTCGAGAATCGCGTATAGGCGATTTCGCCTCCAGGCCCAGAGGAAGGATGCCGGCCCAGACTGACAGACCATAGTCCTCTTCATCGTCGAGAGGCGGGCCGGTCCGAACCTTTGCAGAAGCTTCCTCAATGGAGAACTCCAGCACCGCGGTTACCTTCAACTCCTTTTCGCTCGGGTTGCGCACATCATTCCAACGGCCGGCCATTAAGTGTTCAGAAATCACGCGCAAAGCGCGCATTTTCTGAGCTAGGTCGTCGATTTTATGCGCAGTGCCGAACGCTACAACCGACCGGTAATTCATGGAATGATGAAAGGCGGACCGCGCGAGAACCAGGCCATCCACAAGAGTCACTGCTATGCACCCAGGGATACCGGTTTCGAGTGTCCCGAGCATCCGACTCGCGGCCGAGCCGTGCAGGTAAAGTTTTTCTCCATCTCTGCCGTACAAGGTCGGAATAACATACGGCTGGCCATCGACACAGAATCCGACGTGAGCGAGAAAGCCCGCATCCAAAATTGCATTAATCGTCTCCGCGTCGTGCGAGCCTCTGCGTGGCAGGCGACGAAATTCAGTGCGCTTTGTCCGCTTCATCTTTCACGCGCGTGTCTATGGCGATCCAGTTCACTTCCCAAGTCTTGCCTCCATCATCCGAGAATGCCTGTTCAAAACGGCACGAACCCGGAGTGATGTCCGATATAACAAATCGAACAAGGACGGTTCGGCCGTTAGGGCCAGATGGTTCGGTATCGAAAAACTCGCCGCGACCATTTTTGAACTCGCCGATCGTGGGTTGGCTCAGGGTACCGCCTTTGCTGTTGGCAAAATTCAGGCTCCACTGGCGGGATTGCGGATTGTATAGACGCAGGTTCAGACCTTCGAAGTGACCTGCTGGGCCATCGGCCACGAGCTCCACGAGATTGGCCCGGCCATTCCAAATTTTTCGGACGACGCTAGTGCCTTCATATTCGACCCACTTCGTGGAGCCGGTTAAGGGATCCACGAGGCGCCACAGGTGAGTGTTCCAAGTGCCTATCTCGAAATCAAAATCGTGTTGTCCGTCATGTTCCGCGGAAGCGTTTTTTAGAGTGGGTTTGGGTGCGTCGGAATTCTGCTGTGGAAATTCATCTTTCACTCGTGTGTCCACGGCGATCCCTTTCACTTTCCAACTCTTGCCGCCATCGTCTGAGAATGCGTCTTCGAAACGACAAGAATTAGGGGTGATATCCGATATGACGGATCGAAAAAACATGGCACGTCCATTCAGCTTTTCTTGGAAGAAGAATTCGCCGCGGCCATTCTCACTCCAAACCTTCCGGACAACCACAGTCCCCTTAGACTCGACCCATTCAGTGGAGTCAGTTAAAGGATGGCGGAGGCTCCATAGGTGAGTTTTCCAGGTGCCAATTTCGAAATCAAAATCGTGTTGTCCATCATGTTCGGTGGAGGTCTGTTGAGAGGTTGAACTGACTGCCGGCGCCGACGCTTTCTTGTCGTCCTCCTGCTGCCCGAGCGCGAACGGCATCGCCTTGATAAGAAGAAGCAGTAGAGTGAGAAGAGACGCACGCCACAGCAGATATGTCCTGGTGGGAGGAGTGTTTTTTTTATTCATTCCAGCGGTGTTCTTATAGGCGCCTCGCTACTTGGCGCGCGTGAATGTCATGATCCAGTTCCTCTCCCATGTCCTTTCCTGAGTCTGATGAATAGGCCTGTTCCCAATACGCGGACCTGGCGGTGATCTGAGACCAAACGAACCGCACGCGCATCTGCTTTCCATTGATCGTGGCGCAGAAGTCTTTCATGTATTTGGTTCGTTCTTATCGGTGTGTAGTCAGTCAGCGCGTAGAACCAGCTACTTGGCTGCCTCAAGCAGTATTTCGCGGATGATCGTACGACGCGGCAGTGAACCGGCTGAGTCGTTGACATACTCGTTGATGTAAAGCCTGCGCCCCCACTGAGAATAGGCGATTCCGTTAGGGAAAGAGAGCCGCGCCTTTACGCCCGCTCCATCCACAACCCCGCGCTTGCCATTGCCGAGGATGCGCTTAACGGTTCCATCCAACGTTACCTCGTAAATTTCGTGCGATTCAAACGCGGTTACATAGAAGCGATCCACGTTAAAGCACAAATGCCCTAATCCCTTTTCGGATATTGTCGCAAATGGCGTGACAAAGCCTTTCGGATCAACCTTCAGCATCCTATTGTCTCTGAAGTTGACGACATAAAGATTTCCATCGCGATCGAAGGAGATGCCGTTTGGGCAGCTGAAAAGATCACTTTTTGCGAATGACGACACGGTGCCATCCGTCGCAATCTTTGCGATCGAATTGCCGCGGCAATTTGCAACATAGACATCGCCCGTTTGCCTGTTGATGGCTATGCCTACTGGGCCGCTCAGGCCGCTGGTGACAAACGGCTGCATTTGACCTTTTCGATCAATCTCGGTTATCGAATCGCCGTAGAAATTCGATTGCAAGAGGTTGCCTTCATGGTCGATCGCGTTGCCAGACGCACCGTAAAGGCCCGAGGCAAATACGCTACGCTCTCCCTCCGGTGTGATCTTCCACACGGTATCGCCAAAGTCGGCGACATAGATATTCCCTACGAGATCGGTCGTTACACCTCCGACAGCGTGGCCGTTAATAACATCGGTAAGTGAACGGATTTTCGTCTGTGCGCGCGCAGAAACAGCGGCAACCAGCAGCGCCAACACGAACAATAGCGCGCGACTGCGACCAAAATAAAAATCCCGCCTCATCCGCGTGAACAATAAATTTTCCACATAATCAACCAACGTTCGGCATCCGTTACCGATGAGATTGAGTGTGAGAATACGATCGGAGAGCGTCGTCATCATAGAACACGTAGAGAAAGGTCGCGCCGCGCTGCATGAGACTTCAATCGTTGCGTTTCGCGAAAATTGCGCAGGAGCGCGAGTCCTTCAGGCCAATCGCCGAAACCGCTAGCAGTGTTGATGTGACCGGCTTCACCGATCATTACGAACTTACTACCCCACGTACTCGCGAATGTTTGCGCCCGCGCGACAGTAACGAATGGGTCGGTGGAGCTGGCAACCACAATACTTGGAAATGGAAGTCGCAGTAGGGGAATCGGCGCAAACCCTGTTGCGCCAGCGGGAAAGCTCGGAACCTCGGGGTCGCTAGGTGCAACCAGGAGCGCTCCGCAAACGAGTCCGCTCGCGCAGCCGACCGCCCAATGCGCGACCAGCGCACATCCAGCGCTGTGCGCCACGAGCAAAGTCTCCTGCCCCGTGTTCGCGAGCTCTTGATCGAGCCTCGCAACCCAGTCGGCGCAGTGCGGCGTTTCCCAATCATCTTGAATTACGCGAAGCAGCGTCTCGTCTCGAGCTTCCCACCGACTTTGCCAATGTCCGGCATCGGAGTCATGAAGTCTCGGAAGAATTAGGCTGCGCGTCATCTGGCTCCTTCAGGTGCGGCGGAGACATTGAATGTGCCGTCAACCGCCTCCAGGAAGGTACGTTCTTCGCGAAAGATGATGCGTTTAGCTACCGCTGTCTCGAAGTTCTTGCGCGCCTCCGCATCGGCTTTCAGCTTTTTTCGGTACGCTTCATAAGATGCAAGGCTGTCGAAGGCAATCAGTCCCCAGGCAACATTGTTAGTGCCCTCGTAGGGCAGGAAGTAGCCCACCAGACGGCCACCACACCGCGGGATGATGCGGCCCCAGTTTTCAGCGTACGCTTTGAAAGCTTCCCGCTGGTACGGATCGATTTCGTATCGGATGAAACACGTTATTGTCATATCTTTGTTACTGGTAGGCGTGGTTGCGAGTAGCGAGGCAGGGTAATCTTCATCAAGGGCGGACGCCCAAACGCTAAGGCGCTCTCCAAATAGAAAAAACAACAGACCGTCTCTGCATCGGGCGAAGAACCTCTTTCTAGATATGTTCGCTGTAATCTTTTGTTGCTCATCTGGCTGCACTTGAGATTACGATTTGTGCGCGGTGCATCCGCAGCTCGGCGCATGGTAGCGTCCGTTCGCCTCGACCATCCCATCCTTGCCGTACATGTTTCTCGGTCGAGCCCAGTCTGTCAGCGAGTGATAGGGCCCGTTCTCATTCCGTCCTTTCGGCATGACGTCGAGGTATCCGTAAATGCCAAGAAATTGCTCGCCGCCCCGGCCATAAGTCGAGTAGGTATGGAAGATCTCTCCTGAGTCGTCCTTGTAGAAAACGCTGTCGCCCGACAAATCTTCCAGTCCAGCCGCCCATTCCGGCGCTTGTTGAAAATTGTAGAGCGCACGACCTGCGGCGACCTCCTCGGGCTTGAAAGAGACGTTGAAGTCATAACTAAAATCGCTGTGGTAGGATGAAACCCAACGGAAACGCCAGCCCATCCGCTTGCGGACGACTTCAATCTCGTCAATTGGCGCGCGGGCGACAACCACATAGGTCACATCGTTGTTTTCGAGATGCTCAAGCAGGCCTTCAACATGATCTACCTCGAGCGAGCAACCGACGCACTGATGCGCCGCGCCGGGCCCCATCATGAAGTGTTTGATGAAGAGTTGGCTCCGGCCGTCGAACAATTCAGCCAACGTG